>ERZ887942.108-NODE-108-length-65411-cov-48.247919_pt1 | contig 65411 bp, 40 predicted proteins | sample MGYA00521099_ERZ887942 | MGnify/ENA primary metagenome ERZ887942 (study PRJEB32303, sample SAMEA104408605) | aquatic metagenome | biome: Brackish water; feature: Pelagic; material: water | place: Baltic Sea | collected 2014-06-07T06:48:00 | depth 16,251 m ... | reverse complement strand
TCTCCGCCGGTGCCCGGTTCGTCACCGGGTTCCTGTCCGAATGATTGTTCAGCACAGGCGACAGTCAAAAGTAATAAAACTAAACGAAAAGCGACCCGCGGCCCACGGATGTCTGGCATGTTTCTGCGTCCTGTGAAATTGAATTTCGGTTGCCTGATGTTCGAGTACGCCAAAGTATGGCAATCTCGCCTGAAGGGTAGGGATACCCTGTATTCATCATTCAGCCAATATTCGTTCACGTCAAGCAGAACAGAGGAGATGTGCTCGATTCAAACGAAGTGAATTACGATTATTACTCCAGCTTCTCATCTGCATCTATGATGGTGGTGTACGCATTACCACTGGTCTCCGCAGATCTGAGGTTGTCAAGAAATTCGGGAGTCTGAAAAAGGCGTCCAAGTCTGGCCAGCACTTTCAGGTGAGTATTGGGATCTCTTGCCAGAACAAGAAAGAACAAGTCTGTCATTTGTCGGTTAGGTGCTCCAAACGGAATGGGTGACACCGTTCGACCGAAAGCGATTACGGAGTCTCCTATGGCATCCGGCATCCGATTTTGCGGGTGAGGAATGGCGACCCCGCCACTGAAACCTGTTGAAGAAAGGTCTTCTCGTTGACAAACGGCGTCGTGGACGGCTGGTCCGTCAAACACCTGCCAGGTGCGGCCGGCGACGGCAACGAGTTCTCGCAATACAGATGACTTGGTGCCACCCTTCAGTGGTACCTGCACAAGATCGGGGTGCAACAGGCTGCTGACAGGTGAACCCGCACTGGCCTCAACCGATTGTTGGCATCGTTCCAGCGTTGCCAGATCGCTGGAACTGAACTCGCGGATTTCCAGTTCCAGCCAATTGGTGATTTCCGTCTTGTTAAATCTCCATTCCCCGCCGACTCGCCGCCCCGGAATGTTGCCTCGGCTAACCTGCTTTTCCACCACGCGCTGATCGCGTCCCAGCTGGCGTGTCAATTCTTCGATCGTGTAATAGTCGCGTGACATGATAAGTACCGTATTCACTAATTCAGCAAAGAGTTGATCATCACACGCGATTCGAAGCCGAAACCCGTCTAAACGCAGCGAGCGTTTTGATGTTTCGGAATCTGTCGCGGTGTTGAATTTCGGCCAGTGGCGTCTTCAGGCAGGTGGGGCGGTTCGACATTTTGAGTGTCGCTGGGGCTCCGACGAAATCGATTCGTTCACAAATCGATGAAGGGAGTTCAGGCGATTGGCTCTCATTTTCCGCCTGAGAGCAGCACCGCTCGTTCAGGATGAAGCCGTTTCCGGGGCAATCCGGACGGAGGAAAACTGTCGAATTGAAGTCCGCTATCACTACTCTAACACTGATCATCGACAGTCAAGACGGCATTTTGTTAAGAATAGGGAGAATCTGCCGATTGTTTTCGGCGACTTCCGCTGCCGACCTGCGAAAAGCTTCTGTTTCTTCAGTCGTCAGTTTCGGCTTCAGCCGCCTGGTTACTCCGTTGCGGCCTACAACCACAGGTACAGATAAGCACACATCGTGGACACCGCAGAATCCGTCCAGTAAAACCGACAGTGGCATTGTGTGCTGTTGGTCATGCTGAATGGCTTCCATCACCAACGCAGTTGCCTTGGCAACGGCAAAGTTGGTATGTCCCTTCAGGCGAAAAATGTCCAATCCGCTTTCCGTGGTTAACCTGGCAAACTGTCGTGCCAGATCCAGCGAATCATCAATCGGCTCGCCACCAACAGATGCGACGCTGATGGCTGCCACCTGAGATGCTCCGTGTTCGCCAAGAATGTAAGCTCGAATATCTTCAGCGTGAATTCCCAGTTCGTCTGACATCATCGCTCGAAAGCGAGCACTATCAACCAGCGTTCCAATCCCGCAGACCCGATTGGCTGGAAGGTTCGTCACTTGAAGAGTTGCCCACGTCATCACATCTACGGGATTGGTTACGATTAGAAAGACGGCGTTGGGACTCGCTTCAGCAAGTTGAGGCATCCAGTCGCGAATCAAAGCCGCGTTGTCATGTGCAAGGGCTCGCCGATCCGGGTTGCTTTGCGACATGGGAGCCGAAATGGTGAACACAACCACGTGCGACCCTGCTGAATCTGGTATGTCGCCGCTGCGAATCTGAATCGGATGCCTGACCATCGATGCTGTATGCCGCAAGTCCATGGCGTTGCCTTCCGCCACTTTCCGATTACGGTTAATCAGCACCAGTTGTTCGGCCAAACCTTCAAGTACGGTTACGTAAGCTAAAGTGGCACCGACGTGCCCCATGCCAACAATAGTGACTTTCATGTTCGCTCTGCTATTCTGTGCACTTGTTCGGTAAACTTGAATATCCCACACTAACAAGGGTTTCGCCCTTGCCGTGAAAGGTTTTGAAAAGCAAAAACACTGTTTTAACTGTAGAAGAGGCAGTCATGCCGAATGGGCTTCAGTCACGAAGTGACGTTAGGTAGTGGTTTGCAAAAAGTCAGACGGAAAGTCCCGAAGGGACGGTAGGCGTATCATTTCGCGTTGTTGCCTGTCGTCCCTTCAGGACTGAAAACGACTGTCGAATGCGGTTCCACGGGCTCGCGCCCGTGGCTATCACCTACCGTCAATTCGTGACTTAACTGCATCCAAACTCCAGCCTGCGATCTTTCGCTTTATCTCACGGTTTTCCCGCTCAAAAATCCCTTCACCGCGTTGGGTTTCGCCCTTGACCCAGTGGTGTGGATCGCGGCAAGACGTGAAATGTTCTAGTCGCCGAACGGCTTCGTTGTTACTACGAGAATCATACGCATCATTTTGAGTAAGACTTTAACGCTATTCCTTCAGGCACGTTCTTCAACCACATATTTGGCACACGTTGCCGCGTTTCATTCTGATCGTTCTGTACCGTGCGGGAACGCGTGCCAATCAGTCACGAAATCATTTGAAAGCAATACGTAACAGCCTGTTGGATGTTGGTGGAAACACAACTGCACTGTCAAACATTTGTTTGATGTAAAGTGCGTCCGTTGTTGCCGGGTTAACCAAAAACATCTGAAACCGTTAGACATTGTATCATGAGTTTGAATATGAACACGTCGTCAAAGGTCGCTATCGTCACAGGTGCCGGATCCGGAATTGGACGTTCTGTGGCCACCACTCTTTTGCTTCACGGTTTCCACGTGGTCTTTGCAGGTCGTCGGCTGGAAGCGTTGGAAGAATCAATTTCGATCGCTCTGAAACGTGCAGCAGAAACTGGCAACTCAGCGGCGGCAAACGCCGAAACAGCATTGGCCGTTTCTGCGGACGTGACCAACGACGAATCTGTGCGGTCACTGTTTGCGGCGGCAGTTGCCAGTTTCGGACGAGTTGATGTTGTATTCAACAATGCCGGCGTGAGTGCTCCTGCGGCGTTACTGGAAGACATTTCTGTTGAAGACTGGCAGCACGTCGTGAACGTGAATTTAACAGGAGTCTTCCTGTGTACTCAGGCAGCCTTCCGTCAGATGAAGCAGCAGGTTCCGATGGGCGGTCGAATCGTCAACAATGGTTCAATTTCCGCAACAGCTCCCCGACCAAATTCAGCACCGTACACTGCGACCAAGCATGCCATTACCGGGCTGACGAAGTCTACTTCGCTGGACGGCAGAAAGTACGACATCGCCTGCGGCCAAATTGACATTGGCAATGCCGGCACAGATATGACCTCACGAATGAGCGCCGGAGTGCCTCAGGCTGACGGATCGACCGCCACAGAACCTACGATTGACGTGCAGCATATTGCGGACGCCGTGCTGTACATGGCCAATCTTCCTCTGAATGCCAATGTGCAGTTTATGACCGTCATGGCCACTAAAATGCCGCTGGTTGGCCGGGGTTAAACCTCAACGTTGCGGACCTGCAATGCTTGAAGCTTCGCTGGGGGGGGATGGTGGCGTCTTGTTCTTTGCAACCCTGCAACGTCATCGTACAATCTATTCAACACGACCGCTGCTACCACACCCGACTACTGAAGTGGTATTCAGAACGTCGATTCATCAATCCCAGCAAAGACAGTTCCCCTTATGCTGCCTCTCAAGAATAACGACATGATGAATGGAATCGCTCGACGAGCGTTCTTGAAGAAGTCCGGTGGAACGCTTGGTTCGGTCGCACTGGCAGCGCTGCTGAATTCCGCCAGAGCTGCGTCGCCGAATGGTGGCACAGGTTTCCCAAACCACGAAGTGAAAGCCAAGCGTGTTGTCTACATGTTTCAATCGGGAGCTCCCGCTCAGCAGGATCTGTTTGACCCCAAGCCACTAATGCAGGACTACTTCAATAAAGACCTGCCGGAAGACGTTCGTAACGGGCAAAGACTAACCACCATGAGCAGCGGGCAAACGCGTTTCCCGATTGCTCCATCAACGTTTCAGTTTCAACAGCACGGAAATTCAGGAGCATGGCTTAGCGAGTTATTGCCCCACACGGCAGGTGTTGCTGACGACTTGTGTTTTATTAAGTCAATGTACACGGAGGCCATCAACCACGATCCGGCCATGACCTTCTTCCAAACCGGTTCACAAATTGCAGGCCGCCCCAGCATTGGTTCGTGGGCCTCGTACGGTCTGGGAAGCCTGAATGAAAATCTGCCGACGTATGTAGCTCTGAGTTCTCGCGGTTCCGGTCGGCCAAGCTGTCAGCCGTTGTATGATCGACTGTGGGGCAGCGGATTCTTGCCAACCGTGTATTCGGGAGTCAAGTTTCGAGGTCAGGGGGATCCAGTGTTGTATCTGTCGAATCCCAAAGGCGTCGATAGTGCCTTGAGACGTTCGATGCTGGACGACATCAATCACATGAACCAGCTGAATAAAGCTGTCTACAACGATCCTGAAATTGACACTCGCATTTCGCAATACGAATTAGCGTTTCGCATGCAGACATCGGTACCGGAACTTACCGATTTCAGCGACGAACCGAAGCACATTCTGGAGATGTACGGTCCCGAAGTTCACAAACGCGGCAGTTACGCCTACAACGCCCTGCTGTCCCGGCGAATGCTGGAACGAGGTGTCCGATTTGTGCAGACATTTCACATGGGTTGGGACCAGCACGCAAGTCTTCCAAAGCAACTGCCCGGGCAATGCAAAGACGCCGATCAACCGTCTGCGGCGTTGGTGAAAGATCTGAAGCAACGTGGAATGCTGGACGACACGCTGGTTGTGTGGGGTGGCGAATTCGGGCGAACCGCGTATTGCCAGGGGACGCTAACCAAAGATAATTATGGTCGCGACCATCATCCTCGCTGTTTTTCCATCTGGATGGCAGGAGGCGGAATCAAACCGGGAATCAGCTACGGAGAAACGGACGACTTCAGTTACAACATTGTCAGCAATCCGGTGCATGTCCACGATCTACACGCCACAATCCTGCATCTGATGGGCATCGATCACGAACGACTCACCTACCGCTATCAGGGCCGCAACTTCCGCTTAACGGATGTTCATGGCGAAGTTGTTAACGCGATTTTGGCATAGAAACGGTTCGCACTCTGAAAAGCCTGCATGGCCCAAGTGGCCGTCGCCCTCTGCCGTGATAAGCCGCGCAGGAAGAGCGACCTGTTTCTGGTGGCTCAGCTTTGAACGTCTTGTGCGAACAACGCGAGGGGGGCAATCGGGTTCAGCGTGTTCAAAGCTTTATTCCAGCGAAGACTAACGCGGTTTTCGTTTTGCCAATTCCTGAGTCACCAGTTCCGGTTTGACTCGACGTTGTTTCTTTGACTTCAGAATACAGCCGTTCGTCGATTTCGAAACGACGGCTTCTCGCATGACGCTCACAATCTGGCGTGCTACGGCGGTTATCACCGTTGGTACCACAGCATTGCCGAACTGACGATACGCCTGAGTGTCGGACACGATAGTCTTTTCTGCCGACAGGTATTCTTCAGGAAAGCCCATCAGCCGCCCCGCTTCTCGCGGCGTTAGGCGACGAGGATTTTGCCCGGGGCGTTGTGGAATCAGAATTTCTGATCCGTCTTTGTGGTATCGAGCGCTTAACGTGCGAGTCGTGCCGTTCAGTTTGGCGACGCTGCAGCCGAAGCCGTTGCCGCGTTTGCGATGTTTCTCGGCATAGTCCTGCAGGTAGTTCCACAGCTTGTCGGAAAGCGTGTATTTTGGATCGACGTTTGATTCAAGAATCTGCTGCAGTTTTGGTCGCGGTCCGTCGGGAGTTGCCGGGAAGCTAAACGCCGGATTTTCGCCAAAGACATCCTTGCGGAACCCAACGATAAAGATTCGTTCGCGATGTTGCGGGACATAGTCGGCCGCGTCAATGATTTTGTCGAACACGCAGTAGCCAAGTTCCTGCAGAGTTCCCTGGATTGTGGCCCAGGTTTGTCCCTTGTCGTGTGACTTCAGGTTCTTTACGTTCTCCAAAAGCAACGTGGGTGGCTGCTTGCGGTCGATAATATCCGCCAGATGAAAGAACAGAGTACCCTGAGTTCTGTCTTTAAAGCCGTGAGCTCGGCCCAGACTGTTCTTCTTGGACACGCCGGCGATTGAAAATGGCTGACACGGAAATCCAGCCGCCAGCAGGTCGTGATCGGGAACGCTGCCGGATTGAGTCAACTCCATCACATCGCCAGCCGGATTTTCGCCGAACCAGTGTTGATAGGTTTTTTGTGCGTACTTGTCTTTTTCACAGGAAAACACGCAACGTCCGCCGACGGCTTCCAGGCCGAGTCGTAGGCCACCCACGCCTGAAAACAGGTCGATGAATGAAAATGGCAAACTTGTTTCGGCAGAATTCATGGGCGCGTCGTGCGTCGGTTCGTCATCGGGAAACAGCGAACGGTGATCGGTCTGTTTTCGTGGCAGCCGAATGGCTTCCGTTTCTTCCAGCGCATCAGAAACAAACGACAGCAGCAAGTCATCCTCGCCGACTCCCATTTGAGCTGCCAGCCGCGAAAGACGCAGCTGTATGTCTTCGGGAAGTTCCCGTGCGACCGGATACATGAACGCAATGTCTCCACCGAAAAAAACTATTCCTGCAATAATACCAATCCGTACTGCTGAAACAATCTCCGGCCTTGACAAAGACAAATAGCATGCAACATGCTGGAAATTTGAGTCAAATTGAACTGCCAGTTGGGCAATGGAGGCATGATTTTGCTGAGTTTTTCGCTGTTGCCTGCAGTCTCAGCCCGGCTTTCCCAAAACGACTCGCCAGCGAGTTTTGTGGATCGGCAGGGTATTACTGTTGGCAGATGCATGTCGCCATGCGTTGCAGCCGTCATCGTATACTGATATTTAAACGTGTTGTCGTTGTCGGTTTTCAAAGCCATCCTGGCTTCGACTTCAGATTCGCCTGCGACAGGATCTGGTCTCGCGGTGAATTTCATTCGTCTGACGATTCACGCTTTTTGTTTCAGCGAACTTTTGCATATTGAGTCAGGCTTTCAGAGCGACAACGGAGCGTTTCCGAGCGTTAGCTCGACTTTGGGTCAAGGGCCATGCTCTTGTTAGAGTGGGAATCGATCGTGTTCAACATCATTCAATCGCTTTCGTCTGCAGCGTTCAGCGCACGTGGCCGCGAAACGCTGGTTCTTGTGTTCTTGTTTGTGGGCTTCTGTGTTAGCGCAGTTGCTCAGGATGCTTCCGCTGACGAAGACGTCTTTCGTTCTCAGGTAAGAACAACAGAGCCGCTGACTCCGGAGCAGGAAACAGCCGCATTAAAAGTGCCACCCGGTTTTAAGGTAACCTTGTTTGCCAGCGAGCCGCAGCTTCAGAAACCATTGAACATGGCCTTCGACGCAGATGGTCGTCTGTGGGTGACGGGTTCCAACGAATATCCGTATCCCGCCAAAGAAGGTGCAGGCCGCGACAGCATTCGCATTCTGGAAGACACAAACAGCGATGGCAATGCGGACAAAGTAACGGTGTTCGCTGACGACTTGAATATCCCCATCGGATTGTATCCCTACAAAGACGGAGTTGTCGTTTTCAGTATTCCCAACATCCTGTTTCTGCGAGACACCGATGCAGATGGCAAGTGCGATACTCGGGAAGTTCTGTACGGTCCTTTTGACACGTCGCGAGATACACATGGCATGAACAATGCGTTTCGACGTGGGTTCGACGGTTGGTTATATTGTTGTCATGGTTTTAATAATCAATCTCGAGTGGCTGGCACTGATGGTCGCCAGGTGACCATGAACAGCGGTAATACATATCGCATTCGGCTGGACGGTTCGTCCATCGAACACTTCACTCACGGACAGGTCAACCCCTTCGGCATGACGATTGACGCCAACGGTGACATCTTCACTTCAGACTGCCACACAAAGCCGGTGACGCTGCTGATAAGAGACGGTTACTACGACAGCTTTGGCAAGCCAGACGATGGGCTGGGATACGTGCCAGACGTAATGGATCACCTGCACGGTTCCACTGCGATCGACGCCATCTGTCAATATCAGGGTTCGATGTTTCCGCCAGAATACCGCGAGAGCCTGTTTGTCGGCAACGTGATGACAGGTCGCGTTCACCGGAACACCATCGTTCGCAATGGTGCCTCCATTCGAATGCAGGAAGAGGCCGATTTTCTGATCTCAGAAGACCCCTGGTTTCGCCCCGTAGATATTCAGGTTGGGCCCGACGGAGCTGTGTTTGTTGCCGATTTTTACAATCGCATTATCGGCCACTACGAAGTTCCGTTGGATCATCCGGGGCGAGATCGTGAGCGAGGACGAATCTGGAAAGTGTCGTACGTTGGCGAGTCTGGCCAGAAAGACGAAGCCGCCGCGTCGGGGCAGTTGAGAATAGCTGACCTGCCGAACCTGTTGGACGCTCTTAACAGCGGAAACAAAAACATCCGCCAACTGGCCGCCGACCAGATTGTGGATCGAATCGGTTCAGAAGCCGTAGCCGAAGTATCAGCCCGGTTGCAGCAGATTCTTGAACTGGGAGACGAACCGAAAAACGAGACCAACGTGCCTCAGCTGTTGTGGATACTGCAACGGCTAAACGCGTTGGATGACGCGATGCTGAACCGTGTCTTTGAACACGGGAACGAACGTGTTCGGATTCACGCGATGAAGGTTTGTTCTGAAGTCGCGTTGACGTCGACTGTCGAATCGCTGATCCGCGCTGGTTTGCGCGATCCGCTTCCGCTGGTTGAACGAGCGGCCGCTGATGCTGCTGGTCGGCATCCATCGGTTGATGTGGCGAAGGAAGTTGTTAACGCAATGGCCGTTTGTCCGGCAGACGATGTGCACTTGCGACACGCCTTAAAGATTGCGTTGCGTAATCAACTGCGGGATGCTGCGGTTGCAGAATGGTTCGCGAAGTCGTCTCCACCACCTGTGGCATGTCTGGTGTTGGCAGACGTAGTTCCCGCAGTGAACACAGAAGCCGCCGCCGAATTGGCTGTCACGCTGATTGAATCGGACAGCCTGCCGCAGCAGCAAATGGAATCGATCATTATATTCGCCGCACAGCACGCTACCGGGCCATCCGCGTTGCAGCTTGTGCAGATCGCTAAACAGCTTGATCCGAAACAACACCGGTTGCAGACACTGATATGGACGTCATTGTCAGACGGGTATCTGCGTCGCAAAGTTGAGCCTCCTGCTGAGTTCCGCCAATGGAGCGATTCGTTGTCCGAGCAGATTCTGCAGTCGTTCGATATCGATGATCTTTCCTGGGGAACGTATTCGTATCAGACTAAGCCATTGCTGAACTGGGCGACAGAACCTCGTTTCGCATCCGCTGACGCCAGGGAAAAGGTTCCGTTTATCAGCAGCTTGCCAGCCGGCGAGAAAGCCGTCGGCATTCTGCGTTCACGAGCTTTTGTGCTGCCGTTTTCTTTAAATATTCAGGTTTGCGGTCATTTGGGATTACCGCAAAATGCAGCCTTGCCAGACAACCGAGTTGTGCTGCGTGATTTCTTAACGGGCGAAGAAATCAGCTCATCATTGGCTCCACGCAACGACGTTGCGACCACCTACGACTGGGAATACAAAGGCAAGGCCGGTCGTCGAGCGTACATCGAAGTGATTGACGGTATCGAACTGCCATCGTACGCATGGATCGCTGTCGGCAGCTTGGCTCCGCGAGTTGTTTCGGTAACGGAATTCGACCCGGACGGAACGACCGCTCAATTGCTGGCTGCAGTTCAAATTCTTTATCGTCAGCAACAGGTGGGAACAGATCTTTCTGAGGCTAACGTTTCCAGAATGGCTGAACTGGTTCAGGCGTTGCAGTTGGGCGGCCATGTGCGAGCCGCTGCGGCGAAGTGTCTGTTACTACACCACAACCGCACTGGCGTACTTGCGGCTACCGAGCTGATGAAAGTTGGAACAACGCCGCGAATGGTAGACGCGAGTATTTCTGAGTTCTGCGTCAACGCAGGTCAGCAGAGCTCTGCGCAGGACCAGTCCGACGAGCCCAAAACAGAACGTAGTGAAGAACTGCAATTGCTGGTCAAACTGTTTGGGATTTTGGAAGGCGAAGGCCGAACGCAGCTTGTACGGGCTTTGGCGGAATCGCCGGAAGGAGCGGAACTGCTGCTGTCCGCCATTGAAGTTGGTACGCCGTCAGCTCACGTGCTGCTTGATGAACGAGTTGCCCAGCAGCTGTCCGCATACGGTCAGCAATACGCCGACGCTGTGACATTGTTGAAGGCAGATTTACCGCCGGAATCCGACAACACCGATGTGTTAGTTGCCAACGTTGTCAAGCGGCTGAGGCTGGGTGAAGGAGATGACGAAACCGGCAAAGCCGTCTTCACGAAAAACTGTCTTGCGTGTCATCGCCGAGCTGGCACTGGAGGCAATGCAGGGCCTCAACTGGATGGCATTGGTACTCGAGGAACGACGCGGCTGCTGGAAGACATTCTACATCCCAACCGCAACGTAGATGTCGCTTTTCGAACAACAATTTTGCAGCTGACGGATGGCCGCGTGTTGAATGGACTTGTGAGAGAATCACCGGATGGAACCACAATTACGCTAATCAACGCCGAGGGTAAGTCGCAATCCGTAGCTGTTGACGAAATCGAAGATCGGAAGCAATCGAACCTATCGCTCATGCCAGCCAATGTGAATAAGCTGTTGTCAGAAGACGAACTGCTGCATCTGGTGAAATGGCTTGGCAATTAGCATTGTTTAATACTACGACAACGCAAATCGCCATTTGATTGTTGTGTGTCCATAAGAGTTTGGACACAGGGCCGGTGTTGTCGGCGACGCGTGCATGATTTTCGTAGCGACAACGGAGCGGCTCGGCGTCTTGAACGTTCCAGGTTGTGCCGCGATCCACGCCACGGGGGCAAGGACGAAGCCCTTGTTAAGGAATTCTGCAGTGAAAACTTATGTTTATGCTATTGCGACAATGGACACCAAGGCGGAAGAAATTGCCTATGTGGCGACCTGTCTGAAGTCAGCCGGCGCAAGTGTGAAGGTTGTTGATGTCAGTACGTCTCTGCTGCTCCGCAATGGCGAAGCGATGTTGGCAGATGTTTCGCGGGACGTGGTCTTGGGAGAAACTCCGTTGCCGGAAACCGCTGATCGAGGTGCCTCAATTGCAGTCATGGGGGACGCGTTGAAACGTTTTCTGCTGACCGAATACCAACGAGGGACTGTTGCCGGTGTCATCGGAATCGGAGGCAGCGGCGGAACGGCGCTCATCACAAAGGCCATGCGAGCTTTGCCGATTGGTTTGCCGAAACTTATGGTTTCTACTGTTGCCAGTGGAAACACGTCGGGCTACGTTGATTGTTCGGACATCACCATGATGTACTCAGTGGTGGACGTTGCCGGTTTGAATGTCGTTTCCAGAATCGTGCTTGGCAACGCAGCTCATGCGGTGGCTGGAATGGTGGCCAGAGCTCCAGAAGCGGCTGAGTCTCGGCCTGCTCTGGGCATGACCATGTTTGGAGTAACGACGCCGTGTGTTACTGCCATTCGCGAATCGCTGGAAGCGAAAGGATATGACTGCCTTGTGTTTCACGCCACCGGTGCTGGTGGGCGAGCCATGGAACAGCTGGTGGAATCTCAGCTGATTCAAGGCGTATTGGATATCACCACAACAGAAGTGGCCGACGAGATTGTGGGAGGCATTTTTCCTGCAGGTACTGAACGCTTTGACCGATTGTTGCAGGCCCGGATTCCGTTAGTGCTTAGCGTTGGGGCCGTTGATATGGTCAACTTCGGCGCATTGGCCAGCGTGCCACCACAGTTTGCTGAACGCAGGTTGCATGTTCACAACGATCAAATCACATTGATGCGAACGAACGTTGAAGAAAACCGGCAGATCGCACGATGGATGGCGGGCAAGTTAAATCAGTCCACCTCGGCTTTCACGATGTTGCTTCCGGAAAAGGGAGTGTCAATGTTGGATAATGCTGGTGAGCCGTTTGAAGATCAGCAGGCGAATGCGGTGTTGTTCAGCGAGTTGGAAGCCCGTGTCGTGCAGAGTGAATCGAGACGAGTCATTCGGCTGCCGTTTCACATTAACGATCCCGAATTTTCCGCCGCTGCCGTACTTCACTTCGAACAGCTGGCAACGGCATTGGGATAACCATGTCGCCACCGCGCTGGCGAAATCTTTTTCGACGCTGTGACAAAAGAGCGCTTACCTCCGCGATGTCACAGAAACCACTGCGACAAAGTTAAGCTGCGACGGCACGCAAGGATTCTGGTCCCGAAACGAAATCAGACGGAATCCAGCGACACGTCGAATCGCTCGTAAGCCGTGATGACGCAGCGAACTGACACAACCGCCAATGCAGCGATTCCCAGACACAGCCCGCTGTAGAATACGAATCCTGTGGTGACGGCAAAGTTGGTCCGCGCGGCCATGGAGGCGGCGATGGGAGCCCACAGCACGAGAAACGCGCCAGCTAAAACCAACAGCAGCGACTTTCCGGTGAACTTCAAAATCGTTCGCAGAAATGCTTCAAAGCCTTCCTGAGTCGGTCGGTGTGGATACAACAAAAATACCAGGTTGTCGAGCGCCACAAAGACAACCGTTAGTGGAAGCGTAACGGCCATCGCGCCCAGCATCAGCACCGGCGAGACGCCTCGAAACAGTCCCGCAAACAGTATCATGGCAAACTGAAACATACAGGCCAACACTACGGGAGTTGCCAGCTGTCCCAACACGACTTTCGCAGAAGTCATCGGCAACATTTTCAACTGGCAAAGATGGTCAGAATCCAGGCGGAAGTCGAATTTAATCGCTTCGGGCAATAGTACAAACGTGTAGAACAGCACCCCACAAACGACAACTACAAATGCAACTTCTGGATGAGGAACGGAAAACAAAGGCACAGATGCCAGCATCGCGGGAATTCCCATGGATACCAGCAGTCCGCCAGCATAACGTTTGGCTCGCTTGGACTGCCGCCAGATCAAAGGGCCTAATGAACCCAACTTCGGGACAAACGGAAGTCGATTGGAACTCAAAACCACAAGTCGCTTCAGGTCGCTACGATGCCCGGCTTTCCACAAACTTCGTTCGGGTTGTCTGGCCATCGCCAATAAGCGTTGGTCGAGTCGCAGGATCAGCCACGCCTGTCCAAACAGCAAAACGCAGAGTCCGGAAATTTTCACCAGCAACCAGGTTGGTCCGCCCTGACCTGTAACCACGTCTGCCGCCATCAGGAACGGAGTTTCGGCGAATACAACGACCGGACTGTTGCGGACCGCTGAAAGAATCGTATGTCCCTGCGTCAGCAATCCGTGTGAACTATTGATGCCAACGCTGTGGGCAAAGCGACAGCCGTATTGGTAAGCGAACAGCGTCGCCCAAACAACACTGCCAACTAATGCGATACGGAAGCCCCAATACTGTCGTTTCGACAGGCAGTTTGTCGCAAGATCCATTACCAGGCGAAACAGTTCAAGAAATGTCAAAGCGAGCATCAGGCCAATCGGGCCGCTCCATGACAGATCTGGCCAGAGCACCAAAGTTGTCATTACCACCTTGGGCAAAGTTGCTGTAAGAATTACCGCAAAACGATATAACAGTACTTCATAACGATGAAACGGGCCACCCACAATAAGGGCTTCTTCTTCAGGAGACCATTCAATGGGTTCAACGGGCCGTTGCCAGGCAACTCGAACAATGTGCCAGCCAAAATACATCATCAAGGGAAGTGAAACCCATTGCCGAAACGCGAATGGATCAAACGATTCTCGCAGCAACATGCTGGCCAAAGTTTGTCCAATCCAGACAAAGGCCAGCACAACGACCATCACAGACAGCAGGATTCGCCGCGGTGAAGAGAAGCCTTTCGCAATTCGTCGCATCCTTGCAGCGAAGTGGGCCTTCAGAAGTGATATGATTGCGGCGTTCATGGTTGTCTACTTATGAGCTGATTTGCGTGAGCCCTGTGCAAAAGCGGCTGACTCTGGGTTTGCGTTTCTGAGATCTTCAGTGTGTGGCGGGAAAGCCTGTGCCATGGGCACGCACGCGATGGGATGTTGGAAGTGAATTGTTATGTGCCACCCACTGCAGGTGACTAAACCAATGCGTGTTCTTTCGCGTTGCTTGCCTGTTTGTCGGTCGCCATAAAGAAGATCTGTTCCAGAGTTGCGGCCTGACCTTGCTGGGAGAACTGTGTCTTCAGTTCCGCGACGGTTCCGAAGAATTGTTGCTCTCCTTTACTGATCAACAGGATATGAGTGCAAATATCTTCAACCATCGCCAAAAGATGTGAACTTACCATCACGGCCGCTCCGTTTGCGGCACGATCGACGATCGACTGTTTCAACATGCGAATACCCATTGGATCCAGCCCGGTTAACGGTTCGTCAAACAGCAATGCGGCTGGGTCGTACAGGTAGGCGCAGCAAATGGCGAGTTTCTGTCGCATGCCTCGAGACAGATCCTTGGCTGCCACTTTGCGTTTTTCGGCCAGTTCGAAATCTTCCAGCAACGCAACGGCCTTTGAATCGGCGTCGTTCACACGGAATGCGGCGGCAGTGAAGGCCAGATGTTCTTCGACGGTCAGGTGGGGAAACAATTTGGGATCGTCCGGCACATAGGCCAGGCGTCGTTTCACATCCACCGGCGATTTTTCGACATCGAATCCCGCAACATGCAGCGCTCCGGCAGTCGGCGAAATCAATGCGGACAGAGCTCGCATTGTGGTGGTTTTGCCGGCACCATTGGGGCCGATGACTCCCAGTATCTGGCCTGCGTCCACCTGAAAGTTAATGCCTTTGACAGCCGGAACGCCTTCATAAGCCTTCTGGAAGTCGGAAACCTGCAGCAGGCTGCTTGTCTGATTTTTGTTCACAGTGTTCACCTTCGCGCGTATTTACGGACGGTGAAAACCTAGGTCAGAACAGCGTTTCTCGCACAGGCTTCATCACTGGATTAATCAGAATCATGTAACGCCCGCAACGAGTATCCCAATTGTGACGCGCCAACGATTGGTTTGTGAGTTAGACTTCTTAAAGCAGCGAACTTGTTCACATTGAGTCAAGTTTTCAGAGCGACGTAGTCGCGTTTCTGAGCGTCAGCTCAAATGGTCTGAGGCACAGCCTCGTTAGAGTCTGACTCAAAAAGATGCGCGTGTTGGTGGTAGCGACAACGGAGCGGCTCGGCGATTCGAACGTCCCATGTCTTCCAGCCAACCACGCCACCAGGTCAAGGGCGAAGCCCTTGTTGGGGTATCTGTTATCAAAAAACAATCCAGCGGGCCTGACTGCGTGGAATCAGCCATTTTCTGCGGCGTTGCGGTCAGGCACGGCCAAGACTTAGTGGTACGAACACAGGTTGTGACGTTTGTTGGGGAGCGTCTCTGGTTCCGTCCAGATGCTCGGCAGGAGTTGGGCCTTCGTCGCGAGCCAGCACGGTTTCGACAAAGAACTGCAACAGCGATTGAATGCGATCGTCGTCGATCTCTTCGACAATCGCTTCAGCTCGTTCCTGAGATCGTTCAACCAGTGTTTCTGCTTTTTCAAACACGCCGCAGCTGTCAAAGATGGCTCGCATCTTGTCAATTCGAGCTTCTTCCGACAGCTCCGTGAATTCTCCGCACAGAATTTTCTGCAAGGTTGCTCGCTGTTCTTCGTCCGCATCTTTCAATGCTAAAGCCAGCAGCAAGGTGGGACGCAGGGCTAAGGCGTCCTGCCCGCTGATCATCTTGTTGTCTCGATCGCCCTGCCAGTCTTTCAGGTCGTTTAGAATCTGAAACGCGACGCCGACGTGTCTGCAGAAGTTGGAAACCATATCGCTGGAAGCCAGCTTGTGGCCCGCCATTCTCAGGCCCGCGTACAAAGCGGCTTCGAAAGCCGGCGATGTTTTCAGAGAATAAATCTGCAGCGCGTCCAGTGGAGTGATGTTCCAGTCGGGAGATTGCTGCCACGACATTTCCGCACCCTGCCCATCGCACAATCGAATATGGGCGATTGACATGCGATCGGAAACATCGACGGCGACGGCCGGATCCAGATCACGGCTGCCGAGGATCAAGCGGTAGCCGAGCCCGATTAAGTGGTCGCCGATGTTAATTGCCTGACCTGTGCCGTATTCACGATGCAGAGTTTCTTTGCCGTAGCGAAACTGGTCGTTGTCCTGAATATCGTCGTGAACCAAAGACGCTTTATGGAATGCTTCGATGGCCATAGCGACTCTGGCCACACCATCCGGAATTTCAGGTGTTTCGTCACCTGCCGTCAGCATGTCGCTGCCGGACGCGGCGTGCCACGCTGCCAGAGTAATGAAGGGGCGAAAACGTCGACCGCCGTTTGCCAGCCAGTCGTAAGAAATCGATTCCGTAAAGGCGACCGGGCTGTTTTGCTTCGCACCATCTTTGGTGCGAACGCGAGGCAGCAGGCGTTCGAAATCCTGATCGAAGATCTTGTTGGACGCTCGCATCAGCGGCACATAGCTGGCCGTCGGCTTTTCCGGAAGTGGCTCGTATTTATCCAGAACATCCCACACCCAGGCTTCATCCAGAGTGGTGTTCATGCAGTCTCCGGAATGCAGCGGAACCGCGTACGACGGAACCCCGGCAATCAAAATCTTGTCGATGGCTTTTTCCAGAACGTTCAAACACGCGACGCCCAGAATGCCGTCGATATAGCCGGAAACAATAATCTTCAAGACAACGGGCGAACCTTCCGCCACCAAAACTTTGTAGCCCAGCTGTTCGGCTCGAACTTTGTAGTCGGCAATCGAACATGCACCACAGCGTTCGCAGTCCAGCCCAAACTCAGAATATTCAGCGGGACATCCTTCAGCGTGCTTCAGGCAGTGAGGCAGCAGCAACATCCGGCGATGGAAGGGGATCGCCAGAAACTGCTGCTTCCAGAAAAAGTTACCAATCATCACCATGGAGAAACCGAGAAATTTCTCAGGCAACTGCATTTGGTCGAGCAGAATTCGAGCGTGCTTTTCCAGCTCGTTCTTGTTGAATGCTCGCGACTTATCCAACCCCAAAGCGTACTGTTCGGCCGCCTTTTTGAACGTTTCACGTTGTTCCAGAGTTTCCGGTACTGCTTTCAGATGGCTGGTACTGCGGCGTTTGCCCTTTTTTCTGACGGGCGCGGGGTCGTCATCAAAATCCGCCTCGTGGCTGGATTTCAGGTTAGTCTTGGCTGGCGCCGTTTCTGAAACAGGAACTGTCGACACAGGAGACTCCAACAGAGCAATCGTTTGGCGGGAAGAAATTGGCGGAGAGCCTAAACGTCACCGGTTTTCGCAGCATAACCCCACAGACGTCGGGAAGTGCCGCCAACACCGGAAAATGCCAGGGATTTAAACGTCCTTTGGCGATCTGCCGATTTCTTTTAACTGCGAACACCGGCGAAGTGCGGCGGTCGCAAATATGATGGGGTACAAACGCTCAAAATACCATAGTTTCGCGAAATAGAAACCGATTGGCGTCGGATCCGCGACCGTTCCTTGCTGCAATTGAGCTTCCAGCCATTTCGCGCCGGTCGCAACGTTCACATCATGAGCTGCGAGACCTGCCAAAGCTTCCACAGCCAGAGCCGTTTCTTCAGTCGAACTTTGCAGCCCTTTTCGCCCAGACCAGCCGCCGTCGTCGTTTTGGTTTTGCACCAGCCACTGAATTCCGCGAACGGTGAGTTGAGAATCTTCGAAACCGCTGTCTCGCAGCGCCAAAACCACTTTTGCGGTACCGTACAGAGGATTCTCGTCGTTTTCGTTATATTGGTTACCAAACCAAAGCGGCAACCAGCTACCGTCTGCCGCCTGTGTTTTCTGCAGAAACCGGATGCCACTGGCGATGCCGGAATTGCAGCGATCTACGATTTTTGTCGCAACGCCTGGCACTCGGTGAATCAGCATCGCGAAGGCTCGAATGACGTGAGCCGTTAAATCGTTGCTGCTGCGGTCGAATGGCAAAGTTCCCCAGCCTCGACAAAACGTCGGCCAGCCGCCATCGCGGTTTTGCAGATTCAGCAGCCAACCGGCCGAATTTTCCAGAGCCGAAACTTCCGCTGGCAAATACGTTTCGCCGAGCGGCCGCAGATTCATCAATGCCAACATCGCCCCCGGAGTGTCGTCGGCGTCGGGAACTCCCCCCGGCAAATCCGTCCACGACCATCCTCCTGGTGGCGAATTTGTATACGGATGAATGGTCTTGTACTGCTGATCAAGCAACCAGCGACGTATGTTGTCTCGCTCATCGTCGCACAGAAATTCTTCAATGCCACCGTTTGCCGAAACGCCGTGTGCAATGTGATTTTTGTCAACGCTGCTTCCGCCAGTCACCGGAATGCCTGGTTGAGTCGTCGCCGCCAACGCGTTCACGCTTAACGTTGTGACCCACGTTGTTAGATTCGTGTCGATGGGCCAACTTCCGTCGGCTCGCACAGAAGCCACGATAAATTCCAGGCAGCGTTTCGTAACGGGATGTTCGTGAAGTTCACATCCCAACAGGCTCATGCAAACAAAACTTGTTAGCGGAGTGGCTTCCAGGAAACCGCCATGTTCCGGCTGAATGGATTCCAGCACTTTCAACGAACGCTTGATCGACTTCCGGCGAATTAACCGCACCAGCGGATTCCAGTGCCCCTGATGTTTGAACACTACCTGCCCGATCGCAATTAATGCAGGCAACGCATAGCTGACGACCGGCATTTTCACGGCGGCATAAAACTTTGCTGGGACGCACGAAAGTTCAAACGGCAACGGCATCACTCGCTGCCAACGGATCGTTCCTGCCAGAGCACAATGAGTCAGAATGGGCACAGAAAACGTATGGTCTTTGCCGTAACGGCGAATGACCGCGTCGACTCCTCCCGCCAGATCGATGTACCTTTCAGACGCGATGACTGTTTCGGCATATTGTTCTCGCGTGCCCGTTCGGTGAAACACAGCATTGGCCAGCATCGTCGTGGAAATATTGCTGACGCTTAGAACCGTGTCTCCCCAACCTCCATCTTCGTTTTGATGATGGACGAGCCACCGCAGACCACCCGCGGCCAGTTGCTGATACTTCGCACGTTGGTCTGCATTCGGGCCACTTTCGCTGGCCAAGGTTAAGGCCATAACGGCCGTCGCGGTCGACAAAGCCGACGTCGAAAGCTCGCCTGCCCACCAACCGCCACTGGTACGCTGATTCAGCAGCAGATCGCAGACCTGCTGAGCCGGGTTGGTGAAGTTGGATTCCTGAACGGACGACATACGATTCCTGAAACACTGATTTGAGTAAAACCTGAAACCGTCAGCGATGGCTTCATGGGGCAGGAAAAGGCACCACAAAGTTGCGGCAACCTTAAAGGCGGAAAGAGTACTCAATACTGTAGCGGTTGGATACCATGCCGTTTCCGGATCCGTGGCTGCAGGTGATTGAGATCAACGTGCAGTGCATCTACCGGAACTGGGGCTGCCGGGCGAAGCACTTGTGACGGACATTCAGGGGCACCGACATTCAGGCCTGCCTCGACATCGAAGCTAAATCGGATTCCGGCGCTCATCGACGAGTCGTCACCACCACCACTTCAGCCACGACGTCATCGATCTGGCGTTGGCGGACAGTAGGTCCTTTCTGTCGGAAGGGATTTTCGGCGAAGTCGAACCGCACACAACGCAGTCTCCAACCCCGTCGACGCTGTTTCCAGCAAGCGAGTTCCCTCCGTCACGGGGCGCGGCAAGCAAAAAACACGGGCCATTCCCCCGCCTTGTGTCATTGCTGCAAGTTCTTCAATCCCCCGCGCCTGAAGTGCGATGCATTTGTCGTTCTCAGGGTGGATGGCCCTGGGATCTGCACTGGGATCTCGACTCCTGCACGAGTGCTTAGTCCTCAGTGTCTGGCCAGACAGCTATTTTCCAATTGCCCGCTGCAGCAGATTGTGGGTGATCTGCTGGACTCGTTCGTCCGGTCCGTGTGGTCGACTGTGATGTGACCACGGCAAAGTGTGGCCCGGTGGATCTCCAAGTGCCTGAGCCCACCAGATGGTGGCGGCATTGAATACGAAATTATCTTTCGGGCCGGGATAAATTGTGGCTGTCCATTGCTGTGGATTCACGCCGCCTTGCCATGCTGTGCCACTGCCAACGACTTCAATCCCCGGGATGTCTGCCGGCGAACCGTGGTACTCCCAGCCGATCAGCCCTGGAATTGAATCACCGTTCTTCATGCCGGTCTTGTTAAACATCCAATGATTGACTTTGGTGGCCGTCCAGTCCCCGCCGCCGTTGACAGGTTCGACATTGCGAGCCCCCATCAGCAAACCTTCATCGGGGCCGCGAAACGGAAACGGCCCATTGTCCCTTTCACGGGCAACCGCATAATCATTATCAGCGCCGTAAGGACCACCGCGAAAGAAGATACGGTTTGGTTGTCCGTCGGAGGAAGCTCGCAGCGGTGTGACCCAGCATACGCTGTTGCCAGACAGGAATAGCAAATTGACGCCTTCGTCCCGCATCTTTGTCACGCTGTCAAATTGTCGGCGATCCCAGTACTCGTCGTGCCCAATGCTGACAAACGTTTTGCACTTGAGGCCTCGATCTGGCTTGAGCATATCGCTGTTGGAGACGTAACTGACATCGTAGCCGTTTTGTTCCAGCCAGAATGTCATCGGAAATTCGTACGGAATGAATTCGCCGGCACCCACTGTTAACGGATCGTTCACAACGGAAGCGTATTGCGCTTCACGGCCATAAGGTCGATCGAAACTGACATCCGCCCACGGACCCTGACCGCCTTTGGGATGCGTGTAGACAGAATAGTGGCTGGGCCAGACGTTGTACGCCTGCCATGTATTGTCGGAGCACTGAAACAGCACATCTGCCGGGCGATCATCACGCACAATGAAGATGACGTAACTTTGCCAATACGGCTCGTTACCTTCCGGGATTGTGGTGAGGCGACCCAGATACACACCGCTCAGCCAGTCATTGGGAATTGTCAGCGAGAGTGATTTTTTCCAGCGGCATTCATGTAGATCCTTTTCGCCCGGAGTTGGATCCTGCTGAGCTATTCCTTCGACACGTTCGATTGTCTTCATCAGCCTGGCACCGCGACCGCCGTAGTAGCCGGTGCGAAAGAATTCGATCTTAAACGCCCGCGCCGGATTGGTCGAAACCATGATGTCGATCGATTCGCCAGCCGCAACGCTTTGCTTTGAGCAATACCCCTCGACATTGGCCGAACGACAGCCACCATTCAGCACTTTCACACGCGTGAGCTGCCAATCACGAGCTCCTTCATGTGCGTTTTCCCGCTGAATCTGGTTGGGCGAGTCGTCAGCAACGACGCTCGATAAGGTGGCAATACAGATTCCGACAAGGAGTGATGAATACAGGCGGGCTGGCAGCATGGTTCGATTCTAATTCGTATTCAAAGGTTGTGCGTTGAGGAAACGTGCTTTTAGGGTCGGCCGGCCCCAGCGGAGCGCCGTTCCGGCAGGTGTCTGGTAGTTGTTGAAACATCGCTCCGCTGGCCCGGCCTCCATTCTCTCAATTTGTCGTTGAAATGTATGCAGACACTTCTGGATTCTGAAAAAATTGAACAGCCGACGGAAACCACAAGTCAGTGACCGAGGCAGTGTATTGGGCCATCCACCCTGAAACTAATATGTAGGATCTGCTGCAGGTTAGAAAGCTTCTGGTAACTTACTTCGCATTGGCGAAGCATTGCTCCGCAGAAAACCGTTTTCCGTGCCTGACGCGGCTTCCTGACGGCGCCCTGTCTATTCGCTTATCCCACTTCGCAAGTTCAGTGCATTCCCCCAGTCTCTGCACGCTTGTTAATCCACCCGCTTTGATGCCTTGCAACGTGTGGATTGCTCAATGAGAGGCGTTGATCAGGCGTATTTGTCTTCGCGAGGCAGTGTGAACGGTTAGCGGAGTCTGTTGTGTTCCTGAAGAAACGATGACGGTGCTTTCCGGACATTTCCCCCCCGGACGTTTGATATGGTCGTGAGTTGTCACGGCGGGGTGTTTGCCGATGAAGTCTCTCAGTTCGTCTGCTGAAAACTTTCACTTAAGATCACGGACCGAATCAATTGGCTGAGGCGGAAGTTGTCACCCTGTGTCCGGCTGATGATCTCGTCCACTGCCAGCACGTCCGCGGGACCGAGTTCCCTGGCCAGAGCGAATCTCAGCAGGTGTTCAATGAACGCTTTGGCAAAGCGACGGTTTTCATGGACCAGAGACTGTTTAAAGCTGACAGCATCGCCGAAGTCATGTTTTCGCATCAGCGTTCCGCTGGCATCGACGGTTCGGCCATTGTCATACTGATCGCGCCACCGGCCAGTGATATCAAAGTTCTCGAGCGCAAAACCCAGTGGGTCGAGCTTGGTGTGACACCCGGCGCAGGATGGGTTTTCGCGGTGAGCGGCAAACTGTTCCCGGATGGTCAGATCTTTGTCGGCCGAGTCTTCATTAAGCGGCGGCACGTCGTTGGGCGGCGGATCCGGTGGGTCGTTGAAGATGACTTCGATCACCCAGACTCCTCGAGCGACCGGATGCGTTCGCCTGGGCCCGGACGTCATGCTCAGCATCGCCGCATTGGTGATGATGCCTCCGTAGCGAGCATCTTTGGCCGCTACACGCCGAAACGTACGCGAACGCAACTGTGCCTTCAGATTGTTCTCAAAGCTGCGTTGCACCGTCTGCCGGACTTCATCCACGGTTTGATTGGCTGGCACCTGTGTTAATGCTGTTTCGGCCTGTGCCAGAGCGGAATTCATCGCTGCAAACTGATCTTTCTGCTGTGGCGTCAGGGCGGCCGCTAGGTCTGCGTCTGTAATGAATAAGCCATGCCCACCGGCGGAAACCGCCACCTCTTCAGCCGTCAGGGCACGGTCGTACAGCCGCGCCTGATCGATGCTGACTGACAGAAACCGGTTTCCTCCGGCTGGCAGATGTCGCAGGCCAAACAGGACGGATGACTGTGCCTGAGGAAAGGTGGCCTGCCCTTTGCGGAATGGTTTTCCGTAGATCGTTCCATTGCGATACAACGTCGTGGTACCGTCTTCTGTATAAACCATCGCCAGGTGCAGAATTTCGTCTGTGACTGTCTCAGCCGTGGACTCGGGGAAATCTTCCGTGCGGCTGAACCCGTTGCTGCCGGAAATCCAGTGTCGCTGCTGCCGTTCGCCGATCACAATCGTATCGAACAACCCACCCGGTCCCTGAATTCCCATCAATCCGCCACCACGCTGATCGGGATTATCCAACTGGCACCAGACTTCCAGAGTCTTCGCCTTCAGATCAATTGGCAGTGGCTGACTCTGCAGGTACGCCTGATCCAGCATGATTCTTCCGTCTCGAAACGTAATCTCGCCGTGAGCGGTCAGGTCCAGCCCGCGAATCGATTCCGTCAGATTGTCCTGGAATTCCCATGCGGCAAACGGCTTGAGGTCCACGGGGGCTGCTGTTTGCATCTCATTGCGCCGGGCTTCCAGCAGTCGTTTGCGAACAGGTTCCAGCAGTGCGGTGCGCTGGGCCTGAGTGGCACTGATGGTGGCCTGCAGCGTTTTTCGTTGCTGCTCATGGCGCTGGTTGTCGTCGCTGATCTGCTGCGGATCGACGGCGGGTGGTTGCAGGTCGGTGGTGTACCACGTTTGCAGAAAGTCACTGTGATAGCTAAACGGTGGAGCGATCAGTTCGCCAATCGGGCGATCTTCCACAAACACCGCGTCAAACAACAGCAGCGGTTCCAGCACCATCTGCAGGCTGGCCGGTGCTTTCTGATCGAAACTGAAGTATTTGTTGATTCCGGGATCGGGAGTCGCCGCCAGCAGGTTTTCCAGCTGCATCCATTGTGTGGGAAACGTGTCCAGAAAACGTTCGATCTTCGGGTCTGCCAGCATTCGCACGATGGTTCGCTCCAGAACATCCGGGCGCGATAACTCGCCACGTTCGGCCAGCGCCAGCAGTTCATCATCCGGGCTGCTGCCCCACAGGAAATAAGACAACCGGGACGCCAGTTCCAGCTGGTGAATATGGTCGACCGTGGCCGGTCTTCGATATAGAAACAGGGGCGACGACAGCGCGGCCGAAGCCACTTTTTTCATAGCGTCCGTAAAAGACAGGCCCTGCTGCAGTTTGCTGTTAGCGTACGCCGAGTAGCGATCCAGCGTATCCTGATCGACCGGGCCACGAAATGCCATTCGCAGAAAGCGGGCCAGCCGGCTGCTGATCTCTGCGTCGCGATCTGTGTTGTCCGCAGGCGCTTTGAAGAATTCGTTCCAGATGCCGACGGTCTGTTCGTTGAAGTCAGGACTTTCGACGATAGACACGCTGAGTCGCAGAAACGCGTCCAGCAGCAGCGGAGAGAGCGTCAGCTGATTCGCCTGATTGTCGAAACCATGTTCGGCTCGCAGATCTTTCGGAAAGGGCTTTACGTCCTGCAGGCCGGGCTGAGGATTCAATGCGTGCGAGGCAACCTCAACGCTTTCCGGCATTTGTCGGGGTATTGGCTGTTTGATCAGCCGCTGCAGATAGTTGTCGTGCCGCGTGATGAGTTTTTCTGGCAGTGCAAACACATCCCGATTCAGCTGAAACAGATCGTGCACCGTGTTGTTATACTGCAGTCGATTCAACCGCCGCAGCGGGGCCCGTGTTTGAGGCGCGTGACGGCTGGTTTCCTGCAACATACTTTTCAGCACGACGACTGTTTGCATACGCGTGGTTTCATCCAGCGATTCTTCGCCATCCGGAGGCATCGCGCCGGTGTCGATGGCTTCCAGCGTCCGCAGAATCAGTTCCGGCTGTTCCAGCAAGTGTGTCTGAGACATGACGCTGTCAAAGCGGACGTCCGCATTCACATCTTCGCTGCCATGACATTTTACACATTTCTGAGCGAACAACGGTTTCAGAATCTGCTCGAAATCATCAGCCGACGCAATAGTCGTTCTGCTGCCGACAACCAGCAGCACGCACACGGTATGACTCAGAAAATTCCAGGCCATCATTCAGGTTTCTCCCACGCTGTTGCAATTGTATTCGCCGCGATCAGGTCCACAGATCGGACACGACGCCCGTGCTGTCTGCATAGGCATCGATTTCGAGGCCCATCAGCTGCGCGATGGTCAGCCACAGGTTGGAATTCAGCGTGCCGCTTTCCATTTTGATGAAGCGGCCCTGCTTGATCTGATTCTGAGCTCGCCCGGCGACAATCATCGGTAAGTCGTAGTATTGGTGCGTGGCTCCGTCACCCAGACCGGCTCCGTAAGCGATCAGTGAGTTGTCCAGCATACAGCTTCCGTCAGATTCACGGATGTCCTTCATCCGCTGAATCAGGTACGCGTATTGCTGCATGTGAAAAATGTCGATCTTCTGCAGGTCTTTGTAACCGTCACCTTTCTGATTGTGAGTCATGTTGTGGTGCTGTACTGGTTGGTCAAAGACGCCTTCGTACATCAATGTGGCGTCCCAGCGTTCCGGGCCCAGCATGAAAGTGCAGACGTTGGTGATGCCCATCTGAAAGGCCAGCAGCATCAGGTCCATCTGCAGGCGGATATACTCGCCGCGCGGCAGCACTTCGTTTTTGGGAATCTGCACGTCCAAATTGGACAGCAGCTGATCCATTTTCTGAATTCGTAACTCAATGTCACGAATCATCTGCATAAATTCGCCCATGGTATGCCGGTCGTCGCGGCCCAGTTTCTTTGACAGTGTGTTGGCATCGGCCAGCACCAGATCGGTCACGTCAGCAATGTGATGACGATAACTGTCACGCAGAAACAGTCGGTCGTACAGTTTCTGAGGCTCTCGAATGGACGGTGCAATCTTGCCGGGACCGTACCACGAAATATTGTCAAACTCGATGGGTTCCTTCGGTGCTGTGAATCCGTTGCAGCTGATTTCCAGTGTGTTAAATATGGTTGAGCGACCTACCACATCGCCAATCACCTGATCCAGACTGCGTCCGTTCGGATGCGCGATGCCCTGCTCCGTTGCCTGTGCAGGTGACAGGCTGGTCAGATAGCAGGATGCTCCCTGAGCATGCACGTCCTGTCCGTTTTTGTAGGTCCGATCCAGCCCCGTAATCAACGTCACATCGTTGGTGTGGTCCGCCAGCGGCTGCATCGTGGACGTCAGTTCGAGCGGATAGAAGCCATGTTTGTTTCGCCGCCTTCGTTCGTTCTTCGTTTGATCGGCATTGAACCCGCCGATGAAATCCGGCAGATCCGCATTTTCTTCGCCCGGAAAAAAACAGCGCCGAACGATGCCATTGGGCATGTACATGATGACCAGTTTTTTATCCGGTCCAGTGCTGGCACGCACATCCAGCGCGGCTTTGGCCAGTGAAGGCAGAAATGGCAATGCCAGCATGGCACCGTTACCACGTAAGAACGTTCTTCTGGAAAGTCTCATCGATAATCTCCCTGCTGCTGCTGCATACTGCTCTGTATTGTGTCGGATTGTATTCCGTTTCGCCACTCAACGCCTCATCACAATCTTTTTAAAATAGGGCCATCCAACCGTGTTGTGGCCTTACGGGGATGTTTTGGAATCTTCGGCGGGTTGTCAAGCGGGCATTTAGTTTGTTGAACGACTGTATCTGAGGAATTGAAAATACCTTGAGCAAATCGGCGGGATGTTTTGGCGGATTGTGAAGTTCAGGTGGTGCATTGCGTGAATCGCTGTGTGCGACGAGCGTTTCTTTGTGGCCAGGATCCGCTGATGGGGACCGACTACGAACATCGTCGTGAACTCATTCGTCAGCGTTTGGAATTTCTCGCCGGAGTTATGGGTGTTGAAGTTCTCGGCTATAGTGTGATGAGCAATCACATTCACTGTATTCTATGCAGTCGCCCGGACGTTGTGGCTGGGTGGTCCGACGAAGAAGTGGCGGCAAAGTGGTGGGCGTTGTTTCCGCTTCGCAAGGGCAAAGACGGCAATGCCGCAGAACCCACCGAGTTCGAAATCAACTCCATCAAAAACGACAAGCAACAACTCAAAGGACGCCGCAGTCGACTGAGCAGCATTTCGTGGTTCATGCGATTTTTGTGTGAAAAGGTGGCTCGGGAAAGCAACAAACAGGATGAATGCACGGGCCGATTTTTGGAAGGACGTTTCAAGGCTCAGATTTTAGCCGATGAAGCGGCGCTGCTGGCCTGCATGCAAAACGTCGACCTGAACCCTGTGCGAGCAAACATTGCGAAGACTCCGGAAACAAGCGATTTCACGAGTGCTCAGGATCGCATTGTCGACGCGAAAACTGCCGACGAAGTTTCCACACCGGATGCTCGCGACAAACGCATCGAACACGGCAAGCGAGGAGCGATCCCTAAACACCTATCCGGGATTCTGCAACGGCTGGACATGTCGCCTGCCTTCTGGGTCGACTATGTGAGGTAGTTCCACAAATTGAGCCGCGCAGTCACAACGTACGCCACACCCACAGAGTCACGAACAAACGGCCAATCGGGAACCAAGTCTCTAATATCGCGAAGCACGCTGTAACGTAGAATTTCGCCCTGGGCTTTTGTAATCGCCCAGAATTCCCAGTTGTCTACATGAGGGTGGATGTTCTTTTTAGTGCTTTCTTTTCAGTGGCCGTAGGTCGCGTCGAGCAACGAAATCCCTCTCGACAAGAAGGACCTACATTTGTTCTGGTTCCGAAACTGGTGTTTGGGAACGAGTTGGAAACAGTCCTAAGGTCGGGCGAATATCGTGCCGCTTGGCCAACGGCAAGTCAGTAGGCCCCCAGCTTGTTTCGCACCTTTGGTTTGGGCTATCATAGTCGCCGCGAGGACGCTCGTCTTGCGAACATTGGCTACAGCTTTGGAATCCCGTCGAATGTGCGGAATTAGATATGAAATCTGACCGCAGACTTTGGTCGAAAATTCGAAACTCGGTTTCAGAGTTCATTAACTATCGAGATTCGTTGCGTCGAATTCGCTTCAGCGATTCGGAAACCTTTGTCAGCGAAACCGCCGATCAGGTTTTGGTTCGGCAGCGCATTCGGGCTGCCGCGCTGGTGCTGTTGATGGCGAAAGTCGCATTTACCATTCGGCAGCTGGTGCTTACGGGGCTGCCCATTCCGCTGGATGGTGTCACGATCGGCGGGTTGCTGACCGTAACATATTGGTTGTACAGCCCGCGAAACATTTCCATTTTGGGACTGCGTGCCGTTGAAGCTGCCATTTTTCTGGGCATGTCGCTGCAACTGGGATTACAACTGCACGCGAATTTGCGAGTTCTCTCGTCAACAGACTACGTCTCGCCAGCGCAGGCCACAGCTGCTTCTGTTGCCTTTGTGGTTGCGGTAAAAGATCAGATCATTGCCACGTTTGGCATGATGATGATTTACGGCATGCTGATTCCCAACCGAGCTCGACGAGCTGCGTTGATGGTGTTTCTAATGGCGATTACTCCTGGAGTCGTCATATTTGCCAATCGAACGTCCGTGCAGGCGATTGAGAATTTCCGCAATCAAAACGTGATTGCTGTGGGATTGTTCTCCGGAAACCTGTTGGCCCTGTGCGTGGGGGCCGGTTGCGCGATCTACGGCACCGCCATCATGAATCGTTGGCGCAACAGGGCGTTGGAAGCAGAACAGCTGGGGCAATATCGCCTGCGGGAAAAGCTTGGCAGCGGAGGCATGGGGGACGTCTATCTGGCAGAACATCGCCTGCTGAAACGCCTGTGCGCGGTGAAGCTGATTCGAGCTGACATGTCCGAAGATCCGGTGATGGTCAGTCGCTTCGAACGCGAAGTGAGGGCGACCGCTGCTTTGACTCACTGGAACACCGTTCAGGTTTTTGACTATGGTCAAACGGCGGAAGGCACCTTCTTTTACGTGATGGAACACCTGCACGGCAAGAACCTACGTCAGCTGGTGCTGGAATTTGGCCCCATGTGCGAAGCACGTGTCGTTTTTGTGATTCGACAGGTTGCGGAAGCTCTTAGAGAAGCCGCCGCCAGAAATCTGGTGCACCGCGACATCAAGCCCAGCAACGTGTTTCTGGCGGAAATTGGCAGCCGTTTTGACGTTGTTAAACTGCTGGACTTTGGTTTGGTGCGACCGATTTCTGCGGTAAAAGATCCGGAACTTTCTGCGGCTAACGCAGTGAAGGGGTCGCCTCGCTATATGTGCCCTGAGCAGGCTCAGGGGCAGGCGCCTGATTCCAGAGGCGACCTGTATTCACTGGGAGCAACCGCTTACTTTCTGCTGTCGGGGCATCCGCCGTTTGATCTGGAAAGCCCGCTGGAACTGGTGATCGCTCACGCCACAAAGCCGGCTCCTACGTTTGCAGAAGCCGGAGTGGTCGTGTCGCCCGAACTGGCAGCTATCGTCATGAAGTGTCTGCAAAAGCTTCCCGCAGATCGCTTTCAATCGCCGGACGAATTGATTGCAGCTCTGGATGCGTTGCCGATACCGGAAACCTGGAATTGGGGTAAAGCTGAACACTGGTGGCGGCAAAACAAAATTCAGTCAAACAGCGTAAACAGTACGCTCGATTCCGAAGGCCCAACTCAGCCCGGCAACGTTGACGCAGCTCTTGAAGAAACCATCATTGCCGCTCCGGATAGCTAAGACGCAGGCGCGGCAAAATATTCACGTGTTGAAGCGAGTCGGCAATTCTTTGTTGGAAAGATCGTCAGGGAAATGAAAATTGCTGTTGCTCAGATAAGGCCAGAAGTTGGGGCCGTTGAGAAGAACGTCGATCGGCATTTGAAGTTGATCGATCTTGGCGTCAGTTGTGGTGCCGACCTGATTGTCTTTCCGGAACTTTCGCTGACGGGTTACGAACCATCTTGTGCCGACGCACATGCTCGCTATTGCGACGATTTCTGCTTCGATCGCATTCAGTCATTTTGCAATCAATGCAATCTTACGACAGGTGTGGGTTTCTCATTGCGAACAGATGCGTTGCCGCGAATTTCGAACTTGCTGTTTGGTGCTCACGTTCCGCCAAGTCTGTATTCCAAGAGATTCCTTCATCAGGATGAAGTACCGTTTTTTGAATGCGGAGAACAGTGTGATTCAAGCATCTTTGTCGATCCCGTTGTGGCGTTGGCGATCTGTTATGAATTGTCGGTTCCTGAACACGCTGACGCAGCGTTTGCGTCAGGTGCGTCCGCTTACGTGGCCAGCGCTGCGAAAACAGCACGTGGTGTGGGTGAGGCCAGTCGGCGATTGTCTGGAATCGCAAGGCGGCATTCCGCCATTGTGATGCTGGCCAACTGTCTGGGGCCAATGGACGGCGTTGAATGTGCCGGACGTTCCGCGGTGTGGGGACGCAACGGGCAACTGCTTGCCAGATTGGATGACCGTGCGGAAGGTGTGATTGTCGTTGACTATGACACTGAACAGGTTGTGGTTGAGACTCTAGCATACGAAATCGATTAGCACCTTCTTCAACAAGGGCTTCGCCCTTGACCCGGTGGCGTGGTACGTGAGCGGACGTGGAAAGTTCCAATCGCCGAGCCGCTCCGTTGTCGCTACGAGCAATGATGCGGGCGCCGTGCGTGCATCTTTACGAGTAAGACTTTCAACAAGGGCTTCGCCGTTGCCCCGGTGGCGTGGTACGCGAGAAGACGTGGAAAGTTCCAGTCGCCGAGCCGCTCCGTTGTCGCTACGAGCAATGGTGCGGGCGCCGTGCGTGCATCTTTATGAGTAAGACTTTCAACAAGGGCTTCGCCCTTGCCCCGGTGGCGTGGTACGCGAGCGGACGTGGAATGTTCCAATCGCCGAGCCGCTCTGTTATCGCTACGAGCAATGATGCGGGCGCCGTGCGTGCATCTTTGTGAGCAGGGCAAGAAACCCGTGATATCAGGCTGCTGAGGAACCTTGCTGACCGCGTTGGGGAGTGGTTTTCTGCAGGGGGAAACCTTGAAACAGTGTTTCTGAGCCTCAAAAACGTCGCTTTGGGGGCAGACTTGCGGCGATTTCAGGATGAGTGGTGTCTGGATGACGTATCTTCTTGACGGCCTTTGATTTGCAGCTTAACCTTTCCCTGTACCAGAAAGTCCCGATTCAAGCTGCTGCAGGTTTATCAGCAAGTGCGTATTGGGTGTGGTCGCGGCACTGGATCGCGTCGATAAGATAAACAGGATGCAGCGGGTCATCTTGACGTTTGTTACCTGCAATTTTCCCCACCGAATAATTCCCACCTTCGCCAGACACAGTCCTTGCGTCTGGCACACCTCGAACTGAAGAGGTTACATGATGCTTACGATTTCCGGACAGAAAACACGTTATTGCGATGGCGTATCTCGCCGAAGTTTTCTAAAGATCGGTGGCTTGGCCACAGGAGCTTTGGGGGGCTTTAATTTAGCCGACCTGCTGCGAGCAGAGTCTGTGTCTTCTCGCCGGAATTCCAACAAAGCCATTATCAATATTTTTCTGGGTGGCGGACCGCCACATCAGGACATGTGGGATATCAAGACCGAAGCACCGTCTGAAATTCGCGGTGAGTTTGGACCGATTAACACGGCGGTTCCCGGTATCCAGATTGGCGAGTGTTTTCCCAAACTGGCTGGTCTGATGGACAAGCTGGTGGTGATTCGATCTGTTGTCGGATGCACGGGAGCTCACGACGCATTTCAATGCTTCAGCGGCTGGGAACGCAGCGCGATGGCGTCGATCGGTGGGCGTCCGAGTATCGGCAGCGTATTGTCAAAGTTGGCTGGCCCCACATCCCCGGCGATTCCCGCCTCAGTGGCGCTGGCTGCAAAAACCAGCCACGTGCCATGGTCTGAACCTGGAGCGGCCGGTTTTCTGGGAACAGCTAATCAGGCGTTTCAGCCCAACGGCAAAGGCATGGACGATCTGGTGCTGAACGGCATCAGCCTGGATAGGTTGAATAATCGAGAACAACTTCTTGCAAGCCTGGACACCGTCAAAAGCAACGTTGACGCATCCGGTGTGATGGATGGTGTCGATTCGTTTACTCAGGCTGCTTTCGGCGTGTTAACTTCAAGCCAGTTGGCGGACGCGCTGGATGTTTCCAAGGAACCCAAAGAAGTTCGCGATCGCTATGGGGACGGAAAGCCATACAAGTATCAATACGATGGTGCTCCAACCTGCAACGACCACTTACTGATGGCTCGCCGATTGGTGGAAGCGGGCGTTCGTTCTGTGACGTTGTCATTTGGTCGCTGGGATAGTCACGGGGCCAACTTCGACCTTGTGCGTGATCATGGCGGAAAACTTGATCAGGCAGTGAGTGCATTGGTGGAAGATCTGGACGAACGTGGCATGCTGGATGATGTCACGATATTGGTCTGGGGCGAATTCGGTCGAACTCCCCGAATCAACGCAAATGCCGGACGAGACCATTGGCCGCAGGTAAGCTGTGCGTTAATGGCGGGCGGTGGTATGAAGACCGGGCAAGCGATCGGTGCCACAAACCGATTGGGCGAACGAGCGGTTGAGCGACCCGTTCACGTGCAGGAGATCGTGGCAACTGCCTACCATAATCTGGGAATTGATCCGATGACCACCACGGTTAACGATCCGACCGGGCGTCCTCAGTTCCTGATCGATCACCGCGAACCAATTCGTGAGCTGGTCTAGGGTATACCGCAATTACCGAATGCTGCGTGTTCAGCGGCTGCCAACAGGTTTCCATGATTGATCATTCTGCACGCCGCTTCACAATTCTGGAACATGACCACCCGTTTTTGCACTGGGACCTGCTGATTCAGGATGGAAACGTTTTGACTGCCTGCCGGCTGCTGCAGCGTCCGAAAGCTGGTTGCTGGATTGAAGCCGAAGCATTGCCCGATCACCGGCTGATGTATCTCGATTACGAAGGTCCTGTCAGTAACAATCGCGGCCATGTGGTGCAGTTCACCACCGGTGTTTTGGAACCGCTGCCTGCGCTTGATGCAGGGGACGTTCAATCGTACAACCTGTTCGATACAAGCTTTGCCACGAAGGCGGAGCGAAAAGTGTCGAGTGCGGCTTTGGTTGAATGGCGGTTTACATGACGTCTTCTGAGTTTCATGATCGGCTGGAAGCAAATCTTCAGAAGCTGGAAAGTCGCGGACAGCGGCGGTTTGCAAAAACGGTTCATTCGCAGGCAGACGGTTTCTGCGTGATCAACGGTCGCAGGCTGGTAAACTTTGGAGGCAACGATTACCTGAATCTGGCTCACGAAGTTGGGCAACAGGAAAACGTAAAAGCCGTGTTTGCCAGTCAAATGGGGGCGACCGCAAGTGCTCTTGTGTGCGGCAGAAGTGGTTGGCACCACGAATTGGAAGAAGCGATTGCCAGGATGGAAGGGGCTGAGGCGGCCTTACTGTTTCCAACCGGGTACGCGGCGAATCTGGGAGTCCTCGGATGTCTTGTCGAATCTGGTGATGCGGTTTTTTCTGATCGCGACAACCACGCAAGTCTGATTGACGCGGCGAAGGCCAGTTCCGGTAAGTTTTATGTTTATCGTCGTGATCGATTGGCGGCATTGTCAGACGCGATTGCTCGCCGCCGCGGTGATTTCGATCAGGTGTTTATCGTTACCGATGGCGTGTTCAGCATGGATGGCTGCATTCCTGATTTGCACGCGTTGTGTGAGATTGCACAACAACACAACTGCCAATTGGTGGTGGATGAAGCTCATGGAACAGGCGTGTTGGGAGATCATGGTCGTGGAGCATGCGATTTTTGCAATGTGGAAGACCGCGTTTTGGTTCGCATTGGCACGATGAGCAAGGCATTGGGCGGCATTGGCGGATTTGCGGTTGCTGATCAGCAGACGATTGAATGGCTGCGCAACTCAGCTCGCACGCAGTTCTTTTCAACAGCATTGCCACCGGGAATCTGCGCCGCCATGCTGGAATCTGTACGAGTGGTCGAATCGCAGCCGGATCGGCGACACCGATTGGCTCAACTGACCGCGTTTGCTCATCGGCGTGCTGAAGAATTGAAGCTGAAAGCTGTGATTGCTGGGGTGGCCCCTATTGTGCCGATTCTCGTGAACGACGATTCACAATCCGTTATTGTGTCGCAAAGAATGGAAGCTGCCGGATTTTTTGTCCCCGCCATTCGGCCTCCCACAGTGCCGGCGGGAACAGCACGCCTGCGGTTTTCATTGACCGTAAAGCACTCGGAAGAACAAATTGACGCCTCATTCTGTGAAGTGGCCCGAATTCTGGACGCAAAGTTTTGAAGCGTCGCCCCTTACAAGGGCATGGCCCAACGCCGTGAAGGGAATTTTGAGTGGGAAAACAGTGAGATAGAGCGAAAGTTCGAGGCTGGAGTTTGGATGCGGTTAAGTCACGAAGTGACGGTAGGTGATAGCCACGGGCGCGAGCCCGTGGAACAGCATTCGACAGTCGTTTTCAGTCCTGAAGGGACGACAGGCAACAACGCGAAATGATACGCCTACCGTCCCTTCGGGACTTTCCGTCTGACTTTTTGCAAACCACGGGCTCGCGCCCGTGGCTACTACCTAACGTCACTTCGTGACTGAAGCCCACTCGGCATGACTGCATCTTCTCTAGTTCAAACAGTGTTCTTGCTTTTCAAAACTCTTCAAGGCGTTGGTCGAAGCCCTTGTTTGAGTCTTACTTAAAATGATGCGCACGGTGCGGGAATGTAGGCCGTAGCGACAACGGAGCCTCTCGGCGGTTCGAAGGTTCCACGTCTTGCGACGATCCACGCCACCGGGTCAAGGGCGAAGCCCTTGTTAGGAGATCCAGCGCCGTTGGAACAGGAACCATTCGACCATGATTAGCAGAAAGCCCACCAGTACCAGGTAGAACCAGATGGGGCGTCCACCGAATCCGGCTTGTAATGCTTCCTGTTGAGGGATGATGTCTTGTGTTGGCCTGAGATTACTTTCGGAGGGGCTGTTCAGGTTGCAGGCGATTTTGAATTCCGGAAAGGCGGCTTGTGCGTCTGCTGTTTCCTGAGTGATGGCTTGCAGTTGTTCGTCAGTTAGCGGCGTTCCCAGCGTCCAGATGCCCGCTTCTGCCAAAGGGCCGATCCGGGCGACGGAGGCTTCTACGTTGATTAATGTTTTGCTGCCGGACGGTGCGATCAGAGCAAGTTTCTGGCTGTTTTGTTGAGCCAGTAATTGCAGTTCTGGCGGAAGGCTGACGTCTGTCACAATTCCTGTTGCGATGGCTTCCACCAGTTCGCCCTTGCCATCGGCGAACCACGATAGTGCATTTGTGAGCATGATTGGGAATGCCGTTCGCAGCGGCAGATCGCCTTGATCCAGATTCACCGAAAGTACGATGACGTCGCCTTCGGGGCGGGCAAAATGCAGGTATAGCGGGTCACCAGAAATGGCTTCCACCAAAGCCTTGAATTCCGTTTTGGGCTGCAGGACGTTGGCTTCCGGCATTAACACATTGTCCAGCCGGACGTACTTCATTAGATCGTTTTCTTTGTCCTGTTTGGCGACCAGCGGTTCAGTGACTGCTCCTGCTGTTTTCCATAGATCAGTGGACGTTGTGGGCTGAACGACAAACACTTTGCCGGCGGGAATTTTTTGCGGCACGGTCTGATGCAGCACAAGCACTCCACCGGGGGGAAGTTCTGTGGGGATCGTCGATGTTACGGTTAAATCCACAACGTCGTTTGCCGCAAGTACTCGTTCCAGAAACCAGTTGCCATTGGTGACCAGCGTGACGGGAATTCGCAGGCGTTCGGGAAGAATGGCTTGAGCAGCGTTGTCGGCAGGAAGTTGATCTTCTGCGGCAATGGCGGCTAACAGAATGCCGCCGCCGGTGGACGTCTTTTCGAAGACTCGGCTCCACACTTCGCCCGGTTCCAGCTTTAGTGGGATGACGTCCAGAAGTTCTCCATTGAAGTTCAGGTCCAGGCTGGTGTCGGCGTTGGTCTGGCTAAAGTTGGATACTTCAACCAGAATCTGGAAACCAATCGGATCCAGTAGACTGCGTCGTACCTGGAAACGTGTGAGGCCAAGATTGTCTGCTGGCTCGCCAATTTGAGCCCAGACGACTTTCGGGTCTGCGGCAATCCCGACTGCTTCGGTAAAGCAGCCATCGCTAACGACGACAACTTCTCCTTTTGCGTGATCGGCCAGTAATCGGCGTCCAACTTCAACCGCGTCGGCAACCTGAGTCGGACCATCGGTGGCTTTGATATTGTCAAGGTGGTTTTGCAAGGTACGCTGATGGCTGGTAAGACCGCACGCCACGTGTGCCTGATTTCCTGCGACGATAATTGCCATTTCGTCACGCGATTTCAGCGACTGAATCATCTTTTGAATCTGCTGCTTTGCGGCATCCAATCGCGTGGTGTCGTCTTCTAGTTTTGCCTGCATGCTGGCGGATGTATCCACAACCACAATCACACGCCGCTGCTGTCGCACATCGCTGTTGAAAAATGGGTCTGTCAGCGAAAAGACAAGCAGTGCCAAAAACAACAGTTGCAGTAACAGGCTTAGCAGATGTCGCAATTGTTGCCAGATTGATCGAGGAGCTTTTTCGTCGAACACCTGCTGCCAGAACATGGTTGTCGAAACCGGAACTCGGCGCATGCGGATCTTCAGGATATAGAAGATCACAATGGGTACCGCCAAAGCGGCCCAGATTAATGCGGCGGGGTTGGAAAACGACATTTCGGAGATTCAGGTGTTTAGACTTATTAAAGCAGCGAACTTGTTCACGTTGAGTCAAGTTTTCAGAGCGACGTAGTCGCGTTTCCGAGCGGCAGCTCGAATGGTCTGAGGCACCGCCTCGTTAGACTTCTTCACTCGGAGTGATGCGAGCACAATGCGTGCATCTTTTTAAAGCGACAACGGAGCGTGTTCGAGCGTCAGCTCGACTTTGGCTCAAGGGCCATGCCCTTGTTTGTGTGTGTGAGTTTTGTGGGGTGGGTCAGGCAATACCTGTGGCACGCATCATGTTAAGAACCAATTGATCAAAGGTGATACTGTTGTCTGTAATTGTGCAGCCCATGCCGTACGTTGAGCAGTAGTCTCGAATTGACTGCAGGAACCGTTCGTAAACATCACGATAGTTACGAAGATGTTTTTCAGTGATCGTCATCTTTCTCAGGTCGTCGGTTTCGATGTCGTGAAGTTCGACGTCTCCCAGAAGTTTGGGATTGGCTTCAGCGGGGTGATGAATTTGAATGACGTGCGGTTCGAATTTATGGTGCCGCAAAACGTCCAGGCCTTTGCGAAAACCGCTGGGGTCATACATGTCACTCAGCATCAGCGCCAGACCGCGGCGGGGAGCTCGCAGTACGAATTCTCTGGTTAGTTCTGACATGTTGGTGCCCTCGCCGTCGGCGCGAAGTTCTTCCAGAAACTTCATCAGGCTAAGAATTCGAGCCTTGCCACGGGTGAGTGGAAAGTGATTCAGAACTCCATTGGCAAACGCGTACACTGAGATTCGATCCAGATCGGACAACGCGATGTACGCCAGCGCAGCGGTGACCTGTCGAGCGAGGTCGAATTTTTGAGGGTCGCCGGAGGCCATGCTTTTGGAACAATCAAGCAGCAGATAGACGTGCAGGTCTTCTTCTTCCTGAAATCGTTTCAGCAGTAGTTCGCCGTGGCGAGCATACAGGTTCCAGTCCAGATAGCGAAAGTCGTCGCCCGCCGTGTACTGGCGATGATCGGCGAATTCGATGCCGCTGCCCAATTGCATCGTGCGTCGCTGAGCCATCAGTTGGCCACGAAAGACTTTACGCGACACAATCGACAGGTATTCAAGCTTCGTTAGAAAATCTTTATCGAACAGTGCCATGCTGGTAACCGTTTAATGGCCGTTTGTCAGATTGCGAAATCGATCCGTCTGGTACCGAATGCTGGTTCCCTCAGGTGGCGTCACTGATGTTGTCTCGCCGAAACTGCATTCTGGAAACGATATCATACGGCTGAGACGGTTTTTGCGCTGTGGGCTTTCGCGCCGTTCTTGATCAAATCGGCGACGATGTTGTCTGCGGAAATATTTTCCGCCTGACCTTCAAAGTTGAGGATCATGCGGTGCCTTAGCACGGCCGGAGCGGCTTTGTTGATGTCATCCTTGGCGACGTGGTAACGGCCGTCTAAAACGGCCAGGATTTTTGCGTAAAGGATAAGGGCCTGCGCTCCGCGCGGGCTGGCTCCGTAGCGGACGAAGCGTCTGACCATGTCCGTGGCATAGCCTTGATCCGGGTGAGTCCCCAACACAAGAGCGATCGCGTATTGCTGAACGTCGTCGGCAATCGGAATTTGACGCGCCAGTGATCGAAGTTCCAAAATGCGATCTCCTGTGATGACGGGTTGTGCAGATGTTTCATCCATGCCAGTGGTACGGTTCAAAATCGTGGACATGTCCTGAGCGGTCGGATAACGCACGATCAACTTGATAAAGAATCGGTCCAGCTGAGCTTCCGGCAATGGGTAGGTGCCTTCCATTTCCAGCGGATTCTGTGTGGCCAACACCAGAAACGGTTTGGGAAGCTGGAAGGTTTGTCCACCGACAGTGACTGATCTTTCAGCCATCGCTTCCAGCAGAGCTGATTGTGTTTTGGGGGTCGCTCTGTTGATTTCGTCGGTCAGTACGATGTTGCCGAAGATCGGTCCCTTTTGAAATTCAAATTTACGGCCGCCTTCTGGAGTTTCCACAACGACGTTTGTGCCCGTTAAGTCTGCTGGCATCAGGTCTGGTGTAAACTGAACTCGCGAAAAGGCCAGATGCAGAGCATCCGCCAGAGTGCGCACCAGCATCGTCTTGCCGAGACCTGGGACACCTTCCAGCAGCACGTGTCCTCCAGCAATTAAAGCAGCCAGCGTGCCATCGACGATGTCCTGCTGGCCCACAATGACTTGACCAACTTCTATTTGCAGCTTTGCAAAGTCGTTTCGGAAGGCTTCCAGCTTTTGCTTCAATTCATCAGATTCGGACATTCTGAGCCCCTATGGCAGCGGTACTGTATCTTGCGGTTTGCGGTCTGGTTTTGCGTGAAGTTTGTGCCGCACAATGGCCCGTTCGTGAGTCTGTGTTCTGACATTCACAAGGCACTGGGGGCTTTGGGCGATTACACTAAGTGTCTTTCAGGCAGAATGCAAGCACAGCGATGTTTTCAGAACGGGGTATCCATCGGTCTATTTGATGTAACCGCCAATACGGCGGAAGCACTTAGCGGTGCAGTCGTACTTGGGTATTTGCACGCGGGTGTGAGAACGGTTGGCGAAGTTGCGACTTGTGCACCTTGCAAGAAAGCGAATTGAATTTGGCGGCGGTTGTTTGAGCAATGGTCTGGCATTGGGATTTACTGGCCCAATTCTGAGGCCTTTGTCATTACCGCACCCAGGGTGTTGTATTCTGGGGGACGCTGGCTAACATTCGGCCTGTAGCACGCCAGTGGTGTGTTATTGTAGAAACGATTCAGGTCAATGTTGATTGGCCACTTCAATTGAAGTCCGCTGCGGCAGAAAAGTTGCACTCATGTCCATTCAAATCCAATGCTTCGAGTGTGATTACGAAGGCGTTGTCAGTGACAAGGAGGCCGGTAAGACGGTTACCTGCCCTGAATGTGATGAGGCCATCGCGGTTCCAGCCAAAGGCACTGGTGGCCGAAAGGCACCAGGTTCTGCACGGAGAAATCACCGTGTGCAAAAAGGCAGTGGGAACACCGCTGGAATATTTTTGGCTGGTGCCGCTGTATTGCTGGTTGGAGTTTTGGGGATGCTGGCGGTACGTATGTACAGCATTCCCCAGGAGGATCTGACGGCCGCCAGCAATGCGGTCATTTATGGTGAAGGCGAAAATGCTGGAGCCAATAATGGTGCCGCAGAATCTTTGCCGGCCCTCGGCCAGCCAACAAAGGATGAAGGTGTCATTGACCTGTCAAAGATTGACGTGATTCAGCAGCCTGGGTCTGAAGATGAAGACGTCACATCGCCAGTGATGGATTCCGGCATTGATGATTCGTCAGCGCCCGCTTCTGTTGTGTCCATCAGTCCTCAGGACTATCTGATGGCCAGAATGACGCAGCTTGGCGTTAACGTGATTCCGTTTCCGGAAGACCTGCGAGGTTACGTCACAAAGGCGATTACTTCTTCAACGAATGCTGCGATGGAAAGTTGCAAGCTGAAATGCGTTGAAATCCCCAATCAGCCAATCATGCAGGTGAAGCTGAAAATGGTGGAAAACTCAGGAGTAAAAGGGCTTTCTGTAGCTGCTGAACTTCAGGCCGATATGCAGGGCATTCCAGTGAAGTTGTGGGAACGTTCTGAAACGCTGATTGCGTTAGACGACAAGGCTCTGGAAAACGGCATCCTGCCTCCCGATCTGGGGCGCAAACTGAACACGTTCTTCACGACGTTGCGTACCGATCTTGTCTCAGCCAGGCGAGCCGTCATTGCGATGGAGAAAGCTCGTAAGCAATAACGACTGCTTCCGATGAAGCGCATGGCAGTTGGCAGTGCCGTTGCCGTGTGGGTGCCAGTCTTCCCCGATTTTATGACTCAGGAGTCGCTGATTCTTTGGCCGGCGCTGGTGAGTCTTCGGGGCTGTTGCCGCTGGTGCTTTCTGTGGATTTATCGCCGCCGGATTCATTCTTAGCTGGTTTTGGTGTTTCTGAAGATTCAGTTGCGCTTGTTTGGTCCTTAACTGGTTCTGGTTTGGGATTGGTTGCTTTTGGTGAATCATTTTCCTGAGCGTCAGACGCTACTTCCGGGAACTCAAAGTTCTCCCAGGAATTCATGTACGATTCTTCCATGAGCTGCTGTGCGTCATCTGTAAGTTGGCTTAGGTACACTTCTGCCAGAGGACGATAGACACCGCCTCCTGCGTCTTTGATTATGCCTTCCAGAATGAACTTCGCGTTGGCGACGTTTCCGGATTCAATATTGGCAATCGCTGTCAGAAACAGGGGGGCGTGTCGGCTGGATGGCACTGAATCCAAAGAGACGCTCGCCGCCTGAATGCATAAAATGGGCCAGTTTGGCACTCGCCCGTTTATCTGAGCTTCAACAGCTGCAACCAGCGGCAGGTTGGCAACAATGGGCTGCGAAAGTTCCGGTGCTTTGTTTTCTACATCCGCCACAACGTTCAGTTGTTCATTCCAGACTTCGATGGCTTGAGTGTAAACGCCTTTTGAAAGCTGGCTTAGAGCTACAGATTCATGCCACCTTAGCCGTGCAAATTCCGGATTCTGAGCATTCTCTCGGATGACGGCAGCCAACTGATTCAGCACGGCATAGCCATCTTCCAGGCGGCCAACTTCCAGCAGCATCCGACCTCGCAGCAATTCGGCGTCGGGCACAGAACGCAGCAGGTCGATGTTGTCTTCTGCCAGATCAAGTGCAACCTGCACATGGCCTTCATTATAGATGTTTTGAACCATTTGAAACTTCTGAGCGGCGTGTTCCTGCAGATCAGTTGGCATGCCCTGTTCGATGTAGTCGTTCATGCCCTGAATCACATCATCGCGACGCTGTTTCCAGTCGGTTCGAAGCTGGTACAGCTGACTTAGCCGTTCATCTTCTTCAACAATTTCCAGAAGACGGTCTTCTTCGATTTCCAGATACTTATCCAGACAGTCCAACGCCAGTCCCGTGCGTCCCTGGCTTTCGTAAAGACTCATCAAAGTCAGCCACGTGTCGGAGAATTCCGGTTCGATCACCGTCGATTGCCGTAGTGCCATAATCGCCTGCATGTTGCGGACGGTCGCAATAGCGTCGCCTCCGAATGCGGCGGCAATGGCTTTTTCCAGTTCATTCAGTTTTGCATAGCCAACGCCCAATAATCGGTATGCAGTGGCATTCTGATTGTCGGCGGCAAGTGCAAGGTTTGCATTGCGAATCGTTAACGTTGGGCCTGCCAGAATTCGGCCAAGCAACGCCATATATTCCGGGTTCTTGGGGTCCTGTGCCGAAGCTGTGGCCACATTGAACGCAACTTGAGGCGGAAGTTGACTATCCAGACGCAGATAGTGCTGAGCTTCACGCAGCGGTGCATCTTGAGTAGCCCGGCTTGCGTAAAGATAGGTTGAGTAGAAATCTTTTTCGCGAGCGAATTCGAAACGCTCGGGGTCCTTGGGATCGACGGAAGTTCGAAATGCAACGTCACGAGAGTCGTACGCAATTTTGGTGGTCGGCTGATCGGTGTGTTGAAAGAACATCGCAGACGGTCCGCGTTCTGTCAGTTGCCAGCTGGGAGACTGCAGAAATGCCGTGGCCATGGAATACGCCGGTAAGCCCGGTGGAGCAAGTCGCACCATGACGTGGCTGATGTTGAATTTGTCGTAGTCGGACTTCCAGTTTGGATTCGGCTTTACGACGACTTTTGAACTTGCTTCAGCTGTGTCGGGCGAATCCGCCGAATCTGCATCGGTGGGTTCAGTTTCAGTAACCAACTGTTCAGCGGCCGCTGGTTGAAACAGCAGGCTTTGACGTAGTACGTCAAACTGGTGAATCAACGACGCCGGGTCAGTGTATTGGCCGTACAACCTGGCTCGACTGTCAATAAACGTCTTCCGTCCACTCCAGATAAGGAAGTCACCCTGACTCATGCGAGTCGGAAAGACATTCGATTCTTCCGAAATTTCTGCTAACTGTGCCTGCAACGTTGTGGCGGTTGTTTTTAAGTCTGGTTCGAAGCCCATTCCGACAGGTGTGCGAGTCGGAAGTCGGTCGGCGACGACGCAGAATCCCAGAAAGGCCATGGCGAATACGGTGACGGCTCGCCCGCCGCGAGAAAACAGCACCTCCATGGTTTCGACGGTGTAATCCATCCGGAAGCTTCGACGGTACCAACGTTGAGCCGCGGTACCCGCCGCTGCGGCTGCCGCCAAAGAAGCTGCAGGCAATTCATGAAGTTTGAACGCGGCCAGTCCGGCAAAACCCAGCATGACAATGGCAAGCGGGATGTCTTCGCGGCTTCTTGAAATCAGCAAGACGACGATTGCAATCAGCAGCAGTGATGTTCCGGAAAGGTAGGCAAATTCGAAACCGGGACGAACGTTGGAGTCCCATACTGAGAAGTATTCCGTGCGACCATCCATCATCGGAGCCGCTTCAGTCAGAGGTCTCATGGCTGCCATTGCCGGATATTCAACGGTGTAGGTGGTCACCACAGACATCAGGCTCGATAACGGGGCCGGATTGATTGCCAAGGCAATCACGCATGCGGCAGTGGCTTTCCACATAGTGGCTGCGTCTGGTCCGGCAGCATCGCCTTCTTTGGTTGCAAACGATTTTCGAATCATAAGCCCCAGCGAAAACAGGGCGACTGCGATAACTCCCATGTAAGCTTGTGGATCAAGATTTCCCCACACAGCGATTATCACGGGCAGTTTCCAGGCAATGCCGGAAGCTCGGCCTTCTGCATAGCTGTGCAAAAGCAACAGTGTCAACGTGACTCCCAGCAGCGTCGCCAGATCGGTTACCGGAACGAAGTCGACAGAGCAGGCTCCAATGGCCAACACGCAGCAAATGGAACTCCACCACGTTGGCATTCCTGGCACGGAAATCAGCGATAGGAAATATGCGATCAGTCCGGCAATCAGCGCTTTGAAAATTGTGAGGCCGTATTCTCCGCCGGCAGCGTAAGCGGCACTGACGACATGATCGAACAGCCAGCTGACATTGGCGGTGGGTTTGCTTTCCAGTGAATACGCAAAAGCGTCGCTGCTGCCCGGCAGAAAGCCGTTGGCTCGCAGTTGTTCGCCCGACCGAATGTGTACCAGAGTTCGAGTTTCTGCAATCTGGCTGAAACCAAACAAAACCGCCAGAAAGATGGCCGCCCAACGCAGCATGAAGTCGCCACGAATGGCTTCTTCTTCCACAATTTCCGGAGTCAGCGGTTCGAATTCCGGAAGTTCGTCTTCCAGCTGTTCCGACGGTTTGGCGGCCATTTGGTTCACGATTTCTTCTTCGCCAGTGTTTGCGGCAAGCGTTTCATTGCCTCCGGAAGTGGAGCTTTCCTGATCGCTGGTGGATTTTGGGGCCGCCGCTTTTTCGGGCAATTCTTCGTTCGGATCAGTCACGTGAGAACCTTTGTTCTGTTCAAAATCAGCGGCGAATGTGAAGCCGCGATGGCAAATCGAGCGAGTGAACCTGTGGTTTGCTGGTCACTCGCGCGCAATGCTACTTGTAGTGATCTACGGCGATTTTCCCTGTTCCGTTGGCAAAACGTCACATCTGTCGGCCACATTTGCTGAGACGCAGTTGTTGCCGCAAACTGATGGCTATAAACGCTTTAAAACAAGCCGTCGCAGCTCGTTTTCGACATCTGGCCGTTTGATGATGCTGAGTCAGGGATTCTTGCACGAGCTGGAAAATCCGCGAAAGACCAGCATTTTTTCGACTTCAGTATCCTGGTCAATCACGTTTTGGCGATTTCGCAGGATGGGTGACGTCGGACGTGGGAATGCGCCGCTGCCAGCATCTGTAAGCGGGGAATCAGGCGAATTTTGTACTTGAGATCCTGGCTCTTTGCCGACCTGTTATCTATAGTTACAGCAGAGGTGTACAGCCGTCCCACCTAAGAAAACCTGCCAGAATCGACCCTCCCTCCCACCTTCGGTCGAAATTTCACGAACATGAATTCACAACATTCAGATAAAACGACAGTGATGTCGCGTTGGCGGATCGTTCTTCCTCGCCAGCGAATTGTGCTAACCGCCACTGCATTTGCTTCAATGTTCGCAGTGTTGCTGCTGACCGGTGCTGTTGACCGCAACGTCGCCCCTGTTGATATCGGGCTGGAAGAAATTCAGCCGTCTCAGTTTTTGGTGAATGTTCAGCAACGTGGCGTTGTGGAGCCGATGAGTTCCAAAGCCGTGCATTCGTCGTGTTATTGGAGCACCAATATTCTTAGCATCGTGCCGGAAGGAACGTGGGTTCAGGCGGGCGATGTGGTGTGTGTGCTTGATGCTGCCGAGATCGAAGATTTCAAGCGTTCTCGAGAGGTCATCCTGATTAAATATCGAGGCCGCCTGGATGGAGCCGTTCAGGATGAGCAACTGCTTGCCGCTCAAAACGATCGTCGACTAACGGCTGCGGAATTCAAGGTTCAATCATCAGAACTTCAACTCCATGAATACTCCGACGGAACTCTGCCGCAGCTTTTGGAAGAGATGGAGCAGGATCTTGCCGTGCTTGCTGATCAGTCAGATGCAGCGGGAGACGAAATTCGGCACATTGAAAAAATGTGGGCTATGGGACTGACCAGTCGACAGGGGCTCGATCGCGGAACTCTGGACTTGATTGACGCGAATGAGAAGCATCGCCAGTTGGAATCGAAACTGAATCTGCTGACAAAGTTCACTCAACCACGAACTCAGATTAATCTTGAGCATCGCCATACAGAAGCGGTTCGCAATTTGGTTCGAGTGAAAATGTCCAACGGACTTGCCAGGACCAGGGCTCGTTTGACGACTCTGTCCTACGAACGCACGTTGCGAATTTATGAACGGTACTATCGCCGTGCCGTTGAAAGCATTGAAGCCTGCACCCTGAGAGCACCATGCGATGGACAGGTGATGTATGGTAATTCGTGGTATTTGATGAGCCGCGGAATTACTCAGGTTGCCGAAGGTGCTCGTATTCGAAATCTGCAGAAAGTGTTTGAGATTCCAGATCAGGAACACTTGAAGGTCAGCGTTCCACTGATCGAATCCTTGATCTATCGAGTTCACGAGGGCATGAATGTTGATGTTGTGCTGGCGGGTTACGAAGACGTTACAATTGCCGGGAAAATTGCAAAGATTCCGCGTTATCCACGTAGTCGAAGTTCAAGCACGCCAGATCTGAAAGACTATTGGCTGGATGTGGAACTGCTACCGACCGAACAACAACGCTCGCTCATCAAAATGAAGGCCGATGCCAGCGTCACGATCGCCGTGACGGACATCCCGGATGCTCTGCAGGTTCCTCGCCATGCTGTCACGGGCGTCGCGGGCGAAAACTTTCTTTACGTGTTTAACGGAAAAGAATTGGTGCCACGCAAGGTCGACCTTGGTGAAGCCAACGACGAATATGTGTGCGTTGTTTCCGGATTATCGGCTGGCGAAAAATTGGTGACCGACATGACTCCACAGCACAAAGCCGCTTTGGAGGCAACTTTGGCGGCATCGCTTGCAGCGGACAATTAACGCTCCGCATTTTGAACTTCGATTTTCTTCTCCAGGTCTGCTCGAAGTTCGCGGATCACGTCTTTAACAACGACTTCGTCTGGTTGGCTGATAAACCAATCAATGTCTTCAATCGCTTCCGTCAGACGGCCTGTTCTGGCACGAATTTCCATTCGTTTGGCGCGGAATTCAAAGTCATCGGCATCCATCGCTACCAGCAGATTCAGGTACCGCAATACTCGATCATCTTCTCTTGACGCTTCCGCCAGCGCTAGTAAGTTGATCACCATTCGCTGAATAATCTGCTGTGGCTGTTGGGCGTCCTGGAACTCAGAACGCATCGCGTAACCGCGGGACGCCACCAGGCGGTTGATGTCCGCAGCATCCAGGCGTTTTCCCTTGTTGAAGACGTCGATAGTTTCGGTCGCAGCGGCTTCAGTGGTGGGCTCAAAGCGAACGACAAAATGTCCCGGCAGGCCGACGCCGACAACTTTTAACTGCAGGCGTTTGGCCAGTTCCATATACAGCACACTCATTGTAATCGGCAGGCCTTCGCGATCGTCGATGACTTCGTTTAGGTAGCTGCTGGATCGAGTGTTGTAGTCAAAGCCAGCTCCATGGTATCCCATTTCTTGAAACAGCATTGAGTCCAGCTTTTGAATACGTTCGGCTTCAGATGCCGTTGAGTCGAACGTGGTGCGAATTTCTTCGGCCATCCTGTCGACGATCTGAATATACGGATCGGCTTCAATTTCTTCGTTGTCCAGGGCGGCCACCAACAGGCACGCTCGCAGCAGGTCTGGCTGATCACTGGAGATTTCCGCGTCTGAACCGCTTGGTATCCGCAGCGCCAGAAGAATTTGTTCACGAATGTTGGCTGAATGCACGTCTGCGGCCAGCCGCCTTAGCTGGATGGCTCTTTGTTCAAGTTGTCTGGCCCTCGTTTCCAGTGCATTCGATGAAAACTGTGACAGTGGTCGCAGGCTGTCGATGTCGGACTTCTTAGCCGGCCGAATGGCTCTGACGTTGGCAACAACAGACTCAATCAATGCCGTTTGTTCTGCTGAAGGTTTGGCGGACGGAATCTTTTCGCCAATTCGAAAGCGCCGAAATTCTGCGGATGTTCCACGAAACGTTGCCAGGCCAATGCGTCCGGGGGGAAGACGATCATCGACGGTGGTGAACACTTGCTGTTCGTTCACAAAGAATTCGAAGCGGTTTTCCGTCGCCCGAACCTTTAACGTGTTCCATTCGTTGGGGCGGTACGAACTGTGCGGCTCGCTGTGCAGAATTGTCCACGAATCCAGATCCGGCCCGCTGAATCGCGTGACACGCATACTGCCGTTGCTTGGGTAAAAGCCGTAATGCCGATCTGTTCCGTCAGAATGAAAGGCCAGCCCGGCAGCGCCCGATTCGTCGTCCAGTTTTACTTCGACCTGAAGTTCGAAGGGTGTGTCTGTTGGACTGGCTTGCTGCAGGCACAAAGAGCGGCCACCAAAGGATGTACCGTATCCATCGACAACGATCCGACCCGCTCGCTGGCGCCAGTTCGCTCCAAACACGATTTGCCATTGACCGGCGTCCAACGCTCCGATGGTTTTCCAACGCTCGATCGAAATTGGTGCAGGGTCTTCCAGCAGTTGTTTGAGGTCATTCACTGGAACGCCAAAACCGACGCTGTCGCGAGCCGTCGATTTTAAGGTCACGAGGGCAATCACGTTTCCCTGCCGATCAACGACCGGTTCGCCACTGCTGCCGCGTTCAATCTTCATGGACAGCTTGATGAACGGCATGCCGTCGATCTCTTCGCTGCCAGCGATGATTCCGGAAAAGACCGTATTGCGAAGTCCCTGCGGATGGCCGACTGCCACCACTGATTCACCATCGGAAATATTGTCACTATTCCCCAATGTCAGCGGAATCAGCGGCTGTTTGGATTCAATCTTTAATACCACCAGATCGCGGGCTTCCAGTTGGCAATAGATTTGCGTGACGGGAAGTAACGTGCCATCCTGAGTTTCAATTCGAATATCGTGACCTTCTTCGATGCAATGCCGAGCGGTCGCAATCAGCCCGTCTTCTGAAATCACAAAGCCAGTCGCCAATCCAACGTTCTGCCCGTCTCGGCCAGCAGCACGCACAACCACCAGCGACTTTTTAACGGCATCGGCCAGGTCCGGAATGGATCGGTCAGAATTGACTTCGTCAGTTACTGTTGCGTCTGTAGTGGCGGCGTTATCTGCCAGTTGCAGAGCCATTGAATTTGACATGCTGCAGCATGCGATCGCCACAATTGCAACGCAGTGGCGCAGACGATTCCGGTAGAATTCAGGCTCACCGAGTTTTTGTTCGAGTCGTCTCAAGAACGTTCTCCCTATATTTTCGATGCAACGGCTGGTTGACGTGGTCTTTAGCAGAATTGTTTCACGTGAGCTGTTTGGGCTCGTTCAATCGCAATCGTTCCGGGCAAAAAGCTTGAGCGTGGCTGATCGTTTTTTCACGCGGAAGTTGCATTTATGATTCATCTCGCACTGATTGCGATCTTAGTCTGACATAACCAGCAACGATCGAACAGGCCGCAGGATAGTGGACAAGGCGGAAAACGTGGTGCTCCTGGATTTGTTGGAGTCGAGTTATATAATCGTCACTAAGGAAGCGTTTGCCGTTAACTGGCTGATTTTGGGCAAACCTGAATATCGTTCAGGTCTGCTGCTACGGCTTCGGTATTCAGCTGGTTCGTTGGCATTATCAGGCAGGTTTGGGTTCAGCTTGTGGCATACTTTGCTGCAGGTGCTGTGGGAGCATCTGTCGCTGGCAAGCCACAATTGCTGACAACGGATTGCCTCACGGTCGTTTCCTGGTAGTATCTTATTTCTATCTCAAATCGTTTTCGTTTTTTGGAACTTTCGGGCGACCTGAATGAAAGTTCGTGGTGTTTGTCGGACAGGACATCAGATCTGCTCGCTGTATTGATTGGGATTGCAAAAATGACACGCTTCTTGCTTATGGCCGGTTGTTTTGCAGGATGGTTCTGCGAAGTTGCTTTTGCCGACTTTGCGGCTCTTCAAGCCCGGCAACAGCAATTGGAAGCGTCTTTGCAGAAAGTGACGCCGGCATTGGTCTCCGTTCAGGACGGATATGGCGCGGGAAGCGGCGTGGTTGTTTCTGCTGATGGAATGGTGCTGACGGCTTCGCATGTGGTGGAGACACGCTTTCGTGGTTCCGAGCGATTGGTTGTTCAGTTTCCCGATGGTTCCAAATATCGTGCCGAACTGCTGGGGATGAATCGTTCAGCAGATGCCGCCATGTTGAAGATCACGGAACCGTATCGCAATGGCTCAAAGTTTCCCTACGTTGAACTTGGCGACAGCGATCAACTTAGCCGAGGCGACTGGTGTTTCGCTTTGGGGCATCCTGGCGGATTTCGGAAAGAGCGACCAGCGCCTGTCAGGCTTGGTCGAGTTCTTTCGGTTGGTCACCGTACGGTGGTTTCTGATTGTGCCATTGTGCTTGGCGATTCAGGCGGGCCATTGTTCGACCTGGCGGGTAAGCTGATTGGCATTCACAGCATGATCACTGAGGTGATTGTGGAAAACCGTCACGTTGCGATTGATGTGTTTCGACGCGACGGTGATCGTATGGAAAAACGCGAACGCTGGGGAAAGTTGAACGCTCGTGACGACGACATGGTTGAAACCGAATTTTTCGGAGTCGGCTTGCGTTGGAGAAACTTTACTCCGGAAATTGTTTGGGTTCTTCGCAACAGTCCTGCAGAAAAGGCGGGGCTGCGTGAAGGCGATATTCTGTTAAAGATTGCCGGGCAGAGCTTTGCTGATCCGCTGGGGCTAAGTTCCTTGTTGGCCGACCTTGCAGAGGATCAAAAAACGTCTGTCGAATACGATCGTCGTGGTCGGGAAAAAACGGCCCCGTTGATTACCGGACGAAAGCCTTCCGATGAGGAATTGGCCAATAGGAATGAAAAAGGCGTCAGTGTTCAGGATCGCGAGCACTTTCGTGAACTGAAGAATCAGCTCACCTCACTTCGCAGCGTCGGCCCTTACGAAAAACGCAGCACCGAAGAACTGTTGCGTTTCGAACCGACGGTTGCGAATGCCTCAAACAGCGTCGTGGAAATTCGTGAATTCGGCGAAACGCTGGCAATGGGTTCGGTGATGAGCAGCGATGGCTACATCTTTACCAAGGCCAGCGAACTGGAAGATGCAATCGCTCCTGAATGCATCCTTTCAAACGGTTCGCGTTACAAAGTTCGCGAAGTGGCGATTGATCGAATTCTGGATCTGGCTCTGTTGAAAATCGATGCATCGGGATTAACGCCAGTCGAGTGGTCAAATGAACCAGCTCCGGAAGCCGGGCGAATTGTGATTACGACAGATGCTCGAGGCACGCCTCAATGGCCGGGTGTGATCAGCGTGAAGAATCGCAGCCTGTCGTCGAAGGGCTTTTTGGGCGTGTTGCTGGCTGAACGCAACGACCTTAGAGGAGTTGAAATTAAGGAAGTGTTGCCCGGCGGAGCTGCCAAGCGACATGGGATTCAGGAAGGAGACATCATTCTGGCCATCAACGGGACTCCTATTCAACGCAGTCGAACAATGATTGAGTTGGTTAGTTCGACTCCCACGGGACAGAGTATCGCAGTGCGTCTGGAGCGAGGTCGAGTCGTCCGTACCATCAATGTTGAATTGACGGCAAAATTCGTTGCTGAAGACAACGAAGTCATGCTGGAACGCTATCTTGACCCAGCCAATCGAGGAAAGTATGCCAGCATTCATAACTCAGGGTTTCCTGAAGCCATGCAGCACGATACAGACCTGTACCCACATCAATGTGGTGGACCGCTGTTTGATATTTCCGGTAAGGCGGTTGGCCTGAATATCGCCAGAGTGGCTCGCATCGCCAGCTATGCATTGCCAGCTCACGTCGTCGTTAAGGCCTTTGACGAGATGAAAAAACAGGATGTCGCTCAACCGCTGAAGAAAGCTTCGTAAAGGCGACACAGGTCGAAGTCGCGAACAGCACATCAGCGATTTCTCCGCCCTGCCATGATCACCGCTGGAGAATGCTGATGTCAGACGTTTGGTTGTCTGCTGTCCTGCTTTTTCTGGTTGGCGTTTCCGACGCTGCGGAGCCGTTTAGGATAGCGACGTTTAATGTTAACTACGGCAATCTCAACGGCAGGGAAGTGCTGGATGCGATTGCTGAAGCTGATGCGGATATTCTGTGTTTGCAGGAAACCACCGTTAAGGCTGAGAGCTTTCTGCGACAGCAGCTTGCGACGACTTATCCGGAATTTCACAGCGCAGGGCATCAGGGGAAGTATTTCGCTGAACGGTTTGTGTTTGCATCTCGCATCAAACCGAAATCGCTTCGTTTTGTTCCGCCCAGCAATGGGCTATTTGGCTTCTACATTGCCGAGTTCGAAGTGAACGCCAAGCCGCTGCGAGTTGTTAATGCTCATTTGACGCCAGTTTCTACGGAAGGTGCCACGACATTGGCGGGAGTTTTGGCTGGCATTGCGCGATCAGAAGACACGCGAGCCAGCGAAGCTAAGGCCATTGTGGAACACATTTCTGACAACAGTGCCACCATCGTTCTGGGAGACTTCAACAGCCTGTCAACATTTCAGGCACCGCAGGCATTGGCCGCCGCTGGGCTTGTCGACAGCTTTGCTTCTGTACATTCGGATGCTGATCGGCATCCAACATGGCATTGGCCAACACGCCCATTGCCTGTACGACTGCGAATTGACTACATCTTTCATTCACGGCATCTGAAAACTAAAAAGTCAGCAATTGTGAAGCGAGGCAACTCAGACCATTTTCCGGTTGTTAGTGAGTTGGTGATCACGGATTAATGCTTGCTTTGCGTCTGCACCTGGACTTCTTAAAGCCGCGAACTTGTGAATGTTGAGTCAGGTTTTCTGAGCGACGTAGTCGCGCTTCTGAGCGTCAGCTCAAATGGTCTGAGGCACGGCCTCGTTAGAGTCTTACTCAAAATGATGCGCGCACAATGCGCGCATGTTGTTCGTAGCGACAACGGAGCGGCTCGGCGATTCCAGCGCCCCACGTCTTCCCACCCTCCACGCCACTGGGTCAAGGGCGAAGCCCTTGTTAGACTTAAGCCGCAAAGTGTCGGCCCTTGTTCGACACTGTACATCATCGCCAAATCCCACGATAATGCGACACTGCCGGCTCAACAGCCGATGCAGCTCTGTTTCTGTTTGTGCCCCATACCACTATTCCCGCCAAGATCTGCTCATGAACGTCGCTTTTCAACGACACGTCTTATTGGTTGTCATCGTTCTGTTCCCCTTTTATGACGTCGCGGCGGAAGACTGGCCGTGGTTTCTGGGGCCTCGGCATGATGGAACTTCCACAGAAACGGATCTTCAATTGAACTGGCCTGCAACCGGGCCAAAGGTGTTGTGGAAGCAGAGCGTCGGCACTGGATACAGCGCACCTTCTGTTTTAGGTGAAAAAGTTGTCCTGCATCACCGCGTTGAAGAAAACGAAGTGGTGACCTGTCGTTCTGCCTCGACCGGAGAAAAACTCTGGGAACACAAGTACGAAAGTTCGTTTTCTGATCCCTACGGTTACAACAACGGACCTCGCTGCAGCCCTGTGCTTGAAGGCGATCGGTGCTACACACTGGGAGCCGACGGGATTTTGTGCAGCACCGATTTGACCACAGGAAAGCTGATCTGGCAGCACAAGCTGAAAGACGAATTTGATTTACCGGATTGGTTCTTTGGAGTCGGCTGCACGCCAATCATTGATGGCGAGCGTTTGATTGTGCCCGTTGGTGGTCAGCCGAATTCCGGAATTGTTGCATTTAATAAAGTGGATGGCACGGTTCTTTGGGAGAGCGTCGGGAAAGATACCTGGGACGGTGTCATTGATGCCAATTCCGGCAAGCCGCATGAATGGTCCGGCAGTGAGATGGTCATCAGTTATGCGTCTCCCGTGATCGCCACAATTCACAGTAAGCGTCACCTGTTATGTTTTGTTCGGCAGGGCCTGGTTTCTCTTGACCCGGCCACTGGTGAACAGAATTTTCAGTATTGGTTTCGTCCCAAGGTGCATGAATCGGTCAACGCCGCCTGCCCGGTTGTCATCGGCGATCAGATTTTTCTTTCCGCTGCTTATCGGCTCGGTTCCGTATTGCTGAAAGTCAATCCTGACGGAAAATCTGTTACTCAGGTATGGGCCAACAGCGATAACATGCTGGCTCACTGGTCGACTCCCATCCATGTTGATGGCTTCCTTTTCGGATTTAGCGGGCGTCACGAAAACGAAGGCGAGTTACGGTGCATTCGTGTTTCAGATGGGGAGGTTATGTGGCAAACGACCGGTTCACTGGGGCCACTTACGGATTTTGGAAGAGATCGAGCGACAGGTAAGATCGTCAATCTGAAGACGGGCCTGCCAGCTCCATTTCCATATTTTGGACGTGGTTCATTAACTCAGGTAGGCGACCGGTTCATCGTGCTGGGCGAACGTGGCACGCTGGCGGTGGTGGATGTGGATTCGCAGGAATTCAAGGAACAATGCCGCACGTCTTTTGACGAAATTCACTATCCCGCCTGGACGGCTCCCGTAATTGCCAACAAGCAAATGTATCTGCGCAGCGAAGACTGGTTAATCTGTCTGGACCTGCGAAAGGAATAAGTATCCGTTACGCAACGACCACTTGCCAGGGTTACCACACGCTTTCTGGGGCAAGTGGGAGGCTATTGTCAGGAACGGGTAATTTGATGTTCTGGCCTATTGTGTTGCCGCTGCTACTGACGTTTATTGCGGCATTGATTCTGTTCCTGGCGATTCACTTCGTTGGCCCCCAGCGAGCATGGCTGGCATCCACCACGGCAATTGTTTCAATTGTCAAGACGGTGTTTTCGGTCTCGCTATTGCTGACAGTCGTTGAGATAACGCGTCAGGGAGAATTCGTAACAGCACATTCTCGCAGCAGGTCAGCAATTGATTCCACCGCTTTGGGTTGGACAAGCGTCATCGCGGCGGCAGCCATTTCCAGCCGGGGTTGTTCATCTAAGCACAGATACAGAATTGCGTCTCTAAGTTGACTGGAAGCATCGCTGTCGGATTCACGCACCAACACCGTAGCGTCTGCCTTCTCAAATATTTCGGCATTGATGGTCTGATGATCATCCGCAGCCGTCGACAAAGGAAGCAGCACCGACGCGCGGCCGACGTTGGCGATTTCCGATATCGATACCGCGCCGGCTCTGCTGATGACGACATCTGCCCGCAGTATTTCCGCCGCCATGTCTTCGATGAAAGGGCGAACTTCCGCGTCCATATCGCATCGGTCGTAACCGGCTCGAACGGATTCCAGGTTTGTTTGCCCCGTTTGGTGAACAATCCTTAGCACGTCTCGCAGTTCGCCGCATTCCAGCAGAGCCGCCAGTACCAGTTCGTTCAGGCGATCAGCTCCCAGGCTTCCGCCAAGCACCAGCAGTCGGACGACGTCCGATTCTGCATGCGTTTCCTGACTTGCTGGTAGACTTAATTCAGGCCCAAAACATCGCCTCATTGGCACGCCCGTCAGCTTCAAAATCGCTTTGTGCTTAGCGTTTGCCAACGCAGTTGTTGAAGTTTCGTCCAGGGGCCAGCCGGTCATAATCACGCGGGCAAATCGCTGCAACCAAAGATTTGCCCTGCCCACAACTGTGTTTGCTTCAAGTAGAGCAATTGGTACACCCAGCCACCAGCCCGCCAGCACTCCCGGAATCGATGCAAATCCTCCCGTTGCCAGTACAACATTCGGCTTTCGACGGCGAAACGTCCGCCAGCATTGCCAGGTTGATTTCAGAAGTCCCCAGCCATAGGCAGGTTTGCTGGTGGAAGACGCCAGTGGTTGTTGAACAACAGTTATGTTTGCAGAAGACAGTTCACTGGCCTGAATGATTTCAGCATCGACCGGCCTTGAACTAGTGCAGAACACAATGGAAGTCGACTGATTGCGTTCAATTAATTCTTCAGCGATTGCGATGGCCGGAACAATGTGTCCGCCGGAACCACCTCCACAGAAGGCTACATGTTTCAACTGCATCATCGTACGTTATGACTCACAGTATTCACTCACGCCGTCGGCGGAAATGACCAGCAGGCGACTTGTTAGCGGATGGTGCATTGCCTGGTAGTCCTGCACAACTCGCTCCTGGATTTGTGCAATCAGTTCCGGGTGATTTAACGAAACGGCGACAAAGAAGTCTCGATTCGGTACCCCCACAACAAGCTCAGCGCCCAAAACCTGTCGAAGTCTTCCATGCAGCTGTTCGCCCAGCAGCCGAACACTGTTGTAAGGGCTTGGGTTGACGGGCACCAGCATTTGAGCGTCGTTGTCGGATCCGACAAGTGACACTTCCAGTGGGTTGTCGTCTGCAAACAGCTGCAGGTTCTTCATGGCAAGGTGCTGCAGTTGTTCTGCATTGATGTCCCATTTTTCCAACATCGACTTATGGACAAAACGGTACGAATCGTCTTCGTCCAGAACAAACATAACGGTGAGTCCGCCCACCCATTTGATGCCGACAAAGTCTTTCATCGTCGATTCGCCCTCGCTTTCCGGATAAAGCATGGGCATCACTCGATCCACCACTTCATCCAAGGAGGGCATCAGTTGTTCAGGACTTAATTCCTGCAGACGCACGATTGTGACAAGCCCCGGCAGCACAATTTCTTTGATTCGCTTGGGAGACTGAATGTAAGATCGATAAAAGTTGGAAAGATTGACTTCGGAACCGGACACTTCGATACCAAAGCTTCCAACCGGAACGGTTGTGAGTAACGGAAAATGAGTTCTTGCGATTTCAATGACTTCCTGGCGAAACAGGATCGGCGGCTTTGCAAGGTCTTCAGCAAACAGGATGGAGTTCAGCACTTCTGCGCAGGCTTTAACGGTCGCCTGATTGAGTATGCTTCCGGCTTTGCTTTGCAGACTGGCGACGATAATGATGTCGCAGTATTCCACAACCCAAAGTCGCCATTCGTAGGTGCTTCGCTTCGCCAGCAATTTTTTCCACCATGGTCCGGCGGCTGCTTCACGTGAAGTTCCGGCCCATGTTTTGCATACGCCCGGCAAGTCTAAAGGTTGACCGCCAGCAGAACTGATGACCTTAGGAAACAACGACGCCGCATTGAACGAAGAGGCCCGGGTTTGAGGTTCGCCGGCATCAACCCAGGCCGAATACAGGGTTAACGTCCAATCCGCCTGAGTAGCTTTCTTTGTGGATTGCAGGTCTTCTGCGAACGCTGTGCTGGGCGGCACTGCACTGGTGGCAGCCGCAACCGGTTTGATTTCGATGAATGCTTCGGTCTGTTCAAGTTGCAGCGACGAAGGCACGGTAAACGAAAACCAGTTGGCTGGTCCGCGAAACGTCACAGATGATTCATCGCTGTTCAGCGAGTTGTCGAAATTCTGCGACATGCCAATACCAAAGTTGTTAGGCAACAAAGATCGGTTGCCCCGGTTGTAGGTTACGGTATTTTTCCACGATAATATATACGCAGATTAAGCAACATGACGCTCGCTCACAAGTGAACCGTCAGTCACTTCGTTGTTGACGTTGGATCAGGTTTATTGCCGTATTTCTTGAATTCTTACCTTAGGTGAGAGTCCACAACTTACGTTGAATATGTTTTTCCGCACGCAATTGCCAGCACGTCCACGTAGGATACCCAACAAGGGCTTCGCCCTTGACCCGGTGGCGTGGTGGGCTGCAAGACATGGGACGCTCCAATCGCCGAGCCGCTCCGTTGTCGCTACGGGCAACATGCGCACCGTGATCGCATGATTCTGAGTACGACTCTAAGCTTTTTCGGCATTCAGGTTTAAAAGTGATATCGTTTTGGTTGCTGTCAAAATTGTTTTCGGCGGGCCGTTTGGCTAAGCTTTCAAGGCTGCCTTTAAAATAACGCACCGCGGCCACAGACTGTTCAGACTCAGAAAGATCGCTTTCAATGAAATATGCGTTGCTCGTAATACTATCCGGAACGTTGCTGGCGTCATCTGCCTTTGCGGATACAAAAAAACACGACTTCAATGGCGATGTGACGGCGGAAGTCTACAAGCAGGCATCGGGTGACGATTTATGGATTTATCGCTTCGATCCAGAGGGCCACAATCCGGGCTCTGACAAACGTCCCGCTGTCGTGTTCTTTTTTGGAGGTGGCTGGAATAACGGTTCGGTTGCGCAGTTTGAACAGCACGCCAGGTATCTTGCGTCGCGAGGCATGGTTGCGTTTGTGGCAGATTACCGAGTGAAGAGTCGGCAACAGACTACACCGGATGCGTGCGTCGCAGACGGTAAATCCGCTGTGCGCTGGGTGCGCAGCAACGCAACTGTATTAGGGATCGACCCTAACCGGATTGCTGCTGGTGGAGGTTCAGCGGGTGGGCACGTGGCAGCCGCAGCCGGAATTTGCGATGGGATGGATGACCCCGCTGACAAGCAATCAAAGGTGAGCTCAAAGCCTGACGCTTTGCTGCTGTTCAATCCGGTGTACGACAACGGGCCAACCGGTTATGGGCACGAACGTGTGACGGATTGGTTTCCTGCAATTTCTCCAGCTCACAACATTTCCAAAGACGATCCACCCACAATCGTCTTCTTTGGTTCTGAAGATCCCCTGGTGCCGGTTGCCACGGCAAAGAAGTTCGATGCCGACCTGAAGGCAGTGGGCGTGAAATCTGAAGTCTGGATTTACGACGGCCAGCCGCACGGATTTTTCAACGAAAGCAAAAGCCCGGAATCGTTTTTGGACACCGTATTGAAGACCGATCATTTCCTTGTTGAGCTTGGTTGGTTAACCGGTCCAGCTGATGAAGCAAAATTGAAATCGCTACTGAAAAAAACACTGAAGTAAGTTCGGTTCATTTCAGGATGCTCGGGGTCTCAGAGTTGGAATCGGCATGGAAGTCCCCCTTTTGCTTTGCTTTGCTTTGGTTCAGGGCGTTAGCGTGTGTGGAAGAAAAGTTGTCTCACTTGGTTCTAGTCATCGCCGTTTTGGTAGCAAAGGAAACCGTCCGCACGGATTCAACCGATTTGCTACCGTGTCTGATGTTTGCAGCAAATGGGACGTCCCTCGTGGCTAAGGCAAGTTAACTATTGTTGCGGGCAACGTTGTTCGCCTTTCGTTGCTGGGCTGTGAAGCAAGTCTCTGGAGTGATTCGACTGGACGAAGCTTTGGATTTATGGACGCTTACGAAACGGAAGAACGTGGCACTTTGAAGTGCTGCCGGTAAAAAAAACAGTTGTGACAAATCACCGCTGTCCATGAATCACAACCTCAGTGTGTCTGCGCGTTCTTAGCTGGATAGTGCCAGGCTTGACGAAACGCCAGCATTTCTGTCAGCTCATCTGAGCGTTCGTTGCGCTTTGCGCGGATCACAGTAAGAAATTTAGGCCAGCGTGCTGCGGTTGATCGAGACTTGAGGCTGTCCCGTTAGTTCATTTTCGCCGTGTTTGTGGTGAAGCCGCTGAAGACGGATAGTTGAGAGACATGTCTTCGGGCCAGCATCCATGCGTACAACCCTCGAGTAATGCGCAGGTTTCCTGAAATCTCAGCGCCGTTACTGGAGCAGTCCAGGCCGAAGCTTAACCGTAGCGGCTGTTCTTTGGGAAGCATTGAAATCATGGATTCAAACGCTGGTGCAGCCATTTTGGAGCGGCCTCTAAACATGTTTTTGTATGGCAGGCCAACGTAGTACTGGTACAGTCGCTCGGCGAGTTCGAACTGACTGTTGATGTGCTCGTTTGTTTCCTGCTTTGCCAGGTCTGTCAGGTTTAATTGCAAGTCTATCAGTGGGCTGATACTGCGAATCGGCGCATCTGTTTTCGGCGCACCTGTGTCCGGCTGCGCTTTCGGTGCTGACGAGTCAATTTCGTTCAGAGATATCAGCAGTCCGTCATCGCATGCATCCCAATAGACTTTCCATGGTTCAAATGCGGACGCGTTCAGAATCTCCGATAGAGGGGCGTGGCCGGCATCAGGTGTTCCGGCCAGCTGAAGTAAGCCTGCCAGCACTGCCGTGCTGGAATCACAGCGAAGGAAGGCCGATGCCGCTTCCTGACCGTTATCAGCAACGGCTATTTCGGCATTGATTTTTGCGTTCTGGATGAAGCCACAAAGAGCTGCTCCGGCCGCTGAGTCTGGTGGAAATGAATTCGCGACAATGACCGACAAAGGCTCACTTACGCTGTTCGGCAGCTTGAAATTCAACCACGCCTGAACAGCATTTCCAACGGAGAGCTTTTGGCTGGTACTTGCCGACGAACGAAACTGCGACGTCGTTTTTGCGAGCGTTGATCCCTTGATCAGCGTGACTCGAAGCTCGCATTGGAAGTCTTCCGATGTCGTGGGCTCGTCAAAAGAGACAAAGACTTCGTCGACGTCGTACATTGCTCGTTCAATTAGATTGTTGCGTAGTTCGCTGGCGGCTTTTCGAGAATTGTAGGCAGCTTCTGGTTCGCCATCGCGTTTTTGCACCTGAACGGAAACGAAACGGTCGATCATTGCCAGGGCCGACTGCCGATATCGAGACGAAACAGCGGAGGGCGACGCATAGAATGACCAGTCGTGATTGCCCGACTTCTTTGCGATCTCGTGAATGTCTTCAAAGGGAGCACCCGCTGCCTGCGTGACGTTGGGAGTCGCCCAGACAACCACGCTCGACCTGTAAGAAATGTGAAGGTCGCTGAAAGAGCGGACAGCTCTGCTGGATTCGCGGACGGGAGGTTTGGAAATCGTTACAGTGTCTTCGTTCCACACGGCAGATGCCGTATCGCCGCGTTTTGCCATCTGATCGGCAACAAAGCTTTCAAAGACTTCTCTGCCCGGCACGGTTCTGAATCGCAGCTTGATGAAGGCGCCATTGGCATCCAGACACGTGGCAATGCCGCCGACGGGCTCAAATCCGTCTATGTCCACGAATTCGTAGTAACGCTTGCTCATGCGTTCAAGAGCAGCAACATCGAATTTGCGCTGGTACTTTTCCGGGCACGCTTCGTTTATAAGCAGTGTTTTTGTCAGAGCATAGTCTGGTGTGTGAAGGCCGTTATCGAACTCAATCCAAAGAGGGCGAGAAATCGTCTGCGCGTTGCATTGTGCCGTTGTCTGAAACATGAAAATGACGGAACAGGCAGCCATCAGGCCGTGAACTGGATTAAGACGCATGAAGGTTTCCAATTGCCAATCTGGATGAACGTTTTCGAGATGTCGATTCCCTGCACCCTCCAAGCTTATCGCGAGGGTCGCTTTACGGTGGAGTTACAGGTGGCTGTTTGGGGCTTGTCAGGAAGTCCGCAGTGTCGGATTTTGCTGAAGGTGTTACGCAAGCATAAAGTTACCCCGCACGTGCGCGGGGTAACATGAAGTTAAGAATGTTCCGCAGGTGGACCTGTCTGGAACTGAGGTCGTATGGGAGGCTATGGGCCGGGAGCTGTTAAGATGAATTCAGACATTTGACTATCAACCTGAATCATTGGGGTTAGTTCGTCAAAGTAGAACGGAGCAGGACATCTGCCCAGCATCATCAACATGAAATAGGATCCAGGGCCATCGTATGGCGCGCAGTCGTTGATATCGATCGACAATGCCTCACCGGGATTCAACGTGTACATCGAAGTGCCGTCGGCCACGCCTCCATAAAGACAGGCATAGATGCATGGTTCAAGGTCGCCTTCGGGGACGTGCATGTTGAACGTGCCATCCACTTGTATGCAATTCGCTGCAGGTTCATACGACAGCATCATTCCGGAAATTGATCCGTACAGGAACTCAATGTTCCATTCCGGCTCTGAGGGGCCAGATCCGCCATCCCCGTCGCCGATTGGCATAGTACTCTGGGGGCCATCCGGACCGTTCACCACATCTCCGTATTGCGCTGATGCTGTGCTACACAGCAGTAGCGTGGGGATAACTAGCAATAGACTCCATTTTATCATTGCGATTTCTCCTGGTCTGGCAAGAACATTGGGCGCGGCTCATGGGCCTGCGTGAGCCCTATTAGGGGTAGACGTGTCGGACAATCCCCTGTGTTGGCGAAAGCACGTTTGGATCGTCCGGTTGGTGATAAGACCCAACTGCAACTGAGGGGTTCGCCTTACCCGTGCAGGGAAACATTCGGGTGACAACTGCTCTCCCACCTGTTGACGGATGAACACAAGCGTCGTGCGTGCTGTCTGGTCGATCCTGAAAGTGAGTTTCGCTATCCTGCGCCTGCGGAGTACGCGAATTGAACAATGTGCGGCGGTGTCCTTGAGCCAGAACGGTCCACAGAAGAAGGTAGACTGTTCCAGGAGAAGTCGATGTTCGTGGCTGTTTAAAGAATCGGACTACACAAACAATTGTTGGACGGTTCCGGTGCTGTCTGCAAATTCTGTAATGGGAAGTCCCAGAATTTGTGCCTGAGTCAGCCACAGGTTTGCCAATGGCGTACCTTCCGGCATGTTGATGTGCAGTCCGGATTTGGTTTTGCTGCCACCACCCGCCACGATAATCGGCAGGTCGTTGTATTGGTGAGTGGAACCGTCACCAAGCCCGGAACCGTAAGTAAATAATGTGTTGTCCAGCAGTGTCGAGCCATCCGCTTGTTCGATGGCATTCATTCTGTTCAGCAGGTAGGCGTATTGCCGCATGTGAAACCGGTCCACCTTCAGCAGGTCGTCGATCATTCTGGTTTGATCGTGAGACATCTGATGATGGCTGCGTGGTTTGTCGAACAGTCCTTCAAATTTGTACGGAGTGTCCCAGCGTTCTGGGCCAACCATAAATGTGGCCACATTGGTAAGGCCGGTTTGTAAGGCCACAACCATCAGGTCGCCCATCAATCGAATATATTCGCCTCGAGGAAGATAGGCTTCCGGAGGTTCATCAAAGTTCACTTTCGCCAGTTCTGATCGCATCTGTTCCAGTCGATTCATTTGCGTTTCGATGGTTCGAATCGATGCGAAGTACTCGGCAAACTTATGACGATCGTTGTAGCCCAGATCTTTTGTCAGGTCTTTGGCGTCTTCCAGCACAAGGTCGGTGATGTCTCGATAGCGATCTGCTTCCTGAGTTGAAAACAATCGATGATACATTTTGCGGGGATCTCTGATGGAAGGCGCAAGATGCCCGGTGCCGTACCATGAGATGTTGTCGAAATAGATTGATTCTTTGTTGTCGTTGTGGCTGTTGCAACTGAATTCCAGCGTGGCAAATGGCGTTGTCTTGCCAATATGATCGGCGACGATATGGTCGAGGGTTCTGTTCAGGGGCCACGCCGTTCCTTTGATGGTGTACGGTTTTGCGCTGCTGAGATAGCATGATGCGCATTGCGCGTGAACGTCCGTGCCTTGCTGGAATGTTCGGTCCATTCCCGTAATGAGGTTGATCTTGTGTTTGATTGATTCCAAAGGCTGCATTGTGGGCGTTAGTTCATCCAGCGGTTTTACGCTTAGCGTGGGATCCTGATGCCCCAAAGACTTCATCACGTTGCCCAGGTTGCCCTTTGGGATAACGTCGTTTGCTTCGCCAGGGAAAAATCCACGCCGAACGACTCCGATTGGTACGTAGAAATGTGCCATCCGCTTAGCAACCAACGGCTCGGCAGTGGCTGCGGAAAGGCTTTCCATCCATGGCAGAGCCAAAGCCGCACCGCCGAGTCCTCGTAGAAAGTTTCTTCGTGAATTTCGTTTCATGGCTGGATAATTTCAGGGTGGGATGGTGAGCGGAGAATGTCTGGCACGGCAAACAATGCGGCAGAACAACAGAACGTGCTGCCGAGTGCTTTTGCTGGACTTAGTGTTCGAACGGGGAATTCGTCTTGGTTTGGAATGGTTCGCTGTGGATGACCTGCCGGATGAGTGTCTTAATTTTGTAGCCGTCAGAAATTGTCGCCGCAGTGATTCTGTCCAGAGCAAGCTGGTCTGCGGGGCCTAGTTCTCTGGCCAACGCAAAGGACAGCAGATGGCCTGCGAGTGCTCGCGTGAAGCGGTCTTTCTCCGTCAGTAAAGCGTCTTTAAATTCAACAATATCACTGAAACCATGCTTGCGAAACAGAGTGCCACTTACGTCAATATCGCGTCCGTTGTCGTACTGCTCTCTCCATCGTCCAATCGCATCAAAGTTTTCCAAAGCGAATCCCAGCGGGTCAATCTGTTCGTGACAACCTTTACAGTCGGCTCGCTGGCGATGCAGTGCCAGGCGTTCTCGCAGAGTAAGCTGTTGTTCGTCTGCGGCTGGCTTTTCAGACAGAGGAGGAACATCTGCGGGCGGCGGTTCGGGGGGATCATTGAAGACAACGGCTGCCATCCAGGCTCCGCGAGTAATCGGTTGCGTTCGTTCGGGGCCTGAAGTCATCGTCATCACGGCAGTATTTGTGATGATGCCGCCAGTTCGGCGATCTGTCACTGGAATTCGTTGAAAACTAAGAACCGCGACGGCCCCGCCGCCATTCTTGTCGATCGCATCGCTGGCGATTTGTCCATAGGCGAGATTCAGACGCTTTGAACGGTAGGTGAAATCCGGGTCAAGCAACTGCGTGACAGGAAGATCTTCAATCAAAACGGTTTCGAACAGTAACAGCGGTTCAATCATCATATGCATGCTGTCGCGGTATTTTGAAAAGTAGAATTCGGGAAATTTCTGCTGATTGGGGACCGACGAAATGATCCGTTCCAGCTGTAACCATTGAGCCGGAAAGCTGTCGCAGAATCGTTTCAGTTTGCGGTCAGCCAGCATCCGGTCAATCTGTGAGTTAAGAATCTCTGGATGCTTCAGATTGCCTGTTGCCGCGGCATTTAGCAGCGATTCGTCTGGCAAACTGCCCCACAGAAAGAACGAAAGACGTGAAGCCAATTCAAAGTCGTCAATTGGTTGGGCCGTTTCTTCGCTTGCCGATTTGTCGTAGAGGTAAAGAAATTTTGGTGACGAAATGACGGCTGCGGCCACGCTTTTCATGGCGTCAGGAAAGCTGGTTCCTGTATCAAGTTTTTGAACAACAAAGTTGGCGTATCGAAGCAATACGTCAGCTTCAACCGGACGTCGAAATGCTTTTGCCAGAAACCGTTGCAAGCGAGCAGCAATCTGCGGACGAACGTCTGATTCAGCAGGCGGTGGTGCAAAGAACGACTTCCAGATACCAACTTTCTTAGCCGTGAAGTCCGGGCTTTCCGTAATGGATTCCCCCAGCTTCAGAAACGATTCCATTAGCAGCGGGGATAACGACAAATGGTCGCCGCGATTGTCGAAGCCATGTTCAGCTCGCAGATCCTGCGGAAACGCGGCGACTCCGGCAAGCCGGTTTTCAATCATCTGCGACTTACCAAGTGGTCGGCTGCCGACCGTGACCACGTCGGGCATTTTTCCGGACGCCGGCTGGAAATATCCGTTGTGTTCTCGCAGCATGCGTTCGGGAAGCGTAAACACGATGCACTTCAGGTCGAACAGGTCAATGACAGCGTTGTTGTATTGGAAGCGATTCATTCGCCTCATTGGGGCTTGTGGGAATTGCTTTGTTGCAGTCACCGCTGAACGCAGCATGATTTTCAATTCTGAAATCAGTTGCTGGCGTAGTTTCGGTTCCAGCGGCGGTTCGTCTTCTGGAGGCATTTCCTGAAGGTCAAGCACGTTGATGAGTCGTTGGATCAGTTTGGCTTTGTGAGGCATGGCAGCGGAAGTCAGCTGAGCCAGATCCAGATCGCCTTCAATTTCATCGCTGGCACCATGGCATTTGGCACAATGGGTTTTGATTGCCGGTCCGATGATTTCGGTAAACGCATCATCTGCGTTCGCTTGCAGCGGGAAGAATGCCAATACTGCGAACGCGATTGTTCCCAGTATTGACGGTCGACAGCACCTTGCTGAATGTCGCAGATTCACGCCGTGTAAGAACATTCAGAAATGCCTCCGCCAATATGCCGTTCTAAGTGAGAATGCAGGACAACGGGCCAGGTACGGCGTATTCTGCACTTAACAGTTTCAACAATCGGGCAAAGATTGCAACCAGCTTGGC
>ERZ887942.104-NODE-104-length-66209-cov-20.728255_pt1 | contig 66209 bp, 49 predicted proteins | sample MGYA00521099_ERZ887942 | MGnify/ENA primary metagenome ERZ887942 (study PRJEB32303, sample SAMEA104408605) | aquatic metagenome | biome: Brackish water; feature: Pelagic; material: water | place: Baltic Sea | collected 2014-06-07T06:48:00 | depth 16,251 m ... | reverse complement strand
GCTTCCTTGGGGGCGTAGATGATGTTGCCTTCGGCATCAATGAGTTCGAGAGTGAGACCCACTGATTTTGAAGTTTTCGATGCTTCAGATGAAAAGGAGAAGCGCCCTGAGCCATCGTCGTTGATGGTGGCGAGGATGGTGTAGTCGGTGAGATCGACTTTGGAATTCGAGGTGAGGTAGACATCGCGGAAGATGCCGGAGAGACGCCAGAAGTCCTGGCATTCGAGGTAGGCTCCGTCTGAGTATCGGTAGACTTCGACAGCGAGGGTGTTGGGGCCTTTCTGAAGGAATTTGGTGAGGTCGAATTCAGCCGGAGTGCGGGAGTCCTGGGAGTAGCCAACCTTTTGGCCATTGCACCAGAGGTAGAAGGCGGAGGAAACACCATTGAAGGTGACGGTGGTTTGCCGGTCCTTCCAGCCGGAGGGGAGGGTGAATGTTTTGAGGTAGGATGAGACGGGGTTGCTTTCGTTGAAGGTGGTGAAATGCTTCCCGGGTTCACCCATGACGCGCGGTGGGTCCTTTTTGAAAGGGTAGGGGTGGTTGCAGTAGATGGGAGTTCCATAGCCCTGGAGTTCGACGTTTGAGGGGACGGGGATGGTTTTCCAGGCGGAGGAATCGTAGTCAGCTTTGAAGAAATCGAGAGGGCGCTTTTCGGGGTGATCGGCCCAGGAAAATTTCCAGTCGCCATTGAGGAGCTGGCACCACGGGGATTCCATGCGCTTCTTGGTCATGGCTGCTTCCTTGGTGGGGAAGGGCATCTTGATGGCGTGGGCGGGCAGCTTGCTGATGCGGAAGATCGATTGGTCTTCCCAATCGGGCGCGGCGTAACCCGAAAGAGTGAAAATGAGAAGGGTTACGAATCTAAGGATCATGTTTGACAGGTTGGCGAAGGGAGATGAATTGCGCAAAATAAAAACCACTCGTGCGACCGGATTTGCGAGTTGTGATACTTGGTCGGAATCTTGAAGAGCCCATGGTTGGACGCTCTCGAATGCGGGAGTTTTTTACACCGACAAAGAAAAATGTCGTGAGTGGATGACTTGATCTCCCATGAAAGAGGGCAAGCGCCCTTTGGTGAGTTTGCGGGTCCAAGGAGATTTGTGCCAGTGCCGGGAGGGAATCACGACAATGTTCTGATCACCGACGCTCCGGTTGATGCCGCGATGGCGAAGTGGCTTTTGAGAGACACGAAATAGAGATTGGCGATGACGAGTTTTAGACTGCCGGTGGGATCTCTTTCGTGGTATTCCGAAGCTCGGTATGGCCAATCAGTTTTCAAACCAGAACAGGAATTTCTTTCAATATGCAAAGGTAAGAACGATTCGTTTCATTTGCGCTTTTGTCGCAGCGGGGACGTGTCACACCCATGCTGCCGGGCATGGTCTGCGACTTGAGCTTGATGATCAAAAAGGAACGATTGAGGTGTTTCGTGATGGTCTGAACAAGGCTTTGGTCACCCAGCATGCTCGTGCGGAATTCCGACCCTATCTTCATCCAATCGTCGCTCCGGACGGGAAGGGAGTTTTGACCCAATACCAGCCGGATCATCACAAGCACCAGACCGGGCTCTATTGGGGGTTTACCAGGCTGAATGGAAGAGATTATTTCCACAATCCCGGTGGTGATCACTGGAGAAGGAAGTCCTTAAAAGTCGTTGAGTCCAGCGGTGCCAAGGTTTCGTGGGAAACGGTGTATGACCTTCTTGATCAGGAGAAAAAGGTGGTGCTGACCGAGACTCAACGCTGGGAGATGAGCGCGGTGGAGGATCAGTATACTTTGGATCTGACCTGGAATGGCACCGCCGGGACAAAGGTCACGATCGGGAAGTATAATTACGGTGGTTTGTTTCTTCGCATGCCTTGGCGCAAGGGGATCAAGGGCGCGGCAGTGAATTCCAGCCGTTTGAAAAATCAGGCTGCCGAAGGGAAACGCGATGTCTGGGTGGATGTCGGGATGGAGGTGGAAGGAAGAGAAGACATGGCCCACGTCGCCATTTTTGATCATCCCAAAAATGGAGGGTTTCCCCAACCCTGGCGGGTTGACGGGCAACTCGGGGTGGGGCCAAGCCGGGCTCGTTTGGGTGACTGGACCATTGCCAAGGGAAAGACCGAGACCATTCGTCATCGATTTCTCGTGCAGACCGGTGATCTCAACAAGCAAGCGCTGACCGATCAGTGGAAGTCGTATACGGGAGAGCGCTACACGGCGGCGCTCTGGAGACTTGCCCAGGAAGAAGGGCGGCAGGCCGAGTTTTTGACTCCGGAGAAAGCGGTGGAGTCCATGACGGTGCCGGATGGTTTCAAAGTGAACGTTTTTGCCTCGGAGCCTATGATCACGCAGCCGATGGCATTTTGCTGGGATGATCGCGGTCGTCTCTGGATCGCGGAAAACCGCGACTATGAATCGCGGGGACGGGGTTTTTCGAATTCAGGTGATAGTCGGATTTTGATTTTGGAGGACACGGATCACGACGGCATCGCGGATAAGAAGGAGATCTTTGCGGAAGGGATTGCCTTTCCGGCGGCCATTGCGGTTGGGTTCGACGGACTTTGGTTGGGAGCCCCTCCCAATCTGCTTTTCCTGCCAGATCGAGATGGAGATGATCGTGCCGATATGGATCAGGTCGAAGTTCGTCTCACGGGGTGGGGGATTCGGGACCGTCATGAAACCCTGAACAGCTTTCACTGGGGGCCGGATGGCTGGCTCTATGGCTGTCAGGGGTTTGCGACGCCGTCGCGCGTGGGAAAGCCGAAGGGAGATGGTCGCATTTTTCGACACCAGGATCCTTTTCCCAAGAAGATCGAGTTCGATGGAGAGCCTGTCGATATCAACGGGGGAGTGTGGCGGTATCATCCCATCAAGGACCGTTTCGAAGTGGTGGCCCATGGATTCAGTAATCCCTGGGGAATCGACTACGATGCGAAGGGGAATCTTTTTATCACGGCTTGTGTGATTCCGCATATGTTCCATGTCATTCCCGGCGGCATTTTTCACCGGCAGGGAGGAAAACATTATAATCCGTATGTCTATCAGGACATTCGGACGATCGTGGATCACACCCATCGGTCGGCGCACGGGGGAGCGAGAATCTACCTTTCCGATGCCTTCCCTCCGGAACACCACGGGCGGCTCTTTATGTGCAATCTTCATGAGCACGCGGTGCTGAGCGATGTCCTGATTCCGAGCGGTTCCGGGTTCATCGCGAGCCATGGTGATGACTTTGTGAAAGCGAACAATGCCCAGTGGGTTGGCTTCAGCATGGAACTTGGGCCCGATGGTTCCTTGTATGCGCTCGATTGGCACGATGCCGATATCTGCGGGAAGGAAGTTCTCAATAAGGACACTGGACGTGTCTTTAGAATCGCGCCGGAGAACTCTCTCGCAACGAATTGGGAGGGACGTTATGGAGATCTGTCAAAACTCTCGGATCTGGCATTGGCTGATCTGCAAACCAGTGCGAGTTCGTGGCATGCGAGAAGGGCGCGCGTGATTTTGCAACACCGGGCCCACCGGAAGGATCTCGCCGAGCCTGCGGTGGAACGTTTGAGGGAGATTTTCAGAGGGCATGAGAATCCCGACTTCCGGCTTCGGGCCCTTTGGAGTCTTCACGTGGTCAATGGTTTTTCAGATGGGGAACTTGCAAAGGTTCTGGATGATCCCGATGAGTCTATTCGGGGCTGGGCCGTTCAGTTGTTGACCGAAGACAAGGAGGTTGACGAAGGCACGCTTGCGAAGTTTGAAAGCATGGCATCCGGGGAATCTTCCGCAGTGGTTCGTTTGAAACTGGCGGCGGCGTTGCAACGACTTTCCCATGCCCGCCGGTGGGACCTTGTAAATGCTCTTTTGACTCATGGAGAAGATGCCGATGATCACAACATTCCGAAGATGATTTGGTTTGGAATCGAGCCGCTCGTGCCACTCGATTCGAAAAGGGCACTGGAGCTTGCGAGTCAAAGCAAGCTTCCGCTTGTGTCGGAGTTCATTGCGCGAAGGGCCGTCGATGCCAACGCCATTTTGGATCTGGTCGAAGCCCTCGGGAAGATGGATTTCCCTGAGGCTGCCCTGAAAGGAATGAGGGATGGACTGAACGGGCGGCGTGATTTGAAAGTGCCCGACGGTTGGGAGGTGCTTTACCTTCAACTTGACCGCAAAGGTGGGGCGGTGGCGCGGCTTGCGGCGGAGATCTCGCAACAGTTTGGGGTCAGCTCGGCTTCGGATTTACTTTTAAAGACCGCGTTGAATTCGAAGAGCACGACAAAGGAGCGTCGTGAAGCGATCCGTGCGCTGGCGGCCCGACAGGATCCCAAGCTTGTTCCTGCGATTTCCAATTTGGTTGAAAATGCTGAGGTTCGAGTGGCAACGATTCGTGCCGTCGCGGCCTATGATCGCAAGGAGCTTGGAGAACTTCTTTTAGCTCGTTACGAAGAGTTCTCGGATCATGAAAAACTTGAAGTCGTTCAAACTCTCGCAAGCCGACCTGCCTATGGATGGTTGCTGACCCAGGCGATTCAAAAGAAGAAGGTATTCCGGCGTGATGTGCCCTCTTATGTCGCCCGCCAACTCCGTCGGGTAGTGGGAAACGGGTTCATGGAGGTTTGGGGGCTCATTGACGAACTTCCGGGGCAGAAAGCGGCAGCCTATCAAAAATACCGGGCCTTGCTGAAACCGGGCGCCATCGAAAAGGCGAATCGTCAACAAGGGAAGGTTTTGTTTCAGCGGAGCTGCATGGCCTGCCATAAGCTCCACGGTGAAGGGGGGCTGTTGGGACCGGATATCACGGGTGCCAACCGCTCGAATCTCGACTACCTGCTCGACAATATCCTCGATCCCAGTGGGGTGATTCAGGATGACTATAAGATGGTGATGATCACCACTCGGGATGGCCGGACCTTTGCCGGTAACGTTGTCAGTGAAAACGAACGTCAGGTGGCCCTGAGGATTGTGGGCCAGGAAGTCGTGCTTGCGAAATCTGAGATTCAATCGCGCGAGGTGTCATCGGTTTCAATGATGCCTGAAGGGATCCTCGGTAACCTGAAAGACTCCGAGGTGGTTGACTTATTCTCTTATCTCCAGTCGATGGAGCCGATTAAGAAGAAAGTGGAATAGGATACTTCCTAAATTTTCTTCACGAATTGGGACTTCAGTTTCATGGGGCCGATCCCGTCGACTTTGCAGTCGATGTCGTGATCGGCTCCGGGGGAGATACGGATATTTTTGACCTTGGTGCCGATCTTGAGAGTGGTGGAAGTGCCTTTGACCTTGAGGTCTTTGGTGAGTTGGACGGAGTCACCGGAATTAAGTTCGTTGCCGTGTGCGTCGCGGAGGATGGCAGCCTCGGCCGCAGCCGCCGCTTCCTCGGCGGACCATTCGTGGCCGCAGTCAGGGCAGGTGAAAAGTGGGCCGCTTTCGTAGGCATATTCTGAGTTGCACTCGGGGCAGTTTGGGATGGCGGACATGGTTTGAGATCGTGTTTCTGGTGGGTTCCGAAAGCGGGAGTTTACGGTTATGGGTTGGGGGTATTCGCTTTCACTTCTTCGAGGAATTCCCAACGGAGGAGAAGATCGTCGGCGGTTTTTTTGGCGGCTTCGAGTTCGGCCATGACGAGGGGGATTTGTTCGAAGTCGGTTTGGACTTCGGGAGAGGATAGTTTTTCCTGGAGGGCGGTGACGGCTTCGTCGGATGCCATGACCTTGTCCTCGAGGGTTTCGAGTTCCTTGGCTTCGGCGAGGGTGAGCTTACGCGGCTTGTCCTGTTTAGCAGCGGTGCGTTTTTTAGCTTGGCGGTTGGCCGCGGTGGCTTGGGCGCGTGCGGCGTTTTCGCGGGCCTGGCGTTTCTCCAGGTAGTAGGAGAAGTTGCCGGGGGAGACTTTGACGCCGTCGTCTTCGAAGGCCACGATTTGGTCGCAGATACGGTCGAGGAAGTAGCGGTCGTGTGAGACGCAGATGATGGTGCCGGGGAAAGCGGCGAGAGCTTCCTCAAGCATGCGGAGGGATTGCAGATCGAGGTCGTTGGTGGGCTCGTCGAGAACGATGACGTTGCCACCGGTTTTGAGGACCTTGGCAAGCATGAGGCGGGCGCGTTCGCCACCGGAGAGGAGATCGACCCGCTCGTTGATGCGCTCGTCGGAGAAGAGGAAACGTTTGAGGTAGGCGCGGGCACCCAGGGTTTCGTTGCCGAAGGAAATTTTTTCGCTGCCGTCGGAGATTTCATCGAGGAGGGAGCCGGTGCCATCGAGCTGCATGCGCGATTGGTCGATGTAGTTGACTTTGACCTGCTTCCCGAGGATGGCGGTGCCGGTGGTGGGTTCGAGTTGGTCGAGGCAGATCTTGAGGAGGGTGGTTTTTCCAACGCCGTTTTTTCCGACGATGCCGGTGCATTGCCCTTCCTCAAGAGAGAGGTTGAGGTGACGGAAAAGAGTGCGGTCGCCGAGGGTGATGGAAACGTCTTCGAGATCGACGATGGTATTGCCGAGGCGGGGCGGTGGTGGGATGAGAAGATCCATTTCGCCCTCGCGGACCGGAGCGTCCTTGTCTTTGACTTTGTAGAAGGCATCGACCCGCGAGCGGGACTTGGTGGTGCGGGCTTTCACTCCGGCGCGGACCCATTCGAGTTCGTCTTTGAGGAATTTCTGGCGCTTCTTTTCGGCGTTTTCAGCGATGCCCTGCCGGATGGCCTTGGACTCAAGAAAGGCGGTGTAGTTGCCGGGGTGGGAGTAGGCCTTGCCATCGGAAATTTCGATGATACGGGTGGCGATGACATTCAGGAAGTAGCGGTCGTGGGTGACGAAGATGACGGCACCGCTGTAGGTTTTGAGGAAATCCTCCAACCAGCGAATCGACTCGGAATCGAGGTGGTTGGTGGGTTCGTCGAGGAGGAGGAGATCGGGTTGCGAGGCGAGGGCGCGGCAGAGGGCGACACGACGTTTTTCTCCTCCGGAAAGCGGGCCGGTTTCGGCTTCGAGTGGTGGCGTGCCGAGGGCATTGGCGAGAGCGGTGATGCGGGCATCGAGATTCCAGCCGTCGGTGTGCTCGATGAGGGTGAGGTATTCACCGAGTTCGGTTTCAGTGCCTTCGCCGTTTTCATAGCGGGTGATGGCATCGACGACATCGGCAGCTCCGGCGGCGATGTTGTCGTAAACCGAAAGAGCGGGATCGATTTCGAATTCCTGGGGGAGGTAGCCGATGCGGAGGCCACGTCGGGCTGAGATGTCGCCCGAGTCGGCTTGGTTCTCGTTCGCGATGATCTTGAGGAGGGAGGTCTTTCCGCAGCCGTTGCGTCCGACGAGTCCGACTTTCTCTCCGGCAGCGACGGCGAGGGTGACGCCATCGAGAAGAGTTTGGTGGCCGTAGGCGAGGCGGAGTTCGTTGGCGGAAAGAAGGGTCATGGGCGGGGAGGGAGTAGTCAGCCTGCCGGGAAATGTCGAGTGCTACGACCGGACAGGGGGGTGATATCGGGGCGGCGAGCTATTTCGTGGAGAGAACCCGGAGGTTCCGGGTGATTGTTGGGATGAATTTTTTGGGAACTCCGGCATCTGCGGCAAATTTCGGCCAGGTGTGGAGGGTTTGTTTGAGGGCGTTGATGATTTCCCTGGCCTTGCGGGGTTTGACATCGGCAGCTTGGGCGGCGGCGAGGAGATCGTCGGAGGTGAAGTCGTCACGCTTGCCATTGAGAGTCATTTGATGGCTGCCCGTCCAGGCTCCGTCGGGGTTGTAGGAATAGGTGACATCGTAGGCCGGTGCCAGGTGCCAGGTGCCGCGGCGATCCATGAGGAAGGAAATGTTTTTGGTGTGGTCGTCCTGATTTCGGCTGAGGATGTTGAAGACCGCGCGTCGGTAGAGTTCGGTGAGATTGGGGCGGTTCAGACCAAGGCGACGGGCGAGTTGGAAGGCTTGCTCGTAGGAATAGCCACCTGCAGAATTGAAGTCGTAGTGGCCGAGGGCGCAGAGAGTTTGTTGATGGAATTTGTCGCCATCGGGGGTTCGGTCGAAGCGGCGGGTCATGAAGTGGGCGCGGCCATTTTCTTCGAGGAGACGGCAATCACTCATGGTGAGTCCGGCCGCGCGGGCCATGAGGTGGTAGGCGTATTCGATCCGTCCATATCCCAGCGGGTCGGCGAGTTCCTTGTCGGAGTTGCCATCGACACCATCAAATTTGATGAGCCAAGGTTCAAAGCCAGGGGGAAGGGGGACCTGGCCGGAGCGGATTTCGTTGGTCCTGGGATTCCAGGCGACGACGGCTTTGGCGCGGGCTCCGCCGGCCGAGGTGCCCACGCGGAGGATATCGGCGAGGGCTTCCTCCTCATGCTCGGGGACGAAAGTGGTTTGGAGTTTCTGCCGATCGGCCAGAACGGTGTTGGCGAGGTTGATGAGAGCGTCGATTTGCAGTTCTCGATCCGGTTGTCCGGTGTGGTGGGCGGGGAGAAATTCCAAAGCTCCCATGGCGCGGCTGCCGAGGTAGCAGAGCCGCTCAACGGGGTTAAAGGAGGCGGCGGTCCGGCCTTCGCGGGTGAGCCATTGATCGATGAGGAGATTGCCGAACTTATCGGGGAGGCAATCGGCGAGGAGTCCGGGGAGTCCTTTGAAGGTGTCACGAGGAAGGCCGGGGAATTGATAAACGCCTTCGGCGAGGGGCATGTGAATGGGGGCGACCTCGATTCCGCTTCGGAGGAAGGCGGGGTGGTATTCGAAAAAACCGAGTTCCTGCCCGGTATCCCAGGCAATTGATCCAATCTCTGTGCCGAAAAGCGTGACAGCGGCCGAGGTCATGGTTTCTCATCCCCCCAGACCCATTCACTGGTTTCGGGTGGTTTCTTGCGGGGTTTTGAAACGTATTTCATCTTGGGTTCGGCGAGCATTTGGGCCTTCCTGATCGCGTTGGGGCTGACGGGGAGAGGCTTCAGGAGTTCGTCGAGGGTATGCTCGATGTGGAGGGCGCGGACGAGGCGGATGAGGGTGTTGACAGTGCAGCCGTTTCCGTTCTCGACCGAAGTGATGGTGCGTCGAGCCAGTCCGGCGCTTTCGGCAAGTTCGGTTTGGTTGAGGTTTCGGCGGAGGCGATGCTGTTTGAGCCGCAATCCGATGCGCTCTTCGAGTTGGGTCTCGGTGAGAGTGAGGAGGTTGTTATGAGTCATAATCTGCGCAAAATATTCTTTCTGAAGGTAATATGAGCAGAAAAAGAAGCAAAATCAAGTTTTTGGAATTTGTGGATGAGTGGAATAATGCTCAAAAATGATAAATTGAGATTTTTTGAGCAAGGAAATGCTCCTTTTGATGTTGGCAGACTCTCCCTTGCCTGATGCTACCGGAGCAAAGGGATCCTATCAGAGTGACTCGACGCTGAATTGGGCCTCGACCTCCTGCCCGGATTCGGGGTGTTTGAGGCGGATGGAGTGGCGGCCGGGGACCAGAGTGACGGATTGGTCTTCAACTTTGAGGGTCTTGCTGGACCACTGGGCGGAGGAGAGATTGGAGAGCAGTTTGAGTCGGGTGGTGGCGCCGGGAAGTTCGGGATCGAGATAGTAGGTGGCGCCGGGGAGGGGGGTGAGGATTTGAAGGGCCAGGCGGGTTTTGGGGCTGGAGTCGGAGAGGGCGAAGGCGTGGGATTTGACGTTGTCGGCGGATTGGAACCACTCGTTAAACTCGCGGGATAGGAGGGCGCGTCTGTGCGTGTCGTAGTCCTGACTGGAGACAGGGAGCGGGAGGTGTTCGCGGGGGCAAAGCTCCTGTTTATGGTATGGGGTCGATGATTCGGGAGGAATGGGGTAGTGGTGGCCGGTGCGTTCATCGACCGAGATGGTGGACAGGGAAGCGGGTTGTTTTGGGAGGGTGGCTTCCTTGTCCTGATACGCGGCGAGCATGGTGCGGCGAAAGATGGGGCCGGCCCCGCTGATTCCGGAAATTCCGGCCATGGGGGAATTGTCAAAGTTTCCGACCCAGACACCGACCGTGATATCGGCGGTGAAGCCGAGGCACCAGTTGTCACGGAAGTCAGAGGAAGTGCCGGTTTTGACGGCACAGGGGAAAGGGAGGCGGAGGACGGAATTGGTGCCGAAGGCTCCGGCGCGGGCCTGGTTGTCGGCGAGAATGTCGGCGATGAGGTAGCAGGATTCCTGGGTGAGAGGGTAGGTGGTCTTTGTCAACGCGTTGGTTTCGTCGTGAAGGAAGGTGGTGGGTAGGTGTTCACCAAGGCGGGCGAGAGTGGCATAGGCGTTGGTGAGGGAGAGGAGCGAGACTTCGGCATTTCCGATGGTGAGGCCGAGTCCGTATTCGGTCGGTCGACGCGGGAGAGTGAGGCCGAGTTCGGTGAGAAGGGTATGGAGAGGTTCGGGGCCGCCGATTTGGTTGAGCATACGCATCGCGGAGACATTGAGCGAGTTGGCGAGAGCGTGACGGATGGAAACCGGGCCGTGGTGGCTGCGGTCGTAGTTTTTCGGGGCATCGAGTCCTTCCCCGGTTTGGTAGTCGGTCGGGATGTCGGCGATGACGGTGCCGGGGTAGAGCCCTTGGTTTTGGAAGGCGAGGGCGTAGGTGAAGGGCTTGAGCGTGGATCCGGCGGAACGGGGGGCGAGGGCTCCGTTGATCTGACCGCTGTTGCTGCTGGTGAAGTCGGAAGATCCGTGAAGGGCGAGAACTTCCCCGGTGGCGTTCTCAATAATGACGATCGCTCCATGCTGGACGTTCTCTTCGCGGAGCCTTGCCAGTTCCTCGGCGAGGATAAGGTTGGTTTTACGCTGAAGTTCCGAGTCGATACTGAGGCGGGCGCCTGCCGAAAACCTTGCGGTGAGATGGGGGATGGGGTTTGGGATCTCGCGTTTGGCGAGGAGAAGAGGCTCGGACTTGGCGAGGTCGATGGTCGAGGGAAGGTAGTCGAACTCGGATTGCAGGCGGTCGAGAATCCAGTTACGACGTTGGCGGGCTGCTTCCGGCTTACGAAGCGGGTTGAGCCGGGAAGGGGCCTGGGGAAGTCCGGCGAGGAGGGCGGACTCGGCGAGGGAAAGGTCGGCGAGGGGTTTGTCGAAGAAGAAACGGGCGGCTTCGGCGCAGCCCTGGCGGTGGGAGCCGTAGTCGAGCCGGTTGAGGTAGGCGGTGAGGATTTCGTCCTTTGACCAGCGGGTTTCGAGGCGGCGGGCGGTGAGGATTTCAGAGGCTTTTTTCCAGAAAGTCCGGTCTTCGTCCGGAGTGGAAATTTTGATCAGTTGCTGGGTGATGGTGGACGCTCCGGAAGTGATGCGGCTGCTTCGGGTGTTCTCGTAGAGCGCCCGTAGAGTCGCGGAGTAATCGACGCCGGGATGATTGAAGAAGCGTTTGTCCTCGGCCGCAAGAGTGGCCTTGATGAGGTGATCCGGAATTTCGTCGAGCGAGGCCGGTTGGTGGCGGAAGTAGTCTTGGCGCGGGAAATGGGTGAGTTCCTTTCCGTTGCGATCCGATAATACTCCGTGTGGCTCGGGTGGGCTTTGCAACTTCTCCGGCAGTGGTCCCAGCAGTGGAAAGAGCGGGATGAGGAAGAGAAGTGGCGCAAAGCGGGGCGCTGACGGAGGGAGGATCATTTCATGGCCTATTTCCCGGCCTTGGGTGAGATGGTGTAGATTTTTCCGTCGTGGGAAAGGATGAGGAGTTCGCCATCGGCGTCTTCAGCAAAGGCGGTGGGGCGGAACTTTTGGTTCTCCTTGGGACGAGAGTAAATCTTGATGTTGGAGGTCTTCTTGCCGTTTTCGGAGCCCAGCGCCCAGAGGTTGCCGAAGCCCCAGTCTCCATAAATATATTGGCCTTGAAGGGCGGGGACGGATTTCCCGCGATAGTGGAGTCCGCCGGTGATGGAGATGCCATCGGCGCGCCCGTATTCGTGGATGGGATCGATGAACTTGAGATCTTTGGAGGGTTTATCACTGCGTGCGTTGGCGGGGTGGGTGGCTTCGTCGAAGGACCAGCCGTAGTTGCCACCATTTGTGATGATGTCGATTTCCTCCCATGCACCTTGGCCGACGTCGGCAGCCCAGAGTTCCTTGGTTTTTGGATGGAAGGTCAGGCCCCAGGGATTGCGAAGGCCGAGGGCGAAGATTTCGGGATGATGGCCGGGCTTGTTGAGGAAGGGATTGTCTTCCGGGAGGCCGTATGGGCGGTTGCCCGCGCGGGTGTTGACGTCGATGCGGAGAATTTTTCCGTTGTAAGCAAAGGTGTTTTGAGCGAAGCGCTGGGGATCGTTGGATTTGCCCCCGTCGCCGATGGCGATGTAGAGGTAGCCGTCGGGTCCGAAGAGAATGTTGCCGGAGTTGTGGTTCCAGAAAGGTTGCGGGATTTCGAGAAGGACGCGTTCGGTGGAGAGGTCAGCCTTGTTGGGGTTGTCAGCCGAAGTCTGCATTTCACTGACGACGGTGTGCTTGGGGTCTTGAAGGGAATAGTAGAGGTAAAATTTGCGGTTTTTGGAGTAGTCGGGGTGGAAGGCGAGACCGAGGAGTCCCTCTTCGAATTGTTGCTTGATGAGGGGGCGGTCGGTGAGGTCGAGGAAGGTGATTTCATCGGATGAAGTGCGGTCCTTGGGGAGGATGGTGATTTTACCGAACTGCTGGACGAGGAAAAGGCGTTCGGTGTCATCGGGCGGGATGGCAAGGGCGACGGGAAGCTTGAGCTTTTGATTTTCGAAAGTGGGGGAGATTTCGATTTGCGGCGCTGCGATGAGCGCGGAAACGGAGAAGAGGAGAGTGGCTAGGATTCTCATGGGAGGAGAATGAACGTTCAAAGTCGAACGCTCAACATTGAACTTTGAGAGATGAGGTTTGGGAGGCCGGGAGCCTTAATTGACGGTGAGCTTTTGGGTGGCTCCCAGGGCGAAGCTGGAGGGATCGTACATTTCCTCGACTTTGGTGGAGGGGGCGAAGACTTCACCGGCGTGAGTGACGCGGGCATGGTAGGTCATGGTGGCGTTGCTGGAGCGTCGTGGGTGATCCACGAAGAAAAGGACCCGGTCCATGCGGATTTCCTGGTGTGAGACACGCCAGTTGTTCTTGTCTTGCACGCGCCCCGTCTGGCTTTTGAAGTCGGTGTTGATAGCCTGGAAGGATGAGGGAAGCGGATCATCGATGGCGAGGTAGCGCATGTCACGATCGGGGAGGGCGACGGTCAGGGTGACTTTGACAAGATCACCGACCCTGGGGTTGGTGAGAGGTTCGGCGGTGCCGTCGGATTTGACCCGCTCATACCTACGGATGACGGAGAGTCCGTTTTTGGAGACGGGTTGGACGGGGGCAATCTCGGGTTTGGAGGCGAGAGTGGTTTGGACGTAAGTGCGGGCGTCCGAGGAGAAGAGAAGTTTGAAGCCACCCTCGAGCGGGAGGGTGATGGAGTGGGAGGCTTTGTCCCTCGGGATGATGATTTCTTCCCGACCGTCGGAGGTTTCGAGAACGATGGTGATGTCTTCCCGGGATGTCTCGTGGACCTGGGCGTAGGCTCCCATGGCGAGGAGGGACCAGGCGTTACCCCAGGTGGTGCGCCAGTGGCCGCGAGGGGAGCGCTTTCCGAGGAGACGAGTGAGGGAGGATTCGCAGGGGGCAGAGTTGGGCTTGAGGGTGGTCCAGGCGAGGAGCTCGATGGCTTCGGAGTTTCGGTGGGACATCCAGTAGCCGGTGTTGGGGCCTGTTTTCTCAGGAAGTTCGAGGAGTTTTGCGGCATCCTCTTGTCCGGCAGAGTGCATCGCGAGGGCGAGGAAAGCGCGGGCGGATTTGGGGAGGTCATCGATTTTTTCAGCGAGCTTGAAGTGGTAGGCTGGTTCGGCCTTGTCAAGGCGGGCGAGGACGTAGAGGGCCCGGGCGTAGTTTTCGTAGTCGTAGTCGGACTTGATGCCGGAAACTCCGCGGAGTTTTGAAGAAAGGAACCCGGCGAGGCGGTCAAGAGACGATTGGGGAACATTTGATCCTGCTTCCTTGCACATGATGAGCCCGAGACCGGCGTAGGATGATGCCCAGGCGGAAGAGGATGAACCGCCGGACCAGTAGGCTATGCCCCCGTCTGACGTTTGCATGCCGAGGAGCCGATCGGCTCCGGCCTGGATGGCTTTGTCGATTTGGGCGATGGACTTCTTTTGGAATCCGGGAGCGAGGTGCCGGAGGTTCTTCGCCGCGATCCAGGGAATGGTGGATGAAGTGGTTTGCTCGGCGCAGCCATAGGGGTAGCGGAGGAGGTAGTTGATGGCACCACCTGCTTCCTGGAGACGGGAGCGGGCGAATTCGACCTCGAGATGGCCGCGGCCTTCCAGGAGCTCTTTTTTGAAGCCATTGAGCAAGTTGTGCTTTTTGGAAGGATCATTGAAGGTGACGAATTGGACCTCGCGGAGGAGAGGCATGGGGTAGCGGACCTCGAAAGTGGATTCGACGGAGTCGGAGAGTCTGAGTTTGAGGTTGGCGGGGAGTTCGCGGTTGGCGAGGGAGATGGGTTCGGCGGCCCAGAGCCATTTGGCGGTGCCGGTGTTGGCGAAGGTGACTTCAAAATCGACAGTGGCTTGTCCTTTGGCGGGGACCTGGACCTCGGTGATGAGGGTGGTGTTGGCGGTGGTGGTGGAGTCGAGCTTGAGAGAGACTTTCCAGAGGCCGGCAGTGTCGGTGGTGTTTTGGAGGAGGGCTTTTGAACGGACGCGGTCGCCTTCGTGGGCGAAAGCGGGCGGGGAGGGTTCGAGCATGAAGGGCTTGTTGACGACGGCCTGGCTGAGGCCGGTGCCGAAGCGGGAGGTGCCGTGGTGGGCGACGGCGATGAGGCGGTAGCGGGTGAGGGTGTCGGGAGCTTTGAACGTGGCTGAGAAGGTGCCGTCCTTTGCTGTGATGAGAGCGGGCATCCAGGTAGCGGTGGGGTTGAAGTCGGAACGGGCTTTGAGAGCTGCGGCCATGCCATCTGCAAGATCGGATGATTCTCCTCCTTTTCCTTCGTCGCCGACAAAAAAGCCTTTGTTACCAAACGCGCGTTCGTTGAGATCTTCGGGGATGAAGTTGGTGAGAGAGGTTCCGTTTTGAATGCGAAGGGCACGGGGTTGGTGGAAGTGGGAGAGAGGGTCGGGATTGTCATATCCCATGACGGCGAGGGTGCCTTCGTCGACGGCGTAGAAGGTGACTTCGGCAGCGGAGACGGGTTGATTTTTGTGGTCGAGGACGGTGCCGGAGACCTCGATCATTTCACCGGGGCGGGTTTCGCTTTGGGTGGTGGCGAGGTCGACCTTGAGGCGGGAACTGGAGGGATCAACGGTGAGTTCGCAGTAGCCGAGGCGGAGTTGGGGTTCGGAGCTTTTGCGCTTGGAGTCGGCCGCGCCTTTGATGACGAGGACGGAGATGAAGGCATTGGGGGCGTCGATTTCCTTCAGGGGGATTTCAATGACAGGATTGTCGAGAGTGAGTTGGGTGCGGAACTGTCGTTTGACCTTCTGGTGCTCGACGGTGACGAGGGCTTCTCCTTCGATGGGCGAGAGGACGAGAATGCGGGCGGTCTCACCGGGGAGGTAGCGTTTTTTCTCGGAGACGAGCTTGATGCGCATGCCATTTTCGTAGGCCCAGGGATACTCTTCGGCGCCATAGACGTGACGGGTGACGATGGTTTTGAGGGCGCGGCCGGAGGCGTCTTGAGAAGTGAGGGTGAAGAAATGTTTTCCGGATTCAGTAGGAGTGAAGGGGAGGTTGAGTTTGCCCTCTGCGAGGGTGAGTTCGCGAGAGAAGACAGGGGCGAGGGAGGCTTCGTTTTTGACGACGACGCGGCCGTTGGGGGCTTTTGATTTGGTCTGTTTGTTGATCTCGCGTTCGACGGTGAGAGTGGCAGAGACAGGGATGGCGTGGAGTTTTCCCTTCTGATTCACGGCGACGATCTGGAAGGGGATTTCCTGACCAATGCGGGTGATCTGATCCTGGCGGAGGAGGCCGAGGTAGAAGTCGGAGGAGTGGATGGTGGTGGATGCCCGGGAGGAGAGGGTCTGGCTGTTGGCGTCCATCACTTCGCTTTGAACGGAAGTGCGGCGAGGGGTTGGAAACTTGAGTTCGGGGAGTTCGAAGTCCATGACGAGCTTGCCGGAATCGTCGAGTTCGGTTTCGCCGTTTTCACGGTGGGATCCTTCGCGGTCGGTGTAGCCGTCATCATCGGTGTAGCCGAAGTAGTGGTTCCAGTAGTCGGGATCGTAGCCACGATGGTCACCGAAGAGGAAGTCGCGGTGATTGGGAGGGTAGAAACCGGTCGGATTTGAGGAGAAATCCCATTGGATTCTTCCTTTGGAGACGGGGGTGCCTTGAAAGTATTTGGCGCTGATCGTGTAGGCGAGTGTGTCGGTGAGGGTGGACTTTAGCTCGAAGGTGTTGCGTTTGAATTCCTGGACGGAGATGCGGTGGGTAAAGGTGGCGGATTCTTTGACAGCGCGCTTTTCCCAGTAATCTTCGAGTTCCTCGGCGGCTTCGAGTTCGTCGGGCCAGGTTAGGGTGAGATAGTAGTTGCCGACGGTGTTTGCGGGGAGGGTATGAGTGAAATCGAAGGAGCCGGTGGTGGAGAGGGTGAGGTCTTTGGTGAAGATCTCGCGGCGCTTGGGGTCGGTGATGGTGAGCTTTGGTTTGATGGAAGCGGGGAGGTGGAGGTCATCTTTTTTGAGGTGACGGACGAGGCCCTTGAGGTGGACGGTTTCTCCCGGGCGGTAGAGAGTCCGATCGGTGAAGAGGTCAACGAGGCGGCGGTTGGCCGGTGCTTTGCCCCACTCAAAGTTGACTGGAAAGCGCCACATCGAGACGGTGGGGAGGGAGTCATCGAAGGGGAGGACGATGGTGTCTCTTTTGAATCGGGCCCGGAGTTGACGGTGATTCTCGTTGCGGGGAAGAGTGGCGGTTCCGTCGGCATCGGTGGTTGCTTTTTCGAAAGGCTTGGCGTCTTCGCCGAAGAGGGCGAATTCGACACCGGGGAGGGCTTGCCCTGTTTCGCAGGAGTAGGCGTAGAGGAAGGCGGAGTCGGCGGTGAGTTTCCAGGCGAGGCCGATGTCGGTGAGTTGAACGAGGGATTGGACGACTTTTTCCTTGGCATTTTTGAGATCGGGATGGACCGCCTTGGTTCCGGTGACGGAGACGAAAAACGCGCCGCCGGTTTGATTCTTCGGAAGGTATTTACTCCAGTTGAGGGTGTGGGTGTGGGTGGTGTCGAGCTGATCCTTGATGATGATTTCCTCGTCGACGACAACCTTGCCGGTGATGAGTTCGAAGGGGAGGGCAATCCGGCTTTTGATCCGTTTGTTGTCGGGGCCGTTGCCGGTGTAATGGCGATAGCCAAGGGAGGCCCGGATGAGGTCTTTGGGCGAAAGGCGCTTAACGCGGAGGCGGAGAGACTGGTTGTTGATGGATTGAATTTGGTAGGTGCGGGAGCCGTGGGCGAGCTGGGCTTCGTCGTGGCTGGGGAGAATGATGTTGGGGGAGAGGCGGGTGAATTTGAGGGTGTGTGTGATGCTTTTGCTCAGGGGGAGCCCGTCCGCGCTATGGAGAGAGTTCGCGAGAGTGATTTGATAAGTGTCCCTTTCGCCGAAGTTGCCGGTGATGGTGACATTGCTGCGACGGTGATCGAAGGTTGCCTTGAGATTTTTGATCTCGGCCGCAAATTTGACATGTTTCAGAAAATCCTCCGGCTTGAGGTCGAGGGGAAGAGATTGGTTCAGGCTCACCCGGACCGTGCGAGGGACGTCGGGTCGGGTGGAGGCGTAAACGGAGGTGGCGACGAAGGGGACGACGTTGCCGATGCTGTAGTGATTGATGCCATTGGTGGTGGCGGAGTTGCCGGCATTTGGAAGGTGGTCGAGGCGACGAAGGGACCATTGGTTTCCGATGGGAAGTGGCGTGACGGGTTCGACGACGATGGCGTGTTTGATGACTGCCGAGTCGGCAGGTTCGGGGTTAGTGTAGCGGAGAGACTTTCCGGTGAAGCGTTCCTGCCAGTTGGGCTGGTAGTAGTAGCGGCTGCTGAGATCTCCCCAAGTGGCTTTGCGGGTGCGGGCGGCGATGACCTGGGATTTCTGGTCTTTGGTTTCAGGGCTCACGAATTGAAAGAAAGGAGCGGCGGTGACCGGGTTGACGGTGTCGTTAAAAAGGAGGAGCTGTCCTCCGGTTCGGCTGGAACCGATTCTACGGGAAGTGAGGACGCGGAAGGACTCGGATGAAGCGGCTTTGAATTCCTGGGCGGGGACGATGGTGCCGTCGAGGGACTTGAGTGCTTTGGGAAGGGAAAACTGATACCTCGTGCCGACTTTTGGCGCTTCCTGGGGGACGAGCTTGGCGATGTTTTGGGCGCGCCAGACGAGTTTGACCTTCCAGGCCGGTTCAATGGTGAGGATGTCGTTGGCGATGAGCTTGTCGGCACTTTCGCCAACGGCTTCAGGGGCGACCATGGCTTTGTCGAAAACGAGTTCGATTTTGGTTTTTGGTACGATCGTTTGATTGCCCAGGGAGAGACGGGTTGCTCCCAGGAGAGGGAGGGCGAGGGTGAGGAGAAGCAGCAGCGTTTTCATGGGTCCGTATGTTTAACGTTTCTATTACCGTAAGATGGGAAACTATTTTCGAGGAAGGGAGACTTTTTACAGAGCTTTTACATTCGGCCGATCTTGGGATAGGATTGTGAGATGTTAAAGAAGATGTATTTGGCCGGACTGATGATGGGGGTTTGTTTTGGGGAGACCCACGAACTCGGAGCAGAGTCGAAGAGGAAGGAAGGGGTGCCTCAGGGAAAGGTGACGAGACATGACTGGAAGAGTGAGGTCTTTGCAGGAACCTTGAGGCAGTACTACGTGTATGTTCCGGCGCAGTATGATGCGGCCAAACCGGCGAACGTGATCGTTTTTCAGGATGGGCACGCCTATGTGCAGGAAGACGGCCAAATCAGGGCGACAGTGGTGATGGATAATCTGATCGCCAAGAAGGAGATTCCCGTGACGGTGGGGATTTTTTTGAATCCGGGGGTTTTCGCGGAGACGATCGAGGGGAAGCAGGGGTGGAAGAACAAGAAGGGGAGTAACCGGAGCGAGGAATACGATTCGCTGGGAGCGAAGTATGCGGAATTCCTGGAGAAAGAGATTTTACCGGAAGTGGGGAAGTCATTGAACCTGTCGAAAGACCCGAAGAAGCGCGCAATTTGCGGGATGAGTTCGGGCGGGATCTGTGCCTTTACGGTGGCCTGGGAGAGGCCGGATTTGTTTCACAAGGTGATTAGTCACATTGGGAGTTTTACGAACATCCGCGGAGGGCATGTCTATCCGGCGTTGATTTGGAAAGGAGAGAAACGCGACATTCGTGTTTTTCTGCAGGACGGGGAGAATGATTTGGATAACCAGCACGGGAATTGGTGGCTTTCGAACCTGCAAATGGAGAAGGCGCTCAAGTTTCGCGACTATGATTATAAGTTTGTGGGTGGGAAAGGGGAGCACAATGGCAGGCACGGAGGGGTGATTTTTCCCGACACGCTGCGTTGGATTTGGAGGGAGTGACGGGAGCGGAATGATTTTCAACGCATCTGGAGACATTTTGTCGTCATGTGCTATGATGCTGTTTTCTTTGCAATGGAAAGGTGAAATCTGTTTTTTCCTTGCTGACCAAGCGAATTCCGGACGTATGAAAATCCTTTTGCTACTGACTCTCTTGACGCAGTTTTTAATCGCCCTCGAGATTCGGAGTTACTCGGCGACACGGCACGATCGTTTTTTAAATTTCCCGACTGCGCCTACGCCCAATCCGGGTTTTTTCCATGTAGGCACCGATCTGACAGGGGTTGGGTGGTATGTCGCGGTCGCCAACACCGCAGTTGAGTTTCGTCGTCAATTCACGATGGTTTCTCCGAAACACTTTGTGGGAGCATTCCATTTTCGACCTGCGACCAACGGGAGTATTCAGTTTGTGACGGCGGATGGTGTGGTGCGGACCTATGCGATTGGCTCGATCCTCACAATTCCCAACGAAGAGGGTGATCCGAGTGATCTTTTCATCGGAACACTCGAGAGTGAAATTCCGACGTCCGATGGGATTCGCTTTCAACCCTACCTTGCTGTTGCAGAGGCAGAATACCTTGGACAGGAACTCATATTCCTGGGCCACCGGAATATGAGTGGCATTGTGACCCACCGGGCAGGTCGCGCAGTGCTACAAGCCCGGTCCCAGTTTGGACAGGGAACTGCCATTGGAGCCGACACGAGTATTAAGAAGACTGAAGTTTTCACCTGGGTTTATCAGGATCACTCATTGATCCTGGTTGGTCATCCAGACGATTCCCACGTCCAAAGTGGCGACTCAGGAAGTCCATCGCTCGTGGATGTTGACGGGAGGGGGGCATTGGTAGGGATTCACACTGCGATCGGGACAGCAACAATGGGATTCAGAACCGAGGTCACCAGCTACGACACCTTTGTGCCATTCTACGTTGATGAGTTGAACGCAAAGATGGCAGTCGAGGGATATCACATGACTCGAGCCGTCCCCGGTATGAGTAAACCCAGCACGATTCTCACCGTTTCTGCAGAAATGCCTGCGGTGATCCGCGCCGGCTATCCGACGTCTTTTCCTGTGACTGTGGCTAACGTTGGCTTGCTTGAAGATGCGAACAATCTCAAGTTTTCCCAGACTCTGCCAGCATCCGGCGGGACTTCCCTGACGGGATCAACATGGGTGGCTTCTGGATCCGGGAGTCTTCCGGGTGCCCGGAAGGGAGGTCTTTCCAGAAACACCGATAGTTCCTTGACCCTCTCTTTTACACCCGCCGCTCCGGGAAGATTTGTTTCGGAAGTGACATTTTCTGCCGACGAATTCGAAGAGGCGACCGCAGAGATCGAACTGGAGGTGATTGAGTCGTATCTTTCATGGTCATCGACGCTGACCGATGGCGGGCAGGGTTCCGATCCGGACGGGGATGGGATACCCAACCTTCATGAGTATTCGTTTGGAGGGGACCCGGAGTCGATCTCGCTGGTCCAGGCTTCATCGGGTGAACGACTTCTTCCGATGGTCACAGAATCCCCGACCGGAGTCGTGGTTAGCTTTCTTCGGAGGACCGATGCCGAAGATCGCGCGCTGGTCTATCAGGTGGAATCCTCTTCAAATCTGGCGGAAGGAAGCTGGAGTCCCGCTGCCGGGATGATGGGGGAAGGGAGTCCCCGTTCTGTCGATTCGGATTTTGAGAGGGTTTCCCTGGAATTTCCCAACACGTCCGGGGCGCGATTCTTTCGTCTCAAGGTGACTCTTGACGAGTGATTAGGATTGCGGGTTTGAAGAGGTGCGTTTATTTCCCTCCTCGTTATGGCTCGCATCAACGAAAACTTCCAGAAGCTCAAAGCAGGTTATCTTTTTCCCGAAATCGCACGTCGCGTGAATGCCTACACCGACGCGGAGCCGGAAAAGGCAAAGCGCCTGATTCGTTGTGGAATCGGCGATGTGACCGAGCCGGTTCCGGTGGCTGCGCGCGAGGCGATGAAGAAGGCTGTGGACGAGCTCGGTGATCGGGGAACTTTTCGAGGATATGGTCCCGAGCAGGGATACCCTTTTCTCCGCGAAACAATCGTAAAAAATGCCTATGACGGTCTTGGGATCGATGCCGGTGAAATTTACGTTTCCGATGGTTCAAAGTGTGATTCGGGAAACATTCTCGATATCTTCGGGCAAGGAAACAAGATTGCGGTCACCGACCCTGTTTATCCGGTTTATGTCGATACCAATGTCATGGCTGGAAATACCGGTGAGGCCAATGATGCGGGTGAATACGAGGGGCTGGTGTATCTCAAATGCACGGCTGAGAACGGTTTCGTTCCCGCCATCCCCGAGGAAAAAGTGGATCTGATCTATCTCTGCTATCCCAACAACCCCACTGGAACCACGGCAACCCGCGAACAACTGGAGGCCTGGGTGGCCTATGCGCTCGAGAACGATGCGGTGATTCTTTATGATGCCGCATACGAGGCTTTCGTTCAGGACTCCTCGGTGCCTCGTTCCATTTATGAAATTGAAGGCGCCCGCAAATGCGCCATCGAGTTCCGTTCATTTTCGAAAAACGGAGGTTTCACGGGGGTGCGTTGCGCTTTCACCGTTATTCCCGGGACGGTGACCGGTAGCACGGCTTCCGGTGAGCGAATTCCTCTCAAGCAACTTTGGGGACGTCGCCACTCCACCAAGTTCAATGGGGCCAGTTATCCGGTGCAACGTGGAGCCGAGGCGATTTACTCCGAGGCCGGAAAAGCCGAAGTTGCCGAACTCGTCGAACATTACATGAAGAATGCCAAACTGCTTCGCGAGGCATGCGAGGGCCTTGGGCTCAAAGTCTGGGGTGGTGAAAATGCCCCGTATGTTTGGGTTGGTTGCCCTGAAGGAGTCAGCAGTTGGGGGATGTTCGACAAGATGCTCGAAGGAGCGCAGGTCGTGGTCACCCCCGGAGCGGGTTTTGGTGCGGCGGGAGAAGGTTTCTTCCGCATCTCGGCCTTTAACTCCCGGGAGAATGTCGAGGAGGTTTGCCAGCGACTTGCTTCAATGGTCTAACGTGACAGAGGAACCGGCGAAGCTTCGATGTCCCGGCTGCAAGCGGGATCGCCCCGCGGGGAAGCTTGGAAAATTGCCACGGTTGGTGGCGGGTTTGTTTGGCGCCATTTATCTCCAATCGTTTGAAGAGATGAAAATGAGCTACGGTCGTCGTTGCTTTTGGTCTCAAACAATTGGGGTGATATCCCTGATTACCCTCATGTTATTTGCCGCGACAATGAGGTTGATGGATTGACTCGCTTGATGCTGTTGACAAATGGCCCCGCTCTCTGTTGTTCGGATTGATTGATATTTTTTGCACAAAAATCCGATTCGCAGAGAAGCGGAAGCGTGTATGATCGCAAATCCTGCAGGGTTTATGAAATCCCCTTTCGGTAGCGATGAACATCTTTAAGCGTGCTTCCATTTTGCGATGGCTTTCCTGCGGCCTTGTGGCTGTGGTTTTTGCGTTGATATTGTCCGCTTGTGATTCGGACAAACAAGCGGCCTTGAATCTGATTTCTGATCGTGGAATCACAGCGAGCGACGAAGCTCTTTTCGAGGCGCTTAATTCCGAAGATATGGCACTCTCGGAGGCCTTGGTTTCGCTCCAGACAGATCCGGATCCCCGTGATGCGATGGAGAGAACGCCGTTGATGATTGCGGTCGGTGGGGTGGGAACAAGTTTGGTTTCCCGTTTGATCAGAAAAGGAGCTGATTTGGAAGCGGTTGATTCGACAGGTCGTAACGCTCTAAGCTATGCGGTGGATGCAAATAATCTGGAGCCCATCGTGTTACTCTTGAAAGAAGGGGCGAATCCATCAGTGACTGTGGATACGGGTGGGACTTTGATTGCCTTGGCGCTTCGTCAGAACAAACTGGCAGCGGCCGGGTTGCTTTTAGATGCAGGAGCAAATCCTAATTCAAAGGGGGCTTTGGGCGAATCGATCGTGCGGATTGCCGTCAAGGAGAGTCACCCGGCGATTTTGGAGAAGTTGGTGAGACTGGGGGTCGACCTTGATGAGCCGTCATCGGATGAGAACAGCTTGCTTCATCTGGCTCTGGAATCCGGTCAGGACCGGATGTGCGTCTATTTGCTCGAAAACGGAATGAATCCGGATGAAAAGAATGATCGGGGTGAGACTTTGCTGCACGCTGTTGTTGGAACCGCAAAGCTGCAGCTCCTGCCGCTTTTGAAGAAGCACTTGGCTTCCTTTGACGCGATTGATCCCCGGGGATGGAGTGCGGTTCACCTTGCCATTCTTTCTCACGACTATGAGCTTCTTAATACCCTTCTCGATCATGGCGCGAATGTAGATCAGTATTCGAGAGGCGCGGGGAGTTCAGTGCCTCCTCTCTCGCTTGCCATCGAAAACCGACTATTTTCAATGGCTCGCCTCCTTTTGCGTTACGGCGCAAAACCACGTGATGAAATGTATCAAGCGGTGAGGCGGGGTGGACCGGATGGCCATCACCTTATTAAGCTTCTGCTCGAAAGCGGGGCTTCTCCTTCTCCTTCGCGGGCACCCTCTCTTGACTCTCCTTTGGGGCTGGCGGTCCGTAAGGGTGAGTATGAGATTTCCAAACTCCTTCTTGATGCCGGGGCTTCTCACGAGGTCCGTGACCGTTGCGGTCAAAAGCCCCTCCATATCGCGGTGGCCCAGGGACATCCGGAGTTGGTGGGGCTTCTTCTCGACAAGGGAGCCGACCCGAACGAGCCATTTCATCCGAAGATTTCCGATGCCTTCCTCGATCTGGTGAAGACCGATGGAATAGGGAAATGGGTAATTAAGAAATCGAAAGAAGTTTTTCCGATCATGCTTGCCTCTGATTCCGGGAATGTCGAAGTGGCCCAACAACTCGTTGCTCATGGGGCCAGTACCAAAAAATCCACCAAAGTGGGGTCTAATCGAATGTGGCCTCTGACCTTTGCGACCCGGCGCAGTGATACTAAAATGATGCAGGTGATGCTTGGTCGGAAGCCGGGTCGAAGTAAGCTCTGGATCAAGGTCGATCTCTCGGAACAGCATGCCTACGTTTACGATGGTAGCGAACAGGTCTATAAGACACGGGTCTCGACCGGGAAATCAGGGTATCGGACGCGTCGTGGCGATTTCGTGATTACGAACAAATACCGGTCGTGGAATTCCACGATTTACGGCTCTTCGATGCCTTATTTTCAGCGCCTCAGTGCCAGTGACTTTGGATTTCATGTGGGAAATGTCCCGAGTTATCCGGCCTCCCATGGCTGTATTCGGATGCCTCATTCGGCGGCAAAGAAGATCTTCGGGATGACCAAGGTGGGAGACTACGTCGAGATCGTTCCTTAGAAGTATGGATATCACCAACACGAAGATTCCGAGGTTTAAGGGGCTCCTGTTTCTTTTCCTTGGATTACCGGGTGGGGGCTTATTTGCTCCTCTCCGGAGCGACTGCTATCCCATTGAAAAGATTAAGAATCGCTGGTGTCAACCGAGGGCAAGATCTGTCATTGCCAACCCTGCGGAGAGGGAGTAGTTAGCAGGTATGAGCGGTTGCGGCAGCGGCAGAAATTTCGGTCCCCGGATGAAGATGGATGCATCATTGCATCTGGAAAAGAAGCCGAGTTGGATCAAGGTTCGATTGCCCAACAATCCTGTGTTTTGGGACACCAAGTCCCTGATCACCGATCTCAATCTGGTCACGGTGTGTGAGGAGGCCCAATGCCCGAATCGTTGGGAATGTTGGGGGCAGGGGACTGCGACCTTTATGATCGCCGGTGAGAAGTGCACCCGGGCCTGCGGATTTTGCGCCGTCAAAACGGCCAAGCCCGACGCGCTGGAAGAAGATGAACCAACGCGCGTGGCGGAGGCGACGAAGCGGATGAACTTGAACCACGTCGTCATCACGGCAGTGGCCCGGGACGATCTCAAGGATGGCGGTGCCGGGCATTTTCAAAAGACCATCGAAGCGGTTCGCGAAACCAATCCGGGGATCATCATAGAGGTCCTTGTCCCTGATTTTAACGACAAGGACTGGGCCTTGGACATGGTGATGAAAGCCCGTCCTCATATCTTTAACCACAATCTCGAAACAGTGGAGCGTCTTACCCCTCTGGTGCGGAGCAGGGCACAGTATGCCCGCTCTCTGGCCGTGCTCAAGAAGGCCAAGGAGATGGCCGGAGGACTGGTCGCGACAAAGAGCGGAATCATGCTGGGGCTGGGTGAACGACCCGGGGAGATCGAGCAGGCTTTCGATGACCTGCGGGCAGCCGACGTGACAGTGTTGACCTTGGGGCAGTATCTTCGCCCGACCCAAATGCACCTTCCGGTCGTGGAATATGTGACACCGGAAAAATTTGATGAATGGAAGGACATCGCGCTGGCGAAGGGCTTCCGCCATGTCGCGAGCGGTCCCTTGGTGAGAAGTTCTTATCATGCGGCTGACTTCAAGCCCGAAGAGGATGTGCTTCAGGCCATCGAAGCTGATTTGGCCTCAGCCTAAAAATCACGCACGCGCAAGTACTTCCGGGTGCCGTCCGGGCCAACCACGGTGGCTTCGGTGAGGGGATCGCCGAAGGAAATGACGCTGCTGCCACTCGTCATGTCAGCCCGGGGAACACGGGTCCAGGTGATGAGGTCGTCGGACCACTGGATCTCCACGGCTCCCAAAGCGACATCTTGTCCAATTTTCAAAGTGGCTCCAGCAGAGGAGAAGTCGAAAAGCTGGTCCGGGGAGTTTGTCTCATCGAAGCCGAGGGAAAAGAGGATGCCATTGGGGGTGTTGGGAGAAAGGTCAAATTCATTCCGGCTGGTCGCCCCCACGCCCACTTCGGAGGCCCAATCGGTATAGTCGGGAAACTCGATGAAGGTTTCTCCGACCGCCTTCAAGGTTCCCTCGATTTTGACATTTGCGTCTACCGGCAGATCTTCGGATTCGATGGGTTGCTCGATGAGAGCCGGGAACTCGAGAGTGACATTGAAGTAGAGTTTACGCCCTTCGATCCGGCCCGGAGTGATGGCAACGGAGCCGGTTCCCTCACCGTTGCCGACGAAATTGTCGGTTGCAAAATTGAAGTCAGGAATGTCCAAACTTCCCGTGAGGAGGGTGTAGGCTTCTCCTTCAAGAGTGCCGCGATTTGCAGTGAGTTCATGTTGTGAGGCGTCGAATTCTCCGTTCGATGGATTCACGATGCCGGGAGCTTGCGGGGTGAAGGCGGTGAAGCCGAGATTTTTGCTTTGGAAGGAGTAGTTTGCGAGGAAGCCACCGGCATCAAGTGTGACGTCTGTGCCGTTCACATCGGCCGAAAGGATGGTCATCTCATCTGTGGTGGCGGTGACAGGAGAGATGTTGAGCTGCACCTCGATCGTTCCCGAAAGGTCCGAGGTGTCATTGGATGATCCAATATTCGAAACATCGAGATCGATATCAACTTCGTTTGCGCCGGCTTCGTCCACCAGCGTGAGGACGGCTCGATTGGCAATTTGACCGAAGGAGAAGATAGGGATAGCACCAAGGAAAATGATGAGAAACGACCGCATGGGCGATAATTACCATGAAAGCAGCCTCTTGCGAATGATTTCTCAGCGTCCACAGTGTCCCGGTGACTGACACTTTGGATCCCTTACTTCGCAAGATGCGTCGTATTGCCACCGGCCTTCTTGTGCTGATGGCCTTTCTTTATGTTCTGGCGCGTTCCTTTGAAGGAGGAGGGACGATTTGGCCGTGGTTGGGAGCATTTGCGGAGGCCGCCATGGTGGGAGCGCTTGCGGATTGGTTTGCGGTCACCGCTCTCTTTCGCCATCCTCTGGGATTGCCCATTCCACACACCGCGATTGTGCGGAAGGAAAAGGAACGCATTGGTGCGGCGGTGGCCTCGTTTGTGAGGAAGAGCTTTTTGACTCCCGAGGAAGTGGTGCGTCAGTGGCAGGATTGGCGTCCTTTTAAAAAAGTGGTCCGCTATCTCTCGCACCCTGCACAAGCCAAGCGGGCCTTGCACTGGGGGTTGGAGCGGATGCCGAAGCTTCTTCAATCATCGGATCGGGAAACGCTTTCCCGCCTGGGTGCTTCGGGGATTCGTCACGGGGCGGCGACGATTCCAATGGCCCGGTTGGTCACCATTCTCTTACAGGGTTTTCTTAAGAGTCCGGGAAAGCGAAGCCTGCTCGCGCCGATTCTCGGAAGGTTGGGTGAAAGCGTGACCGCCAATCGGGAGTGGGTCATGGATGAGGCCAGCAAATCGACCAAGCCGAGAAAGCTGAAATTGCTCGGGCTGATCAGCCAGGCTGCCGCTTCTGCCGTTTCGGGAAAAGCGGTTGAAAAACTTTCTGCCGAATTGGAAGCCGCGAGTCGGGATGAAAACCATCAACTTTACCAAAAAATAGAAGATGCCCTTCAAGAAACCGCAGATGAGTTGGAAACCGGGGGAGGGGAAGAATGGGAGGTTCTTAAGAAAAAGGTGATCGACGATCCCGAAACGATGCGGACCCTGGAAGAGGTGATGGATCGGGCTCTTCGATTGATCCTGGAGAGCGTGGAGTCGCTCGAGAAAGACGGGACGCTGGCCGAGTGGAGTCAGGTGCTTTCAAATGCGGCGGCACGTCTCAATGAAGACGAAGCGCGCCTGCATCTCCTCGAAGAGCGGGCCGGCGAATTGGGGGCCCGTTTTTCGGGCCGCTATGGCGCCAAGGTCGAGAAACTCATCAACCGGACCGTGAACAACTGGGAACCTGATGAGCTCATTGCGCGGATCGAAAACCAGGTCGGTGCCGATCTGCAGTTCATCCGGGTGAATGGCACCCTCATTGGCGGCCTGGTGGGCCTGCTCCTCCACGGAGTCGGGATTTTGGTTTGGGGCTAATCCTCGCTTACCCTGAGGGCGAGGTATTCTTCGACCGCCCGGGTGGGGTCCTCGTGGCGCATGAGGGTTTCGCCGATGAGGATGGCACTTGCTCCGGCTTCGAGGGCGCGCTGGGCGTCGTCGGTGTTTTTGAGGCCGGATTCGGAGACCAGAATGACACTATCGGGGACTTCCTCGGCGAGTTGCTCGGTGGCGACGAGGTCGGTGGTCATGGTCTTGAGATTGCGGTTGTTGATGCCGATGAGGTCGGCGCCGAGATCAAGGGCGCGTTCCATCTCGGGAAGATCGTGGACTTCGACAAGGACGTCGAGTTGGATATCGCGCGCGGCGTCGTAGAGTTTTCGAAGCTGGTCGTCATTGAGAGCGGCGACGATGAGAAGAATGGCATCGGCACCGGAGACACTGGCTTCGTAAATCTGGCACTCGTGAACGGTGAAATCCTTGCGGAGAAGAGGGATGGGCGAAATCCTGGAAATCTCCATGAGGTAGGAGAGGTGGCCCTGGAAATATTTCTCGTCCGTGAGGATAGACATGCAAGTGGCTCCGCCGTCGATGTAGCGCTTTGCTTGGCGGACGGGATCAAAGTTGGGATCGATGATGCCGGCGGAAGGAGAGGCTTTTTTGACCTCGGCGATGACTCCGAGTCGGTCCGGGCCGAGATCGAGAGCCGAGCGGAATCCCCCAAAGTCATTGCGCATCAGGGCGGAAGCGCGGAGTTTTTTGGTCAGGGGAATGAGAGGTTCGATCTCCTGCTTTTTGTAAGCGATGATTTCGTCCAGCTTGTTCATAGGCGACGGTTCATCCAATACGCCAAGTCACCAAAAAGGAAAGCGATCAATTCCACTCTTGTCCTTGAAGGCGGGAGGAGGAATGCTTTCCATCCGATGAAAGTGTTTCTAGCGATCGCCTTTTTCCTGCCCGTCCTGGTGTGTGCCCAGCAGGAATCGACCAGCAGCGTGGGAAGTCGTCTTACCATTTTTGGTGGTTCCGCGCCTTTGCGGGTGGCGATGGTTCAGGATGCCGAGATTCTGATCAAAGATTTGGATCGTCTGGCGGGAACGCTCAGCGGGAAGCCTTTTCCCATTGTGCTTCAGCTTCATCCGGAGGTTCAGGGGAAGCCCTCCCGCATTGGCCGGGAGTTTCAAAAGCTGGAAGGAGCGGATTTGCAATATCGGCTCAGGATTGACCTGCGTTTGGGAAGGGGGAATTCCTTTCACCAGGATGGGCTCGATCGCGTTCTTCTGGAGATGCTGCTGATCGAGCGGACCTTGCGTTCACTTCCCGAGGAGGGCGAGGCGGACCGGGTGGAAGTCCGTCCGTGGCTTCTCGACGGACTTGCCGAAGCCATGCTTTGGAAGAAGGGGAAGGGCGACCGGCGCATGTATGCCTCACTGGTTGATAGCGGTGGCTGGTTGGAGGTGGAAAAATTGGTTGACCGGAAGACGACCGGAGACCTTGATATCTTGAGCCGGGAACTGTTCCGGGCGTCATCAGGAGCTTTGGTGATGGCGCTTTTATCGCAACCGCAGGGGCAAATCAGCATGTCCAATTTTTTGGGGAAGGTTGCGGCTTTTGAGGGAGAGCCACTCACTCTATTACGAACCCACTTCCCCCAGGTTAACCTTGGTGCCAAGGGGTTGGAGCGCTGGTGGATGTTGCAGGTCGCGGCGATGTCCGAGCAGCGGTTGGCCGAAGCGATGACAGTGCCCGAGACTGAAACCCGTTTGGTGAAATGTTTTGAATTTCACCTCAATGACCCGAAGGGGCGTGCCTTTACCGTTGGTTTGGATTCCTGGGCGGAGGTGGCAGCGCTGGAAACCAGGGAAGAGAGAATTGAGGCGCTTCGTCCGGCTTCCGATTTACTGGCCCACCTCAGTTTCCGCTGTTTTCCGACCTATCGTCCGGTGATTGGAGGATACGTGCAGATCCTTTCCGAGATTGTCGAGGGCAAGACCGAAAACGTCATCACGGTGATGGGAAATTTGCAGACCTTTCGGAGTGCCGAAGTCCAGCGGCACACCCAACTCGTTGACTTGTTGGATTGGTATCACCTTTCGAGTGTGAAGGAGGAAAGCGGTGAGTTTGACGACTACCTTCGGGTGCAGGAAAATCTTCGAAAGGGGGAGAATGCTTCCGACGATCCTCTTTTAAAATATATTGATCAGGTGGAGAGCATTTTTGCGAAACCGAAGGCCCGGTAAGTCGCTCCGGCGCAAAAAAAAATGCGCCCCGGACGAAATGCCTGCGAAAACATGGACCGCCCGGGACGCGTTGAAAAACGAGATGGATTATTTTCTCGTTCAGCTTTGATTAAGTCAGGAATTGGCCCCCGATTACAGGAAAAGTTTCCAAACTTTCCGATTTTTTTTGGGAGGGCGCCTAATGAGTCTCTTTGCGGACAGAGGGGGTCGCAAAGAGGCTATCCTTGAGTGGCTGCTTCGACCTGCTCGGGGAAGTATTTCATCAACGATTCTGTGACGAATGGAGCTGCCATGCCGAGTCCACAAGCCGAGGTGGCTTTCATCGCTTCGTTGATGTCGTTGACCTCTTCGGTCCAGGCTTCGGTGGTGAGCCCGGAGGCCTCGCCGTTGAGGCGCTCGGTGAGTCGTTGGGTGCCGATTCGGCAGGGGAAGCATTTCCCGCACGATTCGTGGGCAAAGAATGCCATGGCGTCGTGAGCGGCTTTCACCATGTCACGGGTGTCGTCGAAGACCATGATGCCGCCAGCGCCAAGGAAGGATCCATGGGAGCGGATGCAAGGATCATCGAGGGTGAGGCCATCGAGGATTTGATGACCCAGAAAGCCGCCGGAGAGACCGGCCATGGTAACGGCTTGGACGGTTCTGCCTTCGAGAGGTCCGCCGGCCCAATCGTAGAGAAGAGTCTTGAGGGGCAGTCCGAAGGGGACTTCATAGTTGCCGGGTCGGTGAATGTCTCCGGAGAGAGAAATGAGCTTGGTTCCCACGTGCTCGCCAAGGCCGAGGGAATGATACCACTCCGCCCCTTTTGTGATGATGTGGGGAACGGCGCAGAGGGTTTCGACGTTGTTGACCGCAGTGGGTTTGTCTTCGAAACCGTGGGTGACGGGAAAGGGGGGCTTGTTGCGGGGAAAGGGGTGTTTCCCTTCGAGCGAGTTGAGAAGAGATCCTTCTTCTCCGCATATGTAGGCTCCGGCACCGCGGCGGATGTAGAGGTGGAATTCGAATCCGGTTCCGAGGATGTTATTGCCGAGAAGTCCGGCTTCCCGGGCTTCGGCGAGACACTTTTCGAGGAGGATGTTGGTCTCGGGATACTCGTAGCGGAGGTAGATGAATCCGCGGGGTGCTCCGGTGGCGTAGCCGGCGATGATCATGCCCTCGATGAGAGCGAAGGGATCGTAGTCCATGAGTGCGCGATCTTTGAAACATCCGGGTTCGCCTTCGTCGGCATTACAGACAATAGACTTGGGATGGCGGTCGCACTCGGCAACAGCTTTCCATTTTAAACCGGTCGGGAATCCGGCTCCGCCCCGGCCCGCGAGTTTGGAATCGGTGATTTTTTCCACCACTGTTTCGGGAGTGCCGGTGAGAACAGATTTGAGGGCAAAGAGTCCGCCATTGGCCCGATAACCGGCAAGGGTGTTGTGGCCTTCTTTTCGGATGTTGGCAAAGAGAGCTTCTTCGATTCCTCCTGGATTGACCGGGGGAAGAGGTGAAGGGGTTGGCTTGAGATCGGCAGCGGAAGATCCGGCGAGGGTGGTGTGGCCGGTGAGGACGGGGATGGGAGCATCACAGCGTCCCGAGCAGGGCATTTCGGTGGCAGCCTGGCCTTGGGATTTGAGCGTTTCAAGGATCTCATTTCCTCCGCGAAGGCAGCAGATATTCCCGGTGCAAACGCGGGGGGCTTCGAGACCACCCGGAGTGCGTGAAAAGTGGTGGTAGAAAGTGACGGTGCCGTAGAGATCGGCAAGGGGAGTTTTTAATCCCTCGGAAACCGCGCGAAGGGCGTCGTCGGACAAGTAGCCATCGCGATCATGAAAGGCATGAAGTAGGGGAAGAAGAGGAGCAGGCTCGTCTTTCCATTGATCAATGAGTTGCTGGTCGGGTGCTTGAACGGCCATAGCGAGAGGATGACGGAACGGCCCCAAGAGGCAATCCAAGAAAGCCTAAGCAGCAGGCTTTGTTTCGTCTTTTGAGGTGGCTTTGGAGCCTTCCTCTTCCGGTTCGATAATCTTGACCTTGGCTCCATTGGGGGCGGCGGCGAGTCGATTGGTGACGAGATACCAGCCTTCCTTGAGGTCGTCGGTCACGACGAGATTCTCTTCATCGCTCCAGATGGGAACGATTTTTTGGCGGAGAAGGGTGGAGTCCTCGGGATTGATTAGAAGGATTTCGTTGGGACGGCGGAGGGTCTTGCGCGGAATGACAAAGACCTGCTTAATGAGGGAGCCATCCAAGGTGGCGCGAACGGGTTGACCAATGCGGAGAGGGGCATCGATTTTTTTATGCAAGCCGAAGGGGTCGTCGACGCGGGCGATGACGAAGAGTTTCCGTGATTTTTCGTCGAGTGTGCCCTCGGTGCGAACGATGAATCCATCCCAGGATTGCGCGGATTCTTCGGTGAGGGCGTCGGCAAGTTTGACGGGGACAGGTGGGTCGTCGGGATTGTTGGGGAGTTTGACGTGGGTGAGTTCGCGGGCCGAGAGGGAGAGGCGGACTTCGGCGAAGTCGGTTGAAAAGATTTCGCCGATGGTGGTGCCGGGGCCGATGGATTGGCCGAGTCCGACGAGGCGCTCTTTGACCCGACCGGCGTAGGGGGCGAGAACCTTGGTTCGCTCGAGTTCGCGGGTGGCGTCCGAGAGGTCGGCTTTTGCCGCTTTGACGTCGGCGTTGGCTTCTTTGAGCTGGGGTTTTCGAAGAACGAGGTCGGTAGGAGGAGAGGTGTATCCGAGGTCCTGCCAGTCGAGAAGGGCTTGCTTGGCCCGTGCTTCTTCCTGGGCAAGGGCGGCTTCGGCGCGGGCCAATCGTGCTTCCGCGGAGGATTGTGCCGCGATAAAGTCGGAGGAGTCGAGTTCCAGGAGAGTGTCGCCCATCTTGAAGAAGGAACCACTTTCAAAATTGGGTGAGATGTCGATGACCCGACCGCTGACCCGGGGGGTGAGCGCCGTTTGATTGTGAGGCTGCACAATTCCCTGGGATTGCAGGATGACCCGGTAGTCGGAGCGCTTAAGAAGTTCGGCCTCGGCCTCGATCATAAGCGGAGGAGGTCGGCGGGGAATCTCCTTTTCTTCCTTACCCGAAAGGGAAGTGTAGCCCAGATAACCAAGAGCCACAACAATGACGGGGAGGATTAAGCGAAGAAGTTTGTCCATGCGCGCAGTGAATGTATGACCGGATACGCAAAAAGCGAGGCGGGTCTAATACCGGATCGATTATCCCGCCTTTTGCAGGGGCGCGATATGGCGGGTGGCGATCTCTTGAAGCTCCTTGGTGTCGGGGACCTCGCGATTGGGGCTGAAGGAACGGTCCTTAAGGGATTTGATGGAGTCGGAGAGATTGACGCCTTCTTTCTCCGGGAGTTGTCCGTTTCGCTGGAGGTTCTCGAGGAAGGCGAGGACGCTCACGGGGGTGAGAGTGCTGGGGAGGTCGGGGCCTTGGGCGACCTGCTCGACCGGTGATTTTCGGCGGAGAAGGAAGAAGGCTGCGATGGCGGCGAGAATTGCCACAGGAATGAGCCACAGGAGCCAGGAGGGTGAGTCCGATCCGGCGGCGATGGCGGTGGTTTTTTCGACCGAGACGAGGTCAACATCATCGTATTTTTGGAGGGTGAGGCCTTCGTCTTTCTTCGTGGAGAGAGTTGCGAGAACCGTTGGGAAGGTGAATTTGGCAGGGAGCCTGTCGTTCTTGGGCTCTAAAATGAGGCGCCATTCGTGGGTGGAGATGGGGGCTCCGTCGTCGGTGCGGGCGTCGAGTTCATCGACTTGCAATTCACGGTCGTCGGTTGAGGAGATTTCGAAGCCATCGAGCGGGAGTTCGACGAGTTCATCAAGCGAGGGGACGAGTCCGTGGCCGGAGGCGCGGATTTCGAGGGAAATGTGGCCTTCTTTTTCGGACTCCCGTTGATCGAGGATCATGGTGAGGGAGAGATCTCGATAGGGGCGTTCGGGTGCCTCCTTGCTGGCATCAACGGGGATGGCGGCGGAGGAAATGGGGAGGACGACGTAGCCGGAGGTGTCGAGGAAATCGAGGTCGATCTTAAGTGGAGGAATGCTGTCAATTTCCGGACCTTTGGGCTTGAGGAGAAAGTAGGCGTAGGGGGTGAGGGTCCAGCCTTCCTTGGCATCGGTGCGGCTGGTGACTTTGGAATTGTGGAAGGTGAGGGAGATGACTTCAAAGTGCTCTTCAAGAACACTGCGGGCGGATTTCTCAAACTTGTCGCGGTAGTCCTCGGTGGGGCGACCGTAGTTGTAGGAATAGGGCGCGTTGTTCTGGTTGATGAGATAGCGTTGGAAGCCGCCGGATTCGCGTTCGATTTCCTTGGTGTGGCGGAGGTTGACGTAGAGGCCGAAAGGGGCGCTGGCGTCGATCCTGTCGGGACCATCGAGGTGGACATCGAGTTCAATCTCGGTGACGAGATCCTGATAGTATTGGAAGACCCGCGAGGCTTCGTCGATTCGCTCGTGGGGGCCGGTGATTTGAAGTGCGGCCTCGAGGAAGCGGTATTTCAGGTCGGCGGAAACATTGGCAAGACGGGCGTTGAGGGTTTTGGCGAAGTCGTCGAGATGGCGTTTCCGTGCAGGTTCGGAAATGCTCTCAAGGGAGGCCTTGATCTTAGGGTATTCGGCGGGAATGGGTTGGTGTTCGGCCTTGAGAGTGGCGAGGTTTGGCGAGCCGAGGGCGGCGTAGAACCAGGTTGTGAAGGTTTCGGTGGATTCGTCTTTTTCGTCTTCGAGCGGAAGGGTGCCGATGTATTCCGTGGCGGCGGCCTCGAGGTCTTCCAGGGCGCCGCCCTTGGTGGTGGAGTGTTCGGGGTTGGAAGCGAGGCCTGATTTGTAGTTGGACTCCTCGTATTTCAGCGAAGCCAGCTGGACTTTCAGCGTCCAGCTGTCGGGATGCTGATCAAGGGCGTCGAGGCAGAGGTTTTTGGCGGCGGCGTAGCCTTTGAAAATTTGGGCTTCAAGTTCCTTGTCCTTCCGGTTGGTTTTGGCCTTCTCCTGAACCTTGGGGTCTGGCCAGAGGCGGGCGAGATTTTCACGCATGCGGCGAAGAAGGGAAGTGGTGGTTTTTGGGTCGAGCTTTGAGGTTTCACCGAAGACCGCGGTGAGAGCTTCGACCCGCCAGACTTCGGCTTGCGAGTGAGCCTGAATGAAGGCATCGGCAAATTCTTCCTGGAAGTTTTCCTCGAGCCCCAGGGTGCGGACTTCCTGAACCATTTTGGCAAGGAGCTTGAGGTTACGCTCTTGCTTGGAACGAGTCAGAGGGATGGTTTCGGCACGTTGGTTGTAACCGTAGAAATAGGAATAGCTGGAGCGGTAGCGGGACTGCTGGTTGGGGTTGTGGTTTTCCCCCCAGACGCGGATCATTTCACGGACCAAGTCCTTGGTTTCCCCGGGGCGCGAAGAGGCGAGTTCTTTTAGGATGGGGAAGGCTCTTTCCTCTTCCTTGACTTTGAGGAAGAGCTTGGCGGCGCTGATGAGATTTTCGATACGAACGGGAGGATCGATGAGGGCGAGCCACTTTTCGTCGGGGCGGGTGCCGAGGAGCTCGCCCGAAGGGATGGCCGGGGTCGTGCGGGTGTTGGTCTGCTGAACGGGCTGACGATAGCGGGCGTAAAAGATGTTGCCGAAAGGGTCGACCTGGGACTGGGGCCGCAGGGAATTGGAGGAATCGAGGCGGTAGGAGCGCTCGGCTTCGGAGTTCCAATTCAGGACGTAGAGAGTGAGGATTTCCTGCCAAGGGGTGAGATCGATGTCGTCGTTTCCGATGAGAGCGGCGACGGCGGCGGATTGAAGTTTGAGTTGCTCGAGGCGGAAGTCGGGCGAGCGGTGTTCGCGAAGCTGGGCAGCGAGGGTGCCGACGGTGGCGAGAATTTCGAATCCTTCGGCGGAGGCGTTGGCGAAGGTTTTGATGAGCCACTGCCGTCCGGTCCCATCTTCAAGATCGGGGACGAGGGCGAGGGCCCGGTAGAGGGCCTCGGCGCGTTCGGTGAGGGGAGCCTCTTTTTCGCGGATGATTCCGAGGGAAAGATCCCAGGCTTTTTGGAGGTGTTCCTTGCCGCGATCAGCGGTGTGGGATTCGGTGTGATAGCGACCAAGAAGGTTGAGGGCGCTGTGGTTTTTTGAACCAAGGGCTTCAGCCGGATCGGGGAGGAATTGCGATGCTTCTTCGAGGTGACCCGCTTCGATGAGAAGGCGGGCGGAGCGGGTTTTGGCTTCATTGTCCTGGCTCCCGAAGTAGCGGGTGCCTTTGGCAAGAGTGGTGAAGAATTCGCGTGGAGGTTTCTTATCGCCCTTGATAAGTCCGGCGAGTTGGGTGAGGAGCTGGGCGTTGGGCGCTTTTTTGGCAGCGTCGGTGAGGGCGAGGAATTCGGCGGGGCGCAGGTATTGCGCTTGTTTGTGCTGTTTGGCACCAAGTCCGATGAGTTCCTTGCGAGGGCGGATGGTGACGGGGGAATTCAGTTGGGTGACGAGTTGGCGGAAGGCGGCGGTGGCGTCGTTGTCGGGGAGGGCTTCGAGGTAGGCTTTGACCTGGTCCCAACGGCCGAGAACGACGTCGCGCCGGAATGTTTCGAAATCTTTTTTGAAGGAGGTCGCTTTCGCCTGTTTTTCTTTTTGTTTTTGGACACGTGGATCTTCGGGACCAACGATTACGGGTTTTTCGGGTGGGGTGACCGGGGGCTTGGCGGTTTCGTTTTTTTCGGCAAGGCGGGCGGCGAGGATGCCGGAAGCGGTGCGATCAATGGTCATGGTTTGCAACATGCGGGACCGCTGTTGCTCGGGAGTTTGGGGCGCGCGTGCCTGGGGAGAGGCGGGAGGGTTGGGAACACTGCTCTCCCCGATGACGACACCGGAGGCAACGCTCTCGATTTGGAGGGGCAGGGGTTTCTGGGCTGACGCTGAGATCAGGGTAAGCGAAAGCGGTAGGAAATTCCTAAATTTCATGAAGGTGGGATCGTGAGGTGAACGAGAGGGATTTTTTAAGATCCGGAGCCATCAGCAGGAGGTCCCTGGCCGGCACCGCGTGAGTCGCCGGGCTTTTTTCCTGGTTTGGCACCTTTTTTCGGGCGACCGCCCGAGCTGCAGCCTTGTCATTGGCTGGGGATTGGCAGGCCGTAGAGCTCTGTGGGCTCGGCGCGTGCCAGACGGATGGCGGATTCGAGGTCGACGAGATGCTTTTCCTTGTTGGAACCGGTTTGGGCAAGGAGCTTGTATTCCTGGCGGGCTGCTTCGATTTCAGGTTCCCATTCTTCTGCAGGGAGGCCTTCCAGCTTCATGAGATAGGTCATGTAATAGCGGGCATTGGCGAGGGTGGAAATTGCTTCTTCTTTGAGCTCGGAGGAAGCGGAGGAGTCGTCATTGAGCTGCGAGACCAGTTCGGCCAGATCTTCCCGGGCTTCGGGAAGGCGGGAGCTTTGCATTTTGGCTTTCGCGATTTCGAGCTGGATACGGACTGAAGTGTCTCTCTCTTCTTTGGGGAGCTTGGAGAGGGCTTTTTGATAAGACTCGATGGCAGCGGGCCAATTTTCGTCCGCGACTGCAGTCCGGGCGTCCGAAAGAAGGGCTTCGGTGTCATCGAGTTTGACCTGTTCCTGCCCGGGGCCGTAATGGTAGGCGGCGAAACCCAGGGGGACGAGGAGCCAGAAAGTGGCGAGAATAATACGCATGAATTTAAGAGGTTGGCTAGGCTTCTACAAAATCCAGCGGGAAAGGACGAGTTCTAAGGAAGACTTTCTGAGATGGGGCGCTCCAATCTTTGAAGTGCTCGATGAGGGCGGGGACGTCGTCGTAGTCATTGTGGGCATTGGCATCTCCGACGAAGGCGGGGCATTCGTCGGAGGTTCCGGGATTCCCGCCTGTTTCGGAGCTTGCCCGCCAGCTGGGGGGGAGGCTGTGGTCGGGGAGAGAGACGGGATTGAGGAGGACGAGGCTAAAACCATCACCATCTGCTGCGGTCGGCCAGGGTGGGTCATCGTCGTAGGTGAAGGACTGGATATTGGTGCCGGTATTGCTTTGGAGGGTGATCAGTTCACCTCCGTTGCTGAGGACGGTTCCATTCTCGAATTCACCGGAGATCTGGAAACCGCCATCATAGGCCGCGGCAAAGGCGATTCGATTGGCGACGACGAGGATATTGCGGTCAGGGGCGAGGGTGGTGCCTTCGGGGAAAGTAAAGTCGATGCCGGCGGTGAAACGGGTTCCGCTGAGGTCGAGTGCGCTGTCGCCGACGTTACGGAGTTCGATGAACTCGGTTGATTCATCCTGACCTGAGGGATTGTAGTAAATCTCGGAGATGACGAGATTGGTCATGTTCGGAGTTTCAAGCCCACCGTTTCGAGTGATGGTGATGCTGTCGCTGCCGAGGAGATTGCCTTGGCGGTCGTAGGCTTCGAGGGTGACGGGGTGGACTCCCTGACCGAGGGCGAGGGCGAGTTGCCAGTCGTCGGTGGTGGTCCAGGTTGAGTTGAGATCGGAGCCGTTGGAGAGGCGGATTTCGTGAACGTCAACCCAGCCGGTGCCGGCGAGGGTGACCGGGGTTTCGTTGGTGGTGGAGAACTCGGTCGAGCCATCGCTGCCGATGTCATAATTGAGGGAGTAGGTCCGGTTGGTGCCTTGAAAGTCCCAGCCACGTTCGTAGAAGCAAAGGTCATACCATTCGCCGGGATTGAGGCCGGTGAGTTCAACAAAGCTGGGATCGGGACCATTGTAGACCATGTCGCGAAAGACGCTGGCGACATTATCAATCACGCCCGGTGGGTCGTTTCCGGGATGGTCCCGGCGGAGTCGCTTTCAGCACCATGGGTAAAGGAGAGATCGAGAGGGCGGCCGCTCCGATCGGTGTCCCAGACCCGGATATAGAGCCGGGCGCCGTAGGTTTCTCCGATGTCCAAGCCGGTCAAAGAGTAGGTCTGGGAGGCCGGGTTGTCTGCGCCATTGCCGGAGAAGGTGAATCCGGCGAGGAGGCTCTGAAGGCCGGGGCCCGTGACGCCGCCAGTTGCAGGGTTCCAATCGCCATTGTTCCGCCCCGATTTGGTTTTTGTTAAAGCACCGGTATCCCAGACGAAGTTGGCCGGGGTGAGAGAAGAGGTGAGAGAGTCAAAGGCGACGCCATTGACGGTTGCGGCATTTCCACCGCTGATGGTGTGAGTGTAGGCATTGCCGCTGGAGATGCCGGAGCTGGCATCATCGGTGAGAGGGACGACGGAGATCGTTCCCCGTGAAGGGTGCAGGCTCCTGCAAGCAGGGCCGCCCCAATGGTAGGTCGTATTGTGTTCATGTTATTTATTGGTAGCTTTTAAAATTCGATTGGAAATTTTTCAGTTGATCTTTTGTCTTCGTCATCAACAAGAAGAAAGATCGCACAGTACGGGAAAAAGCGAAAAATAGCCGCTAAAAAGAGGGTTGTTCCCCGATGCGAAACGCCGCAGCACCCGGGTGAATCAAAATTGCCGCGAACGACTGCACTCTCTGGTTTGATCATCCTCGTCTTGTTGAGAGGGCTTCCGCCTGATATTTGGACGACGGTCATGCCGCCGATGGGAGAGATTGAGATTTCTTTTATTGATCCTCAGGGAGACCTCTGCAGTTTTGGGGTCCTCAGGAATAGAGAGCCCAACAAGAGGACGGAAAGTGATTCAGAATTAGACCGCACAGGTAGCGCCGGATTCAGAGCTGTCAGGAAGCAGGCATCCAGAGAGATGATATTCCTTGTCTCACTCACTCTGCTGAGTGCTTTTCTTCTTTTTCAAGTTCAGCCTGTCATTGCCCGGTATATCCTTCCTTGGTATGGCGGGAGTCCGGCCGTATGGACGACCTGTCTTCTCTTTTTTCAGTTGGGCCTGCTGTTTGGATACGGATACGCCTACGGAATGGTCAGATTTCTGCGCGAACGTCGAAACTTGCAAGTTGGAATTCATCTCTCTCTCCTTGCCATTGCGGTCTTTTTTCTCCCGATTACTCCGTCGGTTGAGTTGAAATCTGATTCCTCTATCACAGACCCGGTTTGGGGAATCGTGAGACTTTTGTTCTTCACGGTGGGGCTCCCGTATATTCTCTTGTCGGCCACCGGCCCGTTAGTGCAACACTGGTTCAGCGAGATTTATCCTGATCGTTCCCCTTTTCGACTCTACGCGTGCTCAAATTTGGGCAGTTTGCTGGGTCTTCTCACATACCCCTTCATCGTTGAACCGATACTCGGAGTTTCAAAACAAACATCACTATGGTCGGCTGGATTTGTGGCATTTGGATTCCTGGCAATTCTCACAAGCTGCTTCTATTTGAGAACCGTCAAAGGGAATAAGTTATCCTTGCCGAATTTAGAATCGCCCTTTCGATCGGCGCCGGATTCCAAACCAGGTTTTTCCCGGGTGGTGTCCTGGATCGCCTTTAGCGCATGTGGCTCGACTCTCCTCCTCTCATTAACGAGCCAAATGTGCCAGGATGTGGCGGTCGTGCCCTTTCTGTGGGTCCTTCCCCTTTCACTTTACCTGGTAACATTTATCATCGCGTTCGATCACGCCCGCTGGTACTTTCGCCCGCTGGCAGTTCCTTTGTCTGTGGCAAGCATCGGGGTCACCATATACCTGATGAATAGGCAGTTTGCTGATGATGACTGGCCATTAGTCTGGCAAATTGGGATCTATTGCTCTGCGGTCTTTTTTAGTTGCCTGATCTGCCATGGGGAAATCGTGCGACTTAAACCGCTTCCAAGATATCTCACCGGCTTCTATCTGGCAATTTCCCTTGGGGGGGGGCGATCGGTGGGATTTTTGTCAACCTTGTTGCTCCATTTCTATTTACGGGATACTGGGAGCTGCACCTTTCCTTCGTTTTTCTTGCTGTTCTCGTTAGCATTCGGTTGTTCAAGCCGGTCACTTCTTTCCCGCGAACTTTTTTAGGCGTCGCCGGGGTTGCTACATGGGTTGTTCTATTGACGGTAATGATTTTTGGTTTGCGTCATCATATTCAAGAATCGAAGAAAAAGGGGATCATGATGCGCGGGTTTTATGGTGTTTTAAAAGTGGGGGAAGGGCACGTGGGAACAGACAGAGAATACCGCATATTGTACCACGGACGTATCAATCATGGCCGCCAGTATAGAGACCCCAATCATCGTAGGCTTGCCACCACCTATTATCATGTCAAGAGCGGGGTTGGGACGGTCTTTGAACTCCTGCCTGAACGGAGTTCACCTTTTCAAACCCCCATCAAGACCGGGGTTGTGGGTCTTGGCGTCGGGACCATCGCAACCTATGCAAAACCCGGGGATCAATTTCGATTCTATGAAATAAACCCGCAGGTTGAAGATCTGGCCCGTAGTCATTTCACCTACTTGAGCGACTGCGAGGGTGACGAATCAGTGGTCCTTGGTGATGGCCGGATTTCGCTTGAACGTGAACTGGAAACCGGAGGTAGTCAGGAATTTGACGTTCTGATTGTTGATGCCTTTAGTGGTGATTCAATCCCGATTCACTTGCTAACCCGGGAAGCATTCGAACTCTATTTCAAACATCTCAAGCCGGATGGAGTTCTGGCCATTCACATTACAAATCGACATATTGACCTCTCGGATCCGATCCGGAACATCGTGGCACAGTTCCGGCAGCAGGCATTTCGCATTGCCTACAGACCGGGTTCCAAAGGCTATTCTTCATTGTGGGTGGTCATTTCAAAAGACCCCGGGTTCGTGAAATCTTTGATGAAGGTGGAGCGTGTGTCATATTGGCCGCGCAAGGAGCCCAAGCCTATCCACTGGACCGACGACTATAGTAACCTTTTTGAGGTTATCAACTAACGCCCAACAATGTGCTTCACGAGGTTTTATCAGTCGTGGGCTCTTGCCCTGGCTTGAAGGGAGAGGCGAAGAAGTAGAGGAACACCGGTAAAAGGGCCAGGCCAAGGGCGGAGGTGACTCCGGTGATGAGGGCGTATTCGCGGAGGGTGAGTTTAAAGATGTCCTGATCGGTTTTGAGCGAGCCGAGTTCATTGAGGACCGAAGTGGGAACGTGGCGGAGGTTGCCGTCGTGATATTGTCCGCCGAGGCGGGTCGCGATTTGCTGCAAGGCGCCGACATCCTGTCGGGATTGGCGGCCGTCGATGAGTGACCCCTTGGTGGGGTTGCCCACGCCCATGACGAGGGCTCCGTCGATGGAGGGAGGCATTTTGGGCATGCCGGTGGCGGGAACGGTATCGCCATCGCTCACAAGGAGGAGGGTGGCGGAATTGGGTGGCCAGTCGCGGGCGATCCTGGCCGCTTCTTCGAGGCCATCGAAAAGACGGGTTTTGCCAACCGGGAAAACGGATGAAAGCGGAAGTCCATCGAGGAAATTGAGGATGACTTCGACATCGCGGCTCTCCTGGACGACGGGTTTGGCTCCGTTGTAGACCGCGACCATGGTGATGTGGAGTTTGTCATCGGTCACTCGTTTGAGAAGAGATTGGACCAGTTTTGAGGCGCGTTGGGTGCGGGAAAGTCCTTCGCCTTCCCCGGAATCCTGGAGGCGCATGGAGGGGGAGACATCGACAACGAGGAGAAGGTGACGACGTTCGTTGGCTTCGATTTCCTTGACCTGGGCGCGGTGGGCTTTTGGTTCCAAAAGGAAGAGGGTGGTGAGTGCCCAGGCGAGGGCGGAGAAAAAGAAGACCCGGAGGAGGGGGGTGAGAATGGTGAGCGCGGAGAAGCTGCCACCGGGTCCAAAGGCAAGATGGCGGACTTTGGAGATGCGACGGATGTGCAAGGCTTCGGCACCGGAGGCGAGAACAGCGGTGGTGGCAGCGGCGAGGATGGGGATGAACATTACCAGGGGGTGTAGCGAAGACCAAACAAGGTGAGGAGGTAAACCCCGGCGAGGGAGAGGGCGGTGATGATGTAGGGGCGGAAGTGGTCGACCGGATCGGGAGTGAGGCGAACGAGAGAGGCCTGGGCCATCTCGTCGATTCGTTGGAAGACGGTTTTGAGGGATTCGGGATCGCCGGCGGCGAAGGTTTCTCCTCCGGTGATGGAAGTGATGACGGAGACCTCGGCAGGGGGCGCGCCACCTCCGATGTGGATCGCGAAGACGGTGATGTTGTTGTCCTTGAGGCTGCGGGCAATCTTGACGTCGTTTCCGCCGTTGAGGTCGAAGCTGGCCCCATCGGAGAGGAGGATGATGAGGCGGTCGCCGGTCTCGGTGGTGAGGAGGTCTTTCTCGGCCTGCTTGAGTGCTTTTCCGATGAAGGTGCCTCCATTGAACCAGCTGGGGAGTTTGCTGGGATGAAGGAAAGGGGGAGCGTGGCGGAAGGCGGAGACGTCGGTGGTGAGAGGGACCCAGCGGAGGTTATCGCCACCGAAGACCATGAGGGAGAAGGCGTCGCCTTTTCGGTAGTCGAGGAATTCGTTGAGGGATTCCATGGCTGAGTCGTAGCGATCGCCGGGGCCAAAGGAAGCCGACATGGAGCCGGAGACATCGAGGCAGAAGAGGATGTTGGTGAGTTCGCGTTCGCTCTTGGGACGTTCGAAAGTACGGGGGCCGGCGGCGATGAGGATGAGGGTGGCGAGGACGAGGAAAGGGAGGGTGTTGACGAGGTTGAGGAGCAGGGCAAGCCACTTGCGGTGGGGTGATTTTTGGTGGTCGAAGGGAAGGGGGAGGGCACGGGCGCGGGTCATCCATTGGAAAACGATCAGGAGGACCGGAATCGCGAGGGCGGGCAGGACGAAGGGGTGGGCGAAGGACACGAGGTGGAATTTGAGCAATGAGGATTGGACAGAGCTCTAGGAGCGCGAGTTTTCGAAGGGCTGCAGCAGGGGGAGGATTTCTTCGTGGGAAATGGATGGGGCAGGGGCGTGGAGCCACTCTTCGAGTTTCAGGATGAGGGGGGAGGCTTCAGGGTGGCTGCGGAGTTGGACGAGGGCGCGAGCTGCCGGGAGATTTTCGAGGCCGGGGAGCTTTTCCTTCCAGTGACCGAGGACAAGGCGTTCGAGGCTGGCCCGTTCATGATCGGTGAGATTGCCGCGTGAGGCGTTGGTGACGAGGACTTGAAGTCTTTCGTGAAGGGTGGGCGGAGGGCTTTCAGCGGTGAAGTCGGCGATTTGCTTTTTACGGTAGAAAATGATGAGCAGGAGGATGATCAGCCAGAGGATGCCCAGAACGATGATGAGTGTTTTGTAGCCTCCAAGCTTTTCGGGGGGCACGGCTTCCGGATCGGAAGGTTTGGGGAGGGTGTCGAGTGGATGTTGGGTGGTGACCGTGAAGGTGACGGGGAGGTTGGAAACGGGAGATTTGGAGTCAGCGTAGCGGAGAAAGTCGGAAAGTTTGTGGGTGCCGGGGTCGAGTCCGTAGATGTCGAGATCATAGCGAAAGCCGTCGGCGGCGGACTTGATTTCGAGGATGCGGATGACGAGGGAAGAGTCGCTGTTTTTGCGCGGGATGACTTCGATCTTGGAGCCGGGAATGTAGAGGTCGGTGACTTCGGTGGGGAGGCCAAGAGGGGAAGTGGGGTTTGAGATCTGGGATTTGAGATCCGGGATTTGGAAGAAGGCGAGAGTGATGAAAAGGAGGAGTGATCTGATCATCGGGCGAGGAGGTTGCGGGATTGGAGGTAGAGGCGGAGGGAAGCGAGGAAGGGGCGGTGGGTGTGGATGGGGAAGTGGTCGAGGGAGGCTTTCTTGAGAGCGGAGGTGAGGTCTGCCAGAGAGGTGAATTGTCTTTTTGCGGAGAGGGTGGTTTCACGACCGGTTTCGACTTCGCGGGCCCGGATATAGCCGGCTCCGGTGAGCTTGTCTTCAGCAGGGTCGCGCAGGGGGATGACGACAATGTCGTGGCGGTGGCCGAGGAGTTTGAGGGCGGGGAGGGCGTCGGGATCGTGAAGATCGGAGAGGATGAAAATGAGGGAGCGCTCGGGAAGGGAGGGATTGAGGGAGAGAAGTTTTTTGCCGAGGCGGGTCGGTTCGTGGAAATCGTAGTGCCGAAGCTCGTGAAGCCATTGGAGGATGGTTTCACGGGAGAGGGAGGGCTTGATATTGAGATCGCGGGAGCCGGCTCCAAGAATGCCGACGGGCGAGACCCGGTCGAGTGAGGCGAGGGCAAGTCCGCCGGCGATCTGGGTGGCGAGTTGGTATTTGGAAACCTTCGTGGACGAGAGGGTCATGGAGGCGGAGGTGTCGACAATGAACCAGACGGGGAGGGATTTGGGGGATTCGTATTCCTTGACGTGGACCTTGCCGGTGCGGGCGGTGACGCGCCAGTCGATGGTCTTGACGGGGTCGCCGGGGACGTAGTGGCGGGATTGTACGTATTCGAGACCCTGGCCGAGGAAGGGGGAGCGGTCGGTGCCATAAGACAAGGAGTCCGCGAGCCGCTTGACGGCCAGAAGGAACTGGCGGGAGTCGAGGGGCTTTGTTTGGTCTTTGGTGAGGCGGGGCATTAGAACGTCGAACGCTGAGCGTTCAATATCGAATTATGAAGACTTGGTTATGGGGCGTTTAGGAAATGGAGTCGTTGAGGATTTGCTGGAGGACGGCTTGTGGGGTTTTCCCTTCGGCGAGAGCCTCGTAGGAGAGGCGGATACGGTGGAGGCAAACGTCTTCGGCGAGGGCGAAGAGATCTTCGGGGATGGCGTAGTCGCGGCCGTGGATGAGAGCGCGGGCACGGGAGGATTTCAGAAGGGAAATGCCGGCGCGGGGGGAGCAGCCGAGTTCGAGATCAGGGTGCTGGCGGGTGCGTTCGACGATGTCGACGACATGTTTGAGGAGGACTTCACTCACATGAATCTTGTGAGTGGCTTCCATGGCGTGGACGAGATCTTCGGGGGTGCCGACAGAGTCATCAGTGACGAGGTCAAACTCGGTTCGGGCGACGGCTCCGGAGCCTTTTTTCTCAACGCCGAGGTTGAGGTTACGCCGGAGGATTTCCTCTTCTTCGTCGGGAGTGGGGTATCCGAGCCGATGGCAGAGCATGAAGCGGTCGAGCTGGGCCTCGGGGAGTTCGAAGGTGCCGGATTGCTCAATAGGGTTTTGGGTCGCGATGACGAGGAAAGGGGTGGGGAGGGAGAAGGTTTCGTTTCCGAGGGTGACCTTACGCTCCTGCATGGATTCGAGGAGGGCACCCTGGACCTTTGGGGCGGCGCGGTTGATCTCGTCGGTGAGGAGGAGATTTGTGAAGATGGGACCCTTGTGAGTCCGAAACTCACCGGACTTCTCATCGAGGATCTCGGAGCCAAGAATGTCGGATGGGAGGAGGTCGATCGTGAATTGGACGCGGCGAAAATCGAGGTGAAGAGCCTTGGAGATGGTGTTGACGAGGAGGGTCTTTGCCAAACCGGGCATGCCTTCCAGAAGAAGGTGGCCGGAGGTCAGAAGGGCGATGAGGGTGCGTTCGACGACAACATCCTGACCGACAATGATCTGACCGACACGATCGCGGATTTTTTGGAGGTAGGCGGCGGTGTCTCCTATTGATTCGGATGGGGTGCTCATAGATGCAGAGACAGTCGCTTAGCGTTTCGCGGAGGAGAGGGAAAGAACGGAAGAGATGAACTGGTGGAGCTAGCGGACTTCACCGCGGCCAAAGTTGATGCCGAATTGGAGCCAGATGGAGTCGTCTTTTCCTTCATCGGTATCATCGTGGGAATACTGGAGACGGACGTGTGAGAAAAGTTCCTTGTATTCAAATTCGCGGGTGAGGGCGATGGAGAAGCGATCGCGCGTGGGGGAGGCGAAGGCGTATTCGATCTCTCCCCTATCGATTTCAGGGCCTGCGGAACGGCCCTGGAGGTGTTCGTAGCGAAGGTCGGCGATCCATTGATCTGCAAAGCGGTAAGTGGCGAAAGCCATCACTTCATTCTGGGAGGAAGAGCCACGGTTGACGGCATTTTCGGGATGGGCCCACTGAACATCGCGGTGAAAGTATTCGGCCCCGATTGAGAAAGAACGTCCGCCCGCTTCGAGACCGTTTTCCCGCCAAGTGTAGGAGTAGTCGATGGAATGGAGCGAGGAGTTGCGATGATAGCCGTTGTCGCCCCAGGCGGCGTTGAGGCCAAAGCGGTGTTGGTGGAAGTCGGTGTGATTGTATCCGAAGAGGGCACGGGCGGTGACGAGGTCGTCGGTGAACCGGGCATCGTCGGATGATTCGTGGTCATGGCCAAGGTGATCTTCTTCTTCGTGAGCGTGCACGGCCGCTTTGCCGTAGCTCGTGGTGAGGGCGAGAAAGGATTGTTCAAATTCGTGCTGCCAGGTGAGTTCGATGCCCTCGGTAATGAGACCTTCTTCCCCGAGGAATTGGGAAGTGGAGAGGTTGGCGTTGACGAAGTTCCAACTATGGAGGTGGAGGTTGTTTTGGAGGCCGAGGCGATTGAGGAAACGTCCGCCACGGATCTCAAAACCGCCGGGGAGATTCTTGAGTTTGACGAAAGCTTCCTCCCACTCGGATTCGAGTTTGTGGTCGGAATTGGTGAAGATGTTGCCGTTGACGAAGGCGGCGAACCAGTCATCGATGCGGAGGTTGAGGCCGAGGTCGAGGCCCTGGAGGGCGAAGTTTTCGTTTGGATCGTGGGCATGGCCTCCGATGTCTTCGAAGGATGGCGCCGAGGTGTCGCCGATGAGCCCGTTGAAGTGGAGAGTGGGAAAGAGGTCGATGTCGGCGAGGGACAGGGAGGTGGTCAGAGCGAAAAAAGGCATTGATTTCATAAACGCAAGTAAGTTGCGTTAACGGAAAAAAATGTCAAGGAGAGGATGGCGAAATATGGGTCCTTTGGTTCGTGAAGAGGGAGTTTTTGAAAGCTTGCTGTGACGCTTGGGGTTACGTGGCAGGCGATTGGATTCGATGACGGAGGTTGGATCAGTGGAACGACCGGGGTGGGATACGAGCGGAGCAGCGGGTATGACAGTTCCTTTAATATCGACGTCGAGGGTCAGATGTATAATCAGCGGACAAGTGTCTATGTGAGGGTGCCGTTCACGGTGGCGAACAAGGAGGAGATTTCAGGTCTGGAGATGCAGTTGTAGTATGATGATGGCTTTGTGGCTTATCTGAACGGGATTGACGTCGTGGTCGGGACCGATTCAAGGGACCTTTATTGTGGAAACACCAGCCTTGGCCGCGAATCTCGTAGTCAGTGAGATTCAATATGCTCCGGCAATCCCAACGGGAGCGGAATTGGCAGTTTCGAGCGATGTCTCGGACTACGAATGGATGGAGTTGATGAATGCGGGAGACGAAGTGATTCAACTCACGGATGTCCACTTTGAGACGGGCATTAATTTCTCCTTCACCGGTTCGGCGATCACAATGTAGGGTCCGGGTGCACGGGTTTTTTTGGTGAGGAATCAAGCGGCGTTTGAAGCACGCTACGGGAACTCGCTTAAAGGAATCATTGCCGGGGAATTGGCGGAGTAGCACTCTGGTTGATGGCAATCCGGGCACGACCGACAGTGTGGCACTGGCGGGAGATCCCTTGGGTGATGACGACGGGGATGTCTTGGTGAAGCTGCTGGAACATGTTCTGGGAACGAGTGATGACAACGCGAGCGAGGGAGGTGGGGTGATTTCAGTGGGAGTGGAAACAATCCCCGTCAATGATGTCGCCAACGATTATTTCGTAATTTCCTTTTAGCGAAGACTGTCCGCGGATGACGTGATGGTGCGGGTCCAAAAGGCACCCGATTTGGTTGTATGGAGTGGCGAGGTGACTGACGTCGCTTTTGTTTCCCAAGTGAATCATGGCGATGGTTTCTCGACGGTGAAATACCGGAGTGCGAGCCCGTATGATCCCGACCTTGAGCCCAGGATGTTCTTTCGCCTGGCAGCTGGGGAGAGGTAGGGGCAATCTTTAAGTTCTACTTGGATCTACCGGGGGCTTAAGTGATCAGCCTTTGGTTGAATAATCTCCGCCGAGGGCGAGGTGGAGATCGATGCGGTTTTGAAGCCGTTCGTTTTTGAGCCGGATGAGCGAGATGCCGGCGTTCTCGGAACGACGTTGGGCTTCGAGGTATTCGAGGAATGAAGCTCCATCGATGCCGAGGGTGATGTCGCTGAGGGCACGTTTTTCAGCGAGCTTGGTTTGCTTCACTTCCTTTTCCAAAAAGCCCTGCTGTTCTGTCAGTGATCTGTCGGCGGCGATGGCGGATTCGACTTCGCGGAAGGCGAGGAGGGCGACGCGGGCGTAGTCTTCAATGGCGGCGCGATTGCGATCAAGGGCAGCGCGGGCGCGGGCGGAGAGGGCTCCTCCCTGATAGATGGTTTGAGCGAGCGAGGCGGCGATGCTGTAGACGAGGTAATTGGGATCGAAGGCGCGGCCGATGTTGGCGGCTCCGTTGGACCCTCCGCCGGTGAGCCGGAGAGAGGGAAGGAGGTTCTTTCTTGCGGCTTCGGCAGTTTGCGCGGAAGCGAAAAGGTCGGCGCGCGCGGCGACGAGATCGGGGCGTCGCTCGACGAGTTGGGAGGGGAGGCCGACCGGGATTTTTTCGGAGAGAAAGGGGAGGGCGTTGGAAGAGGAGACGGTGGCGGAAGGGTAGCGGCCAAGGAAGATTTCGAGTGAGCGGGCCGCGTTGTCCCGGTTGAGTTTGCGGACGCTGAGTGAGCGCTCGGCTGAGGCGACGTTGTTGCGGGCAAACTGGACATCGACGGCGCGGAGGGTTGTGGCCTTATAGCGTCGCTCCACGACGGGGAGGGCTTGTTTGTAGGAATCGACTGTTTTGATGGCGAGGGCGAGTTGTTGCTCGGCGGTGATGAGGTTGCACCAGGCTTGGGCGGTGTTGGCGGCGAGGGAGAGGCGGGCACCGCGAAAGTCGGCGACGGAAGCGGCGTAGTTGGCCTGGGTGGAGAGGTCGAGATTGCGGAGTCTTCCCCAAAGGTCGGCCTCCCAGCTGGCATTGAGAGAGATGGAATAGTTTTCGCTGGCGGCGGTGTTTTTGCCATCGCTCCGGCGGTATCCGGTTGAGGAACTGACAGAGGGAAGACGAGCGGCGCGGCCGATGATGGTGCCTTGTTTGGCGGCTTTGAGGCGATGGGCGGCGGCTTTGAGGCTCTGATTGCGGGTCAGAGCTTCATTGACGAGCTTGGTCATGCGGGGGTCCTGAAATTCGCCCAGCCAACCGGTGCTAATCTTGATGTTTTGATTGGAGCGTGCGGCGGCGAAAGCTTTTGGCCCGGTAATGGTGGTGGTGGCAACGGCTTGAGGGTCCTTAAGTGTCTGGCAGGACACGAGGGCTGCGGACAGGCCGGCGATGAGAGCGATGGCGCGCTTTGACGAGGGACGGAATGACATAAGAGCGGTCGGCATTCTGCCTTGAATGCCGGAGGATGCCAGCCGGGAAATGAAATACAGTGGCGAGCAAAAGCTCTCGCCTCGCAGAAGTGAGGGCACTATTGTTCCGGAGTGGACGAAACGACCTCTACCTTGATTGATTTGGCGCTGGCCGAGGACATTGGATCCGGCGATGTGACTTCGAACTATTTTGTGCCGGCGGATCGGAAAGCGCGGGGATTGATTGTGGCGAAAGCGGATGGGGTGGTGGCCGGAGTGGAAATTGCGGAGGAAGTTTTCAGACGTGTCGATGAGGACACGATGGTGAAGGTCTTGCTTGAGAGTGGGAATCATGTGAGTCCACGTGCTTATGTGATGGAGGTGAAGGGGAAGGCGCGTTCGCTTCTGACTGCCGAGCGGGTGGCGTTGAATTTTTTGCAACGCTTATCAGGGGTGGCAACGAAGACGCGTCAGTTTGTCGAATTGACGGAAGGAACCGGGGCGAGGATTTTAGATACGCGCAAGACCACGCCGGGATGGCGGTCTCTGGAGAAAGGGGCGGTGGTGGCCGGAGGGGGAATGAACCACCGGATGGGGCTTTATGACCGGGCGATGGTTAAGGACAATCACTTGGTGGCCGAAGGAGGTCTTGCCGCTTTGCAGGATGCGATCAACCGACTTAAAGCTGATCACCCCGGAGTCGAGGTCGAACTTGAAGCAGATCGCCTTGATCAAGTTGCAGATTTTTTGAAGTTGAAAGGGGTGGATTACATCCTCCTTGATAACATGGATAATGAATCGCTGGGTAAGGCGGTGGAGATGAGAGATGGGAAAGGTCCGTTGCTGGAGGCGAGTGGCGGGGTGAATCTGACCACGGTGGCGGATATTGCGAAGACCGGAGTGAATTTCATCTCGGTTGGCGCGGTGACACATTCGGCATTGGCATTGGATCTTTCCCTGGAGTTTTTGGAAATTTCGGATGACGAGTGAGAACGAATGGGACGGAGTGGCATTGCGGGAGATTTCCCCGGAGTGGGCGCGGCGCGTGATTTTTTTGCCGGAGTGTGGGTCGACCAATGACGAGGCCCGGCGATTGGCGATCAAGGGCGCTCCGGGTTTGAGTGTGGTTCTCACCGAAAAGCAGACTGCGGGCAGAGGGCGAAGGGGGCAGCCCTGGACCTGTCCTCCAGGTGAGGGGTTGGCATTTTCGTTGATCTTGAGACCGCAGGAGCCGATGGCTTTGTGGTCCCGGTTTGCGCTGGCGACGGGATTGGCGATGGCAGAGGCGCTTGATTCCTTCGGGCTCTTCGCGGGAGTGAAATGGCCGAATGATGTCTGGGTGGCCGGGAAGAAAATTTGCGGGGTCTTGGTGGAAGCTGACGCAGGATTCGTGGTGGTGGGAGTGGGACTCAATGTGAATGTGGTGGAGTTTCCCAATGGACTGGCACATCCGGCGACCTCGTTGGCGTTGGAGCTGGGGGAGAAGGTGTCACGCGAGGAAGTGCTGGTATCGTGTCTGCAGAGATTGCTTCTGCGTCTTGATCAAATTGGGGCTGGGTTTGGGGACCTTATGGAGGAGTGGTCGACACGATGTGTGTTGGCGGGGAATGATGTCAGGCTGGATGCGGGAGGGGTGTTGAAGACGGGACGGGTTGAGGGACTTTCCAGTCAGGGGGAGTTGTTGTTGAGGACGGAAGAGGGATTGGAGAAGGTTCTGCAAGCGAGTGAGATCCGGATGCTTTGAGAATTGATGGTTACTCCGGCCCCTTGCCGACCGGGGTTTTGTTATTCTGGTCGGTGATGTTTTTCTCGGGGGTGTTGTTGAAGCGGAGGTGAGGGGTGGCTTCGTTTTTTCGGTAGAGGGTGTTGTTGCGGACGAGAATTTTACCAGCCTGATGAAAGCGAAGGGGGGAGCGGGCAATGGCGTAAATGGTGTTGTCCTCGATGGTGATGGAGGTGCTGCCTTGATCGAGGAACATGCCATTGGATTCGGCCCGACCGGCATTGACGGGGACGTGGTGAATGGTGTTGCTTCGAAGGTAGGTGTCAGGTTGGAGGCCCAGGGTGTAGATGCCACCTCCGTCGGAGAGTTTTTGCATGATGTGGTGGATGTGGTTGGCGACGATGAGGTGATCGCGCGAGGGGGTGGGGGTGGGACTCCACCGCCAGCCGAGGGAGATGCCGGTGTACGGGAGATTTCGGAGTTCGTTGCCGGTGAGGCGGGTTTCGGCGGCGATCCCGATCCAGATTGCGACGGCGCCGTAGTCGAGGGTGCCGATGTTTCGAATGAGATTGCTGTAGAGTTGGATCCTCTTTGAGACTGTTTCGTCGGTTGCGTTCGGCTCGCCGATCATGATGCCATTCGCTGCGATGTTTTTGAAGATGGAGTGTTCGACTTTGATGTTGCGGCACCCGTTGGCGATCCAAAGTCCGGAAGTGCCGAGGTTGGCGAAAGTGCATTTGTTGAAGGCAATATTAGACGAGTTTGTGATTCGAAAAGCGGCGGGTTTTGGGTCGCGGGCATTTTCGTATTGGCCTTGAGCGGGGCGACGTTGATGAAATGCAGCTTGAACGCCAGCCGAACCACCGGGAGGGAGTTCGTAGCGACAGTGCTGGAAGGAGAGGTTGTCGAATTCGATGTCCTTGCAATCGATCATGGAAATGAGGGCTTCGACCTTTGGGGCGATGAAGGTCAGCGCGTTGGGATCCTCGCCTTTCCGGGCGAGGTAGCTGAGGATGCCTGTTTTTGTGTCGAGATGCCATTCGCCCGGAGCGTCGAGGAAGGCGTGGTGGTTTTCGAGATGGAAGCGAGGTTGCTTTTCGAAGTGGGACATCGCGTAGTGCGCGGCGGTCGTTTGACCGACGGGGTCACGGAGAAAGGCCTGCTTGTTCTCGATGTCGATGGTCTTGAGGTTCACCCGTGAAAGTGACCAATCGTGATAGAAAGCAAACTCGATCTGACCGGGATCGGGCCAGTTTTGCAGGTCGCCTTCGTTGAAGAAGAAGGAGGTGCGATTGTCGGGGCCGGCTTTTGCGATGCGGAGAGTTCCCTGATTGGGGTGTCGGGCGCGTTGGCGGGCCTGGCCATCAAGAAAGAGTTCCCGGAAGGCCCATTTTCCGGATTTGACTTCGGGAAGGGTGGTTTGCCAGAGGTTGTTTTTGATGAGTTTCCATCCGGTGATGAGCTGGCCGCCGGAAATGACAGGACGGGTGCCGGGTTTTGCCCGAACCGTGATATTTGAGAGGTTTTGGAACTCGATGGGCTTCGTGATGAAGTGGATGTCATTCCCCAGGGCGAGGTCGAGTTTGGTGAATTCGGTTTTTGAGATGAGATCGGAAAGATCAGCGCCGGGAGTGGGTTCGAGAAAGACTTCTTTGGCCCTGAGGACAGGAGATAGGAGGGCGATGAAAATAAGGACTGATTTCATGACAGTTTAAATGTGAATAGTTCGTTTTATACAAAAGCGATTGATGTTAACCATGCCAGTGCAGATTTTTAAAGGCTCTCTTCTTCCTCTCTTGTGTCTCGGCGCGCAAGCGGCTGAACCCATTGGTTTTAACAGGGATGTTCGGCCGATTCTTTCGGACAAGTGTTTTGCCTGTCATGGAATGGATGAGGAAACGAGGGAGGGAAAGTTGCGGCTGGATACGCCGGAAGGAGCCTTTCGAAAGAAAAGGCGGGGGAAGGCGGCCATTGTTCCGGGGAAGTCGGAAGAGAGCGGGGCGTGGATGAGAATTATTTCGAATGATGAAGAAGAGGTGATGCCTCCGCCGGAGTCACACAAGTCACTGAACGACGAGGAGAAGGCAATCATCAAGCGATGGATTGATGAGGGGGCAACGTATCAAAAGCACTGGGCGTTTGAAGCGCCGGTCAAGGCGGAGGTTCCTGCGGGCGAGGGGAGCGAAATTGATCGCTTTGTGGAAGCGGCCTTGAAGAAGGATGGCTGGGGATTTTCTCCCGAGGCCGATCAGACGACTTTGATCCGCCGGGTGAGCTTTGCGCTGACGGGATTGCCTCCGACGATTCAGGAGGTGGATGAATTCCTGACGGATAAGGTCGACGGAGCCTACGGGCGGATGGTGGATCGGTATCTGACGTCGCCCAGATATGGAGAGGAGATGGCGCGGTATTGGCTGGATGCGGCTCGTTACGGCGATACCCATGGGATGCATTTGGACAATGAGAGACAGATGTGGGCCTATCGGGATTGGGTCATCGAGGCTTTTAACGAGAATCTGCCCTACGATCAGTTTACGATCGATCAGTTGGCGGGAGATCTTCTACCGAAGCCGGAGCAAAGCCAGATGGTGGCGACCGGTTTCAATCGCTGCAACGTGACAACGGGCGAGGGCGGAAGCATCGCGGAGGAGTTCGTTTTTCGTTACGCCGTGGATCGGGCGAGTACGACGGCGCAGGTTTGGCTGGGGCTGACGGCGCAATGCGCGGTTTGTCATGATCACAAGTTTGACCCGATTTCGCAGAAGGATTTTTATTCCCTCTATGCATTTTTCCATTCCAATGCCGACCCGGCGATGGATGGAAACAAGCTTTTGACGGCTCCCGTGATCAAGGTGAAACCGAAGGGGTATGATGCGAAGATGGCGGAACTTGATCAGCGGGCGACTGAGATCAAAATTAAGATGAAGGAAGTGGCGGGGTGGTCTTCCTATCAGGATCCCGCCGAGGAGGTGGGGCGTCTTCCTGTTGTCGATTCCGAGGCGATCTGGTTTGACGACGGTTTTCCAAAAGGAGCGACAGTTGGGAGTTCGGGACATCCGGTGACTTTTGTGACTGATCCGGTCTTTAGCGGTGAGAAGTCGCTGAAACGTGGAGGAAAGGAGATGGCGCAGGATTATTATCAAGCGGGAGCGGCAGCGTTGACCGTGCCGCCCGCAGCGAATTTTTTCCTGCATGTCTATCTCGATCCGAAAGATACGCCGGAAGAAGTGATGATTCAGTTTCTCACGAGCGAATGGAGTCATCGCGCGCTTTGGGGGGCGGATGTGATTGAATTTGGAAAGAAGGGAACGACTGAAAGATTTTTGGCGGGTCCGCTTCCTGAAACCGGTAAATGGGTGAAGCTGGAGGTGCCTGCTGAAAAGATGGGGCTTAAGGCCGGAATGCAAGTGGTGGGTTTCGCTTTCACGGTTCATGGAGGGACCGCTTACTTCGATCAGTTCGGGGTCACCGGCCGTGAGGATCCTGCGAGCGATCCCAAGGCATCGTTTCTGGCGTGGAGAAAATCACAAAAAGGAAAGCCTTCTCCGGGAATTCCAGCTCCGCTGAATGAGTGGTTGAAAGAAGGTTCCGGGACGGATCGGAAGCCGGAAGAATTGGTGCGATTGAAAGACTACTATCTTGAGAATGTGTGTATGACCCTGGGTAAAGAGATCGCATCAAGAAGAGCCGCTTTGTCGAAGATCGAAGAGGAACGGAAGGGATACGATGGAGCTGCTCCTTCAACTTTTGTTTTCCGGGATCTGGCCAAGCCCAGGCAAAGTTATGTCATGACGAGAGGTGAGTATGATCAACCGGGTGAAAAGGTGGACCCGATGACTCCGGCGGTTCTTCCTCCGCTCAAAAAAGCGGGAGAGCGGGCCAATCGGCTCGATCTTGCGAAATGGTTGGTGTCTCCCGAGAATCCTCTCACCGCGAGGGTGGCGGTGAACCGTTTCTGGCAGCAGATTTTTGGAATGGGGCTGGTTAAGACCAGCAATGATTTTGGGACACAGGGGGACTTGCCGAGCCATCCGGAATTACTCGATTTTCTGGCATTGCGTTTTCAGGAAAAGAAGTGGGATGTGAAAGGCGTGATCAAGGAATTGGTCATGACAAAGACCTTCCGGCAGGAAAGTGCGGCGGCGAGCCCGCGATGGGATGCCGACCCTGAAAATCGACGTCTGGCACGGGGGCCGAGGTTCCGTCTTGATGCGGAACAGCTTCGCGACCAGGCCCTTTTCGTGAGTGGTTTGATGGATCTCAAAATGGGTGGGAGAGGGTCGATGCCCTATCAGCCACCCAATATCTGGGAGCCGTTGGCCTTCGGTGGTTCCAACACCCGGTTCTACAAGCAAGGGAAAGCCGGGGATCTTTACCGGAGGTCGGTTTATACTTTCTTCAAGCGGACGGCTCCTCATCCGATGTTTGCGAACTTTGATGCTCCGGCGCGTGAGCAATTTTGTCTCAAGCGGGAACGAACCAACACGCCCTTGCAGGCCCTGCAGTTGATGAATGATGTGCAACATTTTGAGGCGGCACGCGGCTTGGCCCAACGGTCCATGAAAGAAAGAACGACGCTTAAAGAGCGGATTGACTTTTTATTCCGTTCGGTGTTGGCGCGACCTCCCGGAGAGGAAGAGCTGAAGATCGTGAAGAGCCTCTTTGACCGGCAACTCGCGAAGTATCAGGCCGAGCCGGAAGAGGCGAAGAAGGCGATCAATTTTGGAGAATCAATGCCAGCTGTCGACCTGAATCCGGTTGAACTGGCGGCGTGGTCACTGGTGGCCAACCTTGTTTTGAACCTGGACGAAGCAATCGTCCGTAACTGATCTTTTAAGTCCATGAATCCCTTTTTTGAACATCAGCTCTTGCAGACCCGCCGCCAGTTTTTTGGAGATACCGGAATCCGTCTTGGAGGAGCGGCGCTTGCTTCCATGCTGGCGACCCCTGGCTTGAGTCACGGGGCTTCGGAGGTTCATCCCGCGCTGCCGGGACTGCCGCATTTCGCCGGGAAAGCGAAAGCGATCATCTACCTGCATATGAATGGCGGGCCGTCCCAGCTCGATACCTGGGACCACAAGCCGGACCTGGTGAAGCAGTTTGATAAGGATCTCCCGAAAGAGTTTTTGGGCAATCGGATTACGACCATGACGAGCGGTCAGGGGCGGTTCCCTGTGGCACCATCGAAGTTTAAGTTCTCCCAGCACGGTCAATGTGGTCGTTGGGTGAGTGAACTTCTTCCCCACACTGCGGGGATCGTTGATGATATTGCAGTGGTGAAGTCGGTGCACACCAATGCGATCAACCATGATCCGGCCTGCACTTTTGTGATGACCGGAAACGAAGTTCCGGGGAAGCCGAGCATGGGATCGTGGATTTCATATGGTCTGGGAGCCGAGACCGAAAACCTGCCGGCTTTCGTGGCTTTGACGCCCAACTTTCCAAATGGTTCGAATGCGCAGGCGCTCTTCAGCCGAATGTGGGGGCCGGGATTTTTGCCGGGACGTCATAGCGGAGTGGTTTTGAGACCGGGAAGCGATCCGGTGCTGTATCTCGAGAACCCTCCGGGGGTGAATCGAAAGGATCGGCGATCGATGCTCGATGCTTTGGGGCAGCTCAATCAGAGGGGATTTGAAAAGTTTGGCGATCCCGATATCCAGACACGGATTTCGCAATACGAGATGGCCTTTCGGATGCAAGCGAGTGTTCCGGATCTCACCGACTTGAGCAAGGAGAAGCCAGCCACTCTCGAGATGTATGGGGATCGGGTGAAGACGCCGGGATCCTTTGCTTCGAGCGCCTTGTTGGCACGTCGGTTGGTGGAGCGAGGGGTTCGGATGGTGCAGATTATGCATCGTGGTTGGGATTCCCATGGGAACCTGCCGAAGGAGATGGGAAACCAATGCCTTGATACGGATCAGGCATGTGCGGCCTTGATCAAGGATCTAAAACAGAGGGGGATGTTGGATGAAACGCTCGTGATTTGGGGCGGGGAATTTGGTCGGACGGTCTACTCCCAAGGCAAGCTGACGAGGGAGCAATATGGTCGGGACCATCATCCCAAAAACTTCTGCATGTGGATGGCCGGCGGTGGCATCAAGGGGGGGACGACGATTGGGGAAACCGACGAATTTTCCTACAACCCGGTGAAGGACAAGGTTCACATCAACGAAATCAATGCGACGGCGCTGCATTGTATGGGGATTGATCACGAGAGATTCGCGCTTCGATATCAGGGGCTGGACCAGAGGCTCACCGGCGTGGAGCCCATGAATGTGATCAAGAAGATTCTGGCTTGATGTTGCCATGGCACAGCAAGGCGCGGGGAAGCTCCTTGAGGTGCATCTGTAAAAGTTCCTTCAGTTTTGGATCCGAGGGACGGGGGCTGACCAATCGCCCTGAATACCATGCGTCTTTCCCGAATTCCTTGATTGATTCTCCCAAACCCTTGCCTCAAGTGCAGAATGGGCGGCTTCAGCCTCGGCGGCTTTTTTACTGTGGCCGGTGCCTTGGCCGAGTTCTTTGTCTTGCCAGATGACGACACACAGGAAGATGCGATCGTGGGGAGGGCCCTCCTCTTTGAGGACCTTGTATATGGGTGCCTCGGGAGTGATTTGTTGGAGAATTTCCTGAAGCTCGCCCTTGGAGTTTCCCTGGGCGTTGGCAGGGTTGAGGTCTTCGAGCTGGGTGGAGAGGAGTTGAAGGATGACAATCGTGGCCGATTCGAGTCCGCTATCGAGATAGATCGCTCCGGCGATGGATTCGAAAGCGTCAGCCAGGTTGGAGTCACGTTCCCGACCTCCGCTCCCGTCTTCGCCATTACTCATGAGGAGAGCGCTGCCGAGGTTAATTTGACGTGCGGCCGAGGCCAGTGCGGGTTTGGAAACCAGAGAAGCGCGAAGCTGGGTGAGACTACCCTCCTTGAGATCGGGAAATCGTTGATAGAGGTGGGTGCTGATGGTGAGTTCGAGGACGGCGTCTCCGAGGTATTCGAGTCGTTGGTTGTCGGGAGGCGCGGGACGGATCTCGGAAGAAAGGCTGGGATGTGAGAGGGCCATTTTCAAAAGCTCTTTGCTTTTGAAGTGATAATTCAGTCGATCTTCGATGCTCATTGGGCTGTTTTCATTTGGAGCCAGTCATCATGGTCCAGTGGTTTCCGTGTGGACCGATCCCGATCAGGTTTGGACCGTTGGCGAACATGATGAATCGATGGCCATCGGATCCAAACCAGGCATTGTAGGCTGAAACGGGGGAAGATGATCCCATGAAGATATTTTCTCCGGACCAGCGGTGTTTGAAGCCTGCGAGTCTGGCACGGTCGCCGGGAGATTTTTTTCCTTTGACCGGTGACTGGTGGGCGAAGAAGCCCATGGCAGCCATATCCTTGGAATGCCCCAAGGCGGCGTCCGATAGTTTTTCCTCCAAGCGAAGCGGAGTGAGTGCGAAGAGTGAGCGGAATTCGTTGAGGTGGTGGGTGAACTCCTTCTGCGGGTTGTTTGCCCATGCGGCGGCATCATTGTCGGTGCGGGCTGATACAAGGGCTGCGATTTCCTTTCGGATTTTGCCGACAGCATCACGGTTTTTGAGATAGATTTCACCTTCGTAAACTTCCCTGAGCGCGGAATCGAGGTCGGGTTTTACGCGGTCTACTTCGACTTCATCAATAAGATTGATCTCGCGGGTGACTTCGGACAGAGCCGTGGCGATGATTGCAACTGATTTGTCGAGGCTTTCAGGGTCGTTTCCAGCAATTTTTCGTGCCCGCTGATTGAGCTTTTCGAGTGAGCCAACTTCGCGATGAAGCATTTGGATTTTGTCCGCCGCTTTTTTGTAGTCGGTTTTAATGAGGGCGTAGATGCGCTCGCGTTCGGTTTTGAGTTCTTCGGCGATTTCAGGAAGTTCGGAAAAGGGATTCGTGCGTTCGTTGTCGAGAATATCGGAGAGTTTGTTGCCATGGAGTTCGCGGGCCTTTTCGAGGGTTCGACGGTAGATGGCCCCTCCCTCGTCACCGAAGAGTTGGAAGGTGCGATAGGCGGCGGCCCTTTTTTCGGGTTCGGCATTGAGCATCCATTGAAGAGCTTTTTTCTGGGCCAGCGGAGGAATGGCGGGGTCAGTCTCCAGGGCGGGCAGAAATGGCGAGGCCAACCCGAGGAGGAGGGGGACTGAAATCTTCATGGTGTCGGGAAAACGATACGGATCGGGGTGTTTTTTTCAATCGCGGAGTTTTTCATCGCTTGACCGGAGGGGGCATTCCTTCTTTCGTCTCCTTATGCAGCGCATTCAACTGAAGTCCAAACTCCATCGTGCCATTATCAAGCAGGCAGACATCGATTACGAAGGTAGTATTGAGATTCCCTCTGATCTGATGGAGGCCGCTGGCCTTTGGGAGGGAGAGAGGGTGCTCGTGACGTCAATGACTTCAGGGAATCGTCTGGAGACCTATGTTCAAGCCGGTGATCCTGAAACCGGCCATATCATAATGAATGGCGGTGCCGCTCACTTGATCAAGAAAAACGAGTGTGTCACCATCATGTCGTTTGGGATCTCCGCAGAGCGGATTATCCCGCTGCGTCACGTTTTAAATCCGGACAACGAGATCATCAAATCGACTCACTAAGAGTCATTCCGGGATTTCCCTGTCCGTCAATTCGATGGCGGACTTTTCGAGCAGAAAGCCGCCTTGATAGAGTCGGCTCTTTTGGAGGACAATGCCCACCTTGATCGCAAACCAGTAGTCTGTGATTATGAGTCTATCGGCTTGTGCTGCGAGGTAGCTGATCTTTTGGGCTTTGAAAGTCCCTGCTTTGGTTTTGATTTTTTCCTGTCCGAGGACGAAAAATCCGGATGTTGAACGTGAGTCGGGAGGCCAAATACCAGAAATCTCCCGCAATCATGATGTTTGTTGCGAGCGGAATGGGGGTATTTGACAATGTTGCGTTTTGCTCTTCGTCAAATGAACCTTGGAGAGTGAGGGCGGTCCTATCCCAATCAACGAGGAACCCGCTTTCGAAAATTCCGTCCACGGTGACTGAGAAACGATGGAGCTGGGTGCCGTCGATATCCGAATGGCCTTGGTAGATCAGTTTTTTTTGAGAGACGATCTTTTGGATTTGATTGTTTGCCAATGGTTATGATGGATCCGGAGTGAGAAATTCTCTGGTTTCATCATAAATGAATGTTTCACCGACCTTTGGAGCAAAGAAAGAAACTCTCCAGTAAGGTGTGTTCGCCATTTTCATCGGTGTCCTGCGAGTTGCAGGACGCCAAGAAAAAGCAGATGAATAGAGTAGGGAATCTCGCGGCTGGGTTGAGGGGGGATTCTGATTGAGGGATGAGCCTCCGGAGTGAGGTGCTTCGAGCCGGGGAGACCATTGGGTTTCGGGGAAGCGATTTTTTCGAACGGCGAGGAAAGCTCTGCGGAGCAGGAAGGCCAGAATCAAAAAAACAGCGAATCCGGCCAAGGAGATCCGGAGGAGCAGGTTCTGACGGGCGGCTTTGGCCTTGCTGACCACTTCCTTTTTGTCGTTTTCGATGCGGACCAGAGCGCGTGCGGTTTCATCGGCACTTGTGGAATAAAAAAGCACTGGCGTCGGAAATTCGATGGATGAGGAATTCAATATCCGGTTTTCCGCTCCACGTTTGGATGGAGATGTCTTGAAAAAGCGCCACTTGTTCCGCCCATTTCTCCGTGTCGGCGAGTTCGAGGAAGGGGCCTCCGGCGACGACGACAGATCTCCCGATGCGCTCGGGTTCATAGGCAATAATGGCCCGATTATTAGCGGACCAGTGGCTACCCTGCTGAATAAGCAGGGCTCTGAATTCTTTTGTCGGGATGTCCGGAATCCTATCGATTCGGACGAAGATTTCGCAATCGTAGTCGTCTCGTCGCAGGATCAAGCGATCTTCGAGGGCCCTGCGTGCTTCCCGGGATAGGAATTTCAGACGATCGGTAATCAGTGATTCTGGTCTTGGCGTGACTTGATCGTCGCCATGTGCCACCAAGAGTGTTAACAAAAAATCAGAAAATTCCTTGCCGTCATAGTTTCGAGATTTGGATCAGTGCTCGTTTTTGAGTCTTCAGGGCTTCTTGGTGGGCTTTTACCAGGATCTCGTAAAACTCGTTGAAGAAGTTTGTGATTCCGCCGGCCCATTCTCCAAGAGAGAACCATTCCCCGCACTCGTTCAGGAGGAGTTAGAGATCGGTTCTGGGGATGAAAGTCTCGAGCTCATAACCGGATTGGAACGTCATTTGGCAGTTGTGTGAATCCAAGAGAAAAAGACCGGTCCAGGATCGGTTTGCCGGTTTTTTTCCATTGTTGAGCATCCACCAGGCCAAGAGGGCGGGCTGGAGGTTTGGGGGGCAGGTTGCTCCGCAAAAGTATAAGGTGAGCTGCGGGAATTTTTTTCAATTCTGGAGATCGCCTTTTCGATTGGTCGTGGTGAGCCCTTGATCAGGTCATGGTAGTCCATAATCCTTTCAAGGTTCGGCCCCTCGTTCCCGAGAAGTTGATTGAGTCCGTGAACATTGCACCGGCAGTGGGGACACTCGACGGGTGAATCAATCAATTCAGCTCCGCAAAGAGGACAATCATGGATAGCTCTTTGAAAGATCTTGCCGATCAGTTTTGTTGCTGCCGGATCGTATTGAAAACTCTCCATGGTTGCTGATTTGAAGTTAATATCTTGATCCCCGGGGGATTTCAAGCTGTCGATTGGTGAAAACTCCCTCTTTACAAGTTGGGCGGAGGCACTAAAGTCCCGTCCTTCCATGCTCAATATTTCAATCACTCTCGTGGTCATCGCTCATATCGTTGTGAGTCTTTTACTGATTCTTGTGATCCTGATGCAGCGACCGAAACAGGAGGGGCTCGGTGCCGCTTTTGGATCCGGTATGACAGATGCTGCCTGGGGTGCCCGCACTACTGATGTCTTGCAAAAGGGAACGGTCTATCTTGGCGCGCTTTTCTTTGTCTTTTCTCTGGTTCTCGCGATTTTGATGGGCAAGCGAAATGCCATCGAAGGCAAAAATTTCGCCTCGGACGGTGGTTCGGCTGCTAAAGCTCCCACGGAAGCACCGGCCGCTCCGACTCCCGAGCCTTCTCTTGCCGAGGATGCTGCCGCCAAGATTGCCGCTGAATTGGAAAAGGAAGGGGGCACTGCTCCGACCGGATCAACTGATGAGCCGGAAACCACCGGGGAACCTGCGCCCGATAGCACCGAGGCTCCGGAGTCAACCGAGACTCCTGCTGAAACTTCCGGAGAAACTCCCGTTGGGGAGTAACTTCGCCTCACCGGCGCTATGAGCGATCCAGGTCTGCCAGCTTGGGCGCGTGATGGGGCCTTTCCGAAGAAGCCGGAATCGTTCCCTTTTGGGACAGTTGATGGTAAAGGGGAGATTGAGGGGTTTGATACACTCGAGGATCTGAAGTCTCGTTTGGGATCGGGAAAAGGGCGCTTGGCTTGGGTTTGGGTTCCCGGGAATGATCGCTTGGTTGCGCCGGAAGAAGTTCCCGGTTTGCTCGACGTCCTGAAAAAACGGCGTTTGTTTTTTGCCAAGGAAGATGTGGAGGAGGCCGGGAAGACTGCTCCTTTCACCGGAGCTCTTTGTCTCTATGCTCTTTATGCTGTTTTGAAGGGGGTGAATCCCCTCGGTTTTCCAGCGCCCCAGTTTTTAGCAATTTCGGGGTTCGCTTTCCTGTATTTCACGGCCCGCCCCTGGTGGGAGGCTCGCAAGGGGCGAAAGGAAGCGGATTTGTTAGAGGAGGGAAATTTGGAGGATGAGGTTCCTGAAGCCCGGTTTGATCTGTGGATGGGTTCTCAAAAGTCAATGCTCACAATCGGGTTGGTGATCTTGGTTGGTTTGGTTGGAGCGGTTCAGCTTCTGACTCCGGGGAAAGGAATCGCGGAAGCCGGACTCGATAAATCGGCCTACGCACTTGGCGAGACCTGGCGCGTTTTCACGGCGGCCTTTCTCCACGGTAACATCATTCACTTTTTGCTCAATGCGAGCGCGCTCTATTACCTCGCCCGGCGAGTTGAAATCCTGGCGAGGTGGCCGCATCTGGCGGCAACGTTCTTGTTCAGTGTCATGGGCGCGGGTTGGGCCACGGTTGCCTGGCTTCCAAAAACCTCGGTTGGAGTTTCAGGAGTGGTGTGTGGCTTGCTGGGGTTTCTTCTCGTGTTTGAGACCCTGCATCGACGATTGGTTCCCCGATCGGCGAGAAGACGACTTTTGGGGATTTTGGTGTCATTGATTGTGATTGGATTTATCGGGTTCCAATTCGTCGACAATGCCGCCCACTTTGGCGGTTTGGTCGCAGGAGCGGTTTATGCTTTTGTCGTTTTTCCGAGGTCATCTTCGCCACAACGGCCGGTGGTTTTGAAACGTGATATTGCCTTGGGGTCGATTTCACTGGTTCTGATTTTGGTATCAGCGCTCGGGGCGGTGATGGTGATGACGGCCCGGTAGCGATGAAACCGGAGCTGAAGACCTCAATACCGGGCCCGCGTTCGCTGGAGCTGGCCAGGCGGCTTCGTGAGCATGAAAGCCGGAATGTGACCTATTGCGATGAGTCCTGGCCGGTATTTTGGGAGCGAGCCGAGGGGACGAATATTTGGGATGCGGACGGAAATCGCTATCTGGATTTTACGAGTGCCTTTGGAGTGGCGGGATTGGGTCATCGCCATCCGGAGATTGTTGCGGCAATGAGCGAACAAGCCGGGTGCCTTTTGCATGGAATGGGCGACGTCCATCCGACGGCATTGAAGGGAGAATTGTGTGCGAAACTATCGGCACTGACTTTCGAACGGTGGAATGCCGGCAAAGGGAAGGTGGTGCTTTCGAACTCCGGTTTTGAAGCGGTTGAGACGGCGTTGAAAACAGCCTGTCTGGCGACCGGGAAGAGTGGCGTGATGGCTTTTTCGAATGGTTACCACGGTTTGGGTTACGGGAGTTTGTTGGGAACTGACCTCGATAAATTTCGGGGCCCCTTTGTTGATCAGCTGGCGAACGTTACGACCCGGGTGCCTTATGGTTCGTTTGACCTGCCTGACGGAGGGGAGATTGGCGCGGTTTTGGTGGAGCCGATTCAGGGGAGGGGTGGCAAGGTTGTGCCGCCGCAAGGATTCCTGGAATCATTGCGGCAATGGTGCGATGACAATGAGGCTCTTTTAATTTTTGACGAAATCTATAGCGGCTTTCACCGTAGCGGGAAGTGGTTTGCCTGTGAGTGGGATGAGGTGATTCCGGACCTGATCTGTGTGGGGAAGGCGTTAAGCGGTGGCTTTCCCATCTCCGCGTGTGTGGGGAAGGCCGAGGTGATGGATCAATGGCCGGAGAGCTCCGGGGAGGCACTTCATACGAGCACGTTTCTCGGCCATCCGGTCGGGTGTGCGATGGCCTTGAAGTCCCTCGAAATATTGGCAAGGCCGGGAACGGGAGAGATGGTTCGGAAGGCTTCAAAAAATTTGAGAAAAGTTCTCCGGAATTTGGATCAGAAAGCCATCGTTGAAGTTCGTGGCCGGGGGCTGATGCTGGGCCTTGAACTCGACAAAAATGCCGGGCCGCTTCTGGCGAAACTCCTCGCAGAAGGGCTTGTTTTTCTCGCAGACGGACCAGCCGGGAATGTCCTCTCGTTCACTCCTCCATTTGTGATCTCGGAGGAGGAAGTTGAATTTGCAACGGGGGCAATTTCCCGGCTTTTACAGTCCTAGGCAAGAACGAGGCGCTCGTCGGTATCCAGTGTCTCCGCGATATTTTCCC
>ERZ887942.100-NODE-100-length-68292-cov-11.292950_pt1 | contig 68292 bp, 58 predicted proteins | sample MGYA00521099_ERZ887942 | MGnify/ENA primary metagenome ERZ887942 (study PRJEB32303, sample SAMEA104408605) | aquatic metagenome | biome: Brackish water; feature: Pelagic; material: water | place: Baltic Sea | collected 2014-06-07T06:48:00 | depth 16,251 m ... | reverse complement strand
GACCCTGCCCCAGCACATGGCCCAACACCTGCCACAGTACCTGTCCCGGCACCTGCCGTCGCCTCTGCGCGAACTGTCTCCCGACATGCCGGTGATCATCGCCGGACCGACCGCCTCGGGCAAATCGGGGCTGGCCCTTGCCATTGCTCGGGCGCAGGGAGGGACGGTGATCAATGCAGATGCGCTGCAGGTCTTTGACGGCTGGCGGCTGCTAACGGCGCGACCGTCCGAAGCGGACCTGAATGCTGCGCCTCATGCACTGTATGGTCATGTGCCCTTTGACGGATCCTATTCTGTGGGTCATTGGTTGCGCGATGTGACACCATTTCTGTCTGGCCCATCGCGGCCCATTGTTGTCGGCGGCACCGGATTATATCTAACGGCGCTGACCGAAGGTTTGGCCGACATACCGGCAACGCCGCCGGGCGTGAGGGCCGAAGCGGACGCACTTTCGCTGCACGAACTGCGTTTGGGCCTGGACCCGGCCACGGCTGCAAAGATCGATCTCGCCAATCGCGCCCGCGTCCAACGCGCGTGGGAGGTTTTGCGGTCGACCGGCGAAGGGCTGGCGATCTGGCAGGACCGCACGCCGTCTCCGCTTTTGCCGCTTGGGTCTGCTGTGGCCGTGGTCCTCGACGCACCGCCGGAGTGGTTGTCACCCCGCATTGAACAACGTTTCGATTTGATGCTGGCGCAAGGTGCGCTCGAAGAAGCCCGTGCAATGTTGCCCAAATGGGACCCCGGCCATCTGTCGTCCAAAGCGATCGGAGCACCCGAATTGATCGCCCACCTGCAGGGGGCGATCGACCTTGCGACGGCCCGAGACAGGGCGATCATTGCAAGTCGCCAATACGCCAAACGGCAGCGCACCTGGTTCCGGTCCCGGATGAAAAGCTGGATCTGGCACCCTGCCAGTGCCTGATTTTCCACAGGCTTACCCACAAAGTTATCAACAGAACCTGCCTCTTTGCCACATATTTGATGTTGATTTCTGCGCGTTTGGGGCGAATAGTTGCATTATTCGAACATTGCGTCAGTTTAGTGCCTGTTATCCTGGGGGGGTCATCATGTCCGATACGCTCAAGAACCGTTTGTCCCTGAATTCCATCGCCCAAAGCCCGACAGCCGGGCGTTGGCGGACCGAAGCCATGCGCAGTCATGCAAGCCCGCGGCTGATCTACTTCAGCAAGGGACAAGGGCGGATCACCGTTGCGGGACTGACTTCGGGCTATGGGCCGAACAACCTGATCTATATACCGGCCCACGTCATGTACGGGTTCGAGGCCGGGCCGACGGTCTTTGGCTATATCCTTTCGATCCCGGCTGCGATGGCGTCGGAATGGCCTGAGGAACATATCCACCTGCGGATGCGGGACGTGATCGCCCAAAAGGAAATGACCGGGCACTTCGACAACCTCGAACGCGAACTGAAATCGGAAAAGGCGGGCCATTCGCGCGCGGCGCATTACTACCTTGGGATCATGTCCGTGGCGTTTCAACGCCTCGTCGAAAACCGTCCTGTCGACGCCATCGACAGCCGCAGCAAATCGAGCAGCGCCCGACTGGTGGCGGCATACACCGATCTGGTGGAGCGTGATTTTGCCTCTGGCAAGGGCGTGGCGGATTACGCGCAATCCCTTGGCGTAACCCCCACGCACCTGAGCCGCTGTTGCAAGCAGACCTGCGGGCGCCCTGCCCTGTCCTTACTGAACGACCGGATCATCTATGAGGCTCGCGTGTTGCTGCGTGAGACGCGGACCCCGGTCCAGGATATCTCGAAAAAGCTGGGTTTCACCTCGCCCGCCTATTTCACCCGGAGCTTTCAGGCGCGGGCCGGCCTGACCCCGTCCGAGTTCCGCAAGTCCGGGCCCCCTCTGACCTAGCGATCTGTCCAGTATCGACAGACCGCCCTACCAGATACGAAAACGCCGCCCAAAGGCGGCGTTCTTTTGGCCAGTGGTCTTGCTACAATCTAGAAGGTGTAGCCGACCATGATGCTTATGAATGGCACCACCGGGATCTGGTCCAGATCGGCATTCAGGCTGTCGATTTCATCCTGCACCAGCGGATCCGCGTTGTTGGAAGAGGCGACAAGTCCATTTACCATAACACCCAGATCGCCCGAAACGGTCATGTTGTTGCGGAAGGTGTGCCGATAGCCCGTTGTGACCGACGGTGCGATATCGTTCTTGAGCGAGATGTTCCCGACAAAGTTTTCCGGGCCGGTAAAGTCGCCATCAAGCGAGAAATCGGTCACTACCACACCGCCGGACACACGCCAGCCGCTGTTGGTCGGGTAGTAATCCATCAAAAGGCCACCCCCGTTGAGTGTGATGGAGCCATCCACGGTGTATTCATCAAGATCGACGGTGTCGGTCAGGCTGATCGCACCAAAAGCAATCCCGCGCACGGCAAGATCTGGCGTGACCTGATAGGACCCTTCCACCATTGGGCCCAAGATCGACAGACCAGCGCCAGCGTTGAAGTCACCGACATCTTGTGCCGACGCCATCGTCGCGAAAGAAAGAATAGCTGCGGTAGTGAATAGTTTCTTGGACATATCTGACCCTCACGTTGCTCGGTTCTAACACCTCGTTTCGATCCCGAGTAGAATCATCGCGTCCCTTACCAGTCAACCATAGTGTCCTGACTCCGACCGACTTTGGGCGACTGTTGCAACAGGTCAACGGTTTGTCGCAGCAGCCCCACTTCAATGAGAATTCGTTAAGAAGCCTCATGACGTTGCGGATCGGCAGGCTTAGGTCCGGTTCGCAAGTATCGGTAAGAATTGTCGTATTCCGGTTGATGTCGCAAATTTGGCATGCGAAGGTCGCAAACGTGATCCGAAGTGGCTAAACCGAACATTGACCTTCGTGATTGAAAAGTGCCGAATGGTCCTCACAGTCGCCTTAAGCCTGCGGGGACGAGACCAGGGGACAGGTCGGCCAACAATCCGAAGCGATTTGAAATACTTCTAGGAAATACCACCAATTCTTGGTGTCACAGGGAGAAAAATATGACACAACACTTTCGCAATGCAGCTGGCTCACATAAGGCCGCGCAAATGTTTGCAGAAGAAACAAAGGCCGGCAAACTTAGCCGTCGTGAGTTTCTGACCCGCGCCACCGCGCTCGGTGTGACGGCACCTGCCGCATACGGCCTGCTTGGCCTGAACGCGCCAGCACACGCTGCAGCCCATGCCACCGCCGGTGGCACGCTGCGCATGCAGATGGAAACCAAGGCCCTCAAGGACCCGCGTCTGTTCGACTGGTCCGAGATGGCCAACTTTACCCGTGGCTGGCTGGAGTATCTGGTCGAGTACAATGCCGACGGCTCGCTCCGTGGCATGCTGCTGGAAAGCTGGGCTGCCAACGAGGATGCATCAGAGTACACTCTGAATGTCCGCCCCGGCGTGACCTGGAACAACGGCGACGCCTTCACCGCAGAAGACGTGGCGCGCAACATCATCGGTTGGGCCGATGGCACCGTCGAAGGTAACTCTATGGCGGCGCGCGTTTCGTCGCTGATCGACGCCGACACCAACCAAGCCCGCGAAGGCGCGGTGACTGTGGTCGACGACATGACCGTTAAACTGGTCCTGAATTCGCCCGACATCGCCCTTATCGTTGGCATGGCCGACTATCCGTCCGCAGTTACACACTCCAGCTATGACGGCGGCGACCCTTCGGCAAACCCGATCGGCACGGGCCCATACCTGCCCAGCCAGAACGACGTTGGTGTCAAGCAGATCCTGGTCCGCAACGACGATCACGCCTGGTGGGGCACCGACGTTTACGGCGGTCCGTACCTCGATTCGATCGAATACATCGACTACGGCACCGACCCGGCCGCCGTGCTGGCCGCAGCCGAATCCGGCGAGATCGACGCGACCTACCAGACCACTGGTGATTTCGTCGACATCTTCAACTCGATCGGTTGGGCCCAGTCCGAAGCCATCACAGCCTCGACCATCGCTGTGCGTTTCAACCAGTTGTCCGCGCCCTATGACAATGTCATGGTCCGCAAGGCCATGCAGATGGCGGTCAACAACGCCATCGTGCTTGAGCTTGGCTACAATGGTCTTGGGACCATGGCAGAAAACCACCACGTCTGCCCGATCCACCCCGAGTATGCGGAGCTTCCGCCGCTTGTCGTCGATCCTGCTGCAGCCAAAGCCATGATGGACGAATCCGGCTTTGGGGACGAAGAGTTCGAGCTGATCTCGATCGACGATGCATGGCAGGCAGCGACCTGCGACGCGGTCGCCGCCCAGATCCGCGATGCGGGCATCAACATCAACCGCACTGTGCTGCCTGGTTCCACCTTCTGGAACGACTGGACCAAGTACCCCTTCTCGGCAACCGAGTGGAACATGCGTCCGCTTGGTGTTCAGGTTCTCAGCCTGGCCTACAAGTCCGGCGTGGCCTGGAACGAGACTGCGTTCAACAACGCAGAGTTCGACGCGCTTCTGGCGCAGGCTGTCGCGATTGCCGATGCCGACGAACGGCGTGTCGTCATGGCCGAGATCGAGCAGATCATGCAGGACGAAGGTGTGTTGATCCAGCCATACTGGCGGTCGCTCTACCGTCACTACGGGGCGTCCGTGCGTGGTGCCGACATGCACCCGACGTTCGAGCATCACCACTACAAGTGGTGGATCGAAGCCTGATCCATATGCTGTCCCGGCCCTACCCGGGCCGGGATAGTCTCTAAAACCCTCTGGCGCGGTGACATCCGACCGTCGCGCCAGGGAAAAGCCATAAATCGGACCTGTGCCAAAACGTGCATGGGTCGTGACCGGAGGCAGCCACATAACGTGGCCCAAGCCTTTGGCGCAACGGGGAAAAAGCCATGCTCAGATTCCTGGCCAGCCGGATTCTGACGATGATACTCACGGCGCTTTGCCTGACTTTCATCGTCTTCTTTCTGACCAATCTTTCACCCAACCTTGAAAAAGTGGCCAAGTCCGAATTGGGGGCAAGGATCACCGACGCCGAGGTTGAAAGCTGGCTTGGACGAAATGGCTATCTTGAACCCACATTGATCCGCTATGGCGAATGGCTTGGCGTTGTGCCTGGCTTCACCCACACCGCCGCTGATGGCAGGGTGACGGGCCGCTGTATCGATCCCGACATGGGCCCAGACGACGCGCCCAAGTTCTGCGGTATCATTCAGGGTGACTGGGGTTTTTCCACCGTCTTTCGGCGCGACGTGAGCGAAATCGTGGCCCGCGGGCTTGGCCTGACGGGAAAGCTGATGTTCTGGGTCATGTTGGTCATGGTACCCGGTGCCCTGATCATCGGGGTGCTTGCCGGGATGCGGGAAGGATCTCGGACCGACCGGACACTGTCGACGCTGTCCATCGTGACAACGGCCACGCCTGAATATGTATCGGGGGTCGTGTTCATCACCGTCTTTGCCTCTTCCGCCGTAGGGCTCAAATGGCTCAATGGGTCCGCGACCAGTGCGATGGACGACATTACGATCGCGAACTTTACCTTGCCGGTACTGACCATCGCCCTCTACGGAATGGGCTATATCGCCCGAATGACGCGCGCCTCGATGACCGAGGTGATGACAGCGCAATACATACGGACAGCACGGCTCAAGGGCGTCAGCTTCCGAAACATCGTGTTGAAACACGCGCTGCGCAACGCGCTGATCGCGCCCTTTACCGTCATCATGCTTCAGTTCCCCTGGCTTTTGAACGGCGTCGTCATCGTCGAGACCCTGTTCAACTACAAAGGCTTTGGCTGGACGCTGGTCGAGGCGGCCGGGAACAATGACATCGAGCTTTTGCTGGGCGTCTCTGTCGTATCGGTGCTTGTGGTTCTTATCACGCAGCTGATTTCCGACATCGGCTACGTCTATCTCAACCCACGCATCCGCATCTCGTGAAGGACTGAACCCATGGACCCTCTGAGCTGGACCGGAGCCGTCGGCGCCATCCTCAATCCCGCCCTGCTGGTTGTCAGCGGACTATTCATCGTGGCCATCATCCTGATGATCGTGCTGTCGTTCTTTGCGCCGCCTGTGACGCTGCAATCCAATGCCGATGGTACCGTCATGGCGCAGGGAGGCATCTTCGGGCTTGTCGAAACGGCGGTCCGGGGCCTCTTGTTTGCGCTGCTGGCGGTGATCGTGGCCTATATCGTATCGGGGATCGTCCTTCCCTATGGGGATGCGGGGATCATCGGCGCGGTGAACAAGCAGTTCACGCCCGTCTGGATCAGCCTCGTCGGGACCTTCGTCGTATCGATCATTTACAAGCGTAAACTTGGGATCTACGGCAAGCTGTTTGACAATATCATCGGCATGGTCGGCTTTGGCCTGGTGATGTTCTGGGTGTTCACGGCAATCTATGCCGGGGTGTTTGATATGATCGCCACCCACGACCCGCTCAGCCAGGTGTCGGGGCTCAAGAACAAGGTGCCCGGTGTTCCCGTGCCCGGCGCCGATGTGATGGCCCCCGGCTCGCATTACCTTCTTGGCGGAGACAATCTGGCGCGGGACGTGTTCAGCCGGATGATCCACGGATCCTGGATCGTGGTGCAAATCGCGCCATTGGCCACTGTCTTTGCCTTCATGGTCGGGATCACGCTCGGGCTTCCAGCCGGCTATTTCGGCGGCAAGTTCGACACCGGGCTGTCTTTCCTGGCCAACCTTGTCCTCGCCTTCCCGGTCATCCTGCTGTTCTACCTGCTGGTCACGCCCGAGATGGTTGAAACAGGGATCCCGTCCTACATGGCGGCGGTCCTGTTCATCTTTCCACTGATTTTTGCCCTGGTGCTGCTGAACTCGCGCTATCACACACAGCCAGCCCTCAGGACAATTATCCTGGCCATCGTACTTGGGGTGCTCGGCGTGCTGTACCTCTCGCTAGTGAACCAGGATGGCACCGTACTGCACTTCCTGCCCGACTGGCTTGACCTCTTCGACGTGCCCGGCGGGATCCTTGTGGTCTTTGTTTCGGTGGTCTTCGTCAACTCCCCCACGATCTACCGAATCGTGCGCGGGCTCGCCATGGACATCAAGACGCGGGACTATGTGGCGGCCGCCCAGACGCGGGGCGAAGGACCCTGGTACATCATGCTTTGGGAAATCCTGCCCAACGCGCGGGGGCCGTTGATCGTCGATTTCTGCCTGCGGATTGGCTACGCCACCATCCTTCTGGGAACGCTTGGCTTCTTCGGACTGGGCCTGCCGCCCGAAAGCCCGGACTGGGGATCGACCATCAACGCCGGTCGGGGACTTCTGTCGATCTACCCCCACCCTGCCCTCGTACCTGCCATCGCACTTCTGTCGATGGTCCTGGGCCTCAACCTGTTGGCCGACGGCCTGCGAGAGGAAAGCCTCAAGGACTGATCCTCATCTCGCCATAAATATCCCGGGGGGCGCCGAAGGCGCGGGGCAGAGCCCCATGACCCGCCCCCCACTGCCCCTTAGCTGACGGAGACGCGCCCATGTCCGACCAAAGCCTGGCTGATCAAAGCCCCAGTGACCTCGACCTGAACGGAGAAGTCTACGACGGCCCGATCCTCGAGATCGACAAGCTTTCGATCAGCTTCTTTACCCGGCTGCGCGAAATCCCGGCTGTGATGGACTTTTCGGCCAAGGTCATGCCCGGTGAGGCGCTTGGCCTGGTGGGCGAATCCGGTTGCGGCAAATCCACCGTGGCGCTGGGGGTGATGCAGGACCTTGGGGTCAACGGACGCATCGTCGGCGGCTCGATCAAGTTCAAGGGACGCGATCTCAACACCATGAGCCCGGAAGAGTTGCGCGACATCCGCGGCAGCCAGATCGCGATGATCTACCAAGAGCCTATGGCCTCGCTGAACCCCGCCATGAAGATCGGCCAACAGCTCATGGAAGTGCCGATGATCCACGAAGGGATCAGCGAAAAGGCCGCCTACCAGCGCGCGCTCGAGGTGGTGACGGACGTCAAGCTGCCTGACCCTAAGCGGATCCTGAACAGCTATCCGCACCAATTGTCAGGCGGCCAGCAGCAGCGGATCGTGATCGCCATGGCGCTGATGTCCAAGCCCTCGCTTCTTATCCTCGACGAGCCCACCACCGCCCTTGACGTGACGGTCGAGGCCGCAGTTGTCGAACTGGTCAAGGACCTGGGCAAGAAATACGGCACCTCGATGCTGTTCATCAGCCACAACCTTGGCCTTGTGCTCGAGACCTGCGACCGGATCTGCGTGATGTATTCCGGCGAGGCGGTCGAACGTGGCTCGATCGAGGATGTCTTTGACAAGATGCGCCATCCCTATACCCAGGCGCTGTTCCGTTCGATCCCGCTGCCCGGGGCCGACAAGAACGCCCGCCCCCTTGTGGCGATCCCCGGTAACTTCCCCCTGCCGCATGAACGCCCGCAGGGCTGCAACTTCGGCCCGCGCTGCGACTACTTTGAGGCCGGTCGTTGCGATGGCCAGGACATCAAGATGGTCCCCGTTGAAGGGGATGAACGTCACGAGACCCGCTGCCTGAAAAGCGCCGAGATCGACTGGAACGCGCCTGTCGTTGCCGCCAAGGTCAAGACCAAGGGCGAAATCGGCGATGTCGTCCTGCGCATGGAGGACTTGCGCAAATATTACGAGGTCAACGCCAGTTCCCTCTTTGGCAGTGGCACCAAGAAGGTTGTCAAAGCCAACGAGACGCTCACCTTCGAGGCCCGCGAAAGCGAGACCCTCGCCATCGTGGGTGAATCAGGCTGTGGCAAGTCGACCTTTGCCAAGGTTCTGATGGGCCTTGAGACCGCCACCTCGGGCGAGATCCTGCTTTACAACGACTCCATCGGCAGCACGCCGATCGAGAAGCGCAGCACCAAGACCATCGCCGACGTGCAAATGGTGTTCCAGAACCCCTTTGATACCCTCAATCCCTCGATGACGGTGGGCCGCCAGATCATTCGGGCCTTGGAAATCTTCAAGATCGGCAAGAACGAGACCGAGCGTCGGGCAAGGATGCTCGACCTTCTTGACCTGGTGAAACTGCCCCGTGCCTTTGCTGACCGGATGCCCCGCCAGCTATCGGGCGGACAGAAACAGCGGGTGGGCATCGCCCGCGCCTTTGCCGGGGACGCCAAGATCGTTGTCGCCGACGAACCCGTCTCGGCTCTGGACGTGTCGGTGCAGGCCGCGGTGACGGACCTGTTGATGGACATCCAGCGCGAGCATAAGACGACGCTCCTGTTCATTAGCCATGACCTATCCATCGTCCGCTACCTGTCGGACCGCGTGATTGTCATGTACCTGGGCCATGTGGTCGAGCTTGGGACGACGGATCAGGTATTCTCGCCCCCCTATCACCCTTACACCGAGGCCTTGTTGTCGGCGGTGCCGATCGCTGACACCTCCGTCAAGAAAAAGCATATCGTCTTGGAAGGCGACATCCCTTCGGCCATGAACCCGCCGTCGGGTTGCCCGTTCCAGACCCGCTGCAACTGGAAAGGCCATGTGCCGGGCGGCCTTTGTGAAAAGACCGTACCACCTGTGCGCATGGTGGCTGACGGCCACCAGATCAAATGTCACCTAAGCGATGATGATCTGGCCAGCATGGAACCCGTCATCCAGATCGCGGCAGAGTAGGTTTTTCCGATCTGACGCCCAAGCAAGTGCCCGGACCCGCACCCGGACCTGCAATGGTCTGGCACAACTGTCGGTTTGACGTGCTGTTTAAGGATTAGAAGGAACGGGCTACTCGCCCCAGATGACCAGAACGTAGTTCCGGGTCTCGTCGTAGGGCGGGATGCCGCCGTGTTGTCGGACTGCGCCGGGGCCCGCGTTATAGGCCGCCAGTGCCAGCCTCCAATCCCCGAAGGTCTCATATTGTTCGCGAAGGTAGCGCGCACCGCCGTCAAGGTTTTGCAAGGGATCGTTCGGGTCCACCCCTAGAAGGGCGGCGGTTTGCGGCATCAGTTGTGCCAGTCCGATCGCCCCCTTGTGCGACACGGCCCGGGCATTCCAGCCGCTTTCCTGTTGGACCAGCCGCAGGAAAAGGTCCTCGGGGACATTGTGGCGCCGCGCCGCTTCGCGAGCGAGGGCAAGGTAGGGACCCGCGTAATTGCCCCGGAAGGCCGTTGTTGAGGTGATTTCTGCCCGTGGCGGCGCAAGCCGGACGCTGTTGCTATATTGCTGCGCGGCCCGCCCATCGAGAACCGACAGCTGTGATTGAAACAAGGCGCTGCGCGACATGGTCGACACAGTATCGGCCGCCGTAGCGCCGGACAGTCCAAGCCCGGCTGCAACAGCCACTCCCCAAAACAGGCGCATGAAAAGTCCCCATCCACATCCGATCGGCAGACAATAGTTCAAAAATGTGTCAGATTCCAGATGAAGTTGTGGTCCAGGGCTGCCGGGCATCTTTGGTGATCGAACCGAAGATGAAGACACGCCCCTTCGAATGCCGTCTACCGAAACAAATCCCGAGATTCGGCTTCCATTAACCACTTTACGGTGATGTAACGAAGGGCATCGCATCGCGGTGACTCGATGTCAAAAAAGAGCGCAAGGGGGGCGGCACATGGCCGGATCTGTGAACAAGGTGATCATCGTGGGCAATCTGGGTCGTGACCCGGAAGTGCGCACCTTTCAGAATGGCGGCAAGGTTTGCAACCTGCGCATCGCCACCTCCGAAAACTGGAAAGACCGGACAACGGGCGAACGCAAGGAACGGACGGAATGGCATACGGTTGCCATCTTTTCGGAACCCCTCGCCCGCATCGCAGAGCAGTATCTGCGCAAGGGCTCCAAGGTCTATATCGAAGGCCAGCTGGAAACCCGCAAATGGCAGGACCAATCCGGTCAGGACCGCTATTCGACCGAGGTCGTTCTGCGCCCCTATCGCGGTGAACTGACGCTTCTGGATGGCCGTGATGGTGGCGGTTCCGGTGGTGGCGGCGGCGGCGGTGGCGGCTATATGGAAGACCAGTCCGGCGGTGGCTACGATCAGGGCGGCTATGGCGGCGGATCGTCAAGCGGCCCCTCGAGCAGCGGTGGCCGTGGCGATCTGGACGACGAGATCCCGTTCTAAAGATTTTGTCCGATGCGGCCACCTGTCAGGGGGCCGCGTTGGCGTTTTGCACCTGACGGGGCTAGGCAAACCGTCGCCTTCTACCTGTATCAGCGACCCGCCAAGGCGTCTGACAGCACCGACAACACAGTCTCCTTTGGCACGTCCGAGGTGACAAATGCCTCTCCGATGCCGCGGGCCAGAATGAACCGCAAGGTTCCGTCGACCACCTTCTTGTCCTGCCCCATCAACCGCAGCAGACCGTCTGCATCGGGCAGATCGCCGGGTATGTCGGCGATATCGGTCTTCATCCCCATGGCCCGCAAATGGGCACGGACGCGGGACGGATCCTCTTGTGAACACAGACCCAGCCGGGCCGAGAGTTCAAAGGCAAGGGCACAGCCGACCGCCACCCCTTCGCCGTGAAGCAAACGGTGCGAGTATCCGGTGGCAGCCTCCAGCGCGTGGCAGAAGGTATGACCAAGGTTCAACAGCGCCCGTTCCCCCTGCTCGGTCTCGTCGCGCATGACAATGCCTGCCTTCATCTCGCAGGACCGACGAACCGCATAGCTACGCGCGGCGAGGTCACCCTTCGCAAGCGCGGGACCATTCTGTTCAAGCCAGTCAAAGAAGGCGGCGTCGCCCAAGAGGCCGTATTTCACCACCTCGCCATAGCCGGCCAAAAGATCGCGGCGCGGCAGGCTGTCAAGCAGTCCAATATCGGCAAGAACAAGGGATGGCTGGTGAAAGGCCCCGACAAGGTTCTTGCCCATCTTGGTGTTGATCCCCGTCTTACCTCCGACCGAACTGTCAACCTGCGCCAGCAACGTCGTCGGGATCTGCACAAAGCGGATACCACGCCGGACGACGGCCGCTGCAAAACCGGCAAGATCCCCGATGACACCACCGCCAAAAGCCACGACGATGTCGCCCCTTTCGATCTTTTCAGACAAGAGCCAGTCGGCGGTCTCGGTGAAATGCGGCCAGTCCTTGGTCCCTTCTCCCGGAGGCAGGATCAGGGTCGACGCGGCGATACCCGCGTCAGAAAAGGTCTCAAGCAGGGTCTGAAGGTGATGGGCCGCGACCCTCGTCTCGGTCACGATCGCCACTCGCTTGCGCCGCAAAAGGGGCTGCAAATGAGTCGCCGCCTGCTCCAAAAGCCCAGTCCCGATCATGATGTCATAGGCCCGACCGGGCAGATCCACCCGAACGGTTTCGGGGGCAGGCGCGGTGGCGATAGTCATGATGTGGGCTCCAGTACATCAGGTCGGGTCAACAAGGTCTTGACGGCGAGGTTGGTCGTGTCCTCGATCGAGTATCCGGGCTCTGCAAACACGCTCAGGTCGGCAAGGGCGTAGGTGGGCAGCCGGTCCTGATACAGCGCGGCAAGCGTGCCTTTGGGATCAGCCTGCTGCAGCAAAGGGCGGGTGTCCTTGTGGCGGACCCGCTCCCATAGCGTGGGGAGAGAGGCGTTCAACCAAAGGGATACCCCATGTTCGGAAATGGCCTTGCGGTTCCGTTCGGACATGAAGGCCCCGCCGCCGGTCGACAAGACCATCGGAGGCGCACGCAACAGCCGGGCAATCACTTCGGCCTCGCGCCGGCGAAAGAACGTCTCGCCATCGCGGGCGAAAATCTCGGCGATGGTGGCATTTGCGGCAGCCTCGATCTCGGCGTCGGAGTCGATGAAGGGAACGCCCAGTTTCTGGGACAGGGCACGGCCGATGGCGGATTTGCCCGACCCCATCATCCCGACAAGCACGACGGTGCGCAAAAGCCGCCGCGTGCCATGACGCGCGGCAGGCTCTGAACCGTTTGCCAAAGGCCCTGTTGGCCCGGTCCCCTCCCGCGTCATGCCTCCAAACCCATATTACTTTCGTCTTGCCCTGTCCTCATATGAATCGGCCGGGCCTTGCCGATCAAAAAATCGTTTACTGAATGGCGTGATATTGCGGAAAAGACCAGTTATAATGGTAGGAGAAGACGGCGAAAGCCGACAAAGAGACCAGCGAACGGGCGAGGCAGACACATGTGGCGGCTGATCAAGTATCTCTTCATCCTGATCGTACTGGCCGCAATCGCCTTTGTAGCCTACGCCTACATCGGTCCGATCTTCTTGCCGACAGATTTCGCGGCCCCAGCAGAACAGATTTCAGCCCCCGTAACGTTAGAGGTCCAGTGACGATGATGCCCCGGCCTTTGACTGGGACGATTCTTGGTTTTTTTGCCTTTGCAGGACTGGCGCAGGCCCAGGAGACAGAGCCGCTATCCGCCATAGACTGGCTGTCCCAAAGCGTGCAGGTCCCGGCTTCCGCCTCGCAAACGGGGGTTGGCCCGTTCTTTGACGAGCCACCGGTATCCAATAATGCCTCGACGCCCGAGATCACGGTAACGCCGCTTGATGGGGCTGGTGCCCGCATCGTGGGGGTCTTGCCCTCTTCCCAGACCGGTCTGCCAGAAACGATCTGGGCCAACAGCGCCGAGGCGACCCTTGTCGGGCTGATCCAGGCCGAACGGACGCGCAACCTGCCCGCCCTTCATGACCTTCTGGTCACATTGATGCTGGCTAAGGCAGAGCGACCGGCGCTGTCCAGCGCCACCGACGCGCTTCTGCTGGCGCGGATCGACAAGCTGTTGGACCAAGGGGCCTTGGTTCAGGCCCGTTCCCTGATCGAGGCAGCCGGATATGATGACCCGGCGGTCTACCGCCGTGCGTTTGACGTGTCGCTGCTGACCGGCACCGAGAACGAGGCTTGCGCCTTGCTACGATCGCGTCCGACGCTGGCCCCGACCTACCCGGCCCGGATCTTCTGTACGGCCCGGAACGGCGACTGGAACGGAGCCGCCCTGACGTTGAATACCGCTCGCGCCCTTGGCGATGTCAGCGATGAAGAGGACGCCTTGCTGTCCCGCTTTCTTGACCCAGCCATTTCTGATGGAGCTGCGCCGTTGCCGCCGCCCTCACGGCCCAGTCCGCTTGTCTTCCTCATGCGGGAGGCGATTGGCGAGGCCTTGCCAACTTCGAACCTGCCGCTTGCCTTCGCCCATGCCGACCTGCGCGCGACGGTTGCATGGCGGACCCAGATGGAGGCCGCCGAGCGCCTGGCGCGCGAACAGGCGATTGCCCCTTCGGTCCTGCTTGCGGCCTATACCAAGCGCACGCCCGCTGCCTCTGGCGGTGTCTGGGACCGTGCCGAGGCAATCCAGCGTTTTGACGTGGCCATCCGCGCCCGCGATACCGGCGCCGTAACAAGCAGCCTGGCCGATGCTTGGTCCGCGATGCTTACCGCCCAGACCGAAGTCGCCTTTGCCACCCTTTATGCCCCTGCCCTTGCCGGGTTGCCCCTGACCGGCGAGGCTGCTCGTCTGGCAAGGACGATTGGCCTCTTGTCGCCCGATTACGAGGCCGCGGCCCAACCGCGCCCGGATGACTCGGCACAGGACCGGTTTCTGGCTGCGATCGCCCGGGGCGATGTCCGCAGCGTGCCAGTACCTGCCCAGGCAGGCGCGGCGGCGGTCCATGCCGCCTTCGCCGGTGCACCGGTCCCGGCCGCCCTTGCCCAGCATCTTGAGGCGGGACGGTTGGGCGAGGCCCTGTTACGGGCCATCGCGGCCTTTGGCCAGGGGGCGGCGGGTGACTACATGGCCATCACCGATGCGCTTGCCACCTTCCGGGCCGTGGGGCTTGAGGAAGTTGCCCGCCGGGCGGCGCTGCAATACCTCATTCTCGACCGCCTTTCATGACAGGCGCTGCCGCCCAGCCAATGCGGCAATGGATTTCGGCCTTTCTCGAGGCTCAGGCCGCCGAACTGGATGCCGCCGTAAACACCAGGCTGGCCTATGCCCGTGACCTGAACGACGTGGCGGACTGGCTGGGTGGTCGGGCCAAGCATTTTGCCACCGCGGACCAAGCGGATTTTGAAGGCTACCTGATCTTCTGCGAAGCCCAGGGATTGGCCAAATCCACCCGCGCTCGTCGGCTGTCGGCTATCAAGCAGCTCTACCGCTTTGCCTTTGAAGAGGGTTGGCGCAGCGACAACCCCGCCTTGCGCCTCAAGGGGCCGGGCAAGGACAAGCGGCTTCCCAAGACGCTCGAGGTGGTCGAGGTCGAAGGGCTTATAACTGCCGCCCGCGCCCCCGGTCGGGACCAGTTGCGCAACACCTGCCTGATGGAGCTGTTGTATGCCACCGGCATGCGGGTGACCGAACTGGTCAGCCTGCCGGCCAATGCCGCGCGGGGCGATCCCCGGATGCTGCTGGTCAAGGGCAAAGGTGGAAAGGAGCGGATGGTGCCCCTGTCGCCCCCCGCCCGAACCGCGATGGCCGCCTGGCTGGTTGAGCGAGACGCAGGCGAAGAAGCCCGACGCAAGGCCGGTCATTCGCCCAGCAAGTTTCTGTTTCCGTCGCGCGGGAAAGAAGGCCACCTGACCCGGCACCGGTTCTTTGGGCTGATCAAGGACTTTGCCGTTGCCGCCGGGGTTGACCCGGCCTCGGTGACCCCACACACCCTGCGCCACGCTTTTGCCACCCACCTGCTGGCCAACGGGGCCGACCTGCGGGCGATCCAGACGATGCTGGGACATGCCGACATCTCGACCACCGAAATCTATACCCATGTCCTTGATGCGCGCCTGCGCGAGCTTGTCATGACGCATCATCCCCTGACGCGGCCCCCCAAAGAACCTTAATCATTCTCCAAGCCACTTGAAGGGACGCGCCTTGCGCCCCATAAAAGGGGCGATGCCCTCGGAAAGATATTTATGGAAAGCATGATGTTTGACGCCGCCTTCTGGTTCACTGCCGGGGCGATCATTGTTCTGCTTGTCTTTTCGGCCTTCTTCTCGGGCTCAGAGACTGCACTCACCGCCGCGTCGCGGGGTAAGTTGCGATCGGCGGCAGACCGGGGATCGTCGGGGGCAATCACTGCGCTGCGGATCACCGAAGATAATGAGCGGCTGATCGGCTCTGTCCTTCTGGGCAACAACGTCGTCAATATCCTTGCGACATCGCTGGCCACCGCCTTGCTGACGCGCATGTTCGGTGACGGCGGGGTCGCCTTTGCCACGCTGATCATGACGCTTCTGGTCTTGATCTTTGCCGAGGTGCTGCCCAAGACCTATGCCATCACCAACCCCGAAACCGTCGCTTCGCGGGTCTCGGGGCCGATCTCGCTGGTGGTGCTGCTATTCTCGCCCATCGTTGGTGCGGTGCGGGTGTTTGTGCGAGCGGTCCTACGCCTGTTCGGCGTCAAGACCGATCCTGACACCAACATCCTCGCGGTGCGCGAAGAGATCGCCGGCGCCATCGCGCTGGGCCACTCCGAAGGGGTTGTCGAAAAAGAGGATCGGGATCGCATCCTTGGCGCGCTCGATCTGGGCGAGCGAACGGTGGAAGAGATCATGCTTCACCGCTCCAACATCGAGACGATCGACGCCAATCTGCCGGTGACCGAGATCCTGCGCCTGTGCCTTGAAAGCGCCCATACCCGCCTGCCCTTGTGGAAGGACGATCCCGAGAACATCGTGGGCATCCTGCATGCCAAGGATCTGCTGCGGGCAATGCAACGGATGCTAAGCGACGACGGCCGTATCGATCCCGAGGAACTGGCCGCCTTTGACATCATGACAGTGGCAATGGCCCCCTATTTCGTCCCGGAATACACCACGCTGGACGATCAGATGCGGCAATTCCTGACCCGGCACAGCCACTTTGCCCTTGTCATCGACGAATACGGCACCCTGCTGGGCCTGATCACCCTCGAGGATATCCTCGAAGAGATCGTGGGCGAGATTTCAGACGAATTCGACGCCAAGACCGAAGAACCCGTGGCCCGCGCGCCTGATGGATCCTACCTCGTTGATGGGACCATGACGATCCGTGACCTGAACCGCGCCCACGATTGGCAATTGCCCGACGAAGAGGCCAATACCATCGCCGGACTGGTGATCCACGAGGCCCAGATGATCCCGGTCGAGGGCCAGGTGTTCAGCTTTCATGGCTTTCGTTTCGAGGTGGTCGAAAAGGAAGAGAACCGGATCGCTACATTGAAGATCCGCCCCCTCTGACCCGTAAGGTGGGTCATGACCCACCTTACCCTGACGACCCCTTAGCGGGCCTTGAAAATCCCGCCCAATATGCCGCGCACGATGCGTCGGCCGGTTGTTCCCTTCAGCTCCTTGATGACGACAGAGCTGATTGCGTCGCCAAAGCTTTCGGTCTTGCGGGTGGAGCGGGACGAGGTCGTCGGCCTCGTTCTCGATGTAACTTCGCCGGACCCGCGCGAGGACGGGCTGCGCCCGCCGTCGTATCGCCGGGCATTGCGAAATTCGCGATCTTCAGCCTCGGAGGTGGTTGCTTGCGCCTCTTGCGCCTCCACCGCCGCCGCAGCGGCGGCCGCCCGGCGGGCCAGCATTTCAGAGGCCGAATCCCGGTCAAGCCGGGTGTCGTACTTGCCCGCCATGCCAGACAGGGCCATCAGCTCTGCCCGTTCGGCCCCGGTGATTGGGCCAAGTTGCGAGGACGGCGGCCGGATCAACGTTCGCTCTACCACGCCCGGCACGCCCTTGGCATCCAAAAGCGACGTGACCGCCTCACCTGTCCCGACATCGCGGATCGCGTCGGCGGTGTCGAAGCGCGGGTTGTCGCGATAGGTTTCAGCCGCCTTTTCAAGGTCCTTGCGGTCCTTGGCCGTAAAGGCGCGCAAGGCATGCTGCACCCGGTTGCCAAGCTGGCCCAGAACAGTGTCAGGCACATCGCCGGGGTTCTGGGTGATGAAAAACACCCCCACCCCCTTGGACCGGATCAGCCGGGCGACCTGTTCGACCTTTTCGATCAGTGCCTTGGGGGCATCGTCAAACAGCAGATGTGCCTCGTCAAAGAAGAAAACCAGCTTGGGTTTGTCCGGGTTTCCGACCTCGGGCATTTCCTCAAACAGCTCTGACAACAGCCACAAGAGGAACGTGGCGTATAGCCTGGGGGCGTTCATCAGCCTGTCCGCCGCCAGGATGTTGACCATGCCCCGGCCATCGGCATCCAGCCGCATCATATCGTGCAGATCCAGCGCCGGTTCGCCGAACAGCGATGCCCCACCCTGGTTCTCCAGCACCAGAAGCTGACGCTGGATCGCCCCGACAGAGGCCGTCGCGACATTGCCATAGCGCAGAGACAGGTCCTTGGCGTTCTGACCGCACCAGACCAGAAGCGCCTGCAGGTCTTCGAGGTCCAGAAGCGGCAACCCTTCTTCATCGGCCACCCGGAAGGCGACGTTCAACACCCCTTCTTGCACGTCCGTCAGATCAAGAAGCCGCGACAACAAAAGCGGCCCCATTTCGGCCACCGTCGCCCGGACCGGATGGCCCTGCTCGCCCAGAAGATCCCAGAAGGTGACCGGGGTGGCGGCATATTGCAGGTCAAGCCCGATAGTCGCCGCCCGCTTCATGAAGGGCTCGTGGAGTTTGAAATCGGGGCTTCCCGACTTGGCCAGACCGGACAGGTCCCCCTTTACGTCCGACAGAAACACTGGAACGCCCGCCGCCGACAGCCCTTCTGCAAGGATCTGCAGGGTCACCGTCTTGCCGGTCCCGGTTGCCCCGGCAATCAGCCCGTGACGGTTGGTATGGCTCAGCAACAGTCGCTGCGCCTCTGCATAGCCGTTACCACCGCCACCAATGAAAATGTCATCACTCATCTGGGTCCCCTTGTCCCCGCGACGGACCGGCCGCACAGGATATGGTCAGACCATACAATCTTAAGAAATCTGTGCCAGCTTCAAAGATGCCCCTGGGGCCACATCCCCGTGGCTCATGGGGCAAGACTCCCTCCCTGTCAGACTTGCCGCGCCTTAGGGCGCGGTTTTTTTCGGGGCTTTTCCTCTACTTCCACGAGTTTGTGTGGATAACCCTGTTGACGCAGTGGGGCGCTTTGCTTAGCCTACGACCGATAAGTCGGCCAAGTCCGACAGGGAGAAAAAAAGGAAGGGGAGCCGTTATGCGGCTCCTTTTTCAATTTGGACTTGCCCCAGCTTCGGCGGAACTTTACCGCAGGGGCGTTTAAACGCACTGACACTGGGTGGGCCACATGGTAGAGACCCGCTCATCACTGCCATTCAGGACGCCAAACCATGTTGAATTCGCTCAAGCTATTTGTCGCAGCGGCCCTTGTCGCGGTTGCCTCGCCTTTGATCGCGCAAGACACCGCCACGCCCGAACCGGCGGCCCCTTCGTCGCAAGAGTTTGATCTTGGCACCCCCGTCGACGACACCGCGCCCCGTCCGGGCGAGCCCTATGTGCGCGAAGTCTTTGGCGACTGGGCCCTGCGCTGCCTGGTGGCCGAGGTTGGGGAAGACCCCTGCCAGATGTATCAGCTACTGCTTGACCCGAGCGAGAACCCGGTTGCCGAAATCAGCATTGTCCCGTTGGCTGATGGAGGACCCGCCGTGGCCGGCGTTGTGGTCGTTGTCCCGCTAGAAACCCTGTTGACCGAACAACTGACGCTAAGCATCGATGGCGGCGAGGCCCGTCGCTATGCCTTCAACTTCTGCAACCGCGCGGGCTGCGTTGCCCGCTTTGGCCTGACCGACGAGCAGGTCGCCTTGCTCAAGCGTGGTGCAAGCGGCGTATTGACCATAGTGCCTGCAGCTGTGCCCGATCAGCAGATCAACCTGACCATGTCCTTGATCGGGTTTACTGCCGGCTTCGATGCAGCAACTGCCACGGCCAACTAGGTCCTGATCTTACTGTCGGACCAAATTAACGCCGCCTCAGACGAGGCGGCGCTTTCATATTGTGCGCCGCTAGACCGACCGCAGAGCGATAACGGCATTCATGCCGCCAAAGGCAAAGGCATTCGACAGCACCGCGGTCACCTTCGCCTCTCGCGCCACATTGGGCACAACATCAAGGGGGCAGTCGGGGTCTGCGGCCTCATACCCGATCGTCGGGGCGATGATCCCGTCGCGCAGCGCCATGATGCAGGCCAGCAGTTCAACCGCACCGGTTCCGCCGATCAAGTGGCCATGCATCGACTTGGTCGATGAGATCATCAAATGTTCTGCATGCGGGCCAAACGCCTGCGCCACTGCCGCGGACTCGGACTTGTCATTGGCGGCGGTTCCGGTCCCGTGGGCGTTGATGTAGCCCACGTCTTCAGGCAACAGCCCGGCATCGGCCAAAGCGCCCGATATGGCCCGCTGCGCCCCCTGCACCGACGGCATGACGATGTCAGCGGCATCCGAGGTCATGGCAAAGCCGACAACCTCTGCCAGGATCTCTGCGCCTCGGGCCTTTGCGTGTTCATAGTCCTCGAACACAAAGACGGCTGCCCCTTCACCCTGCACCATGCCGTTGCGGTTGGCGCTGAACGGGCGACAGGCGTCGCGGGACATCACCCGCAAGCCCTCCCAGGCCTTGATCCCGCCAAAGCACAACATCGCCTCGGACCCACCGGTCAACATGACTTGTGTCATGCCCGACCGGATCATCTGAAAGGCAAGGCCCATAGCATGGTTTGAGGACGCACAGGCGGTAGCCACGCTGAAGGACGGGCCTTGCAGGTTGAACGCCATGCTCAGATGGCTGGCTGCGGCGTTGTTCATCAGTTTTGGCACGACAAAAGGATGAACGCGGTTCTTCCCCTCTTCATACACGGCGCGGTAATTCTCGTCCGAGGTGCCGATCCCGCCACCGGCGGTCCCAAGAATCACGCCTGATTTCAGGGCCAACGCCTCGTCTATGACCAAGCCGGACTGGGCCATGGCCTGCCGCGCCGAGAGCATGGCATATTGGGAGAACCGGTCATAAAGGGCCAGTTGCTGGCGGTCAAAGTGCGCCGCCTCATCATAGCCGCGGATCTGCCCGCCGATCTGGATGGACAGCCTGTCCACATCCCGGATGTCCAAAGGTCCGATGCCACACCGCCCCTCGCGCATCGAGGCCAGAGTGTTGGCGACGTCGCTGCCAAGAGGGTTGATTGTGCCAGAGCCGGTGATCGCGACGCGACGCGGGCCCCCGGTCAGGATCGTTGCCGTCACGCCTGATCTTTCACGAGCTTTTCGACAGCCGCGACGATGCTTGCCACCGAAGAGATGTCAAAGTCCCCTTCCGACGGCCCATTGGCGTTGAAGGGAACCGAGATGTCAAAGGCCTCTTCGATCGAAAAGATGCTTTCCACCAGGCCAAGGCTATCAATGCCCAGATCTGCCAGGCTGTGCTCCATCCTTACGTCCGACGGCTCAAGCACCGCCTGCTCCGCGATGATCTTGATGACCCTGTCTTTGATGTCCATCCGATACGCCTTTGCACTCTTTCGGTCTGTCTGCAGCCCGACCGCGGGCTAGCGCTGATTTAGTCGCTCTGATCCGGGTTGGAAACCGGTTTTTGCCGCGCCGCAAGGTCGCGCAGGATACGGGGCAATCGGCGCAGCGCCTTGTAGCTTTCCACATGGTTGTCCATTCGGACGGCGGGATAGCCCATCATGACGCGGCCATTGGGAACATTGGACAACACAACGCTCGCTCCACTCAGGACAACATCGTTCCCAACAGTGACATTGTCGGCCACTCCTGCCTTCCCCCCGATGACGACACGATCCCCGATCCGCGCCGATCCTGCAACACCGGCCTGAGCGCACAACAGGCAGTCCCGCCCGACGACGACATTATGTCCGACCTGCACGAGGTTATCGATCTTGGTTCCTGACCCGATCCGGGTGGCCCGGATGGTGCCCGCGTCAACGGTACTGCCCGCGCCAATCTCAACATCATCACCAATGTCGACGCCACCCAGCGAATGGATACGGTGCCATGTCGGATCATCGACTACTGGCAGAGCGCCCTTGCCAAGGGTGGTGCGAGCGACTTCGACATGGGCGGGCGTTTCGGTGACGAAAGAGAACCCATCCCCCCCGATCGCCACGTTGGGTTGCAGGATCGCTCGTGCACCGATCTTGACCCTGGGTCCGATCCGCACGCCGGCGAGGATCAGGGCATCGGGCCCGATCTCGACCCCCGGCGCCACTGTTACATGCGCCGCTATCTGGCAGCCCGATCCAATGCGGGCCCCGGCGCCGATGATACAGTAGGCGCCGATCGACACATTCTCGGCAATCTCTGCTCCGTCAATCAATGCAGTGGGATGGATGCCGGGCTCTAACAGGGGGCCGGGATCAAGAAGCCGGGTCAAGCGCGCCAGGGCAAGACGACCCCGTGGCGCAAAGATCGCAGCCCGCAGCCCCATCGCCTGCCAGTCGGCACCGGGCCAAAGGATGGCAGCAACGGCCTGGCCGCCGGAAAGGCTTTGGGCATAGGCCGGTGACAGGGCGATGGCGATTTGTCCAAGACCGGCGCTTTGCGGCTCGGCGGCGCCGGATACGACAATATCCAGGTCGCCCGCCGCCTCGGCGCCAAGCCGGGACGCAATCTCAGCGATACGGAACCCCATGGATGTCTCCCGCCAGTGTTTGGCGAAGAGACCTATCCCTGAAAGCCGCCGACCACCACCCCTTCGCGCGACAGGGCATCCCAGATCAGTGCATCTCGGCCATAGATGTCGGCACGGAACTGCAACTCACCCGTGACCGAGGTAAAGGCAGTGCGATACACCAGATGCACCGGAACCGGGGTTTCCAGATCGACGCGGGTTTCGTTGCGGGTGTTCAGGATCTGCTGGAAGTAGCCCACCGGGTCGCTGGTCTGGCGGGCCAGAAGCGCATAGGCAAAGTCAAACGGGTCATCCAGACGGATACAGCCGTGGCTGAACGCCCGAACTTCGCGGCTGAACAGGTCCTGAGCCGGTGTGTCGTGCAGATAGATATTGTACCGATTGGGAAACATGAACTTGACCTGCCCAAGCGCGTTCCGGTCCCCCGGCGGCTGGCGCATAGAGAACGGAAAGCTCGACGCCGAAAACTGGCTGAAGTCCACGCCTTCCCGGCTGATCACCCTGCCCTGACGGTCAATGATCTGCAAATGCCCCGCTGCACCCGGATTGCTGCGCAACGATGGCAGGTATTCGTTCACAATGATCGAGCGTGGAACATGCCAGCTTGGGTTAATGACCATATGGGTCATCATATCCGAAAATTCAGGCGACTGACGATCCGATCCAAGGGCCCCGATGACGGAGCGGGTCGAAAATGTGACCCGGTCGAAATCGACGATATTGGCATGGAAATCTGTCAGGTTGACCCAGATATGACGGTCGCCGCGTGGGATGTTCATCCAGCGCTCGCGCTCCATCGCGACGAGAACCGACTGCATGCGGGTTTCCAAAGGCACATTGATCTCGCGAAGCGTCGCTTCGCCCGCGACACCGTCGACGGTCATGCCGTGTGTCCCTTGAAACCGCTCAACCGCGCCCCGGATCGCATCGTCATAGGTGACGGTCACTGAGCGGCCAAGATAGCCCATTGCCATAAGACGGTTGCGCAGTTCGACCACGCGGGGGCCGCTATCGCCGGGCTCGAGCCGACCACCAGAGACCGCAGGCCCCCAGCCGCCCATCGGGATCATGGCCTGCATTTCATGGTAGTTGCGCATCAGCCGGGCGTACTCTGGCGCCTGAGGGGCCAATTGGCGCAGAAAGCCAGATGGCGAGGCTGCCGACATGAATCCTTCCAGCAGGGCGCGCCTGTCGATCAAGGGCACTTCACGCTTGATCAGCGACACAACCTCACCTGGGTTCAACAGCCCAGTGTTCACATCACGCGCGTAACGCAGCATTAGGCGGCTTAGTTCCACATCCATACGGCCCTGCTCGGCCGCATTGTCGGCCGCATAAAGCGCCTCGACCAGTCCCTGGACGTCATAACGGCTGGCGGGGATGCCATGGGATTCTGCCTGGCTCAACGCGGACAGAAGGGCGTTGCGCCGTGCCTGGGCAATCTGGCTGCTGCCCGTCCAGATCCCTTCGAACGAACGATCCCGATAGAATGCGGCAAGGTCCTCATCGCGGGCAGCGGCCTCTGCAACCGCCTGGCGAAGGCCCGTCACAGAAAGGCTCATCTGAGCATGCGCCGAAGGCGCGACCAAAACGAGGGAAAGGGCCACCGCCAGCGCACGCGCGGCAGGGCGGACAAACGTGAGACAAGTCAAAATAAGCAGATCCTTGGAAGAAGCAGCAGGTCGAGGACTAGATTTTACATATAGGCCGTTAAATCCATTCACATTTCCGTCTGGAAGCCGGATTGTTGGTCATATGTGTCGCCTGAGCCGATGCCATTCGGCAACACCGCGTGACAACTGCGCAACAAATGGCAGCCTGCACGACATTTGCGCAAAAACCCGCCGATTCTGCCCCTGTTTACCACCGTGCCGTAAAACGCGGTTGGTGGGAGAAAAGAGTTATGCAATAAGGATTTTGCATCTGGGGATAGATAGCAATGTCCGCTTCTAGCGGGCTCAAAATGGCGACGGGACAGGCGCTCACATGAACGATACCAGCTCTTCGGGCCTTTCTAGGCGTGCGCTTCTGGGTGCTTTTGCATCCGCGGCGCTCGTAGCAGCCCCAACCTATTCCAATGCCGCAGGCTTTTTGCGCGGCGCAGGCGATATTCGTCGCATCAGCATGTACTCTGGCCGGACCGGCGAACGTCTTGACACCATCTACTGGATCGAAGGCGACTATATCGGTGAGGCGATGCGCGAGATCAACGTATTCATGCGTGATTGGCGCACCGGCTCCGCAATCGAGATGGACAGCCGTACCATCGATATCATGGCAGCCTCACATCGGATGATGGATGTGTCGGAACCCTATATGCTTTTGTCGGGCTACCGGTCGCCCCAGACTAACGCAATGCTGCGGTCACAGTCCTCGGGTGTGGCGCGCAATTCGCTGCACATGCGCGGTCAGGCCGCCGACCTTCGGCTTGATGGCCGCTCGGTCAGCCAAATGGCCCGCGCGGCAGCAGCGTGTCGGGCTGGCGGCGTTGGGCGCTACTCTGGGTCAAACTTCGTCCATATGGATTGCGGACCGATCCGGACCTGGGGGGCCTGAGGCCCCCTATCCATTTTCGTCAACGACTAAGGGTGCGAGATACCGCATCTTTCCAACCTGCCACACGGCGGGTGCGTTCTGCCGTGTCCATCTGTGGCTCAAACCGCCGGTCAAGGGCCCAGCTTTGGGCAAATCCCGCCTGATCCGGATAGATCCCAGCCTTCATCCCTGCCAACCATGCAACTCCAAGGGCGGTTGTCTCAAGCACCTCGGGACGGTCAACCGGCGCGCCGATGATGTCTGACAGGAACTGCATCGACCAGTCAGACGCGCTCATCCCGCCATCGACGCGCAACACCCCGTCGCCGCTGGCGGCGGTCCAGTCAGCATGCATTGCCTCCATCAAGTCAAGGGTCTGAAAACCTACGCTTTCCAGGGCTGCGCGGGCAAACTCTGCCGGACCTGAATTGCGGGTCAGCCCGTAAATCGCCCCGCGGGCGTCGGGGTCCCAATGGGGTGCGCCAAGGCCTGTGAAAGCGGGTACCAGATACAGCTCTTGCCCCGGATCGGCCTTTTCGGCGAGGGGTTGGGTTTCGGGGGCAGAACGGATGATCTGCAACCCGTCGCGCAGCCATTGGACCACGGCACCTGCGATAAAGATCGACCCCTCAAGGGCATAGGTCGGTTTACCATCGAACTGATAGGCGATGGTGGTCAAAAGCCGGTTTTGCGACCGGACCGGGGTGTCGCCGGTGTTCATCAAGGCAAAGCAGCCGGTGCCATAGGTGGATTTGAGCATGCCGGGGGCAAAGCAGGCCTGCCCAAGCGTCGCGGCCTGCTGATCGCCGGCGACGCCCAGAATGGGCAACTCAGTTCCAAACAGATCGGCGCGGCAGGTCCCGAAATCGGCCGCGCAATCGCGCACCTCGGGCAGCATGGCCATGGGAATCCCGAGCCTGTCACAAATAGTCTCGTCCCATGCCCCTTCGTGGATGTTGTAAAGCATGGTGCGGGCCGCGTTGGTGGCGTCGGTGGCATGCACCTTGCCCCCCGTCAGCTTCCAGATCAGGAAACAGTCGATGGTGCCAAACAGAAGCTGACCCCGGCCTGCCTTTTCCCGCGCACCCTCGACATGATCGAGAAGCCATTTCACTTTCGTTGACGAAAAATAGGGATCAAGTAGAAGCCCGGTACGGGAGGTCACCTCATCCTCGAACCCTTCGGCCTTGAGAGTGGCGCAAAGGTCGGCGGTCCGCCGGTCCTGCCAGACGATGGCGTTGTGAATCGGTTGACCGGTATCCTTATCCCAGATCACCGCCGTCTCGCGCTGGTTAGTGATGCCGATGGCGGCCAGATCGGCGGGCGCGAGCCCCGCCTTTTCGATCGCCCCCCGACAGGTCGAGGCGACCGAGGCCCAGATGTCAGAGGGATCATGCTCTACCCAGCCCGATTTCGGAAAGTGTTGGGGAAACTCTTCCTGTGCAGAGGCCACGATCTGCATCGCGCTGTCAAAGATGATCGCCCGGCTGGATGTGGTGCCCTGATCAATAGCCAGAATATGGGTCATAGGTGCCTCCCGTGTCGATTTGGGACGAGAGTGGCGCGTCAGGGCGCGGGCTGCAACGGGGCTTGGCTGAATATTGCCGGCTGATCAGCCCTAGCCGCGGAACCCGGTTGCGACCACGAATTTCTCGGAACTGTCAGAGCGTGAGGCGGGTGGTTTGACGTTGATCACCTTGGTGAACTTCTGCTTGAGCAGCTTTTGCAATTCGCCTTCCGCGCCCCCTGCCAGAACCTTGGCGACGAAGGTGCCGCCTTCGACAAGAACGTCGAAGGCGAAATAGGCCGCGGCCTCGCAGAGCATCATGATCCGCATGTGGTCGGTCTGTTTGTGCCCCGAGGCTGAGGCGGCCATGTCGGACATCACCACATCGGCAGGCCCGCCAAGCCAGCCCTTGACCAGATCGTCCGCCCCTTCGGAAAGGAAGTCCAACTGGTGAATCTCGGCCCCCGGAACCGGCTCGACCTCTTGCAGGTCCACACCGATGATCTTGCCCACGGCCTTGCCGGATTTCATTCCAAGCGCATTGATCCGGGGCACCGCCACCTGCAACCAGCCGCCCGGGGCACAGCCCAGATCGACCACCCGGGCGCCGGGCACGAGAAACCGAAACTTGTCATCCAGTTCAAGGATCTTGTAGGCCGCCCTGCCCCGCATCCCTTCGGCGCGGGCCTTGACCACATAGGGGTCGTTCAGCTGACGTTGCAGCCAGAGGGTCGACGACATCTTGCGCCCACGGGCGGTCTTGACCTTCACGGTCAGGTCACGCTGGCCACGGCCAGAGGTGTTTTTGGGTTTTGACGGTGCTTTGGCCATGTCCGATCTATGCCGGGCGGGCGGTCAGGCGCAAGGGGGTAGCGGCAAAGGGGCCTGCCCCTGTGCCGGCCGTGCCGCCTGTGGTCCCGGGGATCGGGGGCGCTGCCCCCGCGCCTTTCGGCGCTCCCCCGGGATATTTTTGGCGAGATGAGGGGATCAGGCCCGCTTACGGCGTCCGGTGCGTGCCCGGCCCTCGCCCTCGGCCACGGGCGGACGGTTGAACCGGATCCATTCGGCCCCGGAGGGGTCGTTGTCGGTCAGGAAGTTGGCGGCGCGGATGGCCGCCATCTCCAAACCGGGACGCGCCTTCATTGACCCCAGTCCGAAGATGGTCACGAAAGTTTCATCGTCCATCCCGTCGGGCAGCACGATCCCTGCGGCGGCAAGCTCTGCCTTCTTTTCTGCGATCTTGGCCTGCGAGACCGGCAGGGCGACGGGGTTCATGATGGCACTTGTCATTCCCGAGGCCATGGCCATCGGCAGGAAGGCATTGTTGATGCCATGCCGATTTGGCAGACCGAAGGAGATGTTGGAGGCCCCGCAGGTCGTATTGACCCCAAGCTCGTCCCGAAGCCGCCGCACGAGGGTAAACACCTGCAAGCCAGCCGTTCCCATGGCCCCGATGGGCATGACCAGCGGGTCGACGACGATGTCGTGGGCGGGAATGCCGAAATCGGCGGCCCGTTCGACGATCTTCTTGGCGACGGCGAAGCGGACCTCGGGATCTTCGGAAATGCCGGTATCGTCGTTCGAGATAGCGACGACCGGAACGTTGTATTTCTTGACCAGCGGGAGAACCAGTTCGAGCCGCTCTTCCTCGCCGGTGACGGAATTGAGAAGCGGCCGTCCTTCGCAGGCAGCAAGACCTGCCTCAAGCGCCCCGGGGACCGAGCTGTCGATGCACAGGGGCACATCGACGATGGCCTGCACCCGCTCAATCAGCTCCCGCATCAGCGGCGGTTCGACAAAGTTGTTGTCGGCGTAGCGTGTATCCTCGGCCATCTTGTTGGTGAAAACGGCCCCGGAGTTTACGTCCAGCACCGTCGCCCCTGCCGCAACTTGCGCCAGGGCATCCGCCTCGACGGTCGAGAAATCGCCCGCCTCAAGCTCGGCCGCCAGCTTTTTGCGTCCGGTCGGATTAATCCGTTCCCCGATCACACAGAACGGCTGGTCAAAGCCGATGATGGCGGTTTTCGTTTTCGATTCAACGATCGTGCGGGTCATCATCTATCCTTGTTGAGCGATGGGCACGCCAGAGGCGCCGCCGTGAGTTTGGGTCCAGGTGGCATTGGTCTTGATCCCGCCCAGCGGGAAGAAGTGCACCTTTTCGATATTGAAGTCCGGATGGGCTGCCTTGTGGGCGGCCAGTTCCGCGACGAAATCTGTCGGCTCGTAGGGCAAAAGCAGCTTGGTCACATCCATCGCCCGCTTTTGCAGCACCCGAAGCGAGGGGCCAACCCCGCAAGCGATGGCGAATTTGATCAGCGTCTGCAGCTTCGCCGGGCCTGCGACCCCGATGTGGATGGGCAGGTCGATGCCGGCCGCCTTCAGACCATTCGCCCAGGCAATGACAGGGGCGGCCTCAAAGCAGAACTGGGTGGCAAGCGCCATCTGCGCGTCGGTCCGGTCCGAGAACTTCTGCTTCCAGCGCAGCGCCTCCATTACCGTCTTGTCCGATCCGTCGGGGTCAATGTCACGATTCCCCTCGGGGTGGCCGGCCACATGCAGGCGGTCAAAGCCAGCCTTGTCGAACAGACCCGTCTCAAGCAGTTGCATGGAGGAATGGAACGCCCCCACCGGTTCCTTGACGCCACCGGCCAAAAGCAGGGCCTGGCTCACCCCAGCCTCGCCCTGGTAGCGGGCGATCCAGTCGGCAAGCGTCGCCTCATCGGCGATGATCCGGGCCGGGAAATGCGGCATGACCGGAAAGCCGTCCTCGGCCAGGCGGCGGGCGGTGGCGACCATCTCTTCGATGGGGGTGCCCTCGATATGGGCGATATAGACCCGTGTGCCCTTGGGCAGGAGGGTCTTGAAATCCTCAACCTTTTCGGCGGTCCGGGGCATCACCTCGATGGAAAAACCCTCAAGGAAGGCCTCAAGAGGAGCGGATGTCTGGGACGGGCCGGGATCAGCGCGTTTACGGAACGGAAGAAGAGACATGATTACCTCCTTGAGGCCGGAAAAAGGGGGCGGCAGCCTGTTGGTCACGGCAGACCGTCAGGCCCAGCCATCGTTGTCGATCAGCGCCTTCAGACGCTCCTTGTCGTAGGTCGTCTCAAGACGCTCTGCCTCGGCCGCCGCAATCGCGTCCGCCTCGCCGTCCTGCTCGCCACTTGGAACCTTGCGCCATTCGGCGAGATAGGCGTCCGATCCATCGGCACCTACCTTCATGGCAGCCCGGTCGATGGCCTGCTCGAACCGCTCGGCCAATTGGCGCTTGGAGGCCTTGCGACCTGCACCCACGATGACCTGCGCCGGTATGTCGCGCCAATAGACGATGGTGACCTGAGGCATCTGATTCCGCTTTCCATAAGCTACGTTGACCGCTTCTACGCGCCCGGCGATCGGAACCAGGGTCGAATTTCGACATCCCGAAAGCGTCCAGCGACGACCCTTCCGAACCTTTGCCCTTTATCGACCCTTGGGCCGCTTGGCACCAGCCCTCGGAACCTTCGGTTTTTTCAACAAGATCATGAATGGCTCTCGGAAACGGCCTGGCCTTGTGTCACGGAACCGATACAGGACTTGCGCGGACAACCGCCGAAGCCTACCTTGAAGATAACTCGAATTCGGAGGGCGTGCAGATGGCGCCCAGGCGTCCCTTCAGCGCGGGCGCGTTCCCCAAAGCGGTCGAAAGCCCCGCGCCCCAACCACCCGACCCCGCGTCGCTTTATGCAGCGCTGGACCTTGGGACAAATAGCTGTCGGATGCTGATTGCCCAACCCAAGGGCAGTCAGTTTCACGTCGTGGACAGTTTCTCAAAGTCGGTGCAACTCGGCCATGGGCTCGAAAGCTCGGGGCGGCTCAGCCGTTCTTCAATGAACCGGACCATCGGGGCTCTCAGGATCTGCAAGCAAAAGCTTGCCCGCCACGGGGTTGGCCATATGCGGCTCGTGGCGACAGAGGCTTGCCGTCGGGCGCGGAATGGCAACGCCTTTCTGGCTCAGGTGCGCCGGGAAACCGGGCTCAACCTTGAAATCATCGAACCCGAGGAAGAGGCGCGGTTGGCCGTGATCTCCTGTGCGCCGCTCGTCTCGACCCGGACCGAGCAACTTCTGGTGGTCGACATTGGCGGCGGGTCGACAGAACTTGTCTGGATCGACCTGACCAAGGTGCCCTCGCGCGAAAGACCCCGGGCGATCATGCGGCTACATTCAGGCTTCAAGGCCGATCCCGGCCCCTTTGCGGCTGCCAAAGTGGTTGACTGGATCAGCGTGCCCTTAGGCGTTGCAACCCTGCGGGACCAGTTTCAGGACGTCGAGGACGATTCGGGGCGATTTGCCCTTATGAGCTGGTTTTTCGAGGAAAACCTGGCCGCTTTTGCCCCCAGCGCCGCTGAACAAGCCCGTGAAGGGTTCCAGATCATTGGCACCTCCGGCACCGTCACCACGGTGGCTGCCAGCCACTTGGGGCTGAAACGCTACGACCGGACCAAGGTTGATGGATTGCGGATGACCTCGGACCAGATCGATGCGGTGATCCGCGACTACCTCAGCCTTGGTCCCGAAGGGCGGCGGAACGATCCCCGGATCGGCAAAGACCGGCAGGCGCTGATCATGTCCGGCTCGGCGATCCTTCAAGCGCTCATGCGGCTTTGGCCAACCGACCGCCTGTCGGTCGCGGATCGCGGCCTGCGCGAAGGACTGCTTTATGCACAGATGAGCGCGGACGGCGTCTTCGAAGACGCCCCTTACTAAACCAAGGCCCCCTCATCTCGCCCTAAATATCCCGGTGGGAGGCCGCAGGCCGGGGGGCAGAGCCCCCCTACGCCCCCACCCCTAGGTGCAGCTATCGGTAATACAGCGACCGGCCGTTGTGAAAGACCTGGACCTTTTCCGGTGCCGCAGTCATGCGGACGGTCTTGCCGCGTAATTCGGGATGGATGCCCGCCAGCTTGCCGATCACCGCATCGTTGTCGCCGACCTTGTCGAAATAAAGGATCGTCACCTCGCCCAGGGCTTCGGTGAAATTCACCGCCCCCTCGAACAGGTAGTCGCCGTCGGTGGCAACCATATCCTCGGGCCGGACGCCGACGTTGACCTTCAGGCCCTTGTCGGCCTCCTGGGTCGGCACTGCGGACACCGCTGTGCCCCCCCCGACCAGCTTGATCGTCGTCTGCGCCCCGGTGCCCACGATCTCGCCGGGCAAGAGGTTCATGGCGGGCGATCCGATGAATTGGGCCACGAATTCGTTTTCGGGCCGCTCGTATAGCTCGAGCGGCGATCCAACCTGGGCGATCCCCTTATTGGCTAGAACAACGATGCGTGTGGCCAGTGTCATCGCCTCGACCTGGTCGTGGGTGACGTAGATCATCGTCGACTCAGGCATCGATTCCTTGAGTTGGGCAATCTCGATCCGGGTTGCCACGCGCAGGGCGGCGTCCAGGTTGGACAGCGGTTCGTCAAACAAATAGACCTTGGGGTCGCGCACGATCGACCGGCCGATGGCCACCCGCTGCCGCTGGCCGCCAGACAGCGCCTTGGGCAGACGGTCGAGGTAGTCGTCCAATTGCAGGATCCTGGCCGCCTTGCTGACCGCGGCCTCGATCTCGGCCGGGGTCTTCTTGGCCAGCTTAAGGGCAAAGGACATGTTATCGCGCACCGTCATATGCGGATAAAGCGCGTAGGACTGGAATACCATCGCGATGCCCCGTTGGGCTGGCGGCACGTCGTTGACGACGACCCCGTCGATCTGCAGCTCCCCCCCGGTGATCTTTTCCAGGCCTGCGATCATCCGCAGCAATGTGGACTTGCCACAACCCGAGGGGCCGACAAAAACGATCAATTCCCCCGTCTTGATGTCGAGATTGATGTCCTTGAGCACATCGACGGTCCCGCCATAAGTCTTGGCGACATTGGTCAGCTTCAGATCGGCCATTGTGGTTCCTCCCTCGTCCCTGTTCTCGTTATTCCGGTCTCTCGTTATTCTGGCGCAGCTACCGCAAGGCAGCATTGCCAGGCGCCGAGCCTGACGTTCCCGTCCGCATCCGCCGCGACCGCCCTCACCGCGGCGCCGGTTGGCGTCCAGCGGCCATCAGGCATGGCGAATTGCACCGGTGTGTCGCCCATGTTGAAGGCGCAGAACACATCCCCCGACGGATCTGTCCGGGTAAAGCAGACCACGTCCGCCTCAAACGAAAGATCGCGGAGCTCTCCACTGGCCAAGGCCGCATGTGTGTGGCGCAGGGCGATTACGGCGCGGTAATGGTTCAGCATTGACCCTGCGTCGTCGAGTTGCACCCCGACAGCCCGGCCCAGATGCCGGCTCGACACCGGAAGCCAAGGGCGGGCATCGGAAAAACCACCGTTGAGGTTGGATTGTTCCCAGACCATTGGTGTCCGGCATCCATCGCGGCCCTTGTATTCGGGCCAGAACTGGATGCCATAGGGGTCCTGCAAATCCTCGAACGGCACATCGGCCTCGGGCAATCCCAACTCTTCGCCCTGATACAGGCAGACCGACCCGCGCATGCACATCAACAGCGTCGCATATAGCCGGGCCGCCGCGTCGGTCAGGCCCCAGCGGGTGATGTGGCGGGTAACGTCGTGGTTGGAATAGGCCCAGCAGGGCCAGGCGTCGGGGGCAGATTGCTCCAGCCGTTCCGTCACATCGGCCAGACCACCCGCGGTAAGCCGCGCAGGCTGCAACAGCTCGAACGGGTAGCACATCTGCACCTTATCGCCGCCCGAGGTATATTCGGCCATGATCTCAAGCCCGCGTTGGGCGTCCCCCACCTCGCCCACGGCAGCGGCGTTGTAGGGGTTCAACTCGGCCCGGAATTTGCGGAGAAATTCAAGGTTTTCCGGCTGGTTCTTTGAGTAGATGTGCTCTTGCCAGTTATAGGGGTTTACGCTGGGGGCGATGCTGTCGTTGCGCCGCTCTGGCGGCAGTGCGGGATTATCGCGCAACTGGGCATCGGCATAGTAGAAGTTGATGGTATCAAGCCGGAACCCGTCCACCCCCCGCTTGAGCCAGAACCGCTCTACATCCAACAGCGCCTCGACCACATCGGGGTTGTGAAAGTTCAGGTCAGGCTGGCTGGTCAGGAAGTTATGCAGATAATACTGCATCCGCCGCCCGTCCCACTGCCAGGCAGAGCCGCCAAAGATCGACAACCAGTTGTTGGGGGGCGAGCCGTCCGGCTTGGCCTCGGCCCAGACGTACCAATCGGCCTTTGGATTGGTCTTGTTGGCGCGGCTTTCCTCGAACCAGGGATGGGCCTCGGCGGTGTGGGACAGAACCAGGTCGATCATGACCTTGACGCCCAGGTCGTGCGCCTTGGCCACCACCGCATCAAAATCGGCCAGCGTTCCGAACATCGGATCGACGTCGCAATAGTCGCTGACGTCGTAGCCAAAGTCTTTCATGGGCGAGGTAAAGAACGGGCTGATCCATATCGCATCGACCCCAAGCGAGGCGATATAGGGCAGCCTTGACACGATCCCGGCCAGGTCGCCGATCCCGTCCCCGTTGCTGTCCTGATAGCTGCGCGGATAGATCTGATAGATCACCGCCCCCCGCCACCATTCCGATGCCACTGCCTGTGCGCCCGCAGGCGCGTCCTTAACTGCCAAATTCATGCAGCCTCCTACTTGACCGATCCGGCGAGAAGACCGCGCACCAGATACTTCTGCATGGCAAAGAACACACCAAGCGGAACTGCAATAGAGACAAAGGCAGAGGTCGCCAGAATTTCCCAATCCCCTCCTCTTGTGCCCAAAAGCTCTACGATCTGGCGGGTCATGACCGTGGTTTCACCCGAACTGTCGATCAGGAACACCATGGCGACCAGAAGGTCGTTCCAGGTCCACAGGAACTGGAAGATGGCGAACGAGGCCAGAGCCGGGAAGGACAAGGGCAGGATGATTTTGGTAAAGATCTGAAAGTCGGTTGCCCCGTCGACCTTGGCATTCTCAATGATATCCTTTGGCAGACCCACCATGTAATTGCGTAACAGATAGATCGCCAAGGGCAGGCCAAAGCCGGTATGCGCCAGCCAGACCCCCAGGTATCCCTTCCCGATGCCGATATCGTTGTGGATCTTCAACAGCGGGATCAAGGCCAGCTGCAAGGGCACCACCAAAAGGCCCACAACAGCCGCGATCAGCAGCGCCCGCCCCGGAAAGTCCATCCAGGCGAGGGCATAGGCCGCAAAGGCCGCGATGAGGATCGGGATGATCGTCGCAGGAATCGTCACCGTCAGCGTGTTGAAGAACGCCTTGGTCATCCCTTCCCGGTTGGCCGGGTCGAACAGGACGGTGTCATAGTTCTGCAAGGTAAAGTCCGGCGGGCTGAGCGCCGTCACGAATATGCGCGGCGCCCGGCCCGAGATCTGTTCGTCACTGCCAGACCAGACGTAATCCCCGTTCGCCTGAACGGTCATCGTCTCCCCCTCGCCCAGATCGGCTGTATCACCGGGGGCATAGGCGCTGATCTCGCGCGAGGACACGCCCCAGGCGCTGACGTCGGCAGCCACATCCGCCGGATCGTCGACCTTGCCAGCCTCGACATAGACGTTGCCCGCAACGACATAGACGCCGTCGATCATCTCACGGTTGTCTTCGGGGTCGGCGGCGCGGAACTGTTCATTCTGCTCGGAGGGGAAAAGCGCCTTCCACCAGCCCGACGCGGTGATCTGGTCGCCGGTCCGGAAGGACGACACGAACAGACCAAGCGTCGGAAAGATCCACAAAAGGACCAAAGCCGCGACCGAGATGTGGACAGCCCAGGTCAGCCCGGACTTCTTGCCAGCGATCGAGTCCATCAGCGCATCTCCTTGCGGGCGTTGTAGACGTTCCAGACAAGGATCGGCATGACCAAGAGCATGATGACCATGGCAGCCGCCGAACCCATGCCCCAGTCATTGGCGCGGAACATCTTGTCGTACATGTAGTTGGCCAGAACCTGCGTTTCCCATTGCCCGTTGGTCATGGCAAAGACGATGTCAAAGACCTTGAGAACGGTGATGGTGATCGTGGTCCAGACCACGACAATGGTGCCCATGATCTGCGGCACCTTGATCTTGAAGAAAATCTGGAACGGATTGGCTCCGTCAATGATCGCGGCCTCGATCGTTTCCTCGGGGATGCCGCGCAGGGCGGCGGACAGGATCACCATGGCAAAACCGGTCTGAATCCACACAAGGACAACCATCAGGAACAGGTTGTTCCAAAGCGGGATGGTGAGCCACTGCTGCGGTTCTGCCCCGCCCAGCTGCATATAGACCGCGTTCAGGACGCCGATCTGCTGCACATCAATGGGGCGGGCCTCGTAAATCAGCTTGAAGATGACGGCAGCGCCGACGAACGAGATCGCCATCGGCATGAAGATGATGGATTTGGCGATGTTGCCCCAACGGATCCGGTCTGTCAGCTGCGCGGCCAGCAGGCCAAGCGCGGTGGACATGGCCGGCACGATGATCAGCCAGAGCATGTTGTTGCGCAGCGCTTCGCGGAACTTCGGCTCCCCGAACATCTGGCTGTAATTGTCAAAGCCGACGAACTGTTCACGCCCACCCGACAGCCGCTCGGTAAAGCTCATCCGAAGTGTTTCGATCACCGGATAGGCAAGGTAGAGGCCCAGAGCGGCCATTGCAGGGAACAGAAAAACCCAAGGACGGATCATGTTGGCGCGATTGATGTTGCGCCCGGCATTCGGCCCACTGGCCGGAAACAGCACTTTGTCGAGGAAGACATTGGCCCCGTAGAAGTAGCCAACGCATCCTCCCACGCCGATCATGATCGTCAGTAAACCCTGTAGTGCCGGATTCATGGCCCCCTCCCCAGAACAGATCCCGATGTGGATAAATGGCCCCGCACTGGCGGGGCCATTCAGATCGAAGTGGCGGTCAGGCCTTACTTGATCGCGTTCCAGCTGTCCTGGATCGCGGTGGCGACGTCTTCGGCGGATGCACCGCCAACGTAGTCGACCATACCGGTCCAGAAGCTGCCGGCACCAATGGCACCCGGCATCAGGTCAGAACCGTCAAAGCGGAAGGTGGTTGCGTTGAGCAGGATTTCGCCCTGGCCGCGCAGCACGCCGTCTTTGTAGGTGTCGAGGTTCACGCCGGAGTGCGGTGTGAGGAAGCCGGTCTGCGCCATCATGATTTCATGCGCGATCGGTGTCTTCAGGAACTCCATGAACGCGGCAGATGCGTCGTTTGCATCGGTCACGGCCATCAGAGTGCCGCCGCCCAGAACCGGGTTGCCCAGGTCCTTTTCAGAGAAGGACGGGAAGTAGAAGAAGTCCGCATCTTCACCAACGACGACGTCATCGGGGAAGAAGGCCGATGCAAACGATGCCTGACGGTGCATGTAGCACTGGGGCGGCGAGGTGAACATGCCGGTGGGGCTGTCGCGGAAGTCGGTCGAAGCGACAGCACCGGCACCGCCGGACACCATGGCGTCGTTCTTGGCGAACATGCCAAAGGTATCGATCGCCTCGATGATGCGCGGATCGTTGAACGGGATCTCGTTGGTGACCCAGCCGTCATAGACCTCGGGGGTCTGGGTGCGCAGCATGATGTCCTCGACCCAGTCCGTGGCCGGCCAGCCGGTGGCGGCACCCGAACCCAGACCGATGCACCACGGTGTCTCACCGTCTGCAATGATCTGCTCGGACAGCGCGATGAGGTCTTCCATAGTGGAAGGCACTTCATAGCCGGCGTCTTCAAAGTTCTCGGGGCTGTACCAGACCAGCGACTTGACGTTCACGTTGAAGAAAAAGCCGTACATCTGGTCTTCGCCGTTTTCGTCGGCGTAGGTGCCCAGATCGACCCAGGACGGGCCGGCTGCGTAGTTTTCAGCAACCCAGTTCGCCATGTCGCCACCGATGGGGGACAAGAGGCCTTGGGCGGCCAGGTTCGCGGCCAGACCGGGCTGCGGGAACACGGCGATGTTCGGCGGGCTGCCAGCCTCGGCGTCGATCACGATCTGCTGTTCAAAGCTGTCGGAGCCCGTGTAAGTGGCGTCGACGCCGGTTGCGGCCTCGAAATAGGCCAGCATGCTTTCAAAGATTTCTGCTTCGGGCGACAGCCAAGGGCCTGCAATGGTCAGGGTCTGACCCGACAGATCCGGTGCGCTGGCGACATAGCCGTCATAGCTGTCCCAGCTGAAATCGCCGTCACCCGGGGCAAAGGCAAGGTGCCCTTCGGCAAATGCAGCGCCTGCGGTCAAAGCAGCAATGGCCGACCCGGCAAATAGTGTCTTCTTCATGAATTTCCTCCCAGTCACGCGGTCTACCCGCGTTGCTCATGATATCTCAGGCGCTGTGATTTATCAAAGCGCTTTGGATGAAGCAAAAGTCGCTCAGAATTTCAGCGCTGTCAATCTCGCATCCGCAATACCTTACAAAGCTACATCATTTTGCAGGCGCAGCATTTACGCTGGGTCATCTGCCCTTTGACGGGGCGACCGTCGGTCGCTAGGATAGTCCCGAAATTGAAAGCGCTTTGGTTAGACCAACTTCTATGAACCTCAAGGAATTATCCTCCATTCTTGGCCTAAGCCAAACCACCGTCAGCCGGGCGCTGAACGGCTATCCGGAGGTGTCGGCGGCCACGCGGGAACGGGTGGAATTGGCCGCGCTGAAACACAGCTACACACCGAATACACGTGCCAAAAGTCTCGCTACCGGCCAGGCCATGGCAATCGGCCACGTCATTCCGATGGCGACCAAGCACGAGATGGTTAATCCGGTCTTCGCAGACTTCATCGCGGGGGCTGCTACGGCCTATACCCGGCATGGATTCGAAATGGTCCTGACCATCGTCGAGGATGGCAACGAATCGAACGTCTACCGCAACCTCAAGGCGCGGGCGGCCGTCGACGGGGTGATCCTGCATGCCCCCTCAATGAACGACAGCCGAATCAGCTTTTTGAACGAGATTGGCCTGCCCTTTGCGGTTCATGGCCGGGCCTCGGGCCAAAATGAGCCTTATTGCTGGCTCGACGTGAACAACCGCTCGGCCTTTCGTCGGGCGACGGACTTCCTGCTTGATCTTGGCCACCGTCGGATCGCGTTGATCAACGGGAACGAGGCGATGGATTTTGCCTATCGCCGCCGACACGGCTTTGCCGAAGCGATGGCGGCCCGCAAAATACCCCTCGTGCCCGAATTCATGCATTCCGAGGAAATGACCGAGGAATACGGCTACCGCGCCGCGTCAAAGATGCTCAAGGCACATGACGCGCCGACTGCCTTTCTGGTGTCGTCGATCATCAGCGCCATCGGGGTGCGCCGCGCCATTGAAGAAGCGGGGCTGATCATGGGGCGGGATGTGTCGGTCATCACCCATGACGACGCCCTGTCCTACCTGCCCAACGGGGACGAGATTCCAATCTTTACCGCCACCCGTTCCTCGGTCCGCGAAGCGGGTCGCAGGCTTGCGGAAATGCTGATCGCAAGGATAAATGACCCAAAGGCCGCGCCAGAGCAGGTGTTGCTCGAAGCCGAACTAAGGGTGGGACGATCCACCGGACCCGCCCCCGTCAGGGCATTTGCCGAGGACTAGACCAATGGACTTCAAACGCACCGATTTCCCTGAAGGCTTTGTCTTTGGGGCGGCAACGGCGGCGTATCAGATCGAAGGACACGCCTTTGGCGGGGCTGGGTCTACGCATTGGGATACGTTTTCGGCCACGCCGGGCAATGTCGTGCGGGCCGAAAACGGCGACCGGGCCTGTGACCATTACCACATGTACGAAGGCGACCTCGACATCCTCAAGGAGGCGGGTTTTGACGGCTACCGCTTTTCAACCTCATGGGCGCGGGTCATGCCCGAGGGCCGCGGAGAGGTGAACCAAGAGGGGCTGGATTACTACGACCGCCTCGTCGACGGGATGCTTGAACGCGGACTCAAGCCGTTTCAGACCCTCTACCATTGGGAAATGCCTTCGGCGCTTGCAGACCTTGGCGGCTGGACCAACCGCGACGTCGCCCGGTGGATCGCCGACTATACCGAAGTCATCACCCGTCGGATCGGCGACCGCGTGAATTCCATCGCCACGATCAACGAGCCCTGGTGCGTGTCCTTCCTGTCCCACTTCCTAGGCCACCACGCCCCCGGTCAGCGCGATGTCCGCGCCACGGCGCGAGCGATGCACCACGTCAACCTCGCCCACGGCGCGATGATGGAGCGGTTGCGCGACATGGGGCAGAAGAACCTTGGCATCGTGCTGAACTTTGACCGCGCCCTGCCCGCCGACGACAGTGCAGGCTCGGTCGAGGCGGCACAGCTTCAGGATGCCATCTTCAACAGGTGGTTCATCGAGGCGATCACCAAAGGCACCTACCCGGAAGAGGTCTTGAATGGCCTTGGCAAATACATGCCAGACGGCTGGCAGGACGATATGGCACTGATCAACCAGCCGCTCGATTGGCTGGGGGTCAACTATTACACCCGTGGCCTTTACCTGCCCGATCCGACGATACCCTGGCCATCGCTGAAACCAGTGTCGGGCCCCCTGCCGAAAACCCAGATGGGCTGGGAGATCTTTCCAGACGGTCTACATCATTTCCTGACCCGCATGGCGCGGGACTATGTCGGAGACCTGCCCATTTTTGTCACCGAAAACGGCATGGCCTGGGACGATCACGTCGAAAACGGCGCTGTCTATGACCCAGAGCGGACCGCCTTTGTCAGCGACCACATGAAGGCCACCCTGCGCGCCATCGAGGACGGGGCGAATGTGCAGGGCTTTTTCTACTGGTCGCTTATGGACAACTACGAATGGGCGCTGGGCTATGAGAAGCGGTTCGGGATCGTCCACGTCGACTTTGAAACCTTGAAGCGCACGCCCAAAGCATCCTATCACGCGATCAAAGCCGCGCTGGCCCGATAGCCCGGCGCGAAGGATCCAAGGAACCCATAATGGCCCATCCTGCCAATACCCTGTCCCTGGTTGCCGACATCGGCGGCACCAATACCCGTGTTGCCTTGGCAGATGGGCGCAAAGTGCTCTCCCAAACCATCCGGCGCTACAGCAACAGCGAATATCCGGGTCTCGAATCTGTTCTGCGCCGCTATATCGCGGACGAGGACAACGTGGATCCGGCCGCGACCTGTGTCGCCGTCGCAGGCCCTGTCCGCGACGGGCGGGCGACGATGACCAACCTTGACTGGACCATCGACAAGACAACCCTGATCCGGGCCACTGGGGCCGAACGGGTCGCCTTGCTGAACGACCTGCAGGCGCAGGGGCACGCCCTTGGCCATATCGACGCGGACAAGATCCGCACCATCATCCCCTTCCCCGACGCCTCTGACAATGCGGCAAAACTCGTGATCGGGGTGGGGACAGGTTTTAACGCGGCCCCCGTATTCGAGACAGGAGCCGGCCGTCTGGTCACCCCGTCTGAAAGCGGCCACGTCAATCTGCCGGTGCAGACCGAACAGGACATGCGCCTGTGCAACTATGTCTCGACCGCCCATGGCTTTCCATCGGTCGAGGATGTTTTGTCCGGACGCGGCCTAGAACGCGTCTACGCCTGGCTCGGCGAAGAGGCGGATGACCCCCGCGAGGCGAAGGCCAGCGAGATCATGGACGCCTGTGCCCAAGGGACCGATGCCCGCGCGACCAAGGCCGCAACTGTCTTTACCCGGATGCTTGGCTCGGTCGCTGGAAACCTCGCTCTGATCCAGCTGCCCTTTGGCGGCGTCTATCTTGTGGGTGGCGTGTCGCAGGCCTTTGGCCCTTACCTTGGCGATTATGGGTTTGTTGAGGCTTTCCGCGACAAGGGCCGCTTTGCCGGGTTCATGAGCAACTTTGGCGTCGGCGTGATCGAGGACGACTATGCCGCCCTCACCGGATGCGCCGCACACCTTGTTTCGCTTGCCAATTGAAAGTCCCGCAAGCGGGCTCTTTTCACTGACGCCGAATCCCTTATGCTGACCGCACCCAGTGGGAGAGTGTAATACCGTGACCCGCAGCATCGACTACGGCAACCTGATGCACCGCGCCATGCGCGGCCTGATCCAAGAAGTCCTTGTTGGCGTTGCCAAATCCGGCTTGCCGGGGAAACATCACTTCTTCATCACGTTCGACACCATGCACCCGGACGTCGAGATCGCCGACTGGCTGTCAGACCGCTATCCGGGCGAAATGACCATTGTGCTTCAGCATTGGTTTGACGGCCTTGAGGTGACGGACGAAGGATTCGCCGTGACCCTTAACTTTGGGGACAATCCCGAACCACTTTACATTCCCTACGACGCTATCAAGACCTTTGTAGATCCTTCCGTCGAATTCGGACTGCGTTTCGAGACGCAGGAAGATGAAACCGAAGACGACGACGAGGTCGAAGAGGCGCCTATGGATGAAATGGCCGAACCTGCCCCGACCAAGCCAAAGTCGGAAAAGGCTCAGGTTGTCAGCCTCGACAGCTTCCGTAAATAACCTGCGATCTCTGCCGGTTGCGGCAGGGTCCTGACCCAGCTAAATGGAGTGCAACTCCATTCCGAAGGATCGTCGAAATGACCAAGACCCGCACCGAATCCGACAGCTTTGGACCCATCGAGGTTCCCGCAGATCGCTATTGGGGGGCCCAAACGCAGCGGTCGCTTCTGAATTTCCCGATCGGATGGGAAAAGCAGCCTGTCGCCATCGTCCGCGCACTGGGTGTTGTCAAACAGGCCTGCGCCACGGCGAACAAGGCGCGCGGAAAGCTGCCCGAGGATATGGCAGACGCCATCATCAACGCCGCAGCCGAGGTTGTGGCAGGCAAACTTGACGATCATTTCCCCCTTGTGGTGTGGCAGACCGGGTCGGGCACGCAGTCCAACATGAACGCCAATGAGGTTATCTCGAACCGCGCGATCGAGATGCTGGGCGGCGAGATCGGCTCAAAGACGCCGGTTCACCCCAATGACCATGTGAACATGGGCCAAAGCTCGAACGACACCTTCCCCACGGCAATGCACATCGCCATTGCAACCACGGCCCATGACGTCACCCTGCCCGGCCTGGCCAAGCTGCACGCCGCGCTTGAAATGAAGTCGCGCGAATTTTCCGACATCATCAAGATCGGCCGGACTCATACAATGGACGCCACCCCGCTGACCCTTGGGCAAGAGTTTTCGGGCTATGTCCATCAGGTTGCCATGGGGATTCGCCGGATCAAGGGCGCCCTGCCCGCGATCTACGAACTGGCGCAGGGCGGCACGGCCGTCGGCACCGGTCTGAACAGCCCCAAGGGCTGGGGTGTCACAGTCGCGGCCCATATGTCCGCAATCACGGGCCTGCCCTTTGTCACGGCCCCCAACAAGTTTGAGGCGCTGGCCGCCCATGACGCGCTGGTCGAAATGTCCGGCGCCCTCAAGACCGTTGCAGCCAGCCTTTACAAGATCGCCTGCGACATCCGTTTCCTCGGCTCTGGCCCCCGCTGCGGTCTGGGCGAGCTGATGTTGCCCGAGAACGAGCCCGGGTCCTCGATCATGCCGGGCAAGGTAAACCCGACCCAGGTCGAGGCGATCACCCAGGTCTGTGCCCATGTCATGGGCAATGACGCCGCCGTCGGCTTTGCCGGGTCACAGGGGCACTTCGAACTCAACGTGATGAAGCCAATGATGGCCTATAACGTCTTGCAATCCATGCAGCTTATCGGGGATGCCTGCTCGGCCTTTACCGACAATTGCGTCGATGGCATCCAGGCCGATCGCGTCCGCATCGAAAAGCTGATGCGCGAAAGCCTGATGCTGGTGACAGCCCTTGCCCCGACGATCGGCTATGACAATGCCACCACGGTCGCCAAGACCGCCCACAAGAACGGCACGACCCTCAAGGAAGAGGCGATCAAGCTGGGCTTTGTCGATGACGAGACTTTTGAACGGGTTGTCCGTCCCGAAGACATGATCGGGCCGAAATGAACGCTACCCCGATCAACCTGAACAAGGTTCGCAAGGAACGGGACAAAGCCGCCGAAAAGGCCCGCGCCGACACTAATGCGGTCCGGCACGGGCTGACAAAGGCCCAACGCCTGCTGAATGCCACGAAGATGGAACAGGTGAAACGTCGGATTGATCAGCTCAAGTTCGACGACGAATGACGGCGTCGGCATCTGGGCGCCCTGTCAAACACTCCCTTACGCTACGGGGGCATCGGACGAGTGTTTCCCTCGAAAGGTCGTTCTGGGAGGCATTCCGCGAGATTGCCGACAGGCGCGAAGTCACCTTGAATGGGTTGGCGGCCGAGATTGATGCAGCACGGGGCGATGTCGGGCTGGCCTCGGCTATCCGCGTCTTTGTTCTGCGCGACGCGCAAGATCGTGCAACAGGGCAGGACGTTAGGGATTAGTCCTTTTCGTAAAGAGCATTGCGCATCAGGGCCAGTTGATCCTTTTCCGACAGTTCCATTTTGTTCAATGGTTTGCACGGTGGCAGATCGGGAACCCTGATCTTTACGGTGTCAATACTTGCAACCGTCGCCCGTCGTCTTTTGGAAACCCGCAAACTGCTGTCCGGCCCACGCTTGGAAAAGCGGGACAGTAATGCCGCAAATTGGTCAACGATACGGCTGGTCAAGGTTTCACTGGAAGACGCGGACATGGATCAGGAACTCCTCGTTTAACAACACAGACGAGGTTTACCCCAATTCGCCGCCAGCCTGACAAAAATCCGACAGATTTGCGCTGAGTTTATGTTAAGGTCGTATCGTAATTATTTGATTTATTATTATATTCAGCCATCGCTTGAATTGTGTTCTGAATATGGTTCCGTGCCCAAATTCAAACGGCATTGTAAACAGTGCGACCCCGCCGATCAGATCATCCGCATGGCGGCAACGATGCCCCCAAGCGACGCCGAATCAACGGGCCGAGATCTTGAGCCAGATCCCGTCCTTGGCCCGCACCGTCAGATGGGCAACCGGCACCGGTATCCGCCCCTCGACCGGGTCGAACCGGAACCGCCGCACCAGCATCGCCAGCAGCAAAACCCCTTCGGCCATGGCAAAGCCTGCGCCTGTGCAGACCCGCGGACCGGTCGAAAATGGCATATAGGCGTCCCGCGCCGACGCCTTTGCGGCCTCTGTCTGCCAACGGGCGGGGTCAAAGGCGTCGGGCTGATCCCACAGCCTCTCATGCCGATGCAGGTGCCAGGGTGACAGCACCACCTGCGCACCGGGCCGAACCGGCCGCTCGCGGAATGTCTCGTCCTGCATCGCCTCGCGCACCATCATCGGAACGGGGGGATACAGCCGCAGCGCCTCGCGAAACACGTCGCGGGTGACCCGAAGGCGCGACAGGTTGGAAAAGGCAGGCTCCAGCGTCGCGGCCTCGGCAGCGATCTGGTCCTGCCAGTCGGGATGGGTGGCCAATAGGTACAGCGTCCAGGCCAGTGCAGAGGCGCTTGTTTCATGACCCGCGAGGAAAAAGATCGCGACCTGATCGACCATCTCGTCTGCGCTAAGACGCTGGCCGTCCAGCGGGTCGGCGGTCGTCATGGTCTTGGACGCCAAGTCGTCGGGGGCCGTTCCGGCATCAATCAACGCAGCCCGCTCCGCCACCAGCCGCCCAATCAGATCCCGGATCAGCCGGGCGGTGCGCCGGGTCTCGGACCGGAAAAACCGGGGCATCCAGCTGGGTCCGGGTAGAAACGCTGCAAGATTGAGGATCGGCTGGCTGCGTTGATGGGCTTTGAATTCGGCAAAGACGCGGGTCGCCAGATCGTGTTCGATCGGGATCGAAAACAGTGTGCGAAAGATGACATCGGCGGCAGCGTGGCTTGTCTCTTCCTCGATCTCAACGGGCTTTCCGGTGGCCAGCCCTTCGATCCGCTCGACCGCGGCCTCACCTGCCGCCCACATGGCCGGAAAGGTGTCGCGCAAACGCCCGCCTTCGAAGGCCGGGTCAATGATGCGGCGCTGGCGTTTCCAGACCTCTCCATTGGTCAGAAAGACCGAGTTTCCAAGCAAGGGCCGCAACCCGGCCCCGATCCTGTCAGACTTGGGAAAGTCGTCGGGACGGTCCTTCAGCACAAGGGTCAGCAGCTTTGGGTCATTGATCATGTAACTGCGAAAGAACGGCGTCCGAAACTCGGCCATCCACGCCCGGTAAAGCTTGGCCGGTTGGGCCGACAGGATATCGGCGCGGAAAAGCCTCAGATAGCGCCAGAGCGACACCTTGTCGGGCCGGGCCGCAGGCTTTGGAGGAAGGGCCCGTGTCACGCCGCCATCGAAGTGTATTTTGAGGCCGGAACATCAATCCGGCTCTTCGACGGCAGCCTGTCGGCATACCGATCGCCCAGTGAATAGGGCCCGGCGGTGATCTGAAAGTAGTCATAGTCCCCCGGCCGATCAAAGGCGCAGAGGTATTGAAAATGCAGCCGGAAAAAGCGCCAGCGCAAAAGTTTCCATGTCTCGGGGGTCAGGGTCTGGGTGAAGGCCGCCGAAATGACAAGCGGCCAGCGCTGGTCTGGTGGGGCCACGCCAGACACCGCTACGGGGTCGCACAGGGCAAAGGCGCAGCCGTCCCCCGGTGCTGTGACGTCAATCCACCTGACCTCGTCCCGGGCCGCCAGAAAGGCCAGATCGGCCCGTAGGCGGTCGGCCTTTGGCAGGAACGATACCATCGGGACCACCTGCCCCAGGCTCAGAAATCCAAGCGCGGGCCCGTCCGCCCGAACCCGCCCAGCCCGGATCAGGTCCGACAGAATTGACACCGCCAGATGCGCCCCCGACGAATGACCAACGACCAACACCTCGTCCGTGTCCGACTGCAAAGCCTCGGAGATGCGGTCGCCAAACTCTTTCATCCGCTCCTCCAGAGCGGGTGGGTTGGCCCCCTTGAACTGAGCCGAATAGGCGTAGTCATGCATGAGGTAGTAGGCAAAGAACCTGCCGTCCTGTCCCTTGAACCACCGCAGAACACTCACGGCGACTACCATGAAAAGCGGCCAATAGAGGTAGGCCGCAACCGGCCCGAGGGACCAGCCGACAAGGCCCGCCAACACTCCCGCCCCTTTTGCCGATAGGTTACCCGCGACAGCCCCCGCCAAAAGGGACAGCAGGAGTTGGGCGATCAACATTCCCACCGGGTATAGTGCCGCGATCACCGGCCCCTTGCGCAGCCACATCAGGCGGCCCAGCGTGCCCGAGCCGATGTAAATCCAGGCGGTGCGGATCATTTGCAGATAGGTCGCGGCGATTGTCTGGCTCATGGAGCCGCGCACGATATCGGACCAGACCAGCACCTCGAAATCGGCATCTGTTGACCGTTCGGCAATCCTGGAGGTGACGTGCCAGCCATAAGGACCTTCGCTTTTGGCCTTGGGTCGCAGGGTAAGGTTGTATCCGGACACCTCGGCCTGGATGGTACCTTCCTTGCGATATAGCTCGCGGTACCGTCTGGGGTGGAAGGGGTCATAGCCCGGAATGTAAAAGACCCGCCGCCGTCTCACGCCCTTCTTTTGAGGATGAGCTGTTTTCATTTACCCTGCCTACACAACACTAGCGTGCAGCATAGCGCAAAACTCCGGCGGAAATAAGCCCTAGCCGAGGGTCGCCAGCGCCGGGAACCGTTCCAGCAGCCACCAACTGAAATCGGTGAATTGACCCGTGACCATCATCAGTCCCACCGTCCAGAGCAAGAGGCCCGACGTCCGTTCGATCCGGTCCATGTTCCGTTTCATATAGGCCATCGGCCCCTTGAGGCGCGGGAAGAAGGCCGCAACCAGCAGGAACGGAATCCCAAGCCCAAGGGCATAGACGGCCAGCAAGGTCGTGCCTCGCGCCATGTCGCCCTCTGAGGCTGCAAGCGACAGGATCGTTCCCAGGATCGGCCCCAGGCAGGGCGTCCAGCCAAACGCAAAGGCAAGCCCGAGGACATAGGCCCCAAAGGCTGACCCCCCCTTGTCGCCCGCATCCATCCGGGCCTCGCGGTCCAGAAAGGGGATGCGGAAAATGCCAATGAAGTGCGCCCCAAAAATCATGATGGTCACCCCAGCGATCCAGAGAAACCAGTCCTGATACTGCAGCAAAGCCCGCCCAAGCGCCGAAAAGGCGATGCCCAGCAGCAAGAACACCGTTGAAAGCCCCATCACGAAGAACGCCGCCGCCAGCAGGACCCGCCGCCGGGCGGCCTTGGTCTCGGCCAGCTCCGACACTGAAACACCGCCCATATAGGCAAGGTAGGGTGGCACGATCGGCAGCACGCAGGGACTTAGAAAGGACAACAGCCCGGCCAGAAGCGCGATGGTCATCGCAGGCAGCAACGTGGCGTCAAGGATCATGTCTGGCGATAGCATCGGCGGCCTCCTGACCTTCACATAGGCAATTCTTTTGGCAGCGTCACGCCACCAATGTGTCACGTCCGCGTTTGTCCCTGAAAAATTAGGCACATAGCCGTCACCGGGGTCTTGGCACGGCCCACGCCCCCTAGACAGTCGCCCGCTGCGCCCCACATATAAGGCATCAAGGATACCTGCCGTGCCCCCATTGGGACGACGGCTGACAGGAGGATCAAAATGTCTGAACGCGCAGTATTGGCCGGTGGCTGTTTCTGGGGAATGCAGGATCTGATCCGTAAACTGCCCGGTGTGCAATCGACCCGTGTTGGCTATACCGGGGGCGACGTAAAAAACGCCACCTACCGCAACCATGGCACCCATGCCGAAGGGATCGAGATCATCTTTGACCCCGAAGTGATCAGCTACCGCACCTTGCTTGAGTTCTTTTTTCAGATCCACGACCCGACCACGCCGAACCGGCAGGGCAATGATCGCGGCCTGTCCTACCGGTCAGCCATCTACTACACCTCGCCCGAGCAAAAGGACGTGGCCGTCGATACGATTGCCGACGTCAACGCCTCTGGCCTCTGGCCGGGCAAAGTGGTGACCGAGCTTGCCCCCGTTGGCGACTTCTGGGAGGCCGAGCCCGAGCATCAGGACTACCTTGAGCGTATTCCCCACGGCTACACCTGTCACTTTGTCCGCCCCAACTGGGTCTTGCCCCGTCGGGCCGCGGCTGAGTAAAGGGCCGACTTGGCCGGCCACCATGTGGTGATCGGGGACGGGGCGGTGGCGGCAGCATTTGCCGCCCTCGCCCCCCTTGATCCCGGCGATGCCCTGACAGTTATCGGACCCGGTTCCGGTCAGCTTGGCCGGGGTCTGGCCTATGCCGATCATCCGCCCGACGCGCCCTGGCGCGACGCGTACCTGTTGAATTCGCCCGCAGGCACCGTCGATCCGGCCTTTCCCGATTGGGTCGCGGAAAACTGGCCAAAGGTCGCCTCCCGCAAGGCCCGCCACCCGCGTGGCACCGCCTTTGACGCAGTTGCCATAGCGGCGGACGATCATGCCGCCCTGTTCCTGCCCCGTGCGGTCTTTGGCGACTACCTCCGCGACAGGACGGACGCCGCTCTTGCCGCCCATCATGCGCGGGGTGTCCGGGTCACCCTGCGCCCGGCCATCGTCACCGATCTGGCGCGGGACGGAGACCGTTTCAGGCTGACCCTGTCCGATGGCCAGCAGATGCAGGCCGACAGCGTCGATGTCGCCACCGGCGGCCCTGCCCCGGCCCGGTTTGGCGCCGATACCGGCCCTGCGGCCTTTGAACAGCTTTACGGTAACGAGGCCGCCATAGCCGCCGCCCTGCGCCCCGATGCCGAGGTCCTGTGCCTTGGGGCCAACGCCGCCATGCTCGACGTGCTGCGCCTGATGCAATGCCTGCTGCCCGAGGATCGGATCCGCATGGCGGTCCTGTCCCCGTCGGGCCTGCTGCCCGAGCCCCTGATCTGGACCCGGCCCCGAGGCGCGCCCGTCACCCCCGATCTGCGCGGTCCCTACCCCGATGCCGAGGCCTTTCTGGCCGCTGTCGACGCCGATCTTGCCGCCCACAGGGCCAAAGGTGCCCGGATGGCAGAACTGCGCCGGGGCTACCGCGCCTTCCTCGACCAGGTTGGGCTGGCGGCCCTGATCCCGGATATTGACCAACGCAGGCGTGTTATCGGCCCGCTAGACCGACGGTTCCGGCGCGGCACCGCCGACAGCCTTGCCGACTTTGACAGGCTACGCCGTGCGGGGCAGATCCGGATGATCCGGGCCAAGGTCGACTACGTCGTCGCCGGAGCCGACCGAACCACCCGCGTCCGGGTCACCGGCCCCGATGGACCGTCGGACCTGAATGCGCCCATCGTCATCAATTGCGCCGGTCCCGATCCTCAGGCTTATGAGCTTATGACGGCTGGCCTCATCTCGCGCGGCTGGATCGAAAGGGTCGGCCAGGGCTTGCGCGTCGGGGCGGGGCTTGAGACCCGGATACCGGGCCTGCGCTACCTGTCCCCGGCTGTGACCGAAATCGGGGATGAGGTGATGGCCCTTCCTCTTTATGATGTCGACCGGCTGACGACATATGTCCGCAGGGCGAACGCTGCTGCATGATACAGGGCCGACCCCATGGCCAAGCCAGCCGGTTTGGGCCATCCTGCCGCCAACCAGAAGGCCCCCCCCCAAAAGGGACCGCCCAAAAGGGGGGACCGCCCAAAAGGACCAATCGATGACCCCTGCTGCCAAATCCGCCTTTGCCTTTGACAATACCTACGCCCGCGAGCTGGACGGCTTTTTCGTGCCCTGGCAGGGCGATGCGGCCACGGCGCCAAGGCTTGTCAGGCTGAATGACGCGCTGGCCGAGGACCTTGGTCTGGATGCGGCGGCGCTGAACAGCCCCGAAGGGGCAGCGATCTTTGCCGGCAGTCAGGCCCCAGACGGGGCAAGCCCGCTGGCTATGGCCTATGCCGGGCATCAGTTCGGCGGCTTTTCCCCGCAATTGGGCGATGGGCGGGCGATCCTCATGGGCGAGGTCATCGACAAGACTGGCGCACGGCGGGACATCCACCTCAAAGGCTCTGGCAGGACGCCGTTTTCGCGTGGCGGCGACGGTAAGGCCGCCATCGGGCCGGTGTTGCGTGAGTATCTGGTCGGCGAGGCGATGCATGCGTTGGGTGTCCCCTCGACCCGCGCCCTCGCCGCTGTGCTGACCGGTGACATGGTCCTGCGGGAACAAGGGCCTTTGCCGGGCGCTGTGCTGGCCCGCGTCGCCTCCAGCCACCTGCGGGTCGGGACGTTCGAATACTTTGCCGCCCGGCGGGAAACTGCGAAACTGGGGCAGCTGGTCGACTATGCCTTGCGGCGTCACTATCCCGACCTTGCAGGCGCCCCCAACCCTGCCCTTGCCCTGTTTGGCGCGGTCCGGGACCGGCAGGCACGGTTGATCGCCAAATGGATGGGCTTGGGTTTTGTTCATGGGGTGATGAACACCGACAACATGACCATCTCGGGCGAAACGATCGACTATGGCCCCTGCGCCTTTGTCGACGCCTATGATCCGGCGGCAGTCTATTCCTCGATCGACCATCAGGGGCGCTATGCCTATCACAACCAGCCCGTCATCGCCCAATGGAACCTCGCCCGTCTGGCCGAGGCCCTGCTTGCCGTGATCCACCCCGACAGCGACAAGGCCATCGCCCTTGTGGTGCCAGAGCTTGAGGCCTTCATGCCAGCCTATACCGCCGCCTTCAACGACGTGATGCGGGGCAAGCTGGGCTTGATGGGGGCGCAGGACGCCGACCCGGACCTTGTGCAGGGGCTGTTGGACGCGATGGCCAAAGGCGGGGCCGATTTCACCCGGACCTTCCGGCAGCTTGCCGCAGACCTGCGCGATGGCGGGCAGCGGACCAAGGCCTTGTTCAGCGATGCCGCGGCATTCGAGGCATGGGTCCCGCAATGGCGCGCCCGCCTTGGCGACCCTGTGGCGGCGGCAGAGGCGATGGACCGGGTCAACCCGATCTACATCCCGCGCAACCATCTGGTGGAAGAGGCGCTGGAGGCGGCGACAACCGACGCCGACTTTGGCCCGTTCGAAGAGCTTTTGTCCGTCCTGACCCAGCCCTTTGCCCCCCGCGACGGGGCAGAGCGTTACGCCCTGCCCGCCCCGGCTGGATTTGGCCCCTATACAACCTTTTGCGGCACCTGACCTATTCGGCCGCCTGCGGCGTATTCGCCCCCAGGCTGCGCACAAGGAACCGCCGAGAGCGGGTGCGCAACCCGTTAATCACGGTAAAGAGCGATGGGACAAACACCAGGCTCAGCATCGTGGACACCAAAAGACCGCCGATGACCGCGACGGCCATGGGCGACCGGAACTCTCCCCCCGCGCCAAGGGCGAGGGCGGAGGGGATCATCCCCGCCGTCATGGCGATCGTGGTCATGACGATGGGACGGGCCCGTTTGTGGCCCGCGTCCATCATCGCCTCAAACTGGTTCATGCCCTCTTTCATGCCGTCCAGCGCAAACTCGGTCAGCATGATCGCATTCTTGGTCACGATCCCCATCAGCATCAGGAACCCGATCACCACCGACAGGCCTATGGCATTGCCCGTCAGGTATAGGGCAAAGATCGCCCCCCCGATGGCCAAAGGCAAAGACAACAGGATGGTGAATGGGGTCACAAAGCTGCCGAACAGCAGCACCAGCACGACGTAGACAAGCATAAGGCCCGCCCCCATCGCCAGCCCGAAAGAGGCAAAGACCTCGGCCATGACCTCAGCATCGCCCGAAGCCTGGATGGCGGTGCCCTGCGGCATATTCATCGCTGTCGGCAAGCCATTGATCGCCGCCAGCGCCGGGCCAAGTACCGCACCGGGGGCCAGGTCGGCGGCCAGAACCACCTGGGTTTCGCGGTCATAGCGCGAGATGGTCGAAGGGCCCGTCGACAGCTCGACCGTCGCCACAACCGAGATGGGGACCTGCTGCCCGCCCGCCGTTGCCACCCGCTGGCCGGCCATCAGTTCAAGGTTGCGCAGGGTTTCGTCGGCCATGCGCACGGTGACCGGGATCTGCCGCCCGTCGACCGAGAACTTGGCAAGGTTGGCATCGCTGTCCCCGATGGTGGCGATGCGGATCGTGGTCGCAAGATCGGATGCGGTGATCCCAAGCTCTGCCGCGATCTCGGGCTTGGGCGTGATCCGCAATTCCGGCCGGGCCAGCGAGGCCGCGTTCGACACATTGCGGATCGTATCTAGGCCGCGCATCTCCTCTGCCAGTTGGGTGGCGGCGGCATTCGCCGCCTCCTGGCTTTGGCCAAGCACGGCGATGGTGATGTCACGCTGCCCGTTGCTGGCCAGAAAGTTGATGCGGGCATCAGGGATATCGGCCAGCAGCTGACGCAACTGGTCGGTAATCTCGAACACGCTGCGCTCGCGGCTGTCCTTTGCGCCAAGGGTTACAGTCACATTGGCCCGGGTGATGTCAGAGGTTCCGCCTTCGACAAAGACGTTGTGCAATTCCGGGATCGCCTGTGCCCGGGCCGCGATTTCATTGGTCAGCGCACGGGTATCATCAAGCGTCGAGCCGGGCGGAAGTTCGACCGAAACGATTGCCCGCCCCTCGTCCGCCTCGGGGATGAAGGTGGTGGGCAGCAGGGTCGCCGAATAGATCGACCCGGCAAAAATCAGCACACCCAGCAAAAGCGTGAGTCCACGATTGTGCAGGGTCCAGCGCAGCATCCGCATGTAGCCCCGCATGACAAAGCCATCCTTTTCCTCGCGCAGGACTTCGTCCTTGAGGAAGTAGGCGGCCATCATCGGCGTTACGAGGCGGGCCGCGAGCAGGGAAAACAGCACCGCGACAGCGACGGTCAGGCCGAATTGGCGGAAATATTGCCCCGCGATCCCAGCCATAAAACTGACGGGCGCAAAGACCGCGACGATGGTAAAGGAAATCGCAATGACCGTCAGACCGATTTCCGAGGCCGCCTCTTCCGTCGCCTCATAGGCCGGTTTGCCCATGTGGATATGTCTCACGATATTCTCGATCTCGACGATAGCGTCATCAACAAGAATACCGGTGACCAGCGTGATCCCCAGAAGGCTGACGGTGTTGAGGGAAAAGCCCAGAAACTCCATAACGAAGAACGTCGGGATGATCGACAACGGAAGGGCCACGGCGGTGATCAGCGTCGCCCGCCAGTTTCGCAGGAACAGAAACACCACGATGATCGCAAGCGCTGCCCCTTCGTAAAGGGTTTCCATCGCGGAATGGTAGTTTCCTTCGGTGTATTCGGTCGTGTCCTCGATCAGGGTCAAGGTGACATCGGGATATTGCGCCCGGACCTCATCCAGCTTTTCCCGCACCCCTTCGGCAACGCTCAGATCGCTGGCGCCGCTTGCGCGAAAGACGCCAAAGGCCACCACGGGTTGACCATCCAGCGTGGCAAAGCTGCGCGCCTCGGCCGGGCCGTCGGTGACGGTACCCAGATCAGCCAGCGTGATGGTCCGCCCGCCCGGTAAGGACAGCGGGGTCGCGGCAAGATCCTCGAGCGTATCGGCGCCGCCAAGGGTTCGGATCGTGAATTCCTGCCCGCCGATGGCACCGCGTCCGCCGCCAAGGTCGATTGCGGTCGCCCTCAATTGCCGGCTTACACTGGCGGCCGTGATCCCAAGGGCCAGAAGGCGGTCGGGGTCCAATTCGACCCGGATCTCACGATCCGCCCCGCCCAGACGCGAGATTTCACCAAGCCCGGAAACGCCCTGCAACTCACGGCTCAGGACGTCGTCGACGAAATGGGACAGATCTTCGATGCTTTGGGTCGGGTCGGACACGGCCAGCGTCATGATCGGCATCCCGGTCACGTCAAGGCGCTGCACAATGGGTTCTGAGATGGATTCAGGCAGCGTTCCCCGGACCCGGGCCACGGCATCCTTGACGTCGTTCAGGGCCCGGTCGCTGTCGGTCGACAGATCAAACTCGATCACTGTGGAAGACATGGAATCCGACACGGTGGACGAGATGTGGTTGACGCCGGTGATCCCGGCGATGGCATCCTCGATCGGTTGGGTGACCTGATCGACCATCTCGGTCGGGGCAGCGCCGGCCTGCGCCACGTTGACCGTGACAATGGGGATGTCGATGTTGGGAAAGCGGGTGACGGGCAGCTGGAAAAAACTGACCATGCCCACAACACAAAGCACCAGAAACAGCGCCAGCGGCGGCACCGGGTTGCGAATGGCCCAGGTGGACATGTTCATGACTATTGTCCCCCGTTTCCGTCAGCCATGCCGGGTTGCACGGCAATCACCGTATCGCCGTCCCGAAAAAAGCTGCCTGCCCGTTCGATCACCATCGTGGCAGGCTCAAGACCGCTCAGGACCTCCTGACGGCCTTCGATCATCATGCCGAGTGTGACAGGAACCCGCACAACCGTCCCGTCTTCGACTGCCAGAACGAAGGAGGATCTGTCTCCGCTTTGGATGGCGCTTGTCGGCAGGGTCAGGGCGTCGCGCTGCTCGGCCGTGATCGTGGCGCGGGCGAACAGGCCAGTTGGCATCCGGTCGTCGCTGTCCAGCGCGATCCGGATCGTGCCAAGGCGGGTCACCGGGTCAACCGTCGGGGCGATCAGGCGGACGTGGCCCTCAAGCGTTGCCGTCCCGGCCACAATCACCATGGCGCGGTCCCCTGCGGACAGCTGGGTCAATTCGGTCTCGATCACCTCGGCCTCAACCTCGATCTCGCCGTCGCGGGCGATGGTAAAGAGGGCACCTCCCCCCGCACTTAAGGCACCCAGCCGGGCATTTCGGGTCAGGATCACACCATCAACCGGGGCCCGGATCTCGGTCCAGGTGACATTAAGCGCCGCAAGGTTCAGGGCGGCCTGCGCCTGCTGCACCTGCGCCTCGGCAGAGGCCAGACCTGCCTTGGCCGCGTTCACGGCAGCCTCGGCGCTATCGGCATTGGCAATCGCCTGATCGAGGACCGATTGGGCCGAGTCGCCTCTGTCGGCCAGCGTCCGGGTCCGTTCCAATGCCTGCTGGGCCTGCGTGGCGCTGGCTTCGGCGGACACGACCTGGCTTTGAGCCTGGGCGATACCGGCCACCGCACTGGCCAGATTGGCGTCTGCCTGCGCCTTCTGAGCGGTCAGGGCAGCGGGGTCCAGACGGGCAAGTACATCGCCTGCCTGCACGTCATCGCCGGTCTCAACCAGAATTTCGATGACCTCGGTGCCCGACACACGAGCATAGACTTCGGCCACTTCGCGCGCGATCAACGTCCCCGACGCTGTGACCGAGATTGTCATCTGCGTGACCTCGGCCGGAACGACAGAGACATGCGGCGCCTCGACCTCTTGTGCGAAGGCCGCGAGAGGGAAGCAGGTTCCGGCCCCAACAACGGCGGTCAAAATCACTGTCAGAATGGAACGCATCAACTAATCCTCAGGTCGAAGTGGTCGAACCGTTTCCGTCTATCCCCATTCACCAAGGCTCGACAACGAAAAAAGTGAACCATTCGGTTCATTTTTGCGAGGGATCGCCTTGCTGTGATCGGCAGGCTTGCGGGGAACCGCGTTATTGCCGATAGTCATGTCATGGACAGTGCTGCCGCCCCTTCCAGCGAGACACCAAGCGATCCCCGTCTGGGGCCGCTTTTGCAGGCCATTGCGGACCGCCGCGACGATCTGATCGCGTTGACGCAGGACCTGATCCGCATACCCACCCTGAACCCGCCGGGCGAGAACTACCGCCTGATCTGCGAATACCTCGACGCCCGCCTGCGCAAATCCGGTTTTGACACCGAATTCATCCGCGCCCACGGCACGCCGGGCGATTGCGAGGCCTATCCCCGCTGGAACATCGTGGCCCGCCGTGAAGGCGCTCATCCCGGCCCCTGCGTCCACTTCAACAGCCATACCGATGTGGTCGAGGTGGGCAGCGGCTGGACCGAGGACCCGTTTGGCGGCGCGCTCAAGGACGGCAAGATCTACGGACGGGGGGCCTGTGACATGAAGGGCGGGCTTGCCGCCTCGATCATCGCGGCCGAAGCCTTTGTGGCGACCTTTCCAGATCATGCAGGCGCCGTGGAAATCTCGGGCACGGCGGACGAGGAATCGGGTGGCTATGGCGGCGTCGCCTACCTGGCGGCAAAGGGCTACTTCAGCCCCGACCGGGTGCAGCACGTCATCATTCCCGAGCCTTTGCAGAAGGATCGTATCTGCCTTGGTCATCGCGGCGGATGGTGGGCCGAGATCGAAACTTTTGGCGAGATTGCACACGGCTCCATGCCGTTTCTGGGGGATTGCGCGGTGCGGCACATGGGGGCGGTGATCGACGCGTTTGAGACGACGCTTTATCCCGCAATGGCCGCCCGGCACACCGACATGCCCGTTGTGCCCGAAGGGGCGCGGTCGTCCACGATGAACATCAACTCTATCCACGGCGGGCAGTCGGAAAGACCGCTCGAGTCAACCGCCCTGCCCTCGCATTGCGTGCCTGATAGCTGCCGGATCGTCATCGACCGCCGCTTTCTGATCGAGGAAAGCCTTGATGGGGTGCGGAACGAGGTGACGGACCTCTTGGACGGTCTGAAGGCCAACCGGCCCAAGTTCGACTATGCCCTGCGCGAGCTGAACCACGTCCTGCCCTCCATGACCGACAGGGAGGCCCCCGTCGTGCAGACGGTCGCCCGCCAGATCGCCGCAGTCATGGGGCGCGCGCCGGAATACGTCGCCTCGCCCGGCAGCTACGATCAAAAGCACATCGACCGGATCGGCCGGCTGAAGAATTGCATTGCCTACGGCCCCGGTCTGCTGGAGCTTGCGCATAAGCCTGACGAATATGTTGGCGTGGACGACATGATGGACAGCGTCGCGGTCATGGCCCGAAGCCTGGCCGAACTGTTGTTGCCCGCGCCCGAAACCGACACCTGATAGACCTGATCCAGAAGGAGAGATGACATGACCATGTCCAGGACTCTGATGACCGCCAGCGCCATTGCGCTTTTGGCCGGAATGGCCACCGCACAGGACAGCGTGACGGTCGGCATCCAGTTGGAGCCGCCAAACCTCGACCCCACCGGCGGGGCCGCGCAGGCCATCGACTCGGTGCTCTATTCCAACGTCTTTGAAGGGCTGACCCGGTTCATGGCGGATGGCTCGGTCGTGCCCGGCCTTGCCGAAAGCTGGACGATATCGGACGACGGTCTGGTCTATACCTTTAGCCTGCGCGACGGGGTGACTTTTCACGACGGCACAACGATGGACGCCGAGGATGTGAAATTCTCGCTCGACCGCGCACGGGCCGAGGACAGCACCAATGCCCAGAAGGGTCTTTTTGCGGGGATCACCGATGTCACCGTCGTTGATCCGCTGACAGTGCAGGTCACGCTGGGCGCGCCCAACGGCATGTTCCTGTTCAACATGGCCTGGGGCGATGCGGTGATCGTGGCCCCTGAAAGCATCGCCGATATCGCCTCTAATCCCGTCGGCACAGGCGCCTTCAGCTTTGCCGACTGGGTGCAGGGTGACCGGATCGAACTGACCCGCAATGACGCCTATTGGGGCGAGGCCCCGGCGCTGGCCTCTGCCACCTTCCGCTTCATCTCGGACCCGACGGCTGCCTTTGCGGCCGTGATGGCCGAGGATGTGGACGTCTTCGTAGGCTTCCCCGCCCCCGAGAACCTGCCCCAGTTCGAGGCCGACCCCCGGTTCCAGGTCCTTGTCGGCAATACCGAAGGCGAGACGATCCTGGCGATGAACAACAAGATGGAGCCGTTTGACAACATTCTGGTCCGTCAGGCTGTCAGCCTCGCCATCGACCGGCAGGCGATCATCGACGGGGCCATGTTCGGGCTGGGCACGCCCATCGGCACCCACTTTGCCCCCCACAACCCCGACTATGTCGACCTGACCGGCAATTCGCCCTACGACCCCGACCGCGCCCGCGCCTTGCTGGCCGAGGCCGGGTTCCCCGACGGCTTTACCACCACGCTGAAACTGCCGCCTCCCTCCTACGCCCGTCGCGGCGGCGAGATCATCGCCAGCCAGTTGCGCGCCATCGGGATCGAGGCCGAGATCAGCAACCTCGAATGGGCCCAATGGCTGGAAGAGGCGTTCGGGGCCAAGGACTTTGGCATGACCATCGTCAGCCATACTGAGCCGATGGACATCGGGATCTACGCAAATCCCGACTACTACTTCCAGTATGACAACCCTGCCTTCCAGCAGCTGATGAGCGACCTGAACCTGACCACCGATCCGGTGATGCGGTCCGAGATGCTCAAGCAGGCGCAGACCATCATCTCGGAGGATTATGTGAACGGCTACCTCTTTGAACTGGCCGTGCCCACGGTTGCAAAGGCTGGCCTGCAGGGGCTCTGGCTCAACCAGCCGACCGCCGCGGTCGATCTGACCGGCGTCAGCTGGGCAGGCTAGGTCTGAAACACGGCACGCTTTGGCCTTCGGCGGCACGTCCGCCGAAGGCCGTACTGACCTATCCCCGGACGGAACCGTCATGATCCGCTATGTCCTTGCGCGGTTCGCCTCGCTGATCCTGAGCCTGATCGTGGCCTCGCTTGTGATCTTTGCAGTGATCGAGATCATCCCGGGCGATCCAGCGGCCTTCATGCTGGGCGTCAATGCGCGCCCCGACACCATCGCCGCCCTGCGGACCGAGATGGGCCTCGATGCCAGTGTCCCCGCGCGGTACCTCAGCTGGGTCACGGGCATGATGCAGGGCGATTTCGGCCAGTCCTACACCTATCGCACCCCGGTGGCAGGGATGATCGCCGACCGGGTCTGGGTGTCGCTTCCCCTCGCCCTTTATGCGTTGATCCTGTCGACCCTCATCGCTTTTCCCGCTGGCATCTATGCGGCCAGCCGCAGGGGCCGGCCGGGCGATATAGCGGTCATGGGAGCGACGCAACTGGGCGTGGCCATCCCGAATTTCTGGTTTGCCATGCTGCTGGTGCTGGTCTTTGCCATCAACCTGCGCTGGTTTTCGGCGGGCGGCTTTCCCGGCTGGGACCGGGGGTTCTGGGGCGGGGTCAAGGCGCTAACCCTTCCCGCCATCGCCCTCGCACTGCCACAGGCGGCGATCCTTGCACGGGTCATGCGATCCTCGCTGCTCGATATGCTGGGGGAGGACTTCGTGCGTACCGCAAGGGCCAAGGGGCTAAGCCGTCGTCAGGCCCTTTGGCGGCACGCCCTGCGCAACGCGATGATACCGGTGCTGACCATCATCGGCTTGCAATTCTCGTTCCTGCTGGCAGGGGGCATCATCATCGAACAGGTGTTCTTTCTGCCCGGCCTCGGACGGCTGATCTTTCAGGCGATTTCATCGCGTGACCTGATCGTCGTCGAAAGCGTCGTGATGCTGCTGGTCTTTGCCGTGATCGTGGTGAACTTCGCCGTCGATCTGGCCTACGCCTTTGTCGATCCAAGGCTGAGGACAAAGCAATGAGGATGCCGCGCAGCCTGATCATCGGCGCGATCCTGAGCCTTTTGGTGATGGCCGGGGCGCTGTTGTCCTTTGTCTGGACCCCCTATGACATCGAGGTTCTTGATGTGGCGGGCAAGCTGCAAACACCATCGGCCGCCCATTGGCTGGGGACCGACCACTTTGGCCGGGACATCCTGTCGATGATCATGATGGGGGCACGCACCTCTATCGCAGTGGCGCTTTTGGCCGTGGGCATCGGCATGGCGCTGGGCGTGCCTCTTGGCCTTTGGGCTGCCGCCCGCAGGGGCAGCCTGCTGGATGAGGTGATCATGCGGGGCAACGATCTGGTCTTTGCCTTTCCCTCGCTGGTCATCGCGATCCTGATCACGGCGGTCTTCGGGGCCAGTGCCGTCAACGCCATCGTGGCCATCGGCATCTTTAACGTCCCCGTCTTTGCCCGCCTGACACGTGGTGCCGCGCTGTCACTGTGGGAGCGGGACTTTATCCTCGCCGCACGCGTCGCGGGCAAGTCGGCCTTTCGGATCTCATGGGAGCATGTTCTGCCCAACCTCACGAACCTCTTGATCGTGCAGGGCACTATCCAGTTCTCGCTGGGAATCCTCGCCGAGGCCGCGCTGAGCTATATCGGCCTGGGCGCTCAGCCGCCCGTCGCGAGCTGGGGTCGGATGCTGGCCGATGCCCAGACGCTGGTCAGCATCGCCCCGCATGTGGCGCTGGTGCCCGGACTGACCATTGTCCTGACAGTCCTTGGACTGAACCTGATGGGCGATGGGTTGCGCGACCTGTTGGACCCCCGCATCCGGGTGGCACGGTCATGACGTTACTCTCGGTCACGGCGCTTGATCTGGCGATTCACGGCACCCCGATCCTGTCCGGGGTCAGCCTTGACGTTGCCCCGGGCGAGATTGTCGCCATCACCGGCGAAAGCGGATCGGGCAAATCATTGACGGCTCTGGCCATCATGGGCCTCTTGCCGGGCGGTGCCCGGACCAAAGGGCGGATTGCCCTGAACGGACAGGACATCCTTACCACCGCCGAGGCGGACCTGTGCGACCTGCGTGGCCGCGAGATGGGGATGGTGTTTCAGGAACCCATGACCGCGCTGAACCCCGTCCAGACCATCGGGCAACAGGTGGCCGAGACGATCCTGATCCACGAAAAGACCAACACCTCGCAGGCCCGCGATCGCGCCCGCGAGGTCCTCGCCCGCGTCGGCCTGCCCGAGGACCGCTTCCCCCTCACCCGCTATCCGCATGAATTGTCCGGCGGACAACGGCAGCGTGTGGTCATTGCCATGGCCATCGCGCTCCGCCCCAAACTGCTGATCGCGGATGAGCCGACAACCGCGCTTGACGTCACCACGCAGGCTCAGGTTCTGGACCTGCTCAAGGGGTTGGTGGCCGAGTTTGGGATGGGGCTTTTGATGATCACCCATGATCTGGCCGTGGTAAACGGCATGGCCGACCGCATCGTCGTGATGCAAAAGGGACAGGTGGTCGAAACCGGGCCGACACAGGCCCTGATGCAGCGGCGCGACCATCCCTATACCCAAGCCCTGTTTGCGGCCTCTGCCCACAAGGTTGATCTGCCGCCCGCCCCCGCCCCGGTGCCGCTTTTGCAGGTGCGGGACGTAGTTCGCAGCTACGCCTTACCGCGGCGCCGCCTGTTCGGCCCACGTCCAAGGGCGCGGGCGGTCGATGGTGTCAGTTTTGATCTGTTTCGGGGCGAGCGTCTTGGGCTGGTGGGCGAATCCGGTTGCGGCAAATCCACCCTGACACGGGCCATTCTGGGTCTGGAGGAGGTGCAGGAAGGCGGCATCCTGCTGGATGGCGCACCGGTTTTCACAGGGCACAAACCCAATCTGGCGGTGCGCCGCCGAATGCAGGTGGTGTTTCAGGACCCCTACGGCAGCTTCAACCCCCGCCACCGGGTCGACCGGCTGATCACTGAGCCGTTTCATCTGCTGAAATCACCGCCCCAAGGCGCCGCCCGCACCCGTGCCATTGCGCAGGCGCTTGAGGCCGTGGGCCTGACCGCATCGGACGCCACCAAATACATCCACGAATTTTCCGGCGGGCAACGCCAGCGGATCGCCATTGCGCGGGCCCTCATCATCGAACCGGACCTGATTGTCTTTGACGAGGCCGTCTCGGCGCTTGATGTGTCGGTCCGGGCGCAGGTTCTGGACCTGCTGGCCGATCTGTGCCGGGTCCGGCCCCTCAGTTACCTGTTCATCAGCCACGACCTGTCTGTGGTCCGGTCGGTCACGGACCGGGTGATGGTCATGCAGTCGGGCAAGATCGTGGAACAGGGGCCGACGGAACAGGTGTTTGCCGCGCCACAACATGCCTATACCAGAACATTGCTGGCCGCCGCCCCAAGGCTGCCGGACGGATTGGAAAGGACGCACCATGGCTCTTGATGCATTCAGGCTACCCGAAGGACAGCTGCTGATCGGTGGAACATGGGGACCGCCCGATGGGGGCGAGACACTGACCCTGTCCAACCCCTCGGACGGGACGCCGATCTGCGCCATTGGCCGGGGCAAGGCGACCGATGTGGACCGCGCCATAACCGCCGCCCGCGCCGCCCTCGACGGACCCTGGGGCCGGATGACCGCGCTGGAGCGGGGGCGCATCCTGACCCGCATCGGGCAAATGGTACTGGAGCGGGTGGACGACCTCGCCCTGCTTGAGGCGATGGATGTGGGCAAACCGCTCACCCAGGCCCGCGCCGATGCGGTGGCCCTTGCCCGCTACATGGAGTTTTACGGCGGTGCCGCCGACAAGGTGATGGGCGAGACCATCCCCTACCTCGACGGCTACACCGTCTATACCCTGCGCGAACCGCATGGGGTGACGGGGCACATCATCCCCTGGAACTACCCCATGCAGATCATCGGCCGGTCGGTCGGCGGGGCGCTGGCCATGGGCAACGCCTGCGTCCTGAAACCGGCGGAAGAGGCCTGCCTGACCGCCCTCGCCTTTGCCGGGATCGCGCAGGAGGCCGGTTTGCCGGATGGAGCCCTGAACGTGATCACCGGTCTGGGGGCCGAGGCCGGGGCGGCGCTGGCCGCGCATCCGGGTGTGCAGCACATCAGCTTTACCGGGTCGGTCAACGTGGGCCGCCTGATCCAGACGGCAGCGGCGCAGAACGTCGTTCCGGTCACGCTCGAACTTGGGGGAAAATCGCCCCAGATCGTGTTTGACGACGCCGATCTAGAACGGGCGTTGCCCTTCCTCGTGAACGCGGGGATCCAGAACGCGGGGCAGACTTGCTCTGCCTCATCGCGCATCCTCGTGCAGCGGGGTGTCTACGATCAGGTCCGGTCGATGATGGCGGAACGCTACGCGGCCCTGCAGGTCGGTCCGGCAAATGCGGACCTCAATGTCGGTCCATTGATATCACAACGTCAAAAGGACATCGTTCTTGGATTTCTGGATCAGGGTCACGACCTGACTGTCGCAGCACGCGGGCAGATCGTGGACAGCGCCCCGGCGTCCGGCCACTATGTCGCCCCGACTTTATTCTCGGATGTGCCGCCCGACCACCCATTGGCGCAGGACGAAATCTTTGGCCCTGTGCAGGTCATGATCCCTTTCGAGGATGAGGCGGAGGCGCTGAAAATAGCGAACGGGACCAGCTACGGCCTTGTCGCATCGGTCTGGACCCGCGACGGAGGGCGCCAAATGCGTCTGGCCAAGGCGCTGAAGGCAGGGCAGGTTTTCGTCAACAACTACGGCGCGGGCGGCGGGGTAGAACTGCCCTTTGGCGGCGTGGGCCAATCAGGCCATGGACGGGAAAAGGGCTTTGAGGCGCTTTATGGGTTTTCCACCCTCAAGACCGTCGCAGCCTGGCACGGATAGATCCAGCCATGACCAAAAAAGGAGCATCGGGATGAGACTTGCAGGCAAGACCGCCATCGTAACAGGGGCCGGGTCCGGCTTTGGTGCCGGGATCGCGGCCAAATTCGCCGCTGAAGGCGCTAAAGTGCTGGTGGCCGACATCAACGCGGACGGCGCGGCCAGCGTCGCCAAGGATATCGGCGGTCTGGCGCAGGTCTGTGATGTGGGCGACGGGGCCAGCGTCAACGCCATGGTGGCCGCGGCGCTTGAGGCCTGGTGCCATGTGGACATTCTGGTCAACAATGCTGGCATCACCCATCTGCCTGCCCCGATGGAAGAGGTCAGCGAGGACGATTTTGACCGTGTCCTGCGGGTCAATACCAAGTCGATCTACCTGACGGCCCGCGCCCTTGTTCCGCATTTCAAAGACCGCAAGTACGGCGCAATCCTTAACATCGCTTCAACCGCTGGGGTGTCGCCCCGGCCCCGGCTGAACTGGTACAACGCCTCAAAGGGTTGGGTCATTACCGCAACGCGGGCGATGGCAGTCGAACTTGCCCCCTCAGGCATACGGGTCAACGCCCTGAACCCGGTGGCAGGTGAGACACCTCTTTTAAAGTCCTTCATGGGCGAGGACACGCCCGAGATCCGGGCCAAGTTCCTGTCGACCATCCCCTTGGGCCGCTTTTCCACGCCAGAGGATATGGGCAATGCTGCCTGCTTTCTGTGTTCGGACGAGGCGTCGATGATCACCGGCGTCGCGATGGAGGTGGACGGTGGCCGTTGCATCTGACCCTTCGGGACACCGCAAATGACGCCCGCTCTGCGCAATCTTATCACGGACGTGACCGGCCTCCGGGTCGGCAATGCCAGTGACGCCGGGTTGAAATCCGGCACCACCATTCTGTTGGGGGACCGGCCCTTTGTCGCCTCCGTCCATGTGATGGGCGGCGCTCCGGGAACGCGTGAGACGGACCTTTTGGCCCCGGACAAAAGTGTTGTGGATGTTGATGCGCTGGTCCTTTCGGGCGGTTCCGCGTTCGGCCTTGATGCATGCTCGGGTGTGGTCGATGGGCTGCGAGCCATGGGCCGAGGCCTGCCAGTCGGTCGGTTGCGGGTCCCCATCGTACCGGGGGCGATCCTGTTCGACCTGCTGAACGGCGGTGACAAGGGCTGGACCAACAACCCCTACCGCGCCCTTGGCCGGGCCGCGCTTGAGGCGGCGGATCACGACTTTGACCTAGGCAGCCACGGGGCAGGCACCGGCGCGCTAAGTGCGATGTGGAAGGGCGGCCTTGGGTCGGCGTCCTTCGTGCTGCCCTCGGGCGAAACGGTCGGCGCTTTGGTTGCTGCCAACCCGGTGGGCAGCGTGACAACGCCCGGCTCCCGCCACTTCTGGGCCGCCCCATTCGAGGTTGGGGATGAATTTGGCGGTCTGGGCGGCGATGTCCGATCGGGGCTGAGCTTGCCGGAACCCAGCCGCAAGATGGCCGCCATGGGTGTGGCGCAAGGCAATACGACCATCGCCATCGTCGCCACCGACGCCCCCCTGAGCAAGGCGCAATGCCAGCGGCTGGCCGTGGCAGCGCATGACGGGATCGCGCGGGCCGTGGTTCCGGCCCATACTCCGATGGATGGTGATTTGATATTTGGCCTCTCTACCGGCACTGAAGGCATGGTGGATGACCCGACTCTTGCCGCATTGGGCAATACCGCCGCCCATTGCCTGAGCCGTGCGATTGCGCGGGCGATCTATCACGCGACTCCAGAACCTGGCGACCTTTTGCCCTGTTGGTCAGGGGCCACCTGATGCCGACAGCGCACCTTCCCGGCGTTGCGCTGCACTACGAGGTCGAGGGCAGCGGCCCGCCCGTGGTGTTGATCGCAGGGGCCGTCAGCGACAGTGCCAGCTGGGCGCCGCTTGTCCCCCTGCTGGCAGAGCATTTCACGGTCATCCGCCCAGACAACCGGCTGGCTGGACGGACGCGGATGACCAGCGACGGCGATGTCACCCTTGCCGATTGGGCAGGCGATATCATCGCGCTGACCGACCATCTTGGGATCGACCGCCCTCATCTGGTTGGCCATTCACTCGGCGGTCTGATTGCGCTGGCCGCAAGCGATGCCGCCCCGCACAGAGTGGCAAGCCTGACCCTTCTGTCGAGCGCGCCGATGCGGCTCTCCCGCAATACCACATTGTTCCAAACGCTGCTCGCGCTGCGGGCCGAAGGGCAACCGCCGGACCTTTGGCTGCGGGCGTTTTTTCCCTGGCTGTTCCATCCCCGGTTCTTCGACACGCCCGACGGGGTGGAAGAGGCGATCCGCCAGTCCCTTGCCTATCCTCATGCCCAGCCGGTCGCCGCCATGGCCCGGCAAGTGGCCGCGATGGCGCAGATCGACACCGAAAGTCTGGGCAGTGCGACCGCCTGCCCCGCGCTTGCCCTTTTGGCCGCCGATGACCTGCTGATCCCCGAGCAATCAGCAAGGGCCGCGCTGGCACAAATTCCCGGCGTCCGGATTGAAATAGTGCCCGAGGCGGGCCATTCCATCCACTGGGACGCCGCTGACAGGGTGGCCGCGCATGTGATATCTTTTATCGCAGGAGGGTGCGGATGATGCAGGACACTCTAGGAAACGAAGTCACGGGAACCTCGCCCGCGGTTCTGGCGGCCCTGAACGACTTTGTTACCGGCTTTCTGTCGTTCCAACCGCAAGCGATCAACGTCCTGAAACTGGTCGATGACCATCCCGACTGCTGTCTGGCCAATACCTATGCCGGCATCCTGTGGATGTTCCTGGAATCGCCCCAAGCGCCGGAAAAGGCTGCCCCCTATGTTGCACGGGCGCTGGCAGCCGAGGGAACGGAGCGGGAAAAGCTGAATGCCCGCGTCCTTGCCGCATGGGCCGCAGACGACGTGCCCGGCGCCATCGCACTTTGTGAAGAGATCGGCAGCCGTTGGCCCTCTGACCTTGCGATGATCAAGCTGGGGCAGACCTTCCAGTTCAACATCGGCGACGCCCCGGGAATGCTGCGCATTGCCCTCAAGGCCTTGCCGACGATGGAGGCGATACCTTACGTCCACAGCCTCATCGCCTTTGGCTATGAACAATGCCATCTGCTGGACCAGGCGGAGGCCGCCGCCCGGCGCGCTATGGAAATCGAGCCATCCGATCCATGGGCCCATCACGCCATCGCGCATGTCATGCTGACCCAAGGCAGGGTTCAGGAAGGCATCCGCTTTCTGGAAGGTGCGGCGGTCCATTGGGACAACCTCAACTCCTTTATGTACACCCACAACTGGTGGCATCTGGCCCTGTTCTACATCAGCGCAGGCCGAACAGAGGACGTGCTGTCGGCCTATGACCATCACGTCTGGACGCGGGAAAAAGGCTATTCGCAGGATCAGGTCGGGGCAGCATCGCTTTTGGCGCGGATGGAGTTTGCAGGGATCGACGTCGGCCCCCGGTGGGAAGATGTCGCCGATCACGTGGCGCAGCGCGGGGCCGATACCGTGTCACCCTTCCTGACCTTGCAGTACCTTTACGCCCTGTGTCGCGGCGGTCGGGGCGAGGCCGAGGCCCTGATGACCGCGATCGCCAAACGTGCCGCGACCCCGGCGCATGACCAGATCGCCTGGGCCGAGGTTGCCTTGCCTGCCGCCCGGGGCATTTTTGCCCATGGCGCGGGCCAATACGATACCGCGATCTCAGAGCTTGCCATCGCGATGCCCCGGATGGCCGAAATTGGCGGCAGCCATGCCCAACGGGACCTGTTCGAGCAGATCCACCTTGACGCCCTGATCAAAGCCGGGCGCGCCTCGGCCGCGCAACAGGTGCTTGAGATGCGGCGCAGCTATGATCCTGATGGGGTGCCGCTGAACCGGCTTCTGGCAGAGGTCTACGAAAAGGTCGGCTTGCCAGGCGAGGCCGCCACTGCAATGGCGCGGACCAATATCGCCCGACATTAAAGACGGCCCAAAGGCCCTAGCACAACCGCAGGCGGAACATTTCAGTTGCCTGGCATGACAGGTGGGGCAACCGTTCGAACCCGGCCTTTTCCATGACCCGCATCGAGGCAAGGTTGGTTAGAACCACCCCGCCGCGCAACTGACCGCGTGTTCCAAGGCGACGTTGCCAGTCAACAAATCCTTGCACCAGTTCAGAGGCATAGCCCCTGCCCCAGAAAGCCTCTCCAATCAGATAGCAAAGGTGGATCGTGACCGTTCAATCCGCTTCGGGAAATGGTGCCGTGATCAGCAAGCCGACAAGTTCCTTATTGAAGCGGGAACGTATGGTCAAAACCTCGCATTCCGCCGCGCGATCTTCGATCCACAATGAGACCGCATCCACGTCTTTGATCAGGTGGAGCGATTCAGGAAGACCCCCAAAAACCTTAGGCGACAGGATCGTAGACAACTCGCAAATCAGGACCTGCCGTCCAGTTAGACAATCTAGCAATACACGCCAATGCTGGACCTCCAACCTTTCGGTCAAAAAGCTGTTATGCGAAATCATGCAGACGGTCGCCCCAAATACTCTAAGTGATCTTGTATGCTGACCCAATGCAAAGGTCTGGAAACTGAAATTATCGGCCCAGGCACGACTAGGCCAAGGTTAAAGTTTTCCCTTATCACTAGGGTCAGGACCTATAAACAGGCCCCAACCTCAAAGGCAGCTTCTGCCAACA
>ERZ887942.97-NODE-97-length-68698-cov-8.860233_pt1 | contig 68698 bp, 54 predicted proteins | sample MGYA00521099_ERZ887942 | MGnify/ENA primary metagenome ERZ887942 (study PRJEB32303, sample SAMEA104408605) | aquatic metagenome | biome: Brackish water; feature: Pelagic; material: water | place: Baltic Sea | collected 2014-06-07T06:48:00 | depth 16,251 m ... | reverse complement strand
ATTTAACCAATGTGTTGCGTCGACCGGTTGAAATCGCAGCCCAAAGCGGTCATTCATAGTTAGTGGCGAAACAGTAAAATAAGCCGTCCCCTCCCGTGGCTTCCAGATCAGATTGGCTACAGCCTAGAGAAGCATGTGCACTATTCCAAGAAGTCGGATCATCACCGCCGCCCTGCCGATCGAAATGACCCACCATCGCACTACCTTCAGCATTGCTGGTCCAGTTACCGCACGTGGTATCCGAATCCATATTCATGGCAGTACCATCCGATTGCGAACCGGTAAGAATATCGTGTCGATTAGGCTCATCTCCCCGGCCATTTATAATTTGGCCTCTCTCAGAAACCACCGACTCTTTCGTAAAGCCTAATGCTTCGCCATGTAAATCATCGAGGTCAAGCGCAACCACATCGCCCTTAGCATCGTACCAAGGGCCGGTTCCAATTCGATTTCGGGCATCAATACCATTTTCGCCGGTAGTACTTAAATAGGCGCGCCAACTTTTCTCTCCTTGGCCCACGTTTGTTGCTAAAGCGGCACAATGGGCATCGGCACCTGCAAGTCCGCCAAGATTGGCGCCATCTCCAGAGCCAATACTAGTGAGAAAGAGATTCATTGCAGGGTGAACCTCATCTCTATCACGCAAAGGTGCAATGCAGCCGTTTTCAATAAACTCATAGTTCTCGGCGGCCATCTTGATATTGATTAGTTCAAAGTCTTCTTTCAAATAGACTGGATCCGAGGCGACTGTTTTTATCTCTATTAAAGAGCTATAGCCCGGCTCATCTACCCGCTTATAGGTCTCAACCACTGTCACCTGATCGCTCAATCGATGGCCGTCAGCTACGATTAGTTCACTGAGTAAATTGACGGTCTCTATTACTAAAACACCATCTTCGTAGCGAGCAACAGAATCACCGAAATGCGTTTTAACTCCAGTTATAGCTTTCTCAGGATCGAAATAAACAACCCTTTCAACGCCATACTCTTCGTACTCGAAAACCACTCGATCCTCATACTGAGCAATTCTAATCCCATGCGGCGTCTAGCCAGCCTGTCGAATTAATCCAGGAGAATCACAAAATATTTGCGGGTCATTGGCATTGCTATAGTTGCCTAGCACCGCCAGTCCCGCTTCATTAAACGCAACAACCGGAGCACGAGGCGGCGCATATGGTGAGCCTTGACCACCCCAGAGACCGGTTAAGTTCGGCATACCTTCGGCCAATTCAAGTGGGAATTCGACCAATGGAGCTTCGTAAGTCTTACTGAAATCCTCGGTCATTCCATAAATTGCATTCGCGATACTACCGTCAACATTCAATAGAGCTACGGAACTCATGGTAAGCATAGGTGACCCGTCGTGAGTCCCAGCTCCGCTAATTTGAACAAACTGACCCACTTTTAATGTGTCGGCATTCCAACCTTCTCTTCGTAACAAGGTTGCGGCGGAACCTTCGCCAACCCAATTAGTCGTGGAACCATCGGCATTTTCTACTTCAAGATTGAGAACCACATGGGGGTTTCTAAAACTAAATCTAGTAACAATGCCCTGCACACTCGAGCTCTTATTTTCGTCATAAGTTGCGGCAACCGAATGATGCGCAAATATAGAATTTGAAAAAAAGATAATTCCTGCGAATGCAATAAATTGAATAAATTTCATATTAAAATCAGAGGTAGTAACAAGTTAACTAACGATATTAGTTAATTTTGCCATGAAAACTTACTTAAGCGTCACAGATTTCCCTCCGATGCTCGCCATTACGCCATCTGGCTTTGCTATCGATTCAACTCCCGCCATTGGATATTAAAAATCTACTCGCCGAACGGGATATTACCGCTAGCCGCGAATCAATTAAGTAGCATTTTCCCTAACATTACGAATAACCGCTTTAAGTATATAACGGTTATTTGCTAAATATTAGAGACACGATAACCATTGCCACGGGTTCCACCGCTCTAACACAATGCTACAGGGCTACTAGAACGAACCGTTAGAATAGACAACCTCGCCGTCTACGATTGTTAGGGCTGCTTTAGTATCCCTAATCTCATGCGGCTCGACGTTGAATGGGTCTTGCTCCAGCATGATCACATCTGCGAGGTAACCAATTTTGAGTTGACCACGCTCATGCTCTTCGCGAGTGAACCATGCAGCATTGCGGCTATAACCTCGGAGGCCCTCCATCAAGGTGATCTGCTGAGGCCCGCGCCCAAGAGGATCGTCAGTAAGAATATCTACGCCGTTGAAGGTTTCTCCAGTAACCATGAATTGCAAGGTCGTCCAGGGATTGCCGTGGGCCGCAAACATTCCGTCGGCACCGAAACCCGCATTTAGGCCTGGAGTTTCCACTGCGGCCTTATACGGCGGGCCGGAATATTGCCAACCGGGAAACAGAAACCGAACTGCTTGAATCCCCGCGCCGACCCCAAGCTTGGCCATATCCGCCAGGTTTTGTTTCGTCGCATCGTTTAGGTGTTCTAGCGAACTGTGTCGTGTCTCGAGCGACTCGATCCTGCATGGGTCATCCACACTTAGTGCACTCTGGATCCCTTCAATGATGTTAGATATTTGTCCAGCTTCGGCATGTTGATGGAACGACCAATCGGGCCGGCGTAATAGAAAAATCACCGCCTCCGCGATCTGTTCTGGTATTGGAGGAGCGATCGACTCACCAAGCCCCATGTTCCTGAAGTAAGGACTACCGGCTCTACTCAGGTGAAAACCTTCCCCGGGAAGCTCTACTGGACCGACGCATTCACGAGATTCTGCGAGCGGTGCGGCACTAAGAACCCCACGCAGCGCATTGACCCCTACCTGGTTCGCAACATCTGGGAGAAAGGTGTCGCCGGTGGGTCGAAACTGGTACCGATTTCGGACCTTGAGCTCGCCGCGACGGTCCGCTTCTATCAGCGGTAAAAAATCCTGAGTCTGCCGAAAGCCGATGCCACCCGCATCGCCAACGGCCACCAAGCCTACACGATGAGACCAGCGAACAAGATCGATCGTACTCCTGACTTGGTCCTCAAGCGTATTGTTTGCTCTGGTCCACTCATAAACCTCGTTACTAAGCGTGTCGTCCAACGCTCCGCTTGACGGGACTTCTGAAACAGAAGGCATCGGAGATTCCATCGCATTAAAGAATTCAACTGCGCTCGAACTTAGCTGTCCGGGCCCGGTAAAATTAGCACGATTAAAATCTTCCGCGCCAGACCCCACCGGCACTGGCCGGAATCGTTGCGAAAACAGAACATGGTGATTAGGGACCCAGGCGTCAAGTTCGTGTCGCGTTGGGTATCTGCCTGAGTCCGGATCGCTTGGATCCTCAAGAAACTGAAGATGATTGTGGCGGCCAATCAACGAGATCCATTCTCCGACTGGTACTTCTTGGGCACGCGCCTTCAACGCTTCTTCTAGCGCCGCTAAGGTAAACGCATTCTCACCACGGTGCAGCGCGTAGCCCCATGTAATAGCGCTTCTGTTCCAATGCAAGTGCTGGTCAATTATTCCGGGAAGCACTACAGCTCCACCTGCATCGATAACTGTGACGTGGCCTTGAGCGTCATCATTTACTGCGGCCTCATCACCTACTGCAACGATACGGTTGCCACTGATGAGTATAGTGCTAGCCGAGGGATTCGCATCGTCCATAGTGATAACGTTCGCGTTAACGATCCGAATATCATCCGCATTCGCACTTGCTAAAGTAAGGGTAAGAAGTGCCGCTGAGCTCACACGTTTTATTAGGGATACTGATGTCATTAGTTTTTATCGCTGTATTAGTTTTAGGAAACAGGGTACTAGCAGCCTGGGGTTTCGCTTTTCGGAATGGCTCAGCGCGATTATTCAAATCCGCTTTGTCGGGACAGCTCTGGCACACAATCATAACGATGGAGCTGTAAATTGGGGGTGTACACCATCTCAATATGACCGTTATACGGTTCTGCTAAGAACTCAGGATCCTCTACAACAATATCGACTATTGCGAGCGTTCCATCTTCACTCAGTGCATATCGCTCGGTCATATGTTTTTGTGCACCAGAAGGAACACCGCGGCCATTCCCTGAAGGATGCTCGGCGAACTGTACTGTATCCACCACTAAAACACCGTCTTCCCACGTACCGATAGAATGCCCTTCATTGGTCGGTTCTTGATCTTCCGGGTGATCTCGACCATCCGTATAAACAATTCGGGTCTGATCAAAATACTCATTTCGAAGTATTACTCGATCGTCTAAAACCTCGATTCCGTTTAAATAAGTGACTGTCCCAACTAAACTAGGCGGTGGCGGCGCAATACAATCCGCGACCGGACTATCCCGAAAATATTCGAACTGCTCCTTGGCTGCTATCGCCGCAGGTGTCAGCGGCACCTGACTGATACCTCTGAACACGCTATAAGCTGATTGTCCACGCCACACTCCATTGAGATCGGTTGCAGCGAACGTTACTTCAGGGTCTGTTTCTACCTGTGCCCACAATTTACCATCCGCGGTTTCCAGAGTATTTACCATTGCCTTGGTTCTACCAGAGCGCTCCGGATGCACACGCACTATTATGTTATCGCCAGTGTTCAATAGCCCCGCCGACCAACCACTGCGGGTCATGATGGGCGTGGAGCCGCTCTCAAGTTCCCATTCAACGCGCTGCCCTGATTCGTCCTCTGTTTCTACAAAGATCGTGATATGTGGATTTCTAAAAACGTATCGGACCACGGTCGCTTCGAACGCAACAATAGTTTCAAGATCGTAACCGGCATCACTATGATGTGCCGCCACTGGCCAAGTTAATAAAGTGACGATAAGATAAAAGATACTATAGAATGTTTTCATTCTGCTACTCCTGGATTTACGATCGCGTTAAGTATAAGTACTGCCGGTCATATGATCCACAGGCCGAGGGACAATCTGCGAAGGACAATTGGGTTTAACTTGAACCACGAATTCTAACTTTCCCCTGTTGTTCATAAGCTTTAACCAGGGCCTGAGTACCTAAACGCCCATCCCCCTCATCCATAAGTCCGTCAAAGTAGTGTTTCGCCTTGGCAGTTGAATCTGAAACTGTCCCCGCTGTATCCAATGCTTCTTTAACAATGCGTAAATCCTTGGCTAACAACTCAATCATAAATCCTGGGTCAAGTTGGTTGTTCAATATAGCAGGCCCTAAATTATCCAATTGCCAGCTCTGTGCTGCCCCACCCCCTAAGGCATTCACCAGAGGCTCCAATTCAATATTGTTGGCGGCAGCTAAACCAAGCGCCTCACAAACACCCATTAAATTAGAAGCAACCAATATTTGATTGCAAGCTTTACAGATTTGACCTGCCCCACTTGCGCCGATAAGCGTTGCAGTTTTACCCAAGCACTCAAACATTGGTAATGCTCGCTGAAAAGCCGCCTCATCGCCGCCGACCATAATAGTAAGTGTTGCATTAATTGCCCCCACATCCCCGCCCGATACTGGAGCATCCAGAAAATCGACTTGCTTCGCAGCGAATTGTTCGTATATCAACTGGCTTGCTGCCGGACTGATGGTGCTCATATCAATCACCAAAGCATTGGGTTGAATGGTAGACATGACTCCACTCTCACCCAAAAGGACTTGCTCGACATCGGGCGTATCGGAAACCATTGATATGACCACGTCTGCATCTTGTGCTGCCTCAGCCGGTGTTGCCGCTAGTTTCGCACCTTGCTTAACCAAAGATTCGGTTTTACTCACGGTACGGTTATAAACCGTTAATGGGTAGCCTGCTGCAAGCAAGTGCCCTGCCATAGGCAATCCCATGATGCCCAAACCAATAAAGGAGATACGAGTATCCATTAGTTAGTAAACCTCGCTGAAAAATTGGTGATTGCTGCAGCGATTCGCTGCAACGTCAGTTCTCGTCCTAAACAAGCTAAGGTCTGATCAATCGATGGAGACTGCGTGCTACCGGTAACCGCTACCCTAATGGGTTGAGCTACTTTACCAAAACCTACTTCATTTCGATCAACAATGCCCTGAACCACATGATGGATATCTTCAGCTTGCCAGTTTGCCAGTGACTCAAGCTCTTGTTTAACCTGCGTGAGCAATCCCGCCGATGGCTCCCGAATATTTTTCTTTATCGCAGCCTCGTTATAGGATTCAAACTCCTTAAAGAAAAACAACGACTGATTCACTAACTCTTTAAGAGTTGCTGCACGCTCTCGAATCAACGTCACTACCTCACTCGCATTGGCATGTTCTTCAATATTTATATCTTGCTGCTGATAATGCCAAATAGCGGCTTCAACCAGAGCAGCGGGCTCCAAGGCTTTCATGTGCTCATGGTTTACCCATAACAACTTATCCAGATTAAAGGTCGATGCTGATCGATTAACATCTTCAATGCGAAAATATTTTAGCAACTCCTGCCGGCTGAATAGCTCCTTATCGCCATGCGACCAGCCCAGCCGAACCAAGTAGTTCAGCAACGCGTCCGGCAAGTAACCATCATCACGATATTGCATAACTCCAACCGCACTATGACGTTTGGATAAGCGCTTGCCATCCTCGCCCTGAATCATTGGTACATGTGCGTACTGCGGTAACTCGATTCCAAGTGCGTTCAATATATTGATCTGTCGCGGCGTGTTATTAATATGGTCATCACCTCGGATGACATGGGTAATCCCCATATCCATATCATCGACTACCACACATAAATTATAGGTTGGCATCCCATCAGGGCGAGCGATAATCAGATCATCCAACTCATCGTTGGAAATACTGATACTGCCTTTTATTAGGTCTTTAAATACTACCGCACCGGTTTCCGGGTTTTTGAACCGAACCACCGGCTCAACGCCTTCAATTTTTTTAGCGCCATGTCTGCACTGACCATCATATTTTGGCTTAAGTCCCTTAGCACGTTGTGCTTCACGCATTTCATCCAATCGTTCTTTACTGCAATAACAATGATAAGCCTGATCGTTTTCTATTAACTCCTTGATCACACCCTGATAGCGTTTCAGTCGCTTAGTTTGGTAATGCGGCCCTTCGTCATAGTCCAATCCCAACCAATTCATTCCATCGATAATGGCCTGAATCGCCTCATCAGTGGAACGTTCACGATCCGTATCTTCTATCCGCAAAACAAAGCGCCCCTCGTTTTGTCGGGCATGCAACCATGAATATAATGCAGTACGAGCACCGCCGACATGAAGATAACCGGTTGGGCTAGGAGGAAATCGAGTAGTAATACCCATAGGAATTGGAGCCATACTCTCTAGGTTCATGCTTGGGTGCGCATTTTAACCCAATAAAAAATGTACGTAGAAAAATATTATTATCAGCTCATATTCATTTTATGGGCAATCTATCAATTATTGGCTCTCATGCTAGAATCGCGCCCCGCCGTATCTTAGCTCTCCTGAAGAACTAGGTACGCGCACGAAAATATTATGCGCACATTATTCGTCGACAATCTAACCGTTATTGACTGCTCACTGCTAGACAGCGAGTTAGGGCTGAGTGGTGCCAGTTGGATAGTCGATCTTTCCTTATCAGGAAATCTTGACGATGAAAGTATGCTACTCGATTTTGGTGTGGTGAAAAAACAAGTAAAGGCCTTAATCGACGCAGAAGTCGATCACAAACTAATTGTTCCAAGCGCATCTGTGCACTGCGATATAACAACTGACAATAATAGTTCAGAGATATCATTCAGCTCAAAATCAAATCAGAATTTCACCGTTACAGCCCCGAATTCAGCGTTCTGCATATTGCCAAGCGAGCGTATTAACACCGAGGGCGTAACAGCTTATTTGAACGATAGGCTGCGAGCACTCTTACCAGAGAACATAAGTGTAATCGATGTTCATTTACGCAACGAAATCAGAGATAACGCGGTTTGGTTTCGTTATAGCCACGGATTAAAAAAACACAATGGCAACTGCCAGCGCATCACTCACGGGCACCGATCGCGGTTGGAAATTTATGTCGACGGGGTTCGTGACAATGTACTTGAAAAAGAATGGGTCAAACGCTTAGACAACATCTATATCGCAACGCGTGAAGACCTAGAGCGCTCATCAGATTATATAAACGAGTTTAGCTACAGGGCAGATCAGGGTACCTTCAAGCTTTCCTTACCTAAAGACCGAACGTATCTAGTCGACTGTGACACAACGATTGAAGAAATTGCACAGACTCTAGCAAATACGGTCGCTAGCGGTATATCAGGTAAGAATGTAAAAGTTATCGCTTGGGAAGGTGTTGATAAGGGTGCAATTGGAGTCACTAACGAAAGTTAAATTCGTAACCTTCCTTGGCATTAAGCAGGTTTTGAGTTGGCCATATTCACCGCTGCTTGCTCATAAATCACTTTGAGCATTGCGTGCAGGCCATTGCTGCGAGTCGGGCTTAAGTGCTCATCAAAACCAATATCAGATATAAATTCTGGCCCAGCATCCAAAATATCATTCGGTTTTTGATCGTTATATACGCGCAGTAATATGGCAATCAAACCAGATACAATCGCCGCATCGCTAATGCCCTGTATGTTCATTTGCCCACTCTTTTGCATTTCGATCTGAAACCAAACCTGAGACTGACAGCCGCGAATACGATTTTCTTCAGTACGCCATTCCACCGGGAAGTCTGGCAAGGCTTTACCCAGATCAATAATGTGCTCATAGCGAGCCATCCAATCCTCAAATAATTGAAATTCCTCAACTGTGTCTTGTTGAGCTTGTGCAACAGGGTTCATAAGAATGACTCTTTTCTGTTATGGGTAGATATATATGGGTGGTTATAAAACTTAAATTGACGATAGCTTGTTATCTAGCCTTACGCCATCGGGTACCGCCGGCAACATCTTCCAATTCTACGCCAAGAGCTAATAATTTATCCCGTATCGCGTCGGCCTCAGCATACTGTTTGTCCGCTCGGGCTTGCTCTCTATCAGCGACTAATGCGTCGATAACAGTTTCGTCAAATACCCCAGCATCTCCCGCAAACCATGTGGCAGGGTCCTGAGTTAGAATGCCCAGTAGCTGCCCGCAGGCTAACAATGATGACTTTAACCGCAACCGCTCTTCATCATCAGTGCTAATGTTCAGCGCGCGCGCCGTATTAAACATTTCGGCTAGTGCTTTCGGCGTATTTAAATCATCCAACAGAGTGTCCATGAAAGCTTGTGGTACTTCCGCATCTGACACATCAATATCTTCCGCGTCTCGTAAGGCTCCATATAATCGATCCAACGCAGCTTGAGCCTGTCGAGCGGTATCATCAGACCATTCCAGCTGTGCTCGATAATGCGCACTCAATAGAGCGTATCGAATCACTTCACCTCGATAATCCTTAACCAAATCTTTTATCAGCAATACATTGCCAAGAGATTTAGACATTTTCTCGGCATTAACGTTAATAAATCCGTTATGCATCCAGTAGCGAACATAGGTATCCCCACCGTGAGCACAGGTGCTTTGCGCAACCTCATTCTCATGATGAGGAAACACCAAATCTGTCCCCCCACCGTGAATATCTATAGTTCTCCCCAAGTGTGCCTTGGCCATTGCCGAACATTCAATGTGCCAACCGGGCCTACCCCGACCCCATGGACTATCCCAACCAGGCTGCTCATCACTGGATGGCTTCCATAATACAAAGTCACTAGGGTTTTTCTTATACGGGGCAACTTCAACCCTGGCACCGGCTATCAGTTCATCTTGATTACGCCCGGACAGCTCTCCGTAGGTCTTGTACGTACTCACATCAAAAAGCACATGCGATTCAGCTTCGTAGGCAAAACCATCTTCGATCAAGGCAGCTATCATGGCTGAAATTTCAGGCAGATGATCCGTAACACGCGGCTCTATATCAACCGGCAGAACACCTAACATTCCCAGATCAGCATGAAATGCATTGGTATAGCGTTCAGATATCACGTCGATTCCGACGCCTTCCATCACCGCGGCTTTATTAATTTTATCGTCAATATCTGTGATATTTCGAACGTACTCAACATTCGGATACAAGCTTCTAAGAAGCCTTGCGAGAACATCAAACACGACCGGAGGTCGCGCATTGCCAATATGCGCAAAGCTATATACCGTAGGACCGCACACATACATTGTCACTCGCTCTGTATCGAGCGGAACAAAAATCTCCTTTTTACGGGTAAGTGTGTTGTGAAGGCGTAGCTCAGGCATGTAGTTCACACAGTTAGTTCAAACAAATAGATGGTAAGACGGATAGATGCTTAGTTTTGATATATCTTAAACACACTTATTGAAGATGTGTTTTAGAAAGTTGCTAAAACTTATAATTCAGAATGAGATAAAAAGGTACAGAAATCTACTGTTAATTATGGGCCAATACAGAATCGATAATATAAAAAACGGCGGTTAAAGCCCGCCGTTCGTCGAAAGTTATTCCAAGGCTCTACATAAATAATCGAAGGGTCACCATAGCCGAATAATCTGTGCTGGCGCCTTGAATGTGATTAGGCTCTGTTCGCATCATTAAAAAGCTGCCAATCTCACCAAAGCCAGAAAGTGGTATTCGGTAATATGCTTCCAATCGATGCTCAGCACCCTCTGCTCGCAAATCAAGCCGACTGGTGTTCTTTAGTACCTTTCGGCCTCCATCCAAAGCATACGGAATCACATAATCAACTTCTCCACTAGTAATCCTCATTGGTTGAGACCAGGCTACACCGGCTCTATCCCCATCAGCAAACAAATTATTAGCCAACACTCCAAAACCAAACCATTCACTACGAACATTGGAGAAGTTATGTAACAAACTTTCATCCGCCTCATCAACATAACTCAATCCTTGCCCCATGTTACCTACCAGAGAAACACGATCGGACAAGCGATAATGAGCAGTTAAATTGACTGTCCAGGTCTCTGTTTGGTTAACCCCAAATGCTCCACCACTAGAGCCACCAAAAAAGCTTTGGTTTTCGGTTAACTGTGCAATCTGCAAATCTACAGCTCCCCGTTCGCTTAGTCGGTAATCCAACTGGATTAACGCGCTAGAGCTATCTAAGCCAAATTCATGTGTTTCATCAACTGAAACCACACCCATCTGCAAACTCAAATCATCCGCTAGGGGATAAGCAATCGCAGCTGAATTTGCACGGCTTGAAAAACCTAAAGCAGGTGATACAAAAGTCTCTCCAGACAAAAACACCGCCTGACTCATGACCCCACGTGAACCTTCGTCTGCAACTGAAGCGAACTGAGTGCTGGGGTTAGTGTTGTGACTTATTCGATAGTTCAGACCATCCACATCACCACCCGCCAATGAGAAAGATACGTCAGTATTTTGTTGATCGTCCCATACAACATCTCCTGCAAGAGCAGAATACCGGTCAAACTCAAATGTCTCAGTACCGAATGTAGAGTATCTAAAATCAACAAAACTATTGCCCAATCCGGTTTGCATACGCGCGGCACCGTACTGCTCATCCAATGAACTAAAGAAACTACCGACATCGCTCGCACGATCTGCGATGGTCACGTAACCACCTAAATCCACCTCAAATGGACGTCCATAGGAATCTAATACAAGAGTCTTCTCTAACTGCTCCTCTGCATCTCCCCGAAAAAGTAAAGCAGCGCCAACTGCAGCACCTACCAACAGAGCTGCACCCGCACCGCTGGAGCCACCACCACCGCTACCACCCGTACCAGTATTCGCTTGATCATTGGTTGGAACTGTAACTGGCCCAACTATTGAATTTATAACTTGCGCTGCATCAGCAACAAATCCATTCCCCCACACGGGGTCGATACCCTCTTCGCCCATATCAATAGCAGAAGCAAATATGACTTGCGCCACATCTTCCCCTGTTAATGTAGGGTTTTGTACTAGCACTGCGGCTCCGATTCCGGCCATTCGTGCAGCCGCAAAAGACGCCCCAAAAACAGGGCTAAAACCTGTAACACCATGCGTTACGACATATCGATCAGCCGTAGCTCCAGCCCGATTTGACTGCGCCAACAAACCGCCCCCCGCATCTGCACCGCCAACTATGACAACCCCAGGTAATACAAAATGCGCAGAAGCCATTGCGTTAGGTTCGTCCGAAAACCCGTTACCGGACTGTATTGAAATAAACTTTCCTGCGTCGGATGCCGCGCCCATGTTATTTAAAAATCCCTTAAATCCCTCGCTTATAGACAATACCCGTATATTTGAGTTTTGAATGGTCGCAAACAAGGCAGCATCACTAGCCGCTTGGGTACCAAAAAAACTCCCGTTAGTCACCTTAAGAGCCGCGATAGCGATTCCAGACGACTCCTCGTCAATAATTAGAGCTGAGGTAGTGCCGTGGGAAATACTTGTAGAGTCGAAAAATGACCCGTTATTTAATAAAAAGTCGGTGCTAAATTCAGAAATAACATTGAGATTATTGTTGGTGTTAACTCCGGTATCGATTAGCCCTACTACAATCGTACCTTCGGGAACAATGGCCGGAGCTTCAGGCTCTGTAGTTTCCGGCGTTGTGGTGTCGGGCGCTGTAGTTACAGGTGGTGTAGGGTCAGTTACTTGAGCGTAGGCAGTGCTATAGAAAACTAGCGCCACGGGCACAATGACCGACCTGAGTGGCCTTGAAATCGCGGATATAATCAATCCGAACTGTGGTTTGGTAAACATATCTCAAACTCTCCAAATCAGTAACTCGCCAAACAGCGCAAGCAGTCAGCATAACCACGTTTGAGGTTTAATTTGCGAAAATTAGTGAAAAAGAAGACCGCACTGCACTTAGTTCCATCACTACCCAAAATAGCTACTGTCCCCATCTTGCCGTTACTATCTTTGTATGGGCGACGGATTCTAACATTTATAACCATTTCGAAACAAAACTTTATCCGCCTATAAATAACACGAGAACGGCGTATTTAGAAGACCATTTCACGTTCAAGCAAACGTATTTACCAACAGAACAGTACAACGATATCTATCCTGAACGGGGTATCGTTTAACTAAAGATACTGGGGCGAGCCTTAAACATTTGTTGCAATGCCACGAGACACATAGCCCCGAATATAAAAACCATCCATGTTGGCATACTCATCCCCAAAAACGACCATTGTATTTCGGCGCATTCGCCACTACCTGACAGCACCGTAGAAATAGTTTCCAAAAGTGGAAACGCTTGCAACATAAAATCAAGATCTGGACCACACGCAGGTACCTGATCGGCTGGCAAACCTTGCAGCCAAACTTGCCTACCGGCTATTGCCGCCCCAGCCAACGAAAACACTAGAACGAAACCAGCGTAAACCCGATGCCCTGTTATTCCAGGGTTGTGCAAAAACCCAACCAAGCAGACTAGCCCAACCGCGACAACAAAAACTCGCTGAAACATGCACAATGGACAGGGATTAAGCCCCATAAAATGCTCAAAGTACAACGCGCACAACATGAGTCCAGTACAAGTTAAAAAACCTACTAAATATAGTCGTGTAGAAGGGTTTCGCATGGCCATCAACCTTTATGTTTCAATTATTAATGTGGCTTTTCAAACAACTCACACAGCTTACAACACATTAGTCACCCGTCACAATCCGAACCCAATTAATTATTGGTCAGCGCAATTAGATTCTGGCCACTCAACCACATATTCTTCCCAATCTTTATCAACCGTTTGCTCGCTACGAACCCTCCCTCGAACCGACATTCCTGCTTTATGAACCGATTCTGAATCACCCGTTACCAGAGGATGCCAAATCGGTAAATCTTGACCCTCAAACAGCAACCGGTATGCGCAACTCGAGGGTGCAAATTCGACGCATTCCGCCAAATTTTGTGGGGTCAGCACCATACACCGAGGCACCAATTTTTTTCGTTGCTTGTACCGAGTACATCGGCATGCCTTCTGGTCCAGTAAATCACAACACACGTCGGTGTATACCAAAGTGCTGGTCTCGATATCTTGCAACTGATTTAGACAGCACTTAGCGCAACCATCACAAAGAGATTCCCACTCCTGAGTAGACATCTCATTTAAGTTTTTTGATTTCCAGAACGGAACATCTTTCGATTCCGAAAGTGGCTTCCCTAATGCGGCAGTAGATGACTTCTTTAAAGACACAATTTCATATGTAATTTGCCAATATCTGCCATTTTGAGAGCTTTTGTTCAAAACTCATTCCGGCATTTGCAGGACTGGTCGACGGCAATTTAATCAATTCGGGAAGCATACTCGGATCTACCCCTGCCAGTGAAACATCGGGGACTGCATATTTTACAAAATACTTTTCCGCGGCGGCCCCATTGAAAGCGATCAATTTTATAGAGTTCGAAGCCAACAAATCTGAAAACGGATTAACCTCTAATCCCGACGACTTAATATTGCTATCCAAACTTCCTTCCCTATAGGCGCTATGCACTACATCCCACAGCATTATTCCACGTTGGGCCAAACAGCTTACACGGTGACGATAGCTGCTACCAACTTCAAATTCAGCGATTCTGGCCATAATCGACCAAAATTGATTCCTAGGATGAGCAAAATATTGTTGCTCTTGAATTGATGCAACTCCAGGCAACGACCCCAAGATAAGCACAGTCGGTTGTAAATTACCGACTGGGTCAAACCCGGTCGCCATGTCACCAATAAGCGCCTCGGCAGCAGGGGCATCAGGCATAGACCGCCCCCTGCGCAGCAAACGAACACACAATCAGTTGACCGTTGGGTCTAACTCTCCACGTGCATATAACTCGGTCATAACCTCTAAACTAATTGGGCGTATCTTACTGGCGTGCCCTGCTGTCCCAAACGCTTCGTAACGAATAATACAAATATCTGACATAGCTTTGAGCGCCTTGCCCATATATTTACGCGGATCAAATTCGGCGGGGTTATCGTTAAAGAATTGTCGAATCGCGCCGGTTACTGCCAAACGTAAGTCAGTATCGATATTCACCTTACGCACACCGTGTTTTATTCCTTCTTGAATTTCTTCAAGTGGCACGCCATAAGTCTCGCCAAGATCACCACCGTGCTCGTTAATAATCTTGAGCCATTCTTGAGGAACCGAAGAAGAGCCATGCATTACCAAGTGTGTATCCGGTATACGTTTGTTGATCGCCTTTATGCGGTCGATAGCAAGGATATCGCCAGTTGGCGGGCGAGTAAATTTGTACGCCCCATGGCTGGTTCCTATTGCTATGGCCAATGCATCAACACACGTATCTCGAACGAAATCAGCGGCCTCATCCGGGTCAGTCAATAGTTGATCATGACTCAAAACTCCCTCGGCACCTGAGCCATCTTCATCACCTGCCATCCCGGTTTCCAAGGAACCTAAACAACCTAACTCGCCTTCTACCGACACACCGCATGAGTGTGCCAACTCGACAACCTTGCGCGTCACCCCCGAATTATAATTGTAGTCAGCTGGAGTCTTCATATCCTCTTTAAGGGAGCCATCCATCATGACTGATGTAAAACCGAGCTGAATTGAACGCTGGCATACCGCCGCTGACGCGCCATGATCTTGATGCATTGCTACCGGAATATGCGGCCATTCCTCAGTCGCGCTTAATATCAGGTGCCGCAAAAAAGGCGCGCCCGCATATGCACGCGCGCCAGCTGATGCCTGCACAATTACCGGGCTATCTGTCTTATCAGCAGCTTCCATAATGGCACGCATTTGTTCCAAATTATTTACATTGAACGCAGGCACGCCATAACCAAATTCCGCCGCGTGATCCAACATTTGCCGCATACTTATTAACGCCATTACGATGACTCCTTCTTGATTTCGATATTTATTAAATTATTCATTATTCTTGACTTACGTTTTCAATATTTACTTTTCCAACCCTTAGTCGCTAATCGGCAGGATTCTGCGTGCTCTAATTATCAGAGCTATTCTTTCCTAAGCTAAACAAACGGATACGAACGTTACTCTATTTAATCTTCCCCCAACATATCAATTTTTTATTTTATACCGAATGTGTAATCTGGAATTTTAAATCGACTTCTACTTTGACAACGTCAATCCTCGGTTACGGAATTGTGACCAACTTAAGCGTATTTGTATTGCCCTCTACGCCCTCAAGATCACCAAATGTAATTAATACTATATCCCCAGAATTTAGCTTCAACAATCCACGAAGCACTTCTACTGCTTGAAAGGGTGGCTCGACATCATTATTTTTATCAACATCCCACAATACAGGGTATACACCGCGATACAAAGTAACCCGATGCACGGTTGCCGCACTGCGTGATAATGCCATTATCGGAATACCTGAACTGATTCGTGACATTAGTTTGGCCGTTTGGCCAGACTCTGTTAACGCCAAAATAGCTCGCACCCCAAGGTGATTCGCTATATACATGGCGCCCATAGCAATTGACTCTTCGGCATCATTTAGCGGTTCATCAACGCGATGTCGAGATATTCGTGCGAGTCGATGACGCTCCGCACCCAGACAGATTCGCGCCATGGCCTCAATCACTTTATCGGGATGCGCACCAACAGCAGTTTCAGCTGATAGCATCACCGCATCAGTACCGTCCATTACGGCATTCGCAACGTCCAAAACTTCGGCACGTGTCGGTATAGGACTCTCCACCATGGATTGCATCATCTGCGTTGCCGTAATGCAGACACAATTTCGTTCCCGCGAAGCATTTATTAATATTTTCTGGATTGCTGGCAATTCCGCGTCACCGATTTCCACAGCCAAATCACCGCGCGCTATCATCACTGCATCAGAGGCATCAATAATTTCCACATGCCGCTCAACCGCCTCAGCTCGCTCAATTTTTGACACAATTGAGCCCTGCCCACCTGCTTCTCGAAGCAAACGACGAGCCAACTCCACATCCGCTGCACAGGTTACAAAGGAGACTGCTACATAATCTGCACCTACTTTAGCAGCTGTCAAAATGTCAGCTTTATCTTTTTCTGTTAGCGCGGCCGCCGACAAGCCCCCACCCGCCAAATTCAAGCCCTTGGAATCTGACAGCACACCACCGATAGTAACTTTTGTACTAACTCTTGTTCCTTCAATGCCGGTAACCTGCAGTTCAATAAGGCCGTCATCCAAGAGCAAACGATCACCCGTTGTTACGTCCTCAGCTAGAGGCTGATAGGTAACTCCTACACGATGTTGATCTCCAACAGCCCCTTCCAGGCTTGAATCCAATTCAAATTCATCAGATTCAACTAGCTTGATTTTTCCGTCACTAAACTTACCGATTCGAATTTTAGGGCCTTGTAAATCAACCAATATTCCTACAGTCCGGCCTGACTCTCGACTTAAGCGTCGAACCTGCTCAATTCGATCAAGGTGATCTTGCTCATTACCATGCGAAAAGTTAACTCGCACGACATCCAACCCATGCTTGAGCATTTTGGTGAAAACTTTCTCGTCATCGGTTGCGGGACCAAGCGTGGCAAGAATTTTGGTGCGCCGTAAGTGATCTACTTTAGTTTTTGTATTCATTATCTATTGTTTAGCCAACCGAACTTAACGCTTCTAATTTTATTAGCCAAACTTACTTTTACCCTGTTCAAATTAATTCAAATTGTATTGCTGTCCGCAGAATCTTACCTAAGCTGCGGCTCGAGTTTCTAACATCGCAACCGCCGGCAGTATTTTGCCTTCCAAGAACTCAAGGAACGCCCCGCCACCGGTTGAGATATACGAAATGTCCTCAATCACGCCAAACTGGTCAACAGCGGCGAGAGTATCTCCGCCGCCAGCGATCGAAAAGGCACTGCTCCTTGCCACTGCAGTCGCCAAATCTTTAGTACCCCGTGAAAACTGGGGAAACTCAAAAACTCCAATCGGGCCATTCCAAACAATAGTTCCTGCGCCAGCAATTATGCTATCGAGTGCTAGCGAGCTTTGAGGGCCAATATCAAAGATCATCTCATCAGCTTGTACTTCATTGACCGTTTTTAGAACGGCCTCGGTAGACTCTGAATACTGTTTACCACAGACAACATCTACGGGAACCGGTATTGCCGCACCACGAGACTTCATTAGCTCTGTTAGCGCCCTTGCCTCCTCTACTAACTCTTCTTCGTATAAAGATTTACCCACCGGGTATCCCGCCGCCGCAATAAACGTATTTGCAATGCCGCCACCGACAATAAGTTGATCAACAAACTTTGCCAAACTTCGTAAAACGGACAATTTGGTCGAAACTTTAGACCCGCCGACAATCGCCACCAAAGGTCGTTTGGGGTTATCCATCGCGCGCACCAGGGCGTCTAATTCAGCCGCTAACAACGGGCCGGCACATGCTTGCTGGGCATATAAACCTACGCCATGTGTTGATGCCTGGGCGCGATGAGCGGTACCAAAAGCATCCATAACATATAAGTCACATAGCGCGGCATACTGTCGGGCCAATTTCTCATCATCAGATTTTTCACCCTCCCAAAACCGCACATTCTCCAACAACCTAATTCCACTTTTGATCGGCTGTAGTATTTTTGGATGTGAACTCTCTAGCATTACCTTTTCGTTTAAAGCGGCCGACAAATGGTCTGCAATTGGTTGCAAACTTAAGGCTGGGTCGACTTGACCTTCAACAGGACGGCCTAAATGGGACATTATCGTTACGCTGGCTGCATTTTTTATGGCACGGCGCAAGGTCGGCAATGATGCATCTATACGCTTACTACTAGTAATATTACCGTCAACTAGCGGGACATTGAGGTCCTGACGAATGAGTACTCGTTTGCCAGCAAGGTCAATATTGTCAAATGTATTTATCATCCTCTAATGCTACCCAAGTAATCGCTTACTCTGGGCTAGCACATTGTCGACAGTGAATCCAAAATGCTCAAACAATTTAGACGCTGGCGCCGATTCCCCAAAACTATCCATGCCTATAACAGCGCCGTTTAAGCCAACATATTTATACCAATAGTCAGTTGAACCTGCTTCGATTGCCAATCGTCGATCGCAGGATGCTGGTAACACTGATTCACGATAGGCAGCATCTTGCCGGTCAAACTCTGTTGTTGACGGCATAGATACTAAACGAACCCGTACGCCGCTTTCGGTTAATTGTTCATTCGCTAACTGGGCAATCCCAACTTCAGAGCCACTGGCAATAATTATTAACTCAGGTAAACCCTCACAATCTGAAAGCACATAACCGCCCTTCTCGATATTCACCAGATCAATATTATCTCTATTCATATGCGGTAGAGTTTGCCGCGAATACACCATACTTACAGGACTGTCCTGTGACTCGCAGGCGAATTTCCAAGCCACCGCAGACTCAACAGCATCGCAGGGCCTCCAAACGGAATGATTTGGAATTAGGCGTAGACTCGCCAGATGCTCGATCGGTTGATGCGTTGGACCATCTTCTCCAAGACCAATTGAATCATGAGTAAACACAAATAAACTTGGTTGCTTCATAAGCGCGGCCATTCGAATCGCATTGCGCGCATAATCCGAAAACACTAAAAATGTTCCAGCATACGGCTTGAATCCATCATGCAACGATATTCCATTCATTATCGCCGCCATAGCAAATTCACGAACCCCATAATTAATATAATTGCCGCTAGCATCCTCATCGGAAATTGTTTTCGAGCCACTCCAAACAGTATTATTTGAACCAGTCAAATCGGCAGAACCGCCAATTAGCTCCGGCAGCAAACCAGCGTAGTATTCAAGTGCCCGCTGCGATGACTTACGTGTCGCAAGTGTCGGTCCTTCTTGTTGAGTCGCCTGAATGAATGCCGTAGAAAGTTCTGCCCAGTCTTCGGGCATAGTACCCATCATGCGGCGTCGGTATTCCTCAGCCAACTCAGGGTGTTTACTTTGGTAATCCTCAAGCACCCCCTGCCATTGAGCTTCATCTTGCTGACCTTGCGCACAAGCGTTCCAATCTTTGTAAACCGCTTCTGGGATATCAAACGGTGCATGCGGCCAATCAAGGCCTTCACGCACCAACTGAATCTCTTCATCACCTAATGGTGCGCCGTGACTGCCCGCAGTTCCCTGCTTGTTAGGCGCTCCGAAACCAATAGTCGTTCGACAACAAATCATACTGGGCTTACCGGTCTCAGCAACGGCAGATTGAATCGCCGCATTTATGGCCTCAGCATCGTGGCCATCGACGTCACGCAACACATGCCAACCGTACGCCTCAAATCGTGCTGCAGTATCATCAGTAAACCAGCCGTCCACCGGCCCATCAATTGATATTTTGTTATCGTCCCAAATTGCTACCAATTTACCTAAGCCAAGCGTCCCAGCCAGTGAGCAAGCTTCGTGAGATATTCCTTCCATTAAGCAACCATCACCCATAAACACCCAAGTTCGGTGATCCACCAACGCAAGGCCAGGCTGATTAAATTGTGCCGCTAGTACCTTTTCTGCCAAAGCAAAACCCACCGCATTCGCGATACCCTGACCTAAAGGGCCTGTGGTGGTTTCAACCCCCGGGGTATAACCGTGCTCGGGATGGCCTGGTGTTCGAGACTCAAATTGTCGAAAGTTTTTTAAATCCTCTATGCTTAAATCGTAACCAGTCAAATGCAGCAAAGAATAGATGAGCATGGAACCGTGTCCATTAGAAAGCACAAATCGATCACGATTTTGCCAACCTGGGTTAGCCGGGTTATGTTTTAAGTGACCGGACCATAAAACCTGGGCAATATCCGCCATCCCCATCGGCGCACCGGGGTGTCCAGAATTTGCTTGCTGCACAGCGTCAGCACTTAGTATACGTATCGCATTTGCCATCAAACGCGCATCAACTGTGGTCGTCATTTAGTGACTCCGTTGGTGGAAGTTGGTTAGGAATATTCACGAGGACTATTTGTCAGCTTATCGAGGTTAATCAGCTCAAAATACTGCCGATTTTGCTAGTCGAACTATATACAATGAAGTCACTTTATAACAGGCAAAACCACTATCTAAAAGATACACAATTGGCCAAAGTGCAAATTACCCAACACCAGGACTAGAGGGTTGGAAAAGTATCTAGCAAGGCACTAATATCCGGGATCACCGCGAGCCTTCCTTTTACGTTAACCCCCATTACTGCAAAACGAATATCCAGATCCGTTGGAAGCTCCATTTCAACAGCGGCATCATCAATGGTAACTGTCTTGGGGTTTCCTTCACTCAATATAGCTAGCCTGGAGGCCTCGCCTCTTTCTGGCAAAGGGTTTAGTACTAATACCCGTTGGCCCTTCTTTTTTGAGTTCGCCACTCTAGCGCCTAGCATTGCATCAAACGAGACCACCGGTACTGACACACCTCGCCATTCGACAAAACCCACAAACCAATCTGCCCCGGCTGGTTCGTGACTAATTTTTTTATTGTCAACTATCTCGTCGATTGCCACCCCCGGAAGCAGAACATTAATTTGACTACCCGGCACCATCACGCAATGCACACTGAGCGAATCCAATTGACCAATCATTCAACGTCACCGCTTAGTTGTTTAGGAATACGCGCTTGCAGCACGGCCCTTAGATCACCAATATCATAAGGCTTACCAAGAAAGTCACTGGCTCCCAAATCAAACGCCCGCTGACGATAATGCTCTAAAGTTCGAGAAGAAATTATTGCTACTGGGATATCCATATATTCCGCTTGGTTTGCCTTCCATTCAAGAAAGCCAAACCCGTCTAACCGAGGCATTTCCAAATCGAGTAAGATTAATGCTGGCCGCCGATCAGCGATCTGACGTTGCGCTTCAACGCCATCTCTAGCCATCACTGCCTCTATGCCCATGGCTGCCAAGTCGCGTTCAGCCGCTTTGCGCACAGTTAAGGAATCATCTACTACCAGCACAACGGGTGCATTACCATCAGCACTCACGGTGGCATCAACATGTACTTCAGATTCGATATACGACAACCCTACAAAATTCACTACTAACGCCAATTCCCCATCATTCCCTGGAGTGGTACCCGAAAACAAAGTTAATTGCTCTAAATGCCCTCCGAATGGTCGTAACATAACCTCTCTAGATTCACCGATTTGGTCGACGACAACAGCAATATTTTGAGTTCCACAACGAACCATCAGAACAGGTAATGAGTCGTGGTCTTTACCCTTCCTTCGACCACCAAAATAATCTAGCAAATCAATTAACAAAAAGGGCTCACCATCGTGATCAATGCTAAATCGCTCTCCTGATCGAAGCCTTTTATAATCTTGGGCAGATAACTGCTTTACGCGTTCAATCGTATGCGCAGCAGCCGCATAATCACGCTTTCCTAGTCGAAAAAATAGAACTCTTGAGACTGCCAATGAAACTGGCACGCGCAATACAAAAGTTGTTCCTCCGCTGGATACCGGCTCGAGATCAATCGAACCACCCAACACGTGCAACGCATGCTTTACTGCATCTAGGCCAACTCCTCGACCAGAAACAGCGGTGACTTCTGAGGCTGTCGAAAAGCCGCTACTGGTAATAAATTGAATGACGTTCTGCGGAGTTACCATTTCGACCGATTCTACCAACTCAGCTTCTACTGCCCGTTGCGCTATTTCTTCAAAATTCAGTCCAGCTCCATCATCACTAATCGCTATACGGACATCCCTACCGATATGCTCGCAATGCACTTTTATACTGGCCTCGATTGGCTTGCTGGCAGCTTTTCTCTTATTGGTACTCTCGATACCATGATCCACGGCATTTCTAAGTAAATGTTCTAACGCAGGGCCAATAATATCCAGCACAGCGCGATCAATACCGATCTCTTGACCTGTGATTTCAAACGCAACACGTTTTCCCAGCTGGCGACTAGTTTGCCGTACAACTTGACGCAATTGAGGCGCCAAATCAGCGAATGGTACTAATCGAATCGCCATCACCTCTTGTTGCAACTCTGCTTGCGCAGAACCCTGACGTGCTAATGAGTCTTCAATTCTACCAGCTCTGCTATTTAACTCGGCTTCCAACCCCTTTAAATCATCAATTTCCTCCAACATTGAACGTGTAGCTTGCTGCAGCCGCGAGTATCGATCCATTTCAAGAGGATCAAGCTTTCCAGCATTCGTCCCAGTATTTTCGACACCTGCATCAATCTGAGTTTCAACTTCAACGTTAAAATCGTCTAGCTGATCGGTCAAACTGATCAGTTTCTTCTGTTGCTGTTCCAATGTTTCCCGTAATCTAACTACATCTTCCTCAATCTGGGCGCGAGACACACTGCTACTCGAAATCACGTCTGACAACTTGTCGAGTACAATATAGTCAATATTTACACCACCCTTACCCAGTGCAATATCCGCGACATCAGTGCCAAGTTCGGAATCAATATCGATCGATAGATTGGAAGTTGACGACAGGTCTGGATGTAATTCAAATTCACCGAGTTTCAAATCATTCAAGGCCGCGGCTTCACTCAAAGCTCCGCGTAAGCTATCAAATGGCTCGAGCCGCTGCCCGCTTTCAATCCGTTTAACCGAATCAACGAGCACGTCGTGTGTCTCTTCTAATAAATTTCGAAAAGTTTGCGCTGACGCAGCCGATAACTCCTCTCGGCTTTCCACAAAGCCTTCCGACAAATGCACTAATTCCCCGACCTCGTCAAAACCTGCCATACGTGCACTACCCTTTAGAGTATGTAGTGCTCTTAACAGGCTATCCCGAACTATTTGCCATCGATCTACATCATGAATATCAGACAATTGTTCATTAATCGTTCGCAACACAATGTGGGCTTCATCACAAAACACACTCACCAATTCAGGGTCAATATGTCCCGCGTCCGCGGTAACTTTTGCATCAAGGTGCTGGTCCAGCCCATCGATACCAGCCTTCGCGGTAGCAACAGATAAATCTCGATTCTCCATGCGAACACAATATCGCTCAGCCACACCTTCGCTATCATCCAAGTCGTGGGTAATCAATTGCTTCAATACCTGAGGCCCCTCGGAAAGCAATTGGCCTACAGCGGAATCTGCGAAATCGACGTCTTCATCGCGCAGAAAATTCTCTGAAACCAAACTTAGTCGGGCCACAACCAACTCACCCGAAGCGTTCGCCAAAGTTTTAAGCGACTGCCAAACGCCCAGTGCTTTCGTTCGCGACCGCATTTGCGCCGGCCATCCACTAGCCGTCATTATTGATGCAAGAAAATCAAGTAAACCCTGCGCCTCTTCAATAAAAATATCGGACCCAGACGATGGCTGTGGAGAATCCAAAGAGGTCTTTGCCTCCACGGATTCCGCCTCCACCAAACCCGCCAGCTCAGCTAGAGTTTTTCCTACATCACTAGCAGCAGGGTCCGCTGCCGTTTCTGCCACTGGAAGCGACTGAATCAGTGCACTATATGCGCGCTGATGTTCCGCCTCCCTGGATAACGCAAGCGCTTGAATTGCACTCTTGCCAGACACCTCGTTAACCATCTGACGTAGATCGCCCAGCAGCACTTTCAATGCCTCTACTCCGACCACCGGTAGCGCTACCTTACTATCATAGTGATAGGCGATATAGTCATCCACGTCAGAAAACAATTTACCTATCGAAGTGAGACCCAAGGTCCTAAAGTTGCCCAACAGGGTATGAATCGCCAAACGTAATTTTTGGCTTACCGAGCGATCATCAGTAGCCATCCATTGTTCGATTTCATTAACATGTTTCGACGCTTCTCGGGCAAATACTTGCCGCAACTCTTCATCACCTCGAGCAGCGATAGATTGCCCTGATTCACCTTTATCACCGGCCAATAAAATTTCATGTAAATCATCCGCCTGACGATGCCAGTCAACAAGATCCACATTAGATTCTTCTATATAGTTTGTATTGTGTAATTGGCCAAGTTGTTTGCTAATGGCAGCTAAAAATTTCAGTAATTCAGATGACGGGGCTTGGGCAGCATCAAGCACGATATTGCAAAGAGATTCCGCTATCCAACCCAGCTCACCAGTTGCCTGCAAGCCTGCGGTTCGGCCGCTACCTTTAATGGTATGCATTAGCCGCCGAAAATGTTCTAGCGCTTCTGCCTTCGAAGGTGTTTGTACCACCTGCAATAAATACTTGTTTGCGCTTGGCAATACTTCATTCATCTCTTCAACAAAAACTGCTCTAAGCTCGTCCTCAGTTGAAATAAAGCTGGACTCATCATCGGTGGTATTCAAATCAAAATTGAGATTGATTTCACCCTCATCCAAATCATCATGAATTCGTATTTCGCTAGACGCAGGTTGCTGCTCAGAGCTAGCCAAATCTACTCGTTGGACGTAAAGCTCAATGATCTGCTCCGCCACCTTCGCCATGGATGCTTTAAGCATCGCAACCACTTCCGGAGCAAGCAACCCAGGATCACTTTCAACCACATCCAACAAGCCTTGAACTTCAGTCACGAGGTTAGTTGCGCGTGTTAAACCACAAGTGGCCGACAACGCGTGCATATCTCTTAGATCTCCCCGCAAGGCGGTCAACGACTCCAGCACAGCCGGTTCATGTAGCCAGCGCTGTAAATTATGAGTAGATCGTTCAATAAGTTCTTCTACGTCATCTTGAGAGACCTCCTTCCCGGATGCTCTCTCAAGGTCTCCTAACGACCGTTCAATAAGCTCATCAAGTCCACCGCGCCCGGATTTTAGTGCCCCAACATACGCATCAATCGCACCGACTACGACTGCCAAAGCTTCCAATACCGGAGTTGTTGGCGCTAACTTCCTTGCAAATATAGCCCGAGCAGAATCTGCAGCTCTAGTAAGCAAAAGTGAAGCGCGTTGTTCTCCCAAAATCTGAAGCACTCCGCGAACATGATCGAATTTTGACGCTATATCACTAAGAATATTTAGGCTTACTGGATCCTTGGAAAAGCTTTCCAAATCCCGCTCTAACTCGCTCAGGGTTTGATCAACCGCTTGACTGACGACATCTAACAGCTGGACTCTCTCTAGCGCACTTACCTCATCTTTACCAACATGGCCTAGTTCTCGACCATCGACCAGACCTTTAAACTGACTGGTCTTAGCCGCTGCTCGCTTCTCCCATTCTTCATCAGGGACGACCCGCCCTGAAAGCGCTTGCTCGAGAAAAAGAAGCGCAGCCGCCAAATGTAGCGCTAAGGTTTCCGAGGAGTCCAGTTTACCCTCACGTACGCGGGCAAGCACCATCCCAACCGATTTGGATAATTCTGACAAAGGCTTTACTTTCAAAGCTTTGGCAGAATCGGATAATTTTTGAATCATTGGAAGCAAGCTGTCTAATAATTCACCTTCAATGCCATCACCATCGAAGTACCTTGTCATTAGCTGCTGAATACTGGCAACTTCAACTACAACTGACTTTTCCAGCTCGATCAAAGTTTCGCGATCGTATAGCTGATCTTCCGAACCTGCAGAATCCACAGGTTCATTAAAAAACTGCTCCAACAAATAAAAACTGCTTACTTTGTTCGCTAGTGATGTCTTAGGTTCAACTCGACCAATTTCAAACAGCATGCTTTTTAATAGGTCAATTTCCGGGTCCCGCAACATGGCACTTTCGCCGTGTTGCCCAAGCTCTCTAAGTAGGTCATCCAATCGTCTTAGTATTATGCGATGCTGGTGTTCGACTACGCCCTCTGAGGCAATCAATATCTCCAGATATGCGCAAGCCACCCACCACATTCTAGTGGCATAAGAAAACCGGGATATAGAAAGTACAAATTCTGCGACTGAAAGCGCAGGGGTCAGGACTTGAATGTCGCCTCCCTTCAACCACGCTAACAACGATTTTTGAAAAGTTAGTCGTTGATTCTTTATCGCTGCAATGTAATCTTCTTCAGACAACGCTTCGCCAGCCGGTAATTCGGGAAGGGCATCCAAAACAGGCAAAAAGAACTCGCTTCCATAAAATTCTGGTTCGCCTCGAAGTTCGCGTAAATTATTAATTACCGCCAATCGATAAGCTGGGAGTTCTGGCCTACCAATAGTCACTCGATCCAATGCGAGCCCTATTTCCTTGATACCTTCACTTAGGACATCAGACAACTTAGCCTGATCGATCTCGAGTTCTTTTTCCGTCGCTACCTGCTCAAGTTCTTGAACGAACCGTCTAACGGCATCCAGCTGCACCATTTGCAGCGTTCCGCCAATTTGGTGCAAAAAATTAGCGGTATTGTGAAGTGCGACATTATCGCCAGTAATTTTATACCCTTGAAGCTCCCTAAGGGCATCCTTCATAGTTGACCGAACTTCTTCAGCGACCCATTCTAGGGTCGCCAAATCAACGTCTGGCCGAAAACTCATATACTCTGCTTATCCTGGCGGATGCAGCAATTACTCAGACTCACGCTGAGAGGGTAATTTGAAACCGGAAACAGAAGTCGCTAATTGTTCTCCCAGACTTCTCAATCTACCGACTTCCTTGGCGGCCTCAATTGCTCGCATAGCGCTACTTTCCGATTGATCTTTGATGTCAACCGCCTCACTAGACAACCGCCTAATTCCTGCTGCTTGACTTGATGCCTGATTCGCGATCGATGCGACCAATTTTGATACTTGAACCGAGGAGCTTTGAATTCTGTCAAGCGCCTGACCAGCCTCATCGGTCATTTTGGCACCTGCCACTACTTCTCCGGTCGCCAGTTCCATTGCGTGAATTGCGTTCTTGGTATCCTTTTGAATGCGATTGACCAGTTCAGCAATACTTCTAGCCGCATCCGCGCATCTCTCCGCTAAAGATTGCACTTCGTCTGCTACTCCAGCAAAACCAACAGAATGTGTAGATGCTCCAACTGCCGCCTTTATCGATGCATTTAACGACAATATATTAGTTTGTTCCGCTAAGTCCTCGATTGTAACCACCATTTCACCAATCTGTTGCGAACTCTCACCCAGTCGCTTAATTCTCTTAGACGTTTCCTGAATTCGCCCACGAATACTGTTCATACCAGCGATTGATTTAGCAACTACATCGGTACCCGTTTGAGCGACATCCATAGTATTGCTGGCAACCGAATTTGATTGCTGTGCCGACTCCGCAAACTGCTCAATGCTCTGCGCTACCATATTTAATTCTGATGCCATCTGGGCAATCATCCCCGAATGACGCTGATTGGTAACGGCCAAATCCTCACTATGTTCAACTGCATTTTCAGCTTCGCTACCAAGCTGATCTGCGGCCGATTGAATTTGACCAACCAAACCTCGCATTTCATAGACCGCATAGTTGACGGAATCAGCAATCGCTCCAGTTATTTGGTCTGTCACCTCCGCCTCAATAGTCAGATCACCATCAGCCAAAGCGGCGATTTCATCTAGCAACTTCAATATCGACTCTTGGTGCTCTTGTGCTTCGAATCCCGCTCTAGCCTGATTTCTCGCCCTACTTGCGCTGGCCCGAGCATCAGCCGATACCTGTAAATGTGATCGCAGCAATGCTAAAGCCCCAATAATCGCTAGTACCCACGGTATCCAGCCAAGCCATCGCGCGAGCGTTACATTATCTAACGCCGTAACCGCAGAGGCTCGCAAACTAGCTGCATGCCCGTTCACATCATTCAGCGAGTCTCTAGCCTCTAAAAACTCTGGGGCACGCTCTTCAATTTGCCTCGTAAGCATAGAAAATTCTCCGTACGCATCGCCCAATACTTCGAAATCTTCAGGCATACGAGAAGCATATTCCGCGCTTAAATTCGCCAGGGTAATCTCAAAAAACTGGACCCCCTTCACAATCTGCTCCAACGCATCTCCAGTGCGTTCCCCGCCACTTACAACCAACATCACCTCTTTTATTAGCTTCTGTGTTATAGCTCTAAGGTCTGCAGCTGCATCCAATAGCGCAAAATCACCGCCCTGTACTCCAATCTTTCCAGCCACTTCATCAACACTAGCAATCAACACGGGCCCAATAATATCTATCGAACTCGCCCCGTCGTATATTCCCGTAATCGCTTGCTGCGCATTACTTATATTTGCTAACGAGCCGTCAAGTAGTCTCCAACGTCGGTCAATGTCTCCATCGTCGAGACCAGTCACTGTGGCAATCCCATCGTCGATAATGTTGGACCAACTTAATTCACGAGCTAAAGTAGCAATTTGACTACGCGCCTGCGTTATATTGGCAAAACTATCGACGTCGCCCAACATTGCGTTTTGCGCATTTAATTGAAGGTCACCTGAAACGACCAACATTTCTTGAATCACCAGGCCCGCTTTTCCAGTTACGTCAGCGCTTCGCCAAGCAAGTAATTGAAACAGAGTAGCAACGATCAATAGGAATAAACCAAAATTCAACCATTTCCGTCCGATCGCATTAGACGGTTTTGGCGGAGCATCCAATTCGAGTTGCTGCGTAGAATTGCTCGCAACGTCTTGAGCACCAGTCTTTTCGGAAGAAGTCATTTTATTTTGATCAGTATCTATACTCATTCGTTGAATTCATCCAGAAATATCACCAATCGGTTCACTGAACTTCGTGGAATCGCGCAGAACTTGTAATGGCGGAAATATCCAACAGGTTCCATATCTGTTCTCCGTCAACGTAAGTCTGTCCAGAATAGCTGGATAGCCCGCTCGGTAGATCTTCAGTTGAGGCAACGAGATCAATATCAGCAAAACTTCGCAGACCAACCACACTATCAACCCAAAATGAAACTTGCAACGAAGAGTCTGCCAATACTAATAGTTGCCCGGCACCTTCCGCAATAGGGCCTCCCAACTCTAGAAAAAGGGCCAAATCAACAACGGAAAGGTTTCTCCCATGCCGGTTAATAACTCCTCGTAGCCAGGGCTTAGTTTTAGGCAAAACTAACATTGCTGCGGGGTCTGCAACACTATCGATTTGATTCATTTCACAACAAAGAGAGTATTTAGCAACTTCAAATGCGAGCACCTTGGGCGCATCAGAAGATGCTGATTCACCATGCTGATCTTGGACATAAAGCTGCTGCAAACCAAGTAGAAGTTCTACCGGCTTACGCGATAATATGGAGGCGCTCGCCATCACTCGGTTAACCCAACAATTGTCGACGTTAACGTGCAGCAAAAAAACGATTCATATGTCTCATCAAAACGATTCATGTGTCTCACCCCTGGTACGATCATCTTTAGCCAATAAAGACTCACCTAGAGCTCCTCTAGCTTACTTATTAGATCGCTCTCGCTAACCGGTTTAACCAGATACCCTTTAGCGCCTTGGCGTTCACCCCAAATCTTATCGGTCTGCTGGCCTTTGGAAGACAAAATAATTACCGGTATATCCTTAGTCGCAGGATCTTTTGCAAGTGCGCGGGTGGCTTGAAACCCGTTAATTCCGGGCATGACCACATCCATCAATATGCAATCGGGTGATTCACGCTTAGCCTTTTCAATTGCTTCTTCACCGTTACCTGCAGTGACTATGTCAAAGTTTTGGCTAGCTAATATACGTATCACTACCAACTGATCGGTCGGCGAATCGTCTACCAGCAACACTTTCTTTACACGCATGATAGATTCCTTCTGAATTGTTTAATCAACATAATTTTCATTGGCTAGGGTCAACGACTTTCACGTACCGATCGATGGCTTGCAATAACTCTTGCTTACTAAAAGGTTTGTTTATGTGTTGCTCAGAACCAGCAACTCGCCCACGAGCGCGATCAAAAAGACCATCTTTGCTCGAAAGCATCACCACCGGTGTATTTTTAAAAAATCGATTATTTTTTATCAATTTACAGGTCTGATACCCGTCAATACGCGGCATCATAATGTCAACGAATATTATGTCGGGGCGACGATCTGTGATAACAGACATTGCCTCGAAACCGTCAGATGCAGTGAAGACTTCAAAGCCTTCTTGTTTGAGTATTACTTCAGCGGACTTTCTGATGGTATTACTATCATCTATAACCATGACTTTAACCGACAATCTCAAACCTCCAAAACTATGATAGAACTGCGGTTTTTACCGCAAAATAGGACATATTTACAGCTACAGAGGATACCTGTTAACCCTTCCAAGTGACAAACAATTGGCTAACGCAATATCAACATTTAATAAGCGTAGCGATAAACCCGCAAACGACAAAGAACCAGCTCAACGATCAATAAGCCGCATATAAATACTTAATGCCTTTCCTCGCAGTGACGTTAGCCGCAATGCAGCATACCTGGCCTCCACCGGCACAAATTCACCAGATGAATATCGGGGTTGTAAATCGCCCACCACAATAGCGCCCGCAGAATACTCCCACACGCTACAATCAGCCAGTGCATCGCCAGCGTAAACAAATTTACGCTCTCCAAACAATGCACACAACTCAAGCGCCTTAGCTGGTCCTTTAATATTTTTACCGCCGGTACTCGCTATTACGCGATCAAATATACCCAAATCAGCTGCTACGCGCTGAGCTATTGAATTATCTGCCGCCGTGGCCAAGCACATGGGCCTCCCAACCCTCCGCTGCTCTCGCAAATAGTGTATCAGCGGTTGATTCCAATCCAAACTAGTCAAATCAAGCTGTACACGACTGAATACATATTGCTTAAAACGAGCCCGATTACCAAGCAAACGCAAGCTACTAATAAACTGTAACGGACGAGTGCGTAATAGCAACAAAAGACTCTCGAAAAGCGTGTCGGTATGGCATAAGGTTCCGTCAAGATCTACCGCGAGCGGCATTAATTAAAGATTAGTTTCAGTTTCCTTAACCAAAATTTTCTATGCCCCTATTCCCGGGTAGATGATCGATGATTAATTGTATAATGGTCGTCTTTTCAACACAGATATTGATGAGGCGCTCTCCATATTCTGAAGATCAGCAATAATCAAAACCTATTAACGATAGACTAGTACGAATAGATAGTAGAATTAAACATGAACTTAAACTATAGGTTTATTTATGAGTATTAATATTGGTGTGATTATGGACCCGATATCGTCCACCAATTACAAAAAAGACAGCACTCTAGAAATGCTGTGGCGCGCTACAGATCGCGAATGGTCAATTCAGTACATGGAAATGGGGGACTTATATCTCGCTGATGGTCATCCCCGCGCATCCATGCGACCGCTTACCGTCGAAAGAGACCCTCAGAATTTTTATAACCTCGGCACTCCAAGCGACCAATCATTGGCTTCGCTAGACGTTATTCTAATGCGCAAAGACCCGCCTTTCGATCTGGAATATATATACGTTACCTATATGCTTGAACGAGCTGAGGAAGAGAATGTACTTATCATCAATAAGCCCGCCTCTCTGCGGGACTGTAATGAAAAAGTGTTTACCGCATGGTTTCCGGAACTAACTCCCCCAACCCTAATCTCACGCAATAGCGAGCAGATTAAGTCCTTTATAGACGAACATAGGGACACCATTATTAAGCCTCTGGATGGGATGGGCGGCGCTTCAATTTTCCGGCTCGCAGCGAAAGATCCAAACATAAATGTTGTGTTGGAACACATGACGGCACACAACACCCGCTTCACCATGGTACAAACATTTCTTCCAGAGATAGTAGAAGGTGACAAGCGCATATTAATGATCAATGGCAAACCAGCTGATTTTGTCCTAGCCCGTATTCCAAAAAAGGGGGAAACTCGAGGGAATCTCGCCGCTGGTGGTTCTGGGGTAGGACAAAAAATTAGTGACTCAGATCGAGCTATTGCCAGCATTGTGGGGCCTGAACTAGCAAAGCGTGGGATTATTTTCGCCGGATTGGATGTTATCGGTGATCGAATTACGGAAATAAATGTAACCAGCCCTACATGCATCCGTGAGCTTAATGATCAATTTGGTTGCGATATTGCCGGCGATCTACTCGACGAAATTGAAAGGTTAATAAACGCATAAAGTAAGAGTGAAGGCCATCGAGTTACAAATTGACACCCATAACACCGAACGGTTAGGTGTTACCGCGTTTATTTCATTAGTTGCTCATATCGTCGTAATACTTGGAGTTGGCTTCACACTTCCAAAAATCGCATCTCAACCTGAATTAAGCAACACACTCGAGATCCTTCTCGTGAATGCCCCCAACTACCAAGAAGCTGAAGATGCTGACTTCATCGCGCAACACGATAGCCTTGGAGGAGGAGACGCAGAAACGGTTGCCCAAAGCCCCCTGCCCTTCGAGCCAGACACACAAGATTCGGCTACTAGCTCAGCAAGCCCACAACAACAAAATGATAGTCCATCGCCTGACATTCAAACCATTGACGGTTTGCAGTTTAGCACCCCATCAGAAAGTGTAGAAACCACCGCGCCTCCTTCCGTCGTCGAACCGACGGAAGAATCCCCTACTGATAATACGGCTGCTATCGCGACAGCAGAACGTCGGCGCCTAATTGCGCAAATCAGTCAACGTTGGCAGGAATACCAAAAAAAACCACGGCGCACATTCTTGTCGCCGAGCGTTAAATCAGACGCCGCCGCAAATTACATGGCAATGTGGCGAGAACAAGTGGAAAGCGTCGGCAACGCAAATTATCCAGCTCAAGCGCGACAGCAACAGATATCAGCAGAACTCATTGTTGATGTTGCAATTAACCCCGATGGCAGCATAAATGAAGTTAATTTGGTTAAACGCTCTGCTTACCCATTTTTGAACGACGCAGCTATTCGATTCATTGAATTAGCCAGCCCATTCGCAGCGTTCCCTGAAGAACTAAAAGCTACTAGCGACATTATCCATATCACTCGGTCATTTCACTTTCTCGAGGGCGAGCTAAATACCCGGGCTGTCGACCGAGCAAATTAACAGTAAAGAACTTAAACTCAATGGATCACTCCGATAATTCATTCTCACTTGCAGGACAATTACTAATAGCTAGTCCCGGCATGCAGGACCCGCATTTTAAACAAACGGTTACGCTAATTTGCGAACACGATACAAAAGGCGCCTTAGGTATAACCATCAATCGGCCATCTAAAGTATCCCTGGCAGAAGTACTGACAGAATTAGGGATCTCTATTGACGACCCGGACAATCTTGAAATCTTGTCGCAAAGCCAAGTTCTGCATGGTGGCCCAGTACATTCGAACCGAGGCCTAATTCTCCACTCCGCTGACAGTGCTTGGGAGTCTTCCATCAAAGTCTCTGACCAGCTAAGTCTTACCAGCTCCCGCGACATATTAGAATCCATTGGTATAGGCACTGCTCCCAGTGAGTATTTATTATTTCTTGGCTACGCAGGATGGGGGCCCGGCCAACTTGAGCAGGAGCTTATTGATAACTCCTGGCTACATGCTAACGCAACACAGCAGTTAATTTTTAGAACGAAACATGAGAATTGTTGGCGTGCAACAGCCGAATCTCTGGGAATAGATATTGATAAAATGTCAATTCATGCTGGCCATGCATAACATTATTAAAAACATCAGTTTATTGGATATATTTGCTCTAGCTAAGCGTTCGAGTCTTATCACATGAAGGGTACGACCGTGCTGTGTTTCGATTTTGGTTTGAAACGGATTGGAATAGCGGTCGGACAAACGGCTACCAATAGTGGTCGACCTTTAACTACGATTAACGCAAATTCCGGCATTGCGGATGCTGTCGCGTTAAAAAAAATACTAAACGAATGGCAGCCAGAACTTGCAATCATTGGTCAGGCATCTACAAGTGGCTCAAAAAATCAGAGTAACAGACGCTTTAACAACGCCCGCGATGCGTTTATCGGCCAACTAACCTCACAGTACGATTTACAGGTCGAGATAATAGATGAAGCTTATACGACATTAGCGGCGAACAATGCATTAGCCGAACAGGGCATCAAAGCGCATAATAGAACTGCTCTAAGAGACCAATATGCTGCACTCGAAATACTCAATACCTGGATGAACGAGCAGACAATTCAACAAACCAACAATCCTGATTAATCACGAGTTACCTGTGTCCAATATACCTAGAATCCCAACGGTCGAATCGCTGCTAACTAGTGTTGTCGACAGTTTACAAACAGATACGTATTCAGACGCCGTGCTAGTAGGTATACGTCGCGGTGGTGCCTGGATCGTTGATGAATTGCAGAAGAGACTCGGGCGAGCTGAACCTCCAGGGTATATTGATATTAGTTTTTATCGCGACGATTTCGCAATGGTTGGGCTGCAACCTGAAGTAGGCGGCTCTGAACTACCGTTTAGTCTTGACGATACGCATGTAATATTAGTTGATGATGTGATTCATACCGGACGTACAATTCGAGCCGCAATGAACGAATTATTCGACTCCGGACGGCCAAAAAAAGTCAGTTTAGTCAGTTTAATCGAACGAGACGGCCACGAATTGCCGATTCGCGCAGATATTTGCCCTTTACGGCTTTCCTTAGCCCCTAATGAACATGTAAAATTGCTCGGCCCCGAGCCGTTGGCCTTTGAAATAGTGAAACGAATTCGTGAGACAAAGTGAGTAGTAGCGGTTTACGCGACTCGCATATCCAGTTAAACGAGGATGGAAGCTTAAGACACTTCCTGACCATAGATGGTCTTTCCCAATCTTTATTGACCGAAATCATGGAGACCGCCGAGCGGTTCATCGATTTTGGTCAACGAAAAATTAAAAAAGCACCTCTGCTGCGCGGCTACACTATCGTAAATCTTTTTTTTGAGCCAAGCACGCGTACCCGAACAACATTTGAAATTGCAGCTAAACGCCTATCTGCAGACGTTATCAATCTAAGTGCTCAGCGCTCCTCAACAAGTAAGGGCGAAACTTTGCTTGATACAGCACGAAATCTTCAAGCGATGCATGCCGATATGCTAATCGTAAGAGATAGTCACGCCGGCGCAGCGCACCTGATCGCGACCCATCTTAATAATCAGCTGCAAGTTGTAAACGCTGGCGACGGACGCCACGCCCATCCAACCCAGGCGATGTTAGACATGTTTACCATTCGACAGCACAAGCCTGATTTTTCGAAGCTTGCGGTCGCCATTGTGGGCGATGTTCTTCATTCACGTGTCGCTCGCTCTCAAATTCAAGCGCTTGTAATACTAGGCGTCCCGGACATACGCGTTATTGGACCAAATACCCTTATCCCTACCGACGTTGAATCACTAGGGGTAACCGCTCATACGTCAATGGACACAGGCCTTGATAACGTAGATGTGGTGATAATGTTGCGATTGCAAAGGGAGCGCATGACGGGTCAACTGATCGCTAGCGAACAAGAATACTTTAAAACATGGGGGCTCACAGAAGAACGCATGGCAGCCGCAAATAAAGACGCGATTGTAATGCACCCTGGACCGATAAACCGTGGTCTGGAAATTTCTTCAAGTATGGCAGACTCTTCCAAATCGCTAATATTGCCGCAAGTTACTAACGGCATTGCCATCAGAATGTCCGTATTATCGATGGTGATGAGTGGCGCTGAAGGAGCCGGAGAGTAATGCGGATTGCTATACAAGGCGGACTACTGGTTGATCCTAAAACCGGTACCGAAAAAAAGCAAAATGTTTATATTAATAAAGGAATCATCGAAGCGATCGGTAAAGAACCTGCGTGGACAAATAAAAAAGTCACCAATATTGATGCTACTGATTTAATCGTCAGCCCCGGGTTTGTCGACCTTCGGGCGAGAATGAGAGAACCAGGCCACGAGCATAAAGCAACCTTGGCAACCGAGACCAGAGCCGCTGTGCTCGCGGGCATCACTAGCTTATGCATGCCACCTGACTGTATTCCAGCTATTGATACACCGGCAATCGCGCAAATGATTAGACAACGCGCCAATGAACTCGGCGGCGCAAAAGTATACCCAATCGCAGCACTGACACACGGCCTGCAGGGGAGTGTGCTAACCGACATGAAAGCTCTGGTAGATGCTGGGTGCGTAGGGGTGAGCAATGCTTTGGCGCCTCTAGACAATACCCTGGTAATGCGACGAGCATTGCAATACGCGACAACGTTTGACGTTCTTGCATTGATTTATCCACAAAACGCCAGCTTACGCGGTAATGGCGTCGCGCACGAAGGCCGAGTCAGCACCCGACTTGGTCTGCCGGCTTCCCCAGTTGCCGCTGAAATAGTCGGTCTCGCTCGAGATCTTGCTTTGGTTGAAACCACCGGTGCCCGAGCACACTTTTGCGGTATAAGTAGCGCCCGAGCTGTTGAAATGATTCAGGAAGCACGCGTGCGCGGCTTATCCGTAACCGCCGATGTGACCATCGCTCATTTGCACCTAACGGAAGATAGCCTACTTAGCTTCGACACCAATTGCCATGTCGAACCGCCATTTCGCAGCGAGCAAGATCGTCAGGCATTGGTCGCTGCAGTTGTAGATGGAACCATAACCGCAATCTGTACAGACCATCAACCGCATGAACCCGAGGCAAAACTTACCCCGTTCAGCGAATCAGAACCTGGAACCTCCAGCCTCGAAGTTTTACTGCCGCTCGCGCTAGCCACAGGCAAACAAACACAAATGTCACTTGCTACTACTATTAGTATGCTTACCTACGGGCCGGCCAGAGTTCTAAATATCGAGGCCGGTGAAATCAGCGTTGGCCAGCGCGCGGATGTCTGCATCTTTGACCGTGATGAACAATGGGTTCTGGATGAAAACTCAATCAACAGCGCAGGTAAAAATAGTCCTTTTCTTGGGGACACACTCACTGGAAAAATAAAACAGGTTATTTGTGAGGGGAAACTGATAACAATCTAATCAATTTAGATAAGAATCGACAACAACGGCGAGGGTAAATCCCGCCTACACAACCTCTTTATCTTTCTTTAACTACTAGCGCCTGTCCTACCTATATCCTACCCGCCTAAATTGCTAACCAACTCTTTGCTCTATCGTGGCCCTAAACTTTACAATTTAATCTGGATTTGCTGTTCACTCGCTCCCATCAAAGGTTACGTCAGATAACGACTTGCCTAACTTGTCTACATCCGCATCTTTGCCTTGCAGTTTAATACGTAATCTCAAATCATTTTCCGATTCAGCTGCGGCAATCGCATCTTCATACGACACCAGACCAGCCTCATGCAGTCCGAATAGCGATTGATCAAAAGTTTGCATTCCCCACTCCTCGGAGCGCTGCATGATATCTCGAAGTTCATCGACACGCCCCTCCTTAACAAGATCTGCGACTAAGGGACTATTAATCAGTACTTCAACCGCAGGAACTCGACCAGTTGCATCTTTAACTACCAGCAATCGCTGTGATACAACGGCATGTAAATTCATCGACAAATCCATAAGCAATTGAGTTCTTCTTTCGTCCGGGAAAAAATTAATTATTCGGTCTAATGCCTGATAAGTGTTGTTCGCATGGAGCGTAGCCATGCATAAGTGCCCAGTTTCTGCCAACACCAGAGCGCTCTCCATAGTCTCGCGAGTACGAATCTCTCCTATCTGGATCAAATCCGGAGCCTGCCGCATCGCGTTAACCAACGCCGACTCGAATGATTGGGTATCAACCCCTACTTCACGCTGGGTTACGACCGACTTATCGTGCACGTGCAAGTACTCGATCGGATCCTCAATAGTAACTATATGCCCACGCGAACGATTGTTTCTATATTGAATCAAACTCGCCATTGAAGTGCTCTTGCCAGTTCCTGTTCCTCCAACAAATATCACTAAACCACGTTTTGCCATCGCCAATTTCTTAAGAATTGCGGGTAATCTCAATTCCTCTACAGATGGAATAACAGTAGTAATAGAGCGCAACACCATACCGATGCTTCCTTGCTGAACAAATACATTCACCCGAAATCGTCCTATTTTTTTAGGGTGAATAGCGAAATTGCACTCTTTACTCTCTTCAAAGTCTCTGCGCTGCTCCTCATTCATAATGCTATATGCGAGTTCGCGTGAGTCTTTAGGTGTAAGCATCTCCGAATTAATCGGCAGAATCTCACCATCCACTTTTAGGGAAGGGGGAATGCCTGCTGTAATAAACATATCAGACGCATCTTTCTTACTCATCAACTGCAGCAATTCTGGCATTTGCATGATGCTATCTCACTTAGTCAAGATTCGATTGTCGCAAAAAGGACAACCTAAAATTTTGTTTTATCAACGGCTTTTTCTCTGGCGTCTCGAGTCGTTATCAACCGCTTTTGAACCAAGCGCAGCAAACATTGATCCAAAGTCTCCATACCGCTCGCCTGACCAGTCTGAATCGTAGAATACATTTGTGCCACCTTATCTTCTCGAATTAAATTTCGAATCGCACCGGTAGCCATCATGATTTCGTGTGCAGCCACACGCCCACCACCTATTTTTTTAAGGAGGGTTTGAGATATTACAGCTTGTAGAGACTCAGATAGCATAGACCGAACCATGGCTTTTTCTGCGGCCGGAAACACGTCAATTATTCGATCGACGGTCTTAGGTGCTGACGTGGTATGCAAAGTACCAAACACAAGATGCCCTGTTTCTGCAGCAGTTAACGCTAGGCTAATCGTTTCCAAATCACGCATTTCGCCTACCAAAATAACATCCGGATCTTCACGTAGGGCTGAACGTAAGGCACTATCAAATCCATGTGTATGTTCATTTAATTCTCGTTGGTTAATCAGCGAATTTTTACTTTCATGGACAAATTCGATCGGATCCTCAATCGTGAGAATGTGAGCATGCTCATTCTCATTAACATGATTCACCATTGCCGCTAGGGTCGTTGATTTACCTGAACCCGTCGGCCCGGTAACAAGAACGATACCGCGTGGCTTCAAAGATATTTCTTTAAATATATCGGGGGCATTCAATTCTTCCAGCGTAAGAATTTTGGTTGGAATGGTCCGAAAAACCGCGGCCGCACCCCGCTTCTGATTAAATGCATTTACACGAAATCGTGCCAAATCGGGTATCTCAAACGAAAAATCAGTTTCGAGGTTTTCTTCAAAAGCCTTACGTTGCTTGTCGTTCATGATATCGAAAATCATAGCTTGAACATCTTCCTGTTCAAGCGCCGGTAAATTAATTTTCTTGATATCCCCATCTATCCTAATCATGGGTGGTAGACCAGCAGAAATATGTAAGTCCGAAGCGCCGTTCTTATCGGAAAATGCCAACAACTCAGATATGTCCATACCTTCTCCAGAAGACCTGTTATCATTTCCTTTACCGACTCAGGAACTTCGGTTCAGGCGAACAATTTAAGAGTATACCGTGTCCCAATTTAGTGACAAGCGCTACATATGAAAAACGATTTTAATTCACGTTTTCATAAGCTTAAAGATAGAATCTCAGACGCTGAAAGAGCTGCAGGATTTGAAGCAAACAAAGTTACGTTAATCGCTGCCAGCAAAACCCAACCCTCCGAAAAAATCGAACAAGCAGCAAAAGCCGGGATCACTCACTTTGGCGAAAACTATTTGCAAGAATCGATTAAAAAAATACAAGTACTTCAACACCTTAATGTCTGCTGGCATTTTATTGGCGCCATCCAGAGCAACAAAACTGATTCCATTGCAGAGCATTTTGACTGGGTCCACACAATAGATCGACTCAAGATAGCCCGCCGCCTATCAGAGCACCGCGCGCGGCACTCTTTCGAGCTAAACGTTCTAATTCAAGTAAACATTGACGATGAACCGCAAAAATCCGGTGTGTCAATGCAAGACCTACCTCTACTGGCAAATCAAATAGAGTTACTCCCTAACTTAAAGCTACGAGGTCTAATGGCAATACCCAAACCACGAGAAAGTGCGCTGGAACAGCAAAAAGTATTTGGCAGAGTCACCGCTTGCCATAAACAACTTGCCAGCGAAATCGGTCCGCACTTTGATTCCTTATCAATGGGTATGTCCGCCGACCTAGAAGCAGCTATTCAGTCCGGTGCGACACACGTCCGTATCGGTAGTGATCTATTTGGTCCCAGATCTTAATTTTGCAATCCAGATCAGGATCTCAGTTCTAACAATCAAGTAAAGTCTAATAAGATAACCGAATGACGGTTGGCCTAGGCCGCACTTCCGCCCTACAATACACAACTTGAATGACAGAACTTTTATAGAAGCTATATGCAAATTAATGCTGGGTTTATAGGCGGTGGAAATATGGCTGCCAGCCTCATCGGCGGGTTAATCCCTGATACGGTTCCGGCCAGTAATATCATTGTCGCCGAACCAAGGGATGAACGACGAAATGAACTAATAGATCTATTCGGCGTGCAGGTAACCGCGGACAATAATATTGTTTGCCAAAATGCTGACGTAATAGTTCTTGCGGTAAAACCTCAACTAATGTCCGATGTGGTTCAGCAGCTAGAGGGTTATCAAGATCAAACGCTATTTATATCAATAGCTGCTGGAATAAGTATTGAAAGCCTCCAAGCTTGGCTTGGCACACACAATCCGGTTGTTCGCGTTATGCCAAACACGCCAGCATTGGTCGGTTATGGCGCTAGCGCCTTATACGCTAGCGCGAGCGTCAATAACGAACAAAAAGAAATCGCAGAATCAATGCTTAACGCCGTTGGTATTTCAACATGGGTCAACCGGGAGTCAGATCTCGATATCGTTACCGCGCTTTCCGGTAGCGGCCCCGCTTACTTCATGTTATTTATCAAAGCGCTTGTAGATAAGGCCATACAAGCTGGCCTGAGTGAGGCCGTAGCAAACGAACTGGCTATGCAAACCGCAATAGGTGCAGCGACACTTGCGAAGTTATCAGATGATGACCTAACAACTCTAATTCAAAAAGTAACCTCTCCCGGTGGAACCACGGCAAAAGCGATGGAGGTGCTAAATAATCGAGAGGTACCAGAAATTATCGCCGAAGCATTCGATGCTGCGCAGAAACGCTCAGAGGCAATGGCCGAAGAATTTAGTCATTAGCCAAACACACCAATACTATTTAACCCCCTTATAGACCTGAATACACTTTTATGAATAACCCCTACATTGGCAATGCAACGTCCTATCTTATCGACGTTTTTCTCGGGCTTTTTATTTTTGCTCTACTGCTGAGATTTATGATGCAGTGGGTTCGCGGAGATTTTTACAACCCGATTGGCGAATTCTTGGTGAAATTCACTAATCCAGTCGTTTTACCCCTTCGACGCATTATCCCGGGCTTTATGGGGCTAGACTTCGCAACCTTATTCGCGACAATTGCTTTTTCGTTCGTAAAAACTTGGCTGCTTCTTTCGATTGCCGGTGCTCAAGCAGCGCCACTTGGTCTGTTTATTTACACGTTAGCTGAATTGCTTAAGCTATCTGTCTATATTTTTATGGGGGCAATGATAATTCGCATTATTGCGAGTTGGGTTGCTCCTCACGCTGCCTATAACCCAATTATGTCCCCGGTGTACGCTTTGTCTGAACCACTAATGTCAACTGCTCGCAGAATCATCCCTGATTTTGGAGGCATTGATTTATCGCCAATTCTGGTATTCGTATTTTTAAACCTTACGCAAATGCTAGCAATTGCACCACTGTATGCCCTTGCACAGCAGTACATGTAAAAACACATTAAGTCGTGAATCCTAAAACAAATAATTCTATTGGCATTGTTTCGCCTCAGACCCTGCATTTTACCGAACGGGTACAACTTAAAAGTGGCGACCATCTCGAGCAATTTGATGTGGTTTACGAATGCTACGGAAAGTTAAACAGCAACAATACGAATGCAATTCTAATTTGTCATGCACTTAGCGGTGACCACCATGCAGCGGGCTATCATAGTGCCGAAGACCCTCATTCCGGCTGGTGGAACAACCTAATTGGACCCGGAAAACCGATAGATACGAATAGATTTTTCGTTATTTGCACGAATAATTTAGGCGGTTTTCAAGGTAGCACTGGCCCTGCCAGTATTAACCCAGCTACTAATCAACCTTACGGCCCTGACTTTCCGATGGTCACAGTTGAAGATTGGGTCACCGTACAATCGATGGTCGCTGATCGCCTAAAAATCGACGTGTGGGCGGCGGTAATTGGCGGAAGTCTTGGTGGAATGCAGGCAATGCAATGGAGTATTGATTACCCTTCGCGCATAAAACACAGCTGCATCATCGCTTCAACACCAAAATTGAGTGCACAAAATATCGCGTTCAATGATGTCGCCCGTCAGGCAATTCGAACCGACAGTGAATTCTATGATGGGAGGTATTATGAGAAGAATACCGTCCCGTCACGGGGGCTGCGCGTCGCTCGGATGCTAGGTCATATCACCTATTTATCAGATGATCTAATGGCCGAAAAATTTGGCCGCAATCTAAGAGACATAGAAAGTATCGGATTTAATTACAACCCGGAATTCGAAGTCGAAAGTTATTTGCGTTATCAAGGTGATCGTTTCGCACAATCATTTGATGCAAACACGTATTTGTTAATGACAAAAGCTCTGGACTATTACGATCCTGCCGAAGCACATGAAGGCAATCTCAGCCGTGCAATGGCCCCAGCTGTATGCAATTTTTTAGTCATATCCTTTACTAGCGATTGGCGATTTACGGTTGAACGCTCACGCGAGATAGTTAAAGCAATCCACGACAATGACCTAAACGTTACATACGCAGAAATTACCGCCTCCCAAGGTCACGACGCCTTTCTGCTTGAAATACCCGATTATCTAAATGTTTTTTACGCCTATATGGATCAAGTGTTCGAAAGCACGTTAGATATACCGGACGGAGGCCCCAAATGATCCCGCAGATTAAACGCCCCGATTTCGACATAATAACTAAATGGATTGAACCAAACACTCGAGTACTTGATCTTGGCTGCGAAGACGGAGAACTTCTAAAACGACTAAGCGATAAATCTGTATCTGGCTATGGGGTCGAGATAAACCCCGAAGCAATACCCCTCTGCGTAAAAAACGGTGTAAATGTGATCCAGCTAAACCTGAATCAAGGGTTAGCTGGTTTTGATGACGATTCTTTCGATTATGTAGTGTTATCTTTAACGCTACAGGCGATGAAAAGCCCGCGCCAGCTGCTAAAAGAAATGCTTCGGGTCGGACAGACAGGCATCGTCTCTTTCCCTAATTTTGGTCACTGGAAAGTGCGTGCGCAACTTGGGTTTGGCGGGCGAATGCCAGTAAGCCGCCACCTACCAAATAGTTGGTTCAATACACCAAATATTCACATGTGCACGCTAAAAGATTTCGAAATACTGTGTGCGGAAGAAGGAATTAAAATTCTTGATCGTCGTGCAGTAAATTACAAACACGAAACATCTACAGGCTTGAGATTTTTCCCTAACCTACTTGGTGAAATTGCACTGTATATGTTCACCAAAGCTTAATGGTTTTGTCTTAGGCTCTAAGAAGGCTGAAGCACTTGATGAGCTCGATAGTTCGCTAAATCGAATTTTCCCAATCAGCTTGTTTATAACCAACCAAGCCCAAGGTGTCCCCTAATAAAAACGGTCGTTTAATCAATTTCCCATTTCCAGACAGCAGTGTAATAGCTTCAGCAGCACTCATATTGGCCAAGCGATCCTTCATACCCAGCTCTCTGTACTGTAAGCCCGAAGTGTTAAATAGCTTTCGAAGCTCACCATTTTGATGAGCAAGCATTGCACTTAACTCATCTTCTGAGGGTGGCTGAGTCGTTATATCTATAGACTCATACGCAACACCTCGAGAGTCGAGAAATTTTTGCGCCTTACGACACGTACTACAATTTTTATATTGGTAAAACTTCACAGGTGCGTTGTTCTATACTCTACTTGGATCGGTTTTTAAGCGTCGATCACGTACTGACTTCGCCAGCCCATGCAGCACAGCATCGGTATCTTCCATCGACAAGCAAGCATCCGTGATGCTCTGACCATAGGTTAGCGGCTCACCGGGTTTCACTTTCTGATTCCCCGCAACCAAATGCGATTCAATCATTACTCCAAATATGCTACTACTTCCACCCGCTATTTGATCACCAACGTTTTTAGCCACTTCGATTTGCTTTTGGTGCTGTTTTTCACTGTTGGCATGACTAAAATCAATCATGATTTTTTTTGGTAATCCGGCTTTTTCCAAGGCAGCTTCTGCACTCAAAATCTGCTCTGGTTGATAATTAACTCCACTGCTGCCCCCTCGAAGTATGATGTGGCAGTCGGAATTTCCGGCACTATTAAAAATCGCGGTTCGCCCTTCTTTAGTTACAGAAAGAAATATATGTGGGTTATTACTAGCGCCTATAGCATCAACAGCAATTTGCAAATTTCCACTGGTTCCGTTCTTAAATCCAACAGGACAAGACAAACCCGAAGCTAACTCACGATGACACTGACTTTCAGTGGTACGAGCCCCAATGGCGCCCCATGACACAAGGTCGCCAGTGTACTGAGGCGTGATCAAATCCAGATACTCACTACCCACCGGCAGGCCCATCTCGTTAATATCGCGCAATAGTGTCCTGGCAATAGTGAGACCTTTCTGAATCTGAAAACTTTCATCAAGATCAGGGTCATTAATTAGCCCCTTCCAACCGACCGTTGTTCTTGGCTTTTCAAAATATACTCGCATCACTATTTGCAAGTCGTCTTGAAGCGCATTCTTCATCTCTAACAATCGTCCGGCATACTCTAATGCCGACTTAGGATCATGAATGGAACATGGCCCAACAATAACAAGCAGTCGGTCGTCCGTTCCTGCGAGTATATTGTGAATCCCGTTACGCCCTGCAGCAACTACCTCGGCCGCCTGCTCAGAAATGGATACTTGCTGTAAGAGAATATTGGGAGGCACCAACTCCTGAGTGCCAACTATTCGTAAATCATCTGTCTGTTGCATTATTCGAAAACTCACTCTCGGCATTCGGGCCATTATTGGCCTTACTATTAAGACTGCCAAATCAAAGGGATGCGTAGTTTACAGACAATTCGAAAACTAGTGTATTTAAATTGCCACATTCGTATACTAAGCTATCGAATACTGTAGATAAACGATTCTAGTTACATTTTAGCAAGTAGAACCAATGCGCTTAGCCGAGAACAAATTGCAAGAACCAGCACTTTCCAGTAAGGATTTTTACAGTAACGTAGAAACGTCTCTCTTGGCATTTAACGAGCGGGTACTCGAAATGGCTAGAGACCCCGAAATTCCATTGCTCGAACGCTTTAAGTTCCTATGTATTTCATCTTCAAATTTGGACGAGTTTTTTGAAATAAGGCTTGCGGCAATCAAACAGCAAGTAGATCTCGGATTACAAGACACTGGACCGGATGGATTAACGCCAGAAGATATCTTTCACTTGTGTACCAAACGTACGCGCAAGCTCATCCAAAATCAGTATATGTGCTTAAACCAGGAGCTAATTCCTGAACTAGCATCGAATAAAATTAACTTTACTCGGGTAAATGAATTTAGCGATATACAAACCGAATGGGCACGTAGCTGGTTCAAGGACAATATATTACCAGTAGTTACGCCGATTCGGCTGGACCCAGCGCATCCTTTTCCTAAAACAATTAATAAAGGACTGTGCCTAATTGTGGAGCTTCACGACCCTGCCCGACTAGTAACCGCTATTGAAGAAAAGAGCTCAGGTGAAGCTACTGCTAGCGCCAGAAATCGATCACTGGATATCGCTATTATTCCAGCCCCCAGAACATTACCCCGCTTAATCCCAATTCCAAAAACCATCAGTCCACGCAAAGAGACAAATTTTGCCTTTCTAGCATCCTTGATTCACGCGAGTACCGGCCTCTTGTTTCCAGGTTTGGATGTAAAAGGCGTTTATAGTTTTCGGGTTACCAGAAACAGTAACCTGTATGTCGACCCAGAAGAAGTAGACGATTTACTAAATGCCCTTCAAGGTGAGCTTCCACATAGAAGTTATGGCGATGCAATTCGACTTGAAGTCAGCAACGATTGCCCCGACTACCTGGTTGAATTCTTACAAAATCAGTTTCAACTCCCTGATGAGCTAATTTTTCAGGTCAACGGACCAGTAAATTTAAACCGGTTAATAGGTTTAACAGATTTAGTCCCCGGAGATCGCTTCAGATATCCTGCGCACACCATCAAAACACCTCGAATGCTGCAAAAACATAGTTCTATATTTGATGCACTCAAACATGAGGAACTTCTCATTCATCAGCCGTTTGAGTCTTTTTCCCCGGTATTAGATTTATTGCGACAAGCGAGTGAGGACCCTGACGTTTTGTCAATAAAACAAACTTTGTATCGGACCGGAAAAGACTCACCTATATTAGAGATTCTAAAGGCTGCTGCTCAACGAGGTAAAGAGGTCACAGCTGTAATTGAGCTTATGGCGCGATTCGATGAAGAAAACAATATATCCATCGCCAGCCAACTCCAGGCTGCTGGCGTACATGTGGTCTACGGAATGGTCGGACAAAAAACCCATGCCAAAATGATGTTGATCGTACGACGCGAGAATGGCCAACTGATTAAGTACGCGCATTTAAGTACCGGAAATTACCATCCCGGCACAGCGCGAGCCTATACGGACTATGGTTATTTTACTTGCGACAAGGAAATCACTCAGGACGTACAAAGTCTCTTTATTCAGCTGACCACCCAGAATCTCGGAGTACGTCCAGTGGTGCTAGTACAATCCCCAGAAGGAATCCTTGGCTTGCTGCTAGAATCTATCCGGCAGGAAATGGTTAAAGCATCTCAAGGTCGTCAGGCTAGAGTTATCGCCAAAATGAACGGCCTAGCTAGCCAGACATTAGTAAAGGCACTGTATCGTGCTTCCCAAGCCGGGGTTCAAATAGATTTGATTGTCCGTGGCATATGTACATTGCGCCCTGGAATTAAAGGGCTATCCGATAACATACGAGTAAGGTCGGTACTCGGCCAGTTTTTAGAACATGACCGCGTATATTATTTTCGAAATAAAGATAAACCCAAGGTTTATATATCGAGTGCCGACTGGATGCCGCGAAATCTAAATAAGCGAGTGGAAACTTGCATACCCATTCGCAATAAAATGTTTCAAAAGCGCCTAATAGAAAATCTAAAAACATACCTTTCTGCGAACCAATATACTTGGACGCTCAACTCAAAAGGTGAATATGATTTAGTTATTCCGGACAGTAAAATGCCGAAAATCGATGCGCAACGGGTATTAACATTCTAAATACCGCTAACTTGAAATTTAAAACTCTAGACGATTCCCATTCGTACGCAATCCCTATTAGCCATACTTTAATTTAAAACCCGCAGCTTTTAGCGCACTTTTCTCCAGCACCAAATCGCCTTCGGTTAACGGGTGCTCGTCCAGCCAGCCTTTGGGCAACTTTAATTGTATTGTGGGTCCATCAACCTGAATCAAGACGTTCGGGATATCCGTTCCCTTACGTGAACGATTAAACAAAACAGCCAAACGCAACAAAACGGACACTCTCTTTGCGGGTGTAACCATTGTGGCAGGCAAAGCCTCTAACGAATCTAAGGCGAATTTTCGTCGATGGCCTGCCACTAAAGCCGATAGCAGGGCCTGGTCGCGTCTTGCAAATCCGGCTAGATCTGCATTCGCAACCACATACGCTCCATGTTTGTGGTAAGAGTCGTGGCTAATTTGCAATCCGATCTCATGGATCTGGGCACCCCATGTCAAACCATCTCTCCAGTACATGCTATGGATATCCCAATTGCTGGCTATCTGTCGATACAATTCAATCGCTGTCGACAACACGTTTCTGGCGTGTACCTCGTCTACCCGCCACCGATCAATCATCGCCTTGATCGAATTCACTCTAGCATCTGTTTCACCATCTCGACCGAGCAAATCGAATATCACGCCTTCTCGCAGCGCCATATCTGAAACTTCCACAACTTTAAGATCCAACGATTTCATTAGCGCATGCATTACCGCCAATCCGCCGGCAAATACCGGGCGTCGATCTTCATCCAATCCCGACAGCTCTAACCGGTTCAATGTGCCGGCCGCAATGATCTTACTTCGCAGTTTCTCCAACCCCTCTAAGCTTACAGCGCCGCGCGCCCAACCTGAGTTTTGCAGCACCGTAGCGATTGCTCTTACGGATCCTGAACAGCCGATCACGTGCTCCCAACCCTCACTGCGCAACAGAGCTACCACCGGCTGAATAGCAAGTTCGGCATATAGTTCAGCTTCACGAAATCGACTAGCATCAACCACCCCATCGAAAAAAAACCGCTTGTTTAGAACAACACATCCTACTTCCAAGCTTTCTCGGTGAAGCGCCTGTGGGCCTTTTCCTACAATGACCTCTGTACTACCACCCCCGATATCAATTACTAATCTGCGATCTTCTCCACGTTCGAGACTGTGAGAGACCCCCAGATAAATAAGTCTGGCTTCTTCGCGCCCACCGATAATCTCAACAGGATGACCCAATGCACTTTCTGCGGCATCTCGAAACGCCTCACCCTGCTTCATACGCCGCATAGCATTGGTACCAACAACCCTGACGGATTCATGCGGCATCTCCCTCAATATCTCGCCAAATCGATCAAGACAGGCAAGTGCCCGAGCAGTACCGTCTTCCGACAAAATCGAATTATCATCCAAATCCGCAGCTAATCGAACCGTTTCCTTACGGCGATCTAGGGTTACCAATTGGCCGTGTTGCCATCGGGCAACTAACAAATGAAAAGAATTTGAACCCAAATCTAGGGCCGCAAACGTACCGTCTTTCGAAGCTATCCCCTGGTAGAAATTTTGTAGTGAAGCTAAAACTTTTAGATCCTCTTTTTTAACATAGCCAGGCCAGTCTCGACTTACTCCGGAAAATCACATCCAAGCATCTAAGATTACCTCGCCACTCCCACGCAAAATCGAACCTTGAATTATTGCTGCGAGCCTCAGCATTAAGATAAGAGTTAAACTTAACCACACGATTAAGGCTATAGAAACTAAAGGTGGATACCTATTCACTTTTTATCTAGTTATCTGGTCAAAACTAGTTTCTGTCGGACACCTCAGGAATCGCAATTTCTGCACCCACCGTTGCGCCCAACTGCCCTTGGTTAAATCTATAAAGTACCCACATAGGTACATCAAAATCATTTGATATACCCCACAAGGTATCACCAGACTGTATACGGTAACTTTGTACGTCATTGATATCAAAACGCTGGACATATTCGTCTACCAATAAACTGTGGAACTCCTTGCGCTTGGATTCAAACACCCCTAACTGATCCTGAGCAGAAACCGGCAAACGCAATCGTTCACCAACCTCAAGAGGATCACCAAACGTTAAATTATTAAGTCGACGCAACTCTCCAGCTGGTCCAATACCTAACCAGTCAGCGTAATAGCCTAGGTTTTCTTCCGGAAGGACATTTATCACGTAGTTCCCAGCCGTAAGTTCCACATCGAGATCTTTCCAATTATACAAAGGGGCGAGCCGATCATCCGCCGATGCTTGTAATCTTGCCGGCTGATCTGCAGTAGATGCAAGAGCCTGTTCAGATTGGCCGCTTACAACAATTTCCGCAGTTGGAATATTTGTGGTTTCATTACTGCTTGCTGTAATCACCCAACCGGAGCCAGCAGCACTAGTGTCTGGTGCCGATTGCACGTCTTGCTCGGCAGCAAGGGTAACCTGAGATTCGGGTTCCGATTTTGTGACCGGTGTCTTTTCAATATCCGAGGCCAACGCCGTCACGGGCACGCTGGTACCTGGAATCTCTAACGTTTGGCCTACATATATAATGCTTCGGCGATTTAGTCCATTTGCCGACAATACGGCGTCACAGCTGATGTTGTAATTTCTTGCAATACTGCATGGGGATTGACCAGGGCGAACTTTATGGCTACTAGCTAAGGAATTACCACTCGCTGACGACGGAATCAGCAGTGTTTGCCCAACGTAGATCTTACTTCGCATCGAAAGCCCATTAGCCGACAAAAACGATTGGCAGTTCATTCCATACTGATTTGCAATTCCACAAGGAGTTTGGCCACCTCTGACTACATGCCCACCGCCCTGACGGTCGTTGGCTGCAAGCGCAGTGGCTGCTCCTCCTTTGCCGGGTATCATCAGCACCTGACCGATCCCAATGGTCGCCTGTCGACCGAGCCTATTTAGCTCAATTATATCGCGACACCTAACTCGGTATAGTTCAGCAACTTCACACGCCGTATCTCCTCGCTCGACAACATGTCGTTCACCGCCATCACTAGGGCCCTCTGGAGGCAGCGCAGCTAATTGAACTCTTTGATCACTCCAATCGTCACTGCGGAGCGGTAATGCAAAACTAAAACCCGCGGGAACGTAGCTAAACCCCTTCCAGACCCGTGAAGTAAGTGATGGATTTAAGTCCTTCAACACCGACTCATCAACATTAAACACGGACCGTAAACGCTTCACCGAAGCGGTATTCGGGATACTGACGATAGAAGTTTTCGGTGCGGAATTCCCGCTAACCCCAGGAAAATATTGTTCCGCATTTTTTGCAACATAACGTGCGGCAAGAAAGCTGGCATAAAAATTCTTTACCGCAGTACGGAAAGTGCGAGACTTATATTCGCTAAGAAGCCGAACATAATCCAAGCCGACTTGTTCAATCGCCCGAGTCATGCCACGCACACCGTAATTATACGAGGTCACAACAAAGGGGTTCATTCTCCCAGCGGTCACTTCCGACCCTTGTTCTTTCGCGGCAGCGGTGACACGCTTAACGCTATCCTGAAAGTAACGGATAGCCCCTTGAGTAGCGAGACGAGGATCAAATCGTTCATCCACCGATGCACTTATTTGGAGACCCAAATTCCTAGCCGTTTTTGGCATAATTTGCCAAATGCCAGCTGCTCCCAAATGGGAATAAGCTTGTGGGTGATAGGCCGACTCTACGAAAGGTAAATACTGCAATTCGGTAGATAATTCTGCGTCCTCTAGATACTCAACCACGAACGGTCGATACTCCCCAAACCGTCGCAATGCATTTTCGAATCGGTCTTGATTTCCTGCTTGGCACCTCAGCCGTTCGGAGGCGTTACGTAGCTCATCACCGCTCGCGCCAGGATACAGGTTTGCCAAATCAGTCTGAAACGAGTTAGCAGGTGCCTGCCCAGAATCTATTCGAGTAGCTAATGTCCGCAAACCGTCGCGAATTTTATCCTGCTCCTGCCTTACTAACTTGCCAGGTCGCTTTGCACTGCATCTATCCTCTGTACGCAGAACTGCAAACACTTTTTGCGGATGATCAGAATCATGAATCACTCGCTGTCCTGTATCCCACTGGCGAAACACCTGAACCCAAAAATCGACCCGGCGCTGGATTTCTTCCGGACATGGAAAAACATCACCACATTGTAGATCATGCCGCTCCACTGTAGGAGTCGCTGCGTGCGATACCGCCACAACCATGTATAAAACACAGCCTACAAATAGCACGAAAAATCTTCCTAATAATCCCATTCAATAACCAAAATTTGTTATCTCAGCAGATATGTAAACTAACTAAGCAATCGTTGACAAGCAAGTTGTATGACAGAAAGTTACACTAATCTGATATGGGATCAAGTAATCAGGTGAGCTATATGATTATTTGCAAGCTCTATCTTTTCTCTCCATATTTCATGACCACTTAATCGAGAATTGCGAGATATCCCACTAATAATGCTTACTCCATATAAAAACAAATCACGTAATCTGTAGGAGCAAACCTCACTAATTCGAAGCTAAGTAACTTTCTTACTATCTTACCGATAATATCCACAACAAATTGATAATAACTTTCTCGCAGCAGTGGGTCTCAGACTGAGTTAAATTATCCAAAAGCAATTAGTTTACGAAAGACCTAAACCTGAAACTCCTGATTCTTTAGTTTTTGGCGGTATCGGCGTATCCCCGCGGAATTTTCGTCGAAAGAAATGTTTAATATCCTGCGCAATCAGCATATTAATGGGGACGAATACTAGCGTGATCATAGTTGCGAAAACTATGCCAAACGCCAACGATAACGCCATTGGTTTTAAAAATGCTGAACTCGGATCACCTGCGCTAAAAAAGGTTAATGGCACCAATCCAAAAAATGTAGTCAGTGAGGTAAGCATCACCGGCCGAAAACGCACAATTCCTGCGGTAGACGCTGCGTCTAACAAACTCTTGCCCTTTTTTCGAAGTTGGAGAACGTAGTCCACTAAAACCAAACTGTCATTAACAACCACGCCAACCAAAGCGAGTAAGCCCAAAATGCTTAATAATGAAAGGGGCTCTGCCATAATCCAATGACCAAGCACTGCACCAATCAATGAAAATGGAATTACCGACATAACTATCAAAGGCAATACATACGACTTAAGTGGTAAAGCCAGTAGCGTGTATATAACGAATAGCAACACGACAAAACTTATTATAGCGCTCCCTAATGCTTTAGCTTGCTCTTCGGCTTCCCCACCTAAAGAAGCAGTGATACCGGGATACTGAACTAAAAACTCATCTAAAAACTCAAGAATTTGCTCATTCATTACCGTCATATTCGTTGTGTCCTTATCAACGTCCGCAGTAATTGACATCGTCCGGTACAAATCGATACGCGTAATCGAACTAGGCCCTTTATCCGGGGTAAGCGTTGCGACACTCGAAAGTGGCACCAATCTACCGTTAGGTGCACTAATTATCATCTCTTGTAAGGTGTCGGTGGTACTGCGCTCTGAAAGTGGATATCTCACCAGCACTCGAATATCATCTCGACCGCGCTGAATTCGTTGTGCCTGAAACCCTTGGAATGCCTGGCTAACCTGTCCAACAATATCACTACGCGTCAAACCCATTAAATGTCCTTGCGGTGTCAGATCAATACGCAACTCCTCCTTACCATCTGCTAATGAATCCGCAATTTCGAAAACACCATCATAAGTAGCCAGATGCTCCTTAATTGTTGTGGCTGCCTGCTCTAATTCTTCCAGCGACTGTCCTCTCAATTCAATATCAATTGGATCCCCGGCTCTAAAAAATTCTGCACGAAAGGTTATCGACTCGGCGCCAGGAATTTCACCTACTTCCCTGCGCCAATCATTCATTATTTGTATAGATGAAACATCTACGACTCTTTCTGAACGAGGCATTCCTTCAAAACGGACGGACCCAACATTTGAGGATACTCCGCCACCACCTCTTCCGGCCTGGCCTGTCTTGGAAAGAATATTCGTTACGATAGGGCCTCCACCCTCACCGTTAGTATACTTTTTCTGCATTTCCAAACCGGCATCCATAATCTTGCTCATATACCCGTCAGTGACTTCAAACGGTGTACCAGTTGGCATAACCAAAGTGATCTGGCCACCATCAGACTCCGTTCTTGGAATAAACACAAACCGGGACCAGCCAGTCACTATTGTCGTGACCAAAATAAAAAACATACAAATGAAGCCGGCCAAAACGGTATACCGATATTCGATTGCTTTATCCAGTATTGGACGATACCGGTTAATTATCAAATTTTCGAAACCGTGTGAAAAATTCATTTGCCAACGGCTGAATCTGCCAACGGTTTCAATATCCCTGGGCTTAATATGTTTCAGATGAGCCGGTAAGATCAATTTTGATTCAATCAATGAGAAGAACAACACCGGTATAACGACAGCCGGTATCGGCACAAAGAACGTTGCTAGCCGCCCATCGAGCTGGGTAATCGGAACAAATGCCGCCATCGTCGTTAAAATACCAAACGTTACTGGTATAGCTACCGCCTTGGTTCCATTGATCGATGCCTGCAGACCATCTTCTCCATCGCGCAACCTCGCATAAACACTCTCTCCGGTAACAATTGCGTCGTCCACGACTATTCCTAGCACTACGATAAATCCAAACAGACTCATCATGTTCATGCTAATGCCAATCATATCAAGAACAGCAACAGCACCTAAAAACGTCACAGGAATACCCAAAGTCACCCAAAACGCCACCGATGGTCGTAAGAATAGTGCCAGCAGAATGATGACCAATAACCCACCTTGCAAGGCGCTGCTACCCAAAATTGAAAGTCGTGACTTTAAAATTTCAGAATCATCATCCCAATAATTCATCGTAGTGCCGACTGGGAGGTCCAACTGCTGCTCCTCGACATAGTTTTTAATCTTGTCCGCTATTTCTATAGCATCTTCATTCGCAGTTCTTTCAATTTCGATCATTGCGGCAATTTTACCGTTGAATCGAGTTAACAAGGACTCCTCCTGAAAACCATCATTAACCTCGGCAACATCTGCCACACGAATAATAGATCCGTCTTGATTGGTTTTGACGACAATATCAGCGAAGTCCGCATATCGGTAGGCCTGACCTTTGGAACGCAGTAAAATATCACCGCCAGCAGCACGCACATTTCCGGCAGAAATATCCTGTGAGCTATTACGAATCGCACTCGCTACTAAGGCCAAAGTGAGCCCATAATCTCGCAATCTATCCTGACTAACTTCGATGGCTATTTCATAGGCTCTTACGCCATCGAGCGTGGCAAGACTAACGCCATCCATTCGAAGAATCTCTTCTCTTACTTGCTCAGCAAATCGCCGAGTTTCGGCCTCTCCATAATCGGTTGTAACCGCGACAGATATAACTCCCCATCTCCTTTCTCGCAAGGCTATTACGGGACGCTCAGCCTCGGCAGGAAAAGTATTAATCGAGTCAACGCGGTTTTTGACATCATCAAGCATCTCCCGAGCGTTATAAGCCTCGTTTACCTCAATAGTTACACTGGTGCTTCCCTCTCGCGATACGCTTCGAATCTCGTCGATACCCTCCAGATCCTGAATGGCCTCTTCAATTCGAACAGCAACGCCTAATTCAATATCTTCAGGGTTTGCACCACGCAAAAATACTGAAACCGAAATCGAGTCAGGCTCAGAATCCGGAAATACTTCTAGGTTCATGCGTGCAAAAATCGTGATCAACCCCGACATTACAATCGCAACCATCAGTAAATTAGCAGCGACTGAGTTTCTCGCAAACCATTCAATCATGATCGACCTCCTTTCTCTTGTGTATCTGGAGTTTTAGATTCAGATGCTTGCGAACCAGGACGCTTACCAAAATTTGCATTGGGTACAAAACCTTCAGCCTTCATCTTTGCGGCATCTGGAGTAACACCGTCCGGTCGCCCTCCGGGACCAGTACTTTTTCCGGGCGTGCGGCCTTGTCCAAACCCTTGCCCGGCCGCACGTTGCCCTGGGCCACGACCGGAAATACCGGAATTCTGGCTCTCCCCTTCCACCGCAACGCGTAACCCAGAAGTAACTTGCCCAAGCGTAGTGACCACCAAACGATCTCCAGCCTCCAAACCAGAGCCGACTAGAGCTTCAGTAGTGTTTTGCCATGCAATGTCAATTTCGCGTCGAATCAACACCCCGTCATCAACAACATATACGTAACTACTCTGATATATCGATTCGGCTGGGATAACAATAGCACCCGATATCACCTTACCTTGTAATTCAGCAGTCACGTATTCACCAATTTTTAACGGCGTACGCCCAACGGCCGCCTCACCAAACGGGTCATCAATTTGAGCTACCACATGCAATTGCCTCGAATTTTGATCGATCGCACTTTCTGTTCTTACTACTTTACCCAGCCATCCCTGGTCTATACCAGACACCGAGGAATAAAGAGTTACTAGAAACCCTCCGGTCTCCCTTTGCACTCCACGGTAACTTTCCGGCAAATCGACAAACTGCAAATCCGCATTTCTTAACGGCAATCGAACTTCGATGTAATCTGTGGCGTAGACCTCCGCGACTTGCGTATTATTTCCCGCCACCTGACCCAAATCGACCATCTGACGTAATACTCTTCCGGCAAAAGGCGCGACGACCTCCGTTCTTTCAAGACTCAATTTTGCTCTATCTAGCGCCGCATCTGAAGAGGCCACCCTCGCCTCAGCCGATAGCAATTGCGGCTTACGAAGCACCAAATCACTGGGCTCACCATCATTCCCCAAACGCGCCCAATCCCGTTCAGCCTGAGCCGACCGAGCATGCTCCTCGGTTAACAAACGCCGGGCATCGGCTAAATTAGCCTCAGCAATCTTTACATCAGCCTCGTAGTCACGGGGATCAATCTTAAGCAACACATCGCCAGCATCAAAAAAACTTCCTTCCCGCAAACTCGGGCTAAGCTCAATAATTTGACCACTTACTTGAGCAACAAGAAAACTCTGCGTTCTCGGCGCCACGGTGCCGTAGCTCTGCACGTTTACTTGAAAATCACTCGCAGCAACTTCATGCACGGCAACGGTTATCGCTGGAGCGGTCGACGGACGTCGTTGCTGGGCCTCGGGCTTATTTAACAGAAAAAACGCAATTAATAATCCCGAAAATAAAAACAATAGAAGTGGCAAAACGGTTCGTCGCGAATTGTTCCATAAATACCCCATGCGGGATTTTTGCTTGCCAAACCCATTCTGCAAATTAGCGCTCAAATGCATCTTACCGCTGCTATTCATTTAGAAGCTCCTGCCAACACAACTTGTTCGTTTATAGCTGATTTTTCACCGACTACCGTACTTTCAGCAACCACTGCTTGCGCCGCAATATCCGCGCCAAAATCACCTCCAAGTGCTTGATATAAGGTAATTCTGTTCTGCAGCAACTGATTACGCAAATCGATCACCGTACTCTGCGAATCAAATGCTCTACGTTGAGATTCGAGAACTGTTTGATACTCGGAAAGTCCACTTTGGTAGTGCTCGAACGATAATTCATATGCCGCAATAGCATTTTGCTCGGCTTTAAGAAACGAATCATATCGGCGCTTCAAGCGCTCTTGGCGGGTGATCGCCCGCTCGACTTCAGAAAACGCGTTATTCACAGCATTTAAATACTGTTGCTCTATTTGGATCACTCGCTGACGCGCCTGCTTTTCGGTCGCAACCAATCTACCACCCTGAAATAAAGGTAAAGTTAAATTAGTTATAAGCGATCTTACAAAGCTGCCACTAGCCAAAAGATCAGAAAAATGATTGGCATCATCGGACAAAGAACCGGTTAGCGTCAAGCGTGGAAAACGTTGCTTATGTGCCACTGCCAAGCTTAAATCGGCTGATAACAAATTGAACCAGGCCTGCTGAATATCGGGTCTGCGCGTTAATAAGTCAGTGGGAATACCTGTTGGAATCGATGTTTCGATTACCGGCAACTCACGATTCAGTACCCATCCGCCGTCCGGGTAGTCCGCGACCAGTAATTGTAATCGAGACACGGACTCAATCACATTCTGCTCCTGTTGGGCGACACGTGCGCGTTCTTGTTCCAGGCTATTTGAAGCGAGATACACATCTACCGCGCTATTCAAGCCGGCACGGTATCCACTACTAATGATCGCCATGTCCTTCTCTAAAGTAGCCAAACGTAATTTAAACAACGCTAATAATTGTTGGTCGGCCATCATCTGATACCAAGATCTGCTGGTATCAGAAACCAGGGCAAGTCTTTGATTAATATAACTGGCCTCGCTTGCAGCATAAGACATAGTTGCTTGCTTCTGATTACTCTTTAATCTACCCCAAATATCCAATTCCCAACTCGCATTTAAATCTACGCCGTAGGTATCAACTGGTGGTATTAGCCGGCCAAGTAGTACTCCGCGGCGGATATTTTTATTGGAGGAGATCGACAAACTGGGATACCGATCCGCACCAGCGACAACCACACCCTGATGGGCCTCTTCTAATCGTGCTGCCTGTTCCGTAAGACCGTAGTTATTAACCAATGCCGTGATTACAACCTCTTCAAGCTCTTGATCACCGAAATCATCCAACCACCGCTCGCTCGCTTGGTCCATCTGTTCATCACTTTCTTCAACGCTGGCAGACGAATTGAGCTGATGCACAAATGCCTCTGGTGCTTGCAGTGAGCTTGCCTTGGGAGATATAGCGCTAGTCGTACAAGCCGATAGGAAAATGCCTGCGAAAATAGCTGCAATCAAGCAACGTACTGGCATTTCAAGTTGATTCAATATTGACTGCATTTTAGTTCGGGGTTTCTCGCGTTCAGACCGAGTGGGGCAAATATATTTATAATTAGCCGCATTTTACTCTGACGAACCATAAATAGTGGTAATTGATCAATAAATTAATAGAATGTTACATACCGACATGGATCGCACACAATGCCTCCACAATGGCAGGATATAAGCGCTAAGAGCAGCTCAGCAACGTTCATTCGGACATCAAAATTTTCTCCTAACCAAATCACGCAGTAGTGCCCCCAACCTGCGAATAATTCATGATTCCTGGTCAATGCAAGTAAGCACCGCAACAGTTTCACCCAGGTTGATCCGGTAAACGGTATGGAATCGACCTCGGAAACGCGACAGCAAATAAATTGGGCACTTGCTGCTGAAACAGAGCCATCTATCTGCTATCATGCGCCTCGCGATACAGCCTGAGGACACATTGGAACAATAATGCTTATTTAGCAGATATATAATTCCAGTTCCTCGCCAGCCGGTGAATATAGGGAAGATTGATTCTGACCCACATTGGTCTAAGGTAATGGTCAAAGGCAACGCATTGGCTTATTGGTAGGCCAAAAAACATTTTTATAACATTACGGTAGCGTCAGCTCGCCCTAATTATTAATTGCTAAATTTTTAATTGCGATAGTACCGTATATTCAGCGTGTAGCTTGCCGAACACGCACTAAACATTTTATATGAGACAGCCGTTATGACTGATAAAAAAGCTCGTTTAAATATCGATGGATATGATAAGGAAATAGAACTCGACGTATATGAAGGGACTATGGGCCCTGATGTGATTGATGTCGGCCCTGTTCTCAAAAATGGACATTTCACCTATGACCCAGGGTTCACCTCGACAGCGAGTTGTGAGTCTGCGATTACTTTTATCGACGGGCACGAAGGCAAGCTACTCCACAGAGGCATTCCGATTGAGCAGATTGCTGAAAAAACTGACTATCTGAATCTTTGCTATTTGCTGTACTACGGCCAATTGCCCAACAAAGAACAAGAAGCTGAATTCAAAAGCACGATAACGCGGCATACCATGCTGCATGACCAGATCTGGAACTTTTACCGAGGATTTAGACGAGACGCGCACCCAATGGCAATTATGTGTGGTGTCGTTGGCGCCTTAGCCTCGTTTTACCACGACGCTTTAGACATCACTAACGAAACACATCGAAATATAACTGCGCATCGTCTAATTGCTAAAATACCGACGATCGCAGCAATGTCATACAAGTACACCACCGGTCAGCCGTTTGTCTATCCGAAAAACAACTTGGGATATGCAGAAAACTTCCTGCATATGATGTTTGGCGTTCCGACTGAAGAAACGGTAATCAGTCCGATTCTTGCAAAAGCAATGGATCGAATATTTATGCTGCATGCCGATCATGAGCAAAATGCGTCTACATCTACAGTTAGATTAGCTGGTTCGAGCGGAGCTAATCCATTTGCCTGTATATCAGCAGGTATTGCAACTCTATGGGGACCTGCCCACGGTGGAGCAAATGAAGCTTGCTTGAAGATGCTGGAAGAGATCGGACATCCGGATAAGGTTGATGAATACGTAGCCCGCGCCAAAGACAAAAATGATTCCTTCAGAATCATGGGATTTGGTCATCGGGTTTACAAAAATCACGATCCGCGGGCCACGATTATGAAAGTAACCTGCGACGAGGTTCTAGCTGATCTTGGCATTGAAGACTCACCGTTATTTCAGGTCGCACGCCGCCTCGAAGATGCGGCGCTAAATGACGACTACTTTATTGAACGAAAACTATACCCTAACGTCGATTTTTACTCGGGTATTATCCTGAAAGCAATTGGCATCCCACCTAATATGTTCACGGTGATTTTTGCCCTTTCCCGCACCATCGGGTGGATAAGCCACTGGAATGAAATGGTCAGCCAGCCATATAAAATTGGCCGGCCGCGACAACTTTATACCGGCCCGGTAGAAAGAGACTTTCCGGCGTAAAACTGGAACAAATTTCAGGCAACGCATCTAACCCGGTCATAGTCACTACGACCGGGTTTTTTATTCTCAAGGTAAACATATGAATTACCTGGCTCACCTTTTCGTATGCCCACCTGACCCTGAATCGATGGTGGGAAACTTAATGGCTGACTTTCGTAAATTTGTCGACTTTGAAACCTTACCGAAAAGCGTTAAGGATGGCATTGCAAACCACCAACGAGTTGATAAGTTCACAGATACTCACCCTTTGGTTATCAAACTAAGACAAAAGTTTCAGAAACCTCATCGTCGGTTTTCCGGGATTATTATAGATGTCGTTTTTGATTATTTTTTATCAAAGCACTGGCAGAAATACACAAACGTCGACCGATCCGTCTTTATATCAAATGCCTACCTGACGCTTAGTGATATGGAGGAGTTACTCCCAACTCGAATGCATAGGGCCCTTATCAAAATGAGTGAACAAGATTGGCTAGGTTCGTACTCCACGCTTGATGGAATCGAAGTTACCTTAGAACGAATTGGTACCAGAATTCGCTTCGCGAACCCACTTGCAGAATCACGAGCAGAAATAGAGCGCCTGCATGACCAGATTGAGCAATGCTTTTTAGAGTTCTTCCCCGATTTGGTGGATAATTTTGGGCACCCTGTATAGCAGCTAGCGGAATAATTATTTTCCACAGGCATCAGGACGACTCGGCTAGGGGTATTCCGAAAACAAATACGAGCGTGAGGGGCGAGAAGTCGAGGTCGCAACTAAAGGACACACATTCTCGGTAAATTACTGCAGCGCTTGTTGAATCTCGGCGACTTTATTACGCAATATTCCGGAGTTTTCCGGTCCCATTCGAAGGTACAGTTTTTGAATAGCAGGCAACCCTTCGATCGATAAGTCCACGTATTGGTATCGATCACCCACTTTTTTAAGTTTCGGGTCTCGAACGGGTGGAGGACTAATTGACGCTTGCCGCAAGGCTCGCTCTAATGCTGTTCGAAAATTTCTGTTTGAGTACCCAAGTTCACTATATGCACTCTCAAAAAGAGGTTCAAAGCGTGTATAAATACCCGCAACTGATTGAGCATTAAACGTGTCAATCATATTTACATATAGAGAATAACGCCCGTAATTACTTTCTAGTAGGCTATATTGCTCACCAGACTCAACCACTTCAATCGTATCCTCGATACTAGGTAGCGATAAAAAACTGCGGCCAATCTCACCATCGACAGCCTTATCCACCACCGTAACAAGTTTACGTACAAGCTCATCAGTGGGAAGCCATGAGAGCCACTCGGGAGCCGACGCAACACCTTGCAAAGACTCAAAAAACTGACGGTCACTGCGATCCAGAGCTGGTAATTCGTCCAACTGGATATCCGGATGATTACTGTGTTCGTCTGCAACCCTCATAATGTCGGCAGCGTACACTTGCTCATCCAAACCAGGGTCAATTTCAGGGTCTGCAAAAACCTCCAGCGCATCGTCAATCGACTCAATCACCGGCTTTACCAAGGTTTCATCCGGTATCGTATCAGGACGCAATAAGAACCATGAAAGCCCCGCTATCACAATCAATAGCGCAAAGGGCCACAACCTAGTTGCCTGTTTCTCTAGCGCGTGACCATCACCCACATGCGGGCGAGACGGTAATTTAAAATCTGGTGATTCGTTCAAAACTCAAACATAGATAGTCTCTGCATTCATAAACCGAACATATCCTAAAATACAACAAATCAACGCTAAATTTCCTTTGTGTAATCTGCATCATCGGCTTCGATTTAATTTTAGACCCGCTATTCACTCCTTCAACAGAACAATAAGTGGCACAGAAAAAAGGGGGGCATATGCCCCCACTTAGTTTAACTACCTTTCAGTCACTAAGGACTAAAAATTCTTCTTTAAACTCGCGCCAAATGTCCGTGGCTCACGCATATATGCATTGACCTTGCCATCTTGCAACGGTACGTCAAAGTGAGTACCTAGATAATCTTCGTCAAACAAATTACGCGCCCAAATGGAAATATCTATATCACTGTCAAACCAAGACACACCAACGCGAACATTGAATAAGCCGTAACCATCTTGTAATTTAATCGGGTCCGCATTTCCGTCCATAACGGCGTCGCTACGATAATTGTAGTCGGCGTGCACGTAAGAGACCTTATCGCTTCCAATTGGAAACGTTTTAGTCGCGGATATTGTGAAAAAGTGTTCGGGTACTGGATTCACTCGATCGCCAGATCGGTCACAAAAGGCATTCCCGGCGGAAGCACCTGGATCTTGTTGTCCAGAAAGTAACGGCGTAGCAATCCAGCAATTCGCATTCAAATGCGTTTTATATGTCGTATCGGTATACGCATAGCCAGCGCTAAACGATAAATCATCCATCGGATCCCAAACTACTTCGAGCTCCAGGCCTTGCGCCTCCAACTGGCTTGCATTTGACAGATTAAACCCGCCGCCGGCAAAAGAGTTGGTTTGAAAATCATCAACTGTTGAATAATACAACGCCGTATTAGCGCGCAAATTTTGATCAGGAAACTCAGCTTTTATACCGACCTCAAACGACTCCGATGTTTCCGCATCAAATATAGGATTCTGGTTTACGCTGATTCGATCAGTGTTAGTACCACCTGATTTATATCCGGTACCGAAGCTCGCATACACCAGCGTTGTTTCGTTAGCGAACCAACTTAACTTTAGCGTACCGGTCACTTGATCATCATCGAGCGTTGCCGCAACATCCGGTCGTGGTGCAACAATCGGAGTTACCGAATGTCCCCAGCCAGGGCGGTACATTGGAGCGTATAATGCCGGATTTGGAGCCGCCAAGCCAAGACCAGCTAGCACCAGGTTCGTACCGATGGCAGTAAAATCTGCAGCCGGGCCAATTGCACTCTGGGTAAATCTACCCGTGAGATCCTTCTGCTCCTTGGTAAACCGCAAACCCGCTGTCAACGTTAGAGCATCAGTCAATTGGTAATCTAACTGGCCAAACACGGCCCAGGCCTCCTGCTCTTGCATGAACACATCACTCGAAAACGCATTTTGCGCAAACGGAGCCGCAACCCTAGGAAACGCGCCCCCCGTTGCAGCAGATAGGCCATTCAAGCCACCTACAATCGCCGAAATATTTGGATTTTGCCCGATCAACTGCGTGAAATTAGGGCCCAAATCAAAAAAACTGGTGCTATCAAGGTCTTGCTGATAGTAGTAAGCACCAACTATATAATTCAGCTTGTCGCCATTATTGGTAAATCTTATTTCCTGCGTCATCACATCAGAGTTTCCTCCACGTCGATTGTTAAATAACTGTGCGGCACTAAAATCAACGTCGGTAACATCGACCGAGTCAAACGATCGAATGGATGTAATGGATGTAAATGTTCCGCCATTATTTAAATCCCAATTAATCTCCGCAGAAACACCTTTATTTTCGTTTTGCGAAGCAGGCAACTCATTTACTCGCATGACATCGTCAAATACTCGATCCTGAGATACCACGGGAATCCTGAAGGCTGATAGAAGCGAATCAGAAAGCGGCGCACCGTTAACCGCGAAAAAGTTATTTCGAACCGTTGCAGCACCGCAACAGACTTCATCTACTTCCGAATAATCCGCAATAAAACGAACCGACACATCATCATTCGGCGTATATAGAAGCTGTGCTCTAAACCCATGTCGATTGCGATCGTTGATAACGTTATTGGCGACCCCCAACGCGTCAGCATAACCGTCTCGCTCGGTATTAAACCCCGTCACTCGATAAGCCAGTACATCTTCAATTAAAGACCCTCCAACGGCACCGCTTAGCGTTCGTAATCCAAAATTCCCCACAGTCAAATCAATGAAACCACTGGACTCGTGGCTCGGCGCAACGGACTGCATTAACACAGCCCCAGATGGAGAATTCCGACCAAATAACGTTCCCTGCGGCCCACGCAACACCTCCACCCGTTCCATGTCCACCATTTCATTAATCATTGAACTTTGTCTGGACTGGTACACGCCATCCACATATAAGCCAACGGAGGATTCCAAACCAAAATTCTGTGCACTCGTACCCACGCCGCGAATAATAAAATTCGACGTTGTCGCCGTCTGATTTTGGTCAACAATTAATCCCGGGGTGCTTTGCTGCATATCAAACACATCTGTCACACCCAGCTCAGTTAACTGGGCTCCACTTAGTGCTGTAACTGCAACGGGAACATCTTGTAAATTCTGCTCTCTTTTTTGCGCAACTACGACAATCTCTTCTAACGCTGCATGTGACGGTAACGATACCGTCAATAATAATGCCCCTTTTAAGACTCCAACTGATGTCCTATAAATTAAGTTATTCACGATTCCCTCCCAGAAATTCATTTAGTAAATGCATGAGCTAAACAGATCAAATGCAGGCTAATTCTTGTTGATTTATTAATGTAACATGCTGTAGTAGTTACAATCTAGTTCATATTCGATTAATCGTTATATAAAACGGCAACTAACACATGTTGCTATACTTTTACGAGTGGCACGGTCTATGTAGAAAATAACTTCACTATTATCTACAATTTCAGAAAGTTTGGTATTGATCCATGTCGAGTCGCGCGAAGAAAACTGTAAGTGAATTACTTGAACTAGCTGACATTAATATTAATGGTCCCAACCCCTGGGACCTTCAGGTTAGCAACCCACGAGTATTTGAGAGAATCCTGTCCGAAGGACCCCTTGGATTGGGTGAATCTTATATGGACGGCGATTGGGACTGCGAAGCTCTGGATACTTGTATCGACAGAATTATAAGAGCTAATCTCGAAAGTAAGGTACGACCACTAAAAATGCTGCTACCTGTAATGCAGGCATGGTTGATTAACCGCCAACGCAAAGCACGCGCTTTTGATATCGGCGAACAGCATTACGACATTGGAAACGATCTATATACCCGCATGCTAGATAGCCGAATGACTTATACCTGCGGATATTGGAAGGATAGCGATAACCTAGAAGATGCACAGACTGCAAAACTCGACTTAATTTGCCGAAAATTACACTTAAAACCCGGTATGCGAGTACTTGATATCGGTTGCGGTTGGGGTAGTTTTGCAGGATATGCGGCTGAGCACTACGGCGTGTCAGTGATTGGCATAACCGTTTCAAAGGAACAAATAACGTTGGCCAATGAACTCCACAAAGGTAAAGACATTGAGTTTCGATACCAAGACTATCGAGATGTTAATGAACCGTTTGACAGAATTGTGTCGGTTGGCATGTTTGAACATGTTGGTCCCAAAAACTATAAAGCATTTATGCATGTAGTTAATCGTTGCCTCAAAGAAGATGGCTGGTTTTTATTACATACAATTGGTACCCCTTTATCGCAAACCGCAGTCGACTCTTGGACCGATAAGTACATATTCCCGGGTGGGGTGCTGCCTCTGGCTAGCCAGATCGCGCAAGCGTCAGAAGGCCTATTTTTACTTCGGGATTGGCATAACTTTGGTGGTGACTATGACCGAACACTAATGGCTTGGTACGAAAACTTTGAGCGCAGTTGGCCCGAACTTGACGGCTATGATGACCGCTTTTATCGGATGTGGCGATATTTTTTGCTTACTGGTGCAGGCGCATTTAGAGCAAACCGCAGCCAATTATGGCAAATCGTTTATTCGAAAACAAAGGCAAGTGCCGACTATAATTCTCTGAGATAAAAACGAACTCAAATTTTCCGACCGAAAACAAAGGAGCTTGACCGACGACCTTGAGGACAGGACAATTTAGCGCTCCATAAAAAGGAAACACGGACAACTCAGAACTAACATTGTGCGCAGCACATACTTAAAAATATTAGGCTTGGCAGCGCCTGTTATTCTGGCAAACCTGAGCGTCCCCCTGCTTGGCGCAGTTGATACAGCAATTCTAGGGCATTTGGACAATGCCATTCATCTGGGCGCCGTTGCTGTCGGCTCACAATTAATCACCTTAGTGCTCTGGATATTTGGCTTTCTTCGCATGGGAACCACCAGTCTTGCAAGCCGATTCTATGGCGCTGGAGACAATCTTGCACTCCACCTACTGATTCTTCGTAGCCTCGGGCTCGGCGTCATCTTCGGTTTTGGTGCTATAGCCGTTTCTCCATGGATGATTCCATGGACTATAGACATTATTGCCGGCGACAGTTTGGTATCTCAAGACGCATTAGCTTATGCCAATATAAGAATTTGGTCCGCGCCAGCAACCTTATGCAGTTATGCAATCGCAGGCTGGTTTATTGGGCGCCAAAATACTGCCGTAATTGCGATTTTATTAGTTGCGATGAATTCGCTAAATATTTTTCTCGACTTTATTTTTATCATTACCTGGGGGCTGGAAAGTCGTGGCGCCGCTTACGCAAGTTTAATTTCAGAATATGTGGGGTTTGTTATCGCATTTGGGTTTCTACTGAAAACACAATTTCGCGAACACTGGGCACCAAAGTGGACTGTGCTGTTAGAACCCACAGCAATAAAGTCGCTCATTTCAATTAACGCCCAAATTATGGTCAGAACCTTCGCATTGGTTATGACAACGACATTCTTTGTGGCTATGAGCAGCAGGCAAGGAGAGGCGACACTCGCAGCTAACGCGATATTGATCAGCCTTTTGTACTTAACAGCGTATGGACTTGACGGTGTAGCAAATGCGACTGAGGCAATGGTTGGAAAAGCATTCGGCAAAGGCGACTCTGAAGACCTGAGACAAATCTTAAAAGGATCAATGCACGTCGCCTTTGGATTCGCACTAATGTCGAGTTTGACGATTTTGTTTGGTCAAACCCAAATAATTCAGTTGTATACCAGCCTTGCCGAAGTGAGCGAATTAGCGGTTAAATATATCCCATGGATGGTGGCATTGCCGTTGTTGTCATTCTGGGGATTTCAATACGACGGAATATTTATCGGGATGGGTATGGGACACGAAATGATGATGAGCATGCTATTTGCGGTCGTTTTCATATTCTTTCCCGTATGGTGGGGAACTCAAGCGTTAGGGAATCATGGGCTGTGGCTAGCCATGTGTTCATGGTACCTCGGTAGGTCACTCAGCCAGTGGTATTTATTAACGCAAAAAATGAATGAACAAGGCTTCACTAATGAAAGCGATCCCATCGTCGTCAACGAATGAGGAACAAACGAGCTATCAAAAGCCAACCGAAGTAATAGCTAACGGACTCTCAATCGATAACAGCATTCAATAATATCTAGATCTTTATTCGGAGAGGCAACAACTTCCGGAGAAGACTCCAGCAGTTCTATATCACACCAATCTGCATATAAACTTTTAACCGCATTAGCATCAATAGAAAAGGGTGGCCCAGTCATTTCGCTCTGATCGTACTCAATGGTTATGAGTAATATTTGCGCACCAACGGGCAGTATTTCTCGCTGCAACGCCACATAATCCTCACGCTTAGCCTCCGGCAATGCGATTAACGACGCTCGGTCGTACACGCCGGCGACCGCACCAACAATATTACGATCTAAAGCAAAATAGTCTCCTATTAGCAGTGAATACCCTTTACCCGTGTACCGGTCTAACACGCCTACCTGATCCGTTATAAATTCCCCACCAACTTGATCGCAAAAGCTAGCGATAGCGATCGGGCTATACTCTACCCCTATTAACTCATGGCCTTGATCGCGCAGCCATACCATATCTACTGATTTCCCACACAAGGGTACAAACACTCGGCCAAGGCCTTCTAATCCAAGCTGCTTCCAATATTTTAGGAGGTACGGATGCACTTCATCCAAATGGAATCCAATTTGATCATCTCGCCATTTCTTCTGCCAAAATTCTAATTCCATTATCCGCCCTCTAATCTCAATAATTTAGTTTAACCCACAAAAAATGGCATAACGTTACACAACTAATAATATAAATTCCCACAGGTTATATTTCTTTGCATACAAAACATTAAAACTATCATCAAGTTCTAACCAATCACCTTTATTTTATTATCTATAGAACATCTCACCACCAGCCC
>ERZ887942.96-NODE-96-length-68965-cov-46.960223_pt1 | contig 68965 bp, 55 predicted proteins | sample MGYA00521099_ERZ887942 | MGnify/ENA primary metagenome ERZ887942 (study PRJEB32303, sample SAMEA104408605) | aquatic metagenome | biome: Brackish water; feature: Pelagic; material: water | place: Baltic Sea | collected 2014-06-07T06:48:00 | depth 16,251 m ... | reverse complement strand
CCGACGACACTTCAGACACTGCGGATACCGCTACACCTAAACCAAATGCGCTCTAAAATTTTGAATCTTCCGATCAAGCGCGGATGTGGTAGTGGTCCTCTGTTCACTGACGCAATCTTTGATGTTCGCATTTCTAAACGTTTTCGAGCCGAATGTTGCGTTTCCCATACATCAGATGTTGACGCAAAAACACGCGAGTGATGTTTGGTTTGTTCTAAGTTGTTTACTAGCAACGACTTAATATTCTGTTGGGAATACCCACCGGAATTCGTCCTGATGTGGTGCACTCTTTGCAATCTGTATGGGTTGCCCCTCGAAGCAAAGAAGCAACGAGCCACCTCAGCAGGATGATCTTACTGATGATGAACCCGAAGAAGCGACAACGACTGAATATTCAGTCTGACGGACTGACCGCAATTGTTGGCCTGGAGCATATTGAAATCTGGGACGGAGCCGATTTGGCTCTGTTGCGTGAGGTTTTGTCTGAATTGATTCAGAAAGAATCCTACGCGTCGATCGGCGTCGATCTTCAATCGGTGAAGTACATTCCGAGCGGATTTTTCGGGATGCTTTACGAGTGGTACGAGAGCGGAATAAAAATTCAGCTGCGGTCTCCACAGCCAAACGTCGAACAGATGCTGTGGTTCAGAATGTTCTTTGCCGCTCAACCGGATGGCTCATTTACCTTAAATGATGAAGCCGTTCGCAACCATACTCCCGGGCAGCAGGTGGAATATCACCGTCGCGAGTTCACCGGTGAACTGAGCGATGAGCTGGAACTGACGGAAGACGCTCGCTTCGATATCGAAGCTGCATCAATTGGGAATCCATAGTCGCTGCCAAGGGCTAAGGAACGGTCTTGTCGGTTTCGCAATGTTGACGCTGCGTTACGGTGCAGACGTGCATTGCAGATGGACGCTCCGTTTTCGTTGAGCACCACCCTTTTGTTGTGGACGGACTTAGCTTGTGGGATTCAGCCCTTGTAGTCCGATTCGCGTTCTGTGCAGCCACAGCTCAGCGAGATTCGCCGTGATCCTTCATGGCGTGTTGCTGAATGAAATCGGCAACGCGTTTGGGGTCTGGGTGTGTGAAGTGGTGCCCATTGGATGACTCAGTGCCTTTCTGCACTTCAATCACGTCAATGGAGCCACCGAGTTTGCGGTAGCGATCGACAAGGATAAACGTATTTTCAGTGGGTGGCACAATTTGATCGTCTAGTGAAACGATGTGCAGCACGGGAATGTTCTGCGCGGCGATCGGTGCCAGCGAATCAATTGGGTTTCCCTGATAGGCCAACGCCTGTTCTTCCGTGAAGCCATATTCCTTTAAGCACACTTGCCACGTTGCTGGATGGCCTTTTCCGGTGCCCTTGCCTGCTGGCCAGCTTTTGAAGTCCAGTACAGGCGTGTCAGCGTAAATGCAGGCAACTCTTTCAGGCCAGCGAGTCGCGAAGCCATAGACAAATAATCCGCCACGGCTAACGCCTTCCAATGCCACTTTCTGTGACATGTCCTGCTTCACCATAAAGTTGTAAAAGGCGTCCCAGATCTTCATGGCGTTTGGTGAACCCAACATGCCATCTGTATTGATGTAGGCAATGTGAAATCCACGCTCCAACAACAGGCGATCCGCTTCTGCGTGAAAGTCTGGAAACCGAGCTCGCCAGACCCACGGTTTTCCAGCAGCCGGTTGTTTAGGAATGACAACGTACGCGTTTCTTTCCTGCAGCTGGAATTTATGGCGAGTGTACTCGTGCCATGTGTCCTGAGTGCCCGGCCAGTCGGCGTGACTCAGGTTCGGCAAAAGCAGGGTCAGCATAAAAAGTGCGTTTTGCATCGCTGTTGAGTACATAAATTCTTTCCTGATGCTTGATGTCTGTGGCCAATGAGAACGGCCGACGGCGTTTTCTGAGTATGGCTTCACACTACGAATCGTTAGTGTATTGTTCCTGAAACATGAGAATCTTACTCAAATTGATGCGAACACGGTGTTCGTATGTTGCCCGGAGCGACAACGGAGGGGCTCGGCGATTAGAGACGTTCCACGTCTTCCTGCGTGCTACGCCACCGGGGCAAGGGCGAAGCTCTTGTTAAGCCGCATCTTCCGTAGTCTTAACGAGTGAATGCCACATGAGTTTGTGTGGTCAATCGGGTGCATCACCGGTTTGAAGCATAGCGAATTTTCATCTGAAATTCTTCAATCACGCACCACTTATAGCTGTCGGGGTGTTGCTGCTGATGAAGGCTCGCTACAAAGTGGCAGTTCGCTGGCTTTCGCCGGGGAAGTTGATCTATGAAATATTCGCGTCAAAATTGCGTGTTGACTGTATTGCCATGGAGGTGTTTGAATTTGAGAAATTTCAGAACAGTATTCCTGGCTTGCCTGGTCGCGTTGACGGGATGTTTTTCGTCACAAGATCCTGTCCATGTTGATGCGAATGATGTCGCTAATAACGGCGATGTGTTGAACTCTGCACACCAGCAGACGCCACCGTCAGTTGTGAAAATCGACGGGCTGGAGTTTGTTCTAATTCCCTCCGGGCATTTCAGAATGGGCGCGTCTGAGCTGCAGCAACTCAATCAGTATAATAGTTGCGAATACCCAGCTCATGATGTCACGATATCTCGCCCGTTTTTGCTGGGACGTTACGAAGTGACAGTGTTCGACTTTGCTCGGTTTGCGGCCGACACTGGATACAGGACCGAAGCGGAGCAGTCTGGGCTGGGGGCCAACAGCCTGAACCTGGTGGATGGAGGCATTCAGCAATTGCCACATACGATCTGGTCGTCACCGGGATTTGTTCAGACAGATCGGCATCCTGTTGTCTGCGTGTCGTGGGCAGATGCCAGCGCGTTTTGTGACTGGCTTTCAAGGAAATCCGGTCAGGTTGTGCGACTGCCTACTGAAGCTGAATGGGAATATGCCTGCCGAGCAGGAACTGCCACGCGATTCAATACAGGTGATCTTTGGAGTTCTCTGGAAGGTCACGGAAACTTCGGCGACAAATCTCTGCAGCAGTCGTTTCCTTTGGCTGGCGGAACTGCAGATTGGAACGACGGTGCTGTGTTTACGAATGCTGTCGGTGCATTTCGCCCAAACCAGTTCGGTCTTTACGACATGCACGGAAACGTGGGGGAATGGTGTTTAGACTGGTTTTCGAGCGACAGATATACTGCGGCTTCTGAAGTGGATCCTGTGGGCCCAACTGAGGCCACGGATTGGCGAGCTGTTAAAGGCGGCAGTTGGTACAACTCACCAGAAAGCTGTCGCTGCAGCGGTCGGCACGATGGGATTGAAACGATGGCCAGTACGACTAACGGGTTTCGAGTGCTTGTTGAAGTGGATGGTCCTTAAGATGTCTTGAAAGTTAGTCCTTCAGGCTTTCGCGACCTGACTTTTGTTTTTCGTAGGCATCCCATTCCATTTGAAAGTTGTTTTTGGCGGCCATGTTCAGGGTCTCGTAATCTGCGAAGTTCTTCGTGGTTGCCTGAAAATAGCAAATCCCCATTTCGTCGTTGGAAAAGTCGCCCCAGTAAACGTCTTGTGGCGGCGAATACGGGTTCTGTGGGTTGTTGCTGGAGTTGTCAAACACACAGTCAACGCTGATCTTTGTACCTGCTGGCAGTTCGATAGGGTGGCTGAATGCGTAGCTGTCCTGCCAGTAGAAATCCCAATCGTCGATTTGAATCAAAGGAACCTGTTCACCGTCGGGCTTTGCGGCGATCGCGCGAATTTTTTTGCCAAGCACATGCATGTGCGGCGTTGCATCCAGCAGAATTGTATCCACGGGCAATGTCCAATTCGCCTGGTGTAAGTGTCTTGATTCGTTCGCCGGAATTTCCAGATTCACGTTGGCCACAATTAATTCAGTCACCAGCCGCTCAGACCATGGGGCGGCGAAGTAGAGCCCAATGCGCGACTGATCCTTCACTTTTCGGCCGATCGGGTGATAGTGAATCTGTACGATCAGGTCCGCGTTCTTCAATAACGGCCGTCCCATGCCCATTGGAAGCTGGTTGGGCAATCCACCAGGTCCCCAACCGCCCAGTGAGCCTGAAACGACAAATCCAGGAGAACCAACTCGGCTGTAACCTGGTCCCGGATCTGCCTCATCAAGTTCCCGTCCCTTTCCCGTGGTATCGTAAAACGTTGTTGCATGATGCACGACTTCGGGGGTTCCCGGCCTGAATTCGAAGCCGCTAACCAGACAGTTTTCTGCGATGCCCGTAGGAATTACAAAATGGCGATAGATATCAGGGCCATCCGCTGGTACTTCGAAAGGCTCGGGCATGATCAGCTCAAGGTCAGGTTGACCAAGTTGCCATCCCGTTGGGAATTCTGGTGTTGTCGGTAAATAGCTGGCTGGCCCCTCAGGCATTTCGGCTTCAACCCAGTTCGAAATCATCGCGATTTCTGAATCTGACAAACGATGTTCGTTTTTAAACGAACCAAAGTTTACAGCCGGCTTCCAAGGTGGCATCAGTTTTTGCTGAACAACTTCTCGAATCTGTTTAGCGTGTAAGACGGCATCGTTGTATGTCAACAGTTCAAACGGAGCGGATTCGCCTGCACGATGGCACCGAGTGCAGTGACTGAACAAAATTGGTGCGATATCGCGAGTGAAGACAACCGTCTGCGGCGTCATCGCTGTTACGCCCTTGCCTTGCATCAGGCTTGAAGACGTTGCCGCTTCAATGCAGCATCCGATGGTGTCTGTGGTTGCGATTTCAGGATTGTTGCCTGATAAGCAGCTGTCGATGGCCAGTTGCAGGCTGTCGTGGCGGACGGCTCTCTGTTGCCCGGCGACGCGGCTATACCGGTCATCAATGCGACCCGAATACACAATCGTTCCGGCGGAATTGATAATAACCGCCTGAGGTGTGTGAGTCGCTTTGAGGCTATTACAGAGTTTATGTTGATGATCCAGAACGATCGGAAATTCGATCTCAAACTTGTGTTGAAACTGATCGAGTGAAACCTGCGAAGCCGCTGCAGACGGAATCACGCCAATAAGATCCACTGCATGGGTGCGAAGCTGCTGATGGAGCTTGTTCAGTTTCGGAAGATAGCTGTTACTGATCGGGCATTGTGTTGACAGCACGACGTACACGCTGAAGTTTGCAGTTTTTGGTGCTGCCCCAGTGTTTGATCGAGAGTGTGTCAGGTCAATGCTTAGTGTTGTTGTCGGCAGGCGTGGTGACAGTAAAAGCCCCAAAATTACGCCGCAAGTTCCGAGCAACCCCATTGTAAAATAGGTGCGCATTCGGCGTCCCTCCTTTTGGTGCAGAGACTACGGGCGATTGGCCAACGACGTCAATAGAGTTCCTGGCAGGGCGGAGTCTGGTCCGTCCTGAATGGTAGTCGTGTTTGATGGACCATTCGCCACGCGCATAAAAAAAGCCCCCTGCAAAGTGGCAAGGGGCTTTCAATTTTAAAAGAACTAGCCACCGATCTGCGGTTGTCGCTGCGAGCTCTTCACTCGCATTTCAGCGCGGCGTCGATTGCGTCGTCGCTCATCACTTGGCTTTTCGTAGTATTCGCGTTTGCGCATTTCTCTTTTGATGCCGGCGTGTTCGACCAGTTTACGAAACCTTTTTACCGCATCATTTACATTCTCGTTGTCACGCAGACGCAACTTGACCACAAATTAACTCCAAGGACTTGTTGAAAGCTTGAAAAAGAGAGCAAAAGCTCACGAATTTTCCGCAGAGGATACCTGATGCTGATAGTTTTGCAAACAGTTACCAAGCGAACTTCACACTCAAGCCACTAATTTCTGTGACAGTGCTGAGCGAGTAGGTTCCGAAGATTTGGTCAATCTGTCGAGGCCCGTCATCCCAATATCGGAAAATTTGTTGGGTTTCGGTGTGTTTCAATCCAAAGATTGCACGTATTTCATTCAGTCTACGGTCGGTTCTCATTTATGGTTTTGTCGTCGGACGCAGAATCCTTTGCGAAATTCGCACGGCAGAACCTTCAAATTGTTTTACTGAAGCGTTGCGCGGGTGAATTTTGGGCTGCGTTCAGCGGACGGGTTGATTCGTGGTGGTCCGGCTATTGGTGGTTCGATTCGGTGATTGTGACTCAATCGGAAAGGGAAAAGTTCGTGGCGTGAAACGTGAACGCAGGGGGAGAACGTTGTTTGATGCAACTGTTTCCCGCTGCATATTCGTTCAGCGAAGGCCGTGACTTGCAATTCGATTGGCTTAATGTTGGCAGGCGAGGCGTTTCCAGTGGTCTTAAGTTTCCGGCTGAGACTGAAAATGCGACCGATCGTTGGAATTGTTTGGGGGCGTTTCACGTTTGTTAAGGATCGTGTGCGTCCGTCTTGCGTTCGTCTGCACTGTTGTAGAAGATTCCGACTCTCCGTTTGGATTTACCTCCATTAGATGGTTCCCGCTTCCTGTGATTTATCTACGATTAGCGGTATTCACCGATAATTAAACGAGATCGACTCGAGGCTGTTTTTGGTCGATTGAAGTGAAACACAATCTGGAAGACAAATTGCCTTAAGCAAGATGCCTGCATTGGATTTGTGCAGCTGGGTGACGGATTTCAGCGCCGAAGCGGAGAGATTCCGAGTTTTTAGCTCGATATTGATTCAAGGGCTTGTCCCTTGTTGTTGGGAGTTGTTGATGAAGAAGTGTCGTCGTTGTTCAAAGCCTGCGACTCTGCACATAACTGAAATACATCAGGGAAACGCGGTTGCGATTCACTTGTGTGAAACGTGCGCGCGAGAATACCTGGAGGATGAGTCTGGGCAGCCATCTCCCAATCCTGCGGCTGATTTGGCGGCAAAACTTGAAGCTCTTGTAGCTGACGATGATGAAGAATCGGTTGTCCGTTGTTCCAATTGCGGTATTTCGTTTACCGAATTTCGTGAGCAGGGGCGGTTAGGCTGCCCTGTGTGCTATGACGAATTTCGTGAAGATCTGATGCCTTTGCTGGAGAATATTCACGAAGAGAGTCTTCACATCGGCAAACGCCCACTGAGAAGCCCCACTCAAACCAAAGACCAGTCTCGCTTGATTCAGTTACGAAATCAGCAGCGGGAGGCGGTCGAAAAGGAAGATTACGAAGCAGCAGCGAAGTTGCGAGATCGAATTTTGGAGATCGAAGCTACGCTGCGTCCGAATTCAGAAGACTAATCAGTTTTTTTGCTGATTGATCGTGCTGGTTGCTTTTGCGTCTGTCGAAGGTTGGCCACGCTTCTGAGGATCACCAATTCAGAGTACAATTTATTCCTGTTTGTTTACGTTCGCCATTCGGCGCATATGAAACGTTGTCTAGTTGAACGCCGTTCTGGCGTTGTCGAGGAAGGTTTTTAAAGTTGACGCCAGACGGAGAAAATAGCTCGTTTAATCTTACTGATTTGGTTCAGCGCAGTGGTCGTTGGCTGTGTGCCAGCGGTCCGGAATCCGACATTGTGATTTCCACCCGCATTCGACTGGCGCGAAACGTTGTCGGTTTTCCGTTTATGTCTCGAGCGGACGATGACACAAAAAAGCAGCTCGTTGATACGCTGCGATCTACGATTCAGGCGACTGAGATTGGGCGGAACTACCAGTTTTTAAACGTCGAAGAATTGAACGAACTGGATCGGCAGCTGTTGGTTGAACGACAGCTGATCAGTCGCGAACTGGCTCAGTCAAGCGGCCCTCGCGGCGTAATGATTGGTAACAGCGAACAAACCAGCATCATGCTGAACGAAGAAGACCACGTTCGGATGCAGATTCTGAACAGTGGGTTGGCACTGGAAGAATCGTGGGCGGAAATTGACGTATTGGATAACGCCCTTGAAGAACGGATCAGTTTTGCATTTGATGAAACTCTGGGATATTTGACAGCTTGCCCCACAAACGTCGGCACCGGTATTCGAGTCAGCGTGATGCTGCACTTGCCTGGGTTGCGAATTACCAGAGAGATTCAAAAGGTTCATCAGGCGGCCCAAAAAATTAATCTGGCCGTGCGAGGTCTTTATGGGGAAGGTAGCCAGGCGATGGGCGACTTCTACCAGATCTCAAACCAGGTGACTTTGGGATGCACGGAAAGTGAATTACTGGACAGTTTGGCGGAAGTCGTGCCAAACATTCTGGGCTACGAACGACGTGTTAGAGATCTGTTGTGTCGCGATAATAAGTCTCAACTGGATGACCAGATTTCGCGGGCGATGGGTGTGCTGACCAGTGCACGTTCTATCAGTTCCGAAGAGACGATGCACCTGCTTTCCAGTGTGCGTCTTGGTGTGAACCTTGGAATGGTTCCAGATATCGACATTGCGACCGTGAATGAACTGTTCATTCAAACTCAGCCATCACACCTGCAAAAAATCAGCGGTGGTCCGCTTAAGACTCCCGAACGCAATGAAGCTCGTGCTGCATTTTTGCAGCAACGTTTGAAAAAGTGATTTTCAGGTTTCAGGCGTTGGGCGTGGAGGCGGGCCGTCTTTGGGGTCGTCCAGAATGATGGTCTTTCCTTCCGTTTGTTGACCATCTTTGACAGGTGTGCCGCGAGGCCAGGAAATAATGAATCGCGTGCCTTCTCCCGGGTCGCCTTCGATGCGAATTCTGCCACCATGTTCGCGAATAATCTTGCGACTCACGGGTAGCCCAATGCCGGTTCCTCGTTCGCCCTTGGAAGATTCAAAGACCTGAAAAACGGCAGCTCTTTGGTCCTCGGGGATTCCTGGGCCGTTGTCCGTGACGGCAACCATCATCACGTCGTTGCTGGCATCATAGCCGGTTTGCAGTACTACAGAACCGGCGTCTGATTCTGCGACGGCGTCAACGGCGTTTGCGACGATGTTTAGAATCGCTCGATGAATGCCCTCAGGATCAAACTCGGCCAATGGCAAATCGGCAGCGCGAAATTCCAGTGCGACGCCGTTTAGCTCGGCCCGGGGCGATGCAAGTTCCATAACATCTTCGCAAACCTTGTTGACGTTGCCAGGTCGCAAATTGGGAACTCGTTCTTTGCTGAAGCTCAGCATGTCCATTACCAAATCAGAAATCCGATTTTGGTTGCGTTCAACAATTCCCCAGCCCTGTCGCACCATGTCGTCGTTGGAAGTTTTGAGGCCGGTTTCAATCAAATATCCGCCTCCACCAACGCCTTGCAGGATGTTCTTGATGTGGTGGCTTAATACCGCCACGGTTTGCCCCATGGCCGCAAACCGTTCGGCTTTAAGAAGTGCTTCCTGAAATCGGCGTGCTTCAACAGCCAGTGCACTATGGCGAGCAACGGCCAGAACCGTTTTCAGGTGTTCATCGGTCAGGCGGTCTTGTTCAGAGATCCGACCGTCAGCCAGAATCGGCGTAGTGACGTCCAGATAAAAGACTCCCAGCAGTTCTTCCTGACCTCGCATTGGTGCGCAGATGGCTTCCCGAATTCCCGATGACAGGATGCTGTTTGCCGCACCGAACCGCGCGTCGTGGAGTGCGTCGGATGTTCGAACCGCATTCCCATGCTTTAACACATGGCCGGAGATCGATCGGGAGATCAGCATCTGTTCCTGTGGACCGTCTGATTCGTCACGTCGCAGGAAGACCAGCGGCGTCAATTCGCCGCCGATTGCGTCTCGCAATAAAATGCAGCCTCGATCGGCTCCTACTGTATTCAGCGTGAGATTCAGGATTCGTTGCAGCAAAGCTTCCAGGGTGTCAAATGGCCGCACCAACTCTTCGGCCACCTGGTACAGCAGTTCCAGTCCTGATTTTTGATCGGGCCAGTCAACGCTGGAAATCGCTTCTGCCTTGACCTGCTGCACAATTCCTGACTGCTGGTCCGACAGTAAATCGTCGACGAAGCGAACATGCTCAGTGAGTTCCGACGACTCAAACTTTGACTTCAGCTGAAACGTCATGACGGTCGTTCCCAGCCTGATTGAGTCGCCATGTGTAAGAACGGCTTCTTTTATGCGTTTCCCATTGATGTAGGTGCCGTTGGCGCTTTTGAGGTCGCGAATCTGATAGTTGGTGCCGTCGTGTGAGAACGCTGCGTGTTGTCGTGAAACTTCTGTGTCGTCAATGCGAATGCGAGTACCCACGCTGCGCCCGACGATGATTTCTCCGGAATCAATGGCGATGTCGTATCGAGTTCCGCGAGCCGAACCGCTTACGACAAGTAGTGTTGCATCAGTCATGGAACAGGTGAATCATTCTGCAAAGTCTGTAAACCGAAAATCGGGCCGCACGTTGTCGTTGTACTGTTGAGTGAAATTCAAGTTTCGGTTTCCAGCAGCTTAAGAAACTCGTCTTCTGTAAGAATGGCGACGCCCAGCGACTGAGCCTTTGTCAGCTTACTGCCCGCGTTGTCGCCCGCGACCAGAAAATTTGTTTTCCTGGATACGCTGCTCGCCGATTTTCCGCCGTGCGTGCGAATGAGTTCATTGGCTTCTTCACGCGTCATCCTGACAAGAGTTCCTGTGACGACAACAGACTTGCCAAATAAAGGGCTGTCCTCCGAAGCCTGTGCAGATTGTTCAACAGGTTTCCCCATGTTCAATCCCAGCGATGTCAGTTCTGCGAGGACCTGTTGACCGAAGTTGGAACTGAAAAACTGGCATACCGACGTGGCGATAACAGGGCCGATATCGTCCACCGCTCCCAGGGTTTCTGCTGTCTGTTTGCCAATTTCTTCCGTTGTTCCGAATGCGGATTCCAGCACACGAGCGTTACTTTGCCCCACATGGCGAATGTTCAATCCGGTCAGCAATCGCCAGAGCGGTTGCTGCTTCGACGCTTCGATTCCGGACAACAGGCGATCGATGGATCTTTCTGCCTGGCGTTCCAGTTTTAGCAATTCATCTTTGCGTTCGTGAAGGCGGTAAAGTGATGGGATGCCATCAATCAGCTTGGCGTCCAGAAGTTGTTCGACCAGTTTTTCACCCAGCCCATCGATATCCATTGCGGGGCGAGATGCAAAGAAAATGAGAGTTTCTCGCAGCTGAGCGGGGCATGAAGGGTTCGGGCAGCGCACGTAAACGCCGCCTTCGTCCTGCAGCACGTTTGATTGACATTCCGGGCACGTTGCCGGAAAAACGAATTCGGTTTCCGAACCGGTTCTCGCTGCCAGGTTGACTCGCAGTACGTGCGGAATAATCTTTCCCGCCTTTTCCACCAGCACAGTATCTCCGACCTTAACACCCAGTCGTTCAAGCTCATCACGGTTATGCAGGCTGGCTCGCGACACCGTGGTGCCATCAATTTCCACGGGCTCCAATTCTGCAACCGGAGTCAACGTACCCGTTTTGCCAACCTGAATCGAAATCGCGGCGACCTTGGTTTCCGCTTCGTACCGAACCCACTTGTAGGCTCGCACCCATCGAGGACTTTTCGACGTGGTTCCTAAGGCTTCTCGTTGGGAGAGGTTGTTTAACTTAATCACAATTCCATCAACTTCGAAAGGCAGTTCTGCGACGCCTTCCATCATCTCGCCGACGACCTTCATCAGTTCTGTAAAGCCGGTCGCCTGGTCGACGTTTGGGGTCACCGGAAGTCCGAGGTTGCGAATCGAACTCAGAAATTCAATGTAATTGTCCCAGGCAATGCCTTCGACAAAGCCAACGCCATGCGCGAGGAATCGCAGGCTGCGTTTGTATGCTTCTTTGGGATCCAGAAGTTTTAACGCTCCAGCAGCGGCGTTTCTGGGATTTTTGAACGGCTCTTCACCGGCGGCAACCTGCGCCGCCTGAAACGCGGAGAAGTCTTCGTTAAGAATGACAACTTCACCTCGGACTTCCAGAACCGGTGGAGGCGTTTCGGAATTGAGCCGCAACGGAACTCCCCCCACAATCCGAGCGTTGGATGTAATGTCGTCTCCCACGCTGCCGTTGCCTCGCGTGACGCCTCGAACCAGATTGCCATTTTCGTAGATCACGGCCATCGCGACTCCGTCAATCTTGTATTCAACGGAGTAATTTAGATCTTCAACTTCAAACGTCTTTCGCAGGCCGGCATCCCAATCGACAAGTTCCTGTTCCTGGAAGGCGTTGTCGATCGACAACATCGGAACCCGGTGTTCAAATTGTTGAAACCCGTCGATGGGAGTTCCGCCCACTTTTTGCGACGGACTGTTTGGTGAATAGTATTCCGGATGCTGCGATTCCAGTTGCTGCAGTTCGCTCATTAACTGATCGTATTCGCGGTCGCTGATTTGCGGCGAGGCATCTACGTAATACAGCGTATTGTGTGTTTCCAACTGTTTTCGAATGTTTTCGATTTGTTGCTTGATTGCGTTGGTCATGAAAGCTTCCGAGCACGCGAGCCTGTTCTAGTTGACATCTGACGCTTGATTGTCCGAGACGGTTGCATTGGTCTGATGGATGCGTGGTTCTTCAATTCCTCTCAACGTTCGCCTGCGATCTACGGCCATCGCCAAAAAAGAAATTGTCAAAACCACAACGAATTCCCACATCAACAGGTTGTTGCCATTGGCTTCGAGCCATTGGGAGACTGGTGCGTTGGGGTCACCGAACAGCGATGCAATCAGTGCAAGAATCGTGAGGATGAAGACAACTGTCGCCGGCACGATGAGCCGGAAGAACAGAGAAGGTTTCGTCTGCGGAGGTTTCATTGTGCAGGATTTTGGCCGACAGATTGAGAAGGTGATGTTTAAGCATTGCGATTATGACCAATCAAACTCATTTGTGCAAAGCGATGTAATCTCGAAGATTCGTACACTTCTCGTATTCTTGTTTGGCTAAAAAGAGGATTCGTACGTATGAAGCATGTGACACTGTTGATAGGCGGATTGTGACAAAAAACGTAAATTTCGCAGTGCCTTGCAGGCATTTCAAATTCAAACATTTGAGTTGAATGCCGTATTTGAATTTGCCGTTTGAAAGCCGACGTGATGACTTTGGTTGCTGACTGGTTTTGATGCCCGAGAAATCCGAAATTAAGAACTCGTATTCGACCACGGACTTTGTCTGGTGGGCATGGGCGATCACGCTGGTTGTGGCGGCCAGTATGGAGTTCTCCCGGTTGTTACTCGCTGTTGAGCAGGACGGCGGGTTGGCTACCTGGTTGACGTTTTGGAATATGGAATCGTCAATGCCATTGTTGGTGCTGCTGGCGTTTCCGGTCCTGGCACGCATCGGAAGAACCAGGCAGGCCACAAAGATTGTTGCTCCGTCAAAGGTCAGCGCAACCGGTAGTGTTCGTGTTTGGCTGGCGGGACTTTTCGTGTTTTCGCTGTCTATGTTGTGCAGCTATCGAATTGGGGCCGAACCCATTTCTGTGAAATTGGCCTATTCGTCAACAACTATTCCGTTTGCAGACTTGCCCCCCGCTTACCACGACGAATACAGCTATTTGCTGCAGGCACGCACGTTTCGAAATTTGCGACTTTCGTATCCGGCAGCGGAAGTTCGACCTGATCTGTTTCATCAGTTTCACGTCCTGAATGAACGCCGAACAGTTAGTCGGTACTTTCCCACCACTGGTCTGTGGATTGCTCCGTTTGATGCGTTGGGAAACCCGATTTATGGTCACTGGCTGGCAGGCGCACTGGCGGCTGTGTTCTTCTATTTGGCTGTGCTGCAGCTTAGTCGGTTTAAGACTGCTGTGTTGGCTGGTGTTTTGATTGCCGTCAGTCCCGGGATTGCGGTGTTCAGTAACCTGCTGTTGGCGCACCATCCGACGCTGCTTGCATTAAGTGTGTTTACGTGGGCATTTTTTCGAATGATGTCAGCTGCGCAACTGCGATATGCTTTTATTGCTGGAATTGCGTTGACCTTTGCCATGTTGGCGCGACCAATGACCGCCGCTGGTTATGGATTTCCGTTTGGCGTGTGGATGGCGTCCTGGCTGTTTCGCGATCGATCAAGCTGGCGGCTGATTTTCGGCTTTGTCGTGCCATTGGTGTTGGGATTCGTCACTTTGGCCGTACTAAATCAGGATGCAACGGGAGACTGGACGAAAAGTGCCTATCAGTTGTATACGGATCAGTTCACACCTCGGCATCGTTTCGGTTTCAACAATGCCGTGGGCGTTGAACCGGCAAAGGGACCTGCTACGCTGCATGCATATGATCAATGGGCCACAAACTTAACGCCGCTTGTTGCAATTCAGAATGTCTGGAATCGGCTGCATGCAAGTTTGCAATGGTCGCTGGCTATTGTGCCGCTGTTGTTTGGTCTGTTGATGTCACTGCCCATTATTTGCGGGCGAGGGGCACGGCGACCTGTCTGTGCTGATGGCGATGAATCGAAAGTTGGTGTGAACAGTGTGGAAGTTATAGGGATTCGATTGCTGGCGTGTTCGCTTGTGTCGCTGCATTTGGTTCACATTCCGTATTGGTACGACGGAATTATGCATTGGCACTATGTGTTTGAAACGGCTCCACTGATCCTGATTCTCGCTGCCATTGGATTTGTTCGATGTGTTGAATGTTCGACAGCGACCCTGTCAGGAAAAGCTGCAGCTGCGTGGGCCGGCTGCCTGATTTTGGTGGGGCTCGTTCCGGGGTGGTTTCAGTTGCCGGTCTTCGACAATGTGTCAAAGGTTTCCGCCTCAATCAATGAACAGGCGTTTTCCAAAGTTCGTTTTGAAATGTTTCGGCAAACAGTCAATCGTGATTTGATACAGAAACCAGCTTTGGTGCTTGTCGATGAACGCAACACGGACCCTCAACTGAGCTATATCATCAATCCGCCCGGACTTGATGGTGACGTGATCGTATGTCGCCGTCCAGATACAGACGGCGACATTTTCAGCTTGAAATCGGCGTTCAGTGATCGATCAATCTATGTGTTCACTCCGTCCACGTCTGTCTTCGATCGTTGGGAAGCCGGGCTGACTGCTCCTCAGTGATCAAAATATCAAAGACCATTACTGCAACAGTCTCTTGATTTGTTTATTGGTGGCTATTCCGGTGGCCAGCCAGCCACAACACGCTGCTTCATTGAAATCGGTGCAGCGACGGATCGTCCGGTGTGACCGCTTCCTGTTACTGAATCCGAGGATCCAATGTCGGCTCGCATTGTGATCAAGTGATCTTTAGGAACTACGCTTTGGTGACTGGATTCGATTTCGTCAATTCCGGCGACGGTTATGGCGAACAGTCCGCTTTCTTCACGTTTGATCCACGACTTCTCACGAAAATACCAGATGTGAAATTCCAGCACTTCGCGAGGGCATCCAAGAATCTGTTCCAGCGCTGTGGGACCGACGCCAGGGTTTTTCATGTCTCGCCGACGCTGCCCATAAAACAGCGAAAGCAGTTTGTGGCGGTCCATGGTGTCGCTGCCAGACGCAGCAGCTCCATCAACGATCCGTGATTGCTGTTCACGGTGCTGGCGAAGTCTGGCATCATAGGCCGCTCGCGATTCTGCGTCGCGAAGCGTTGTGTACGCTGACAACAGGCGTCGAAAGCGTTCGTCGTTACCTGTTTCTGTGTTGTCGGGATGGAATCTTTGACCAAGATAGCGAAAGACACGTTCAATTGTGTCTGCATTCGCGTTTGTACTGACTTCCATTATTTCGTAGTAGTCTGGAAACTCGCTGTCACTCATGAGAACTCTGCCTGTGTCAGGGACATCCTTTTTTCGCCGTCTAACTCTTGAGTTGCATGATCATGGTGAGCGAAGTACCGACGACCTGAATGCCGAATCATTTCGACCGGTCGGCGGCGGACCAACTTGGAACTACATGAACCTAGGTCAGAACGACGGCCCCTGCCAGGTATGAGGCTTTTGCCGCACAGACTTCGGGGAAACCCGTAGCAGCGATGCGGTCTATGACGATAATTCCAAAGTTACTGGACTGCGACCTCACAAATTGGCTTCTGCCACAGAACTTTTCAGAGGCGCAGACGCAATGCCAGACCCGCGACACTAATGAGCTCCGACAGACGCGATACGTTGGATGGCTGAATTTTAGAACTGCCGCCAACTCATCAGGCCATAGCCAGCTAATGCCGTCGCAAAAGTCAGCGTGCTGTTCGCTGAGCCAACAGCACATCGATTGCGACTGTGGAAATGGCCGTTGTCCGTATGACTCTGCGGGTGACGCGAATCACCAAAAGTGCGTCAGTTCAAGTCCGGCTTTATGAACTTGCTGGCTCGGTATTCACGCATGTTTGAACGCGACTAAACTGAGCTTGAGCTATCCAGCTGAGGTGCGACCTTCTGTAAACACCTCGAAGTGATCGGCCATCCACTCTTCAAGAGCGATAGCTTCTGTGATCGTGGCAGTTTCCAGGTCGAATGTGCCCTGCCCTGAAACAGGTTCCAGCTTAACCGCTTCGTAAATTGTGGTCTGTCGGTCTTCAGTTCGTTTTACCCATAATTCGCAAGTGCCATGCGAATGTTCAATCAGGTACGAGACTGTTGGTGTGGAATTGTTTTCGGTAGGTTTCATCGCTGTTAATCCCCTCTCTATATTTCAATCCTATGTCGCGACAACTGAGTTTCAATGGGAGTTTCTCAGGATGATCACTTGTTCCTGTATGGCGTAATTCCGGGAATCGAAATACGCTGTTCGTTGATTCGCAACGATGCCACAGGGTGATTGGTCTTTTGCGAAGTTTAATTTGCAATGTCGTTCGACTTATGGGCCAATAGAAGCGATTTGAATTGGCCATTCACCATTAGTTATCGCTACTTCCGTTTGACGTTCAGACAGGGGCTTACATTACTTCGATCTGGAAATTTCCTAAACGTTTATCGTCCGTTTGTGAAAATTGCTTTCATCGCCGTTAACGCCCAATTGTCAGAACACCGACGGCGGTTAACCGCCCATTGCACGATTTCGACTCTGCTGATGCCGCTGTCGAGGTTCTGAAATGAAGCTTGGGTCGTATTGTCGTTTCACCCGAGGGCTGACGTCTGTGGCGAGTTGTGTTTACTTGTTAGGCGGAATTCCCATACAGCTTGCTTCAAGCCCGGAAACTGCATGCGGCGGTTTGGAATCTGGGTTGCGCGAGATCACCGGCGGCGGTATCCATGGAAGTTGCAAGGCTGAAATGGCCCTAAACCTGAGACTCTCCCAATCACATGGAGATTAGAAGATGGTACGGAACTCACACGGCTCATACGTCCGATCGTTGACGTGGATTTCGATGCGGGAACGCTTCCAGAAGACGCCGGATTGATGCTGCTTCGAGAAGTCAATCGGTGGCATGATCTGAACCGAAGGATTGACGAACCTATCTCCGATGCTTGCGATCCAATTTTACACGATTCATCCCAAGCCAAAATCCTGGCCAGTCGAATCATCGGCAACTCCGCCGGACACGAAGACGCCAATGCTAAGAATTAGAATGCGATTAGTCCCGAAAAGGCTGTGAATCAATTCTTATGGGTACTTCCACTCCTCAAAGCTCTCTACTTATGGGTGGTCACGAAGTGGAAAAGCCCGGTACATCGAAGTGCTGCAGGTAAAGCAAAGCGGTGATCAGTCGCCGCACTCCATGGATTCACAACCTTGAAGGGACGGCAATACTTTGCCGAGGATGAAGTCCTTGGTTGAGGCTCGGATATATCTGGAATTCGGCTGCCCACGACTGCTGCGTGAGTCTGACTGAAGTATTGCCGCGTTGTGTTTCACTCTGCGAGTCACTGCCCGTCGCAAGTGGTCTTTGAGAATGCGTTGTGTCGAACCTGGCCGTACGGGATTGCAACTCGTACTTTTGTATCGGCCAGGTATCACAACACAATCTACGCTTGGGAAGCGGGGAAGTTTTGCGACGACACCGTCAGGATACAACGTTACGCCACGTAACCTCAAACCCTTTGCAGGCAATTGCAGGGGGAGCGACTGAACCATCACAGACGCAGCGTCGGAAGAACTAACGAACATCATTCGGTAGCAACGAATTGACGCGTTCCCTGAGTCGTGTTTACGAATACACTTTAAGCAATGCTTCAAGGCGTGCCATTCCGCTCTCGAAAATACTTTGCGTTAATTCGGCTGTTAGTCCGATATGTATCAATTGAGTTCTGGAAAAATTCCTGTTCTGCGGATAGATCGACGTTTCGTTTCTCGAGCCGCCAGGACAGATGGTTAGCTACGTTCAGTCCGTGACAAATCATCGTGATTGACATCTCAGGATTGTGGTGATGCAGACTGGCGTACATCAGTGTGTCCAGCAGATTACATGCCTGAGCAACGACGACCGTCACCTCAGCGTGGTTCACGCCAAGGACTGCCATTTCCCGATCGACCGCTCGCACTTCCGGGCTAAAGCATGGCAGGGCTTGCGCTTGCTAGGGCAATAAGTGCTTTGCAAGCACCAATTTTCCAAAGTCATGAAGCAATGCCGCCGTGGAGAAGTCAGTTCCGAATTGTGCGACAGGCCGACAGGTCAGTTCTTCTGCGAACGACAAAACCGCTACACAATGTTTCCAGTAGGAAGGAGGCGTTCACCCGAAAGGTTCCAGGTTAAGATCGGCCCACGGGCGGACGCTGGAAGCGATTGCCAGAGATTTTATCGTGCCCCACCTACGTGCATAATGGCCTCATTCACAGAACCAACGCGACCAGGTCCGTAGACCGTTGAATTCGCCATTCGCTGAAGTTTTGCAGCCAAAATGGGATCGAGTTCGACAACCCGCGCAACATCTTTAATTGCATAATCGGGATCGCTTAAGATCGCATTTAATCGAGCTACATCCTGAGGCAGCGGGGGGAGGTCAGATGCCGTTTTAACACAAGTGTTTCATGACTTAGGCCAGGCATTTCATACTTTCTGGCAGGACGCTTGTGAATCGATTTGTGATCCAAACCCAACTATGGGCAAAACCAACATTGCAATCGGTGAAGAAATTCGAATCATCGCACCCCCCGGTACGGGTATGTCCCCTTCGTATGGAAGAATCTCTCCGCGTTATGGGCGAGGTCTTTCTTAGGCAGGTGTAGGTTCCGTGGCAGTACAAACGTTAGCACAACGGATCTGTCTTAACGTTTTGATGATTGGTTGGGGCCTCGTGGTGAACCTTTGTACGGATGAAAAACCGGCGAGGACCATTCTGAGCCGCTCGCCGTTACCGTTTTTCGCATTCCGTCGATCAGTTGGCTACGAACATCTGACAGACGCCGTAGCGTGCCACATCAAAACAGAATTCACTTTTTGACAGCGACTCAAGTTTTTCGCGTATCGATGCGAACTCAGCATCTGAGCTGCCGTGAACTGCACGCTTGAAGACGACGCGGCTGCCATCTGCCGGAACGATCAGGTTGACGCTGATATTGAAAACCTCATTAAGATTTTCCACAAGGCTTTCAGGTATAGCACCCTCGGCGACAGCTTCGGCGACGCGACCGGCTGGCACCTGTGTCAAAGCGGCACCAAGTCGGCATCCGCCAGCAAGGTCACAGCCGATGTATCCGACCACTTCACCCGCTTTGTTGGCGTATTCGGCGATTGAATATATTGCTTCAGTCGTCTTTGCGAAGGGTTTGACTTCCAGGGCAAACAACCCATGCATTAAGTCGACAACGTCGTCCAGAGATGGAGCGTGAATGGCTGAAACAGACATGTTTTTACCTTTCCTCAAAAGGTGACTTCGGGATTTATCAGGCGACACATGGCGAGATCGCGGAGTTTAATGACTCAGCCGTGAATGGCTTTGTGATTATGAACTGAGCACCTGTTTCCAATGCAAGCGTTTTGATTTCAGCACCGCTTTCAGACGTGATGAATCCGAAATTTACGTGATTTCCTGATTCACGAAGCTTCTGCAGAAACTGTATTCCAGACATCTCTGGCATATTCCAGTCACACAGCACAAGATTCGGTTTTTCCGAGGCAACCTTGGCCAGGCCTTCAGCACCGTTTTCTGCTTCAACAACATCACATTTGCCGACATCTGTTTGGGACAGTGTTCGCTTGACGATCATTCGCATGGCCTTGCTGTCGTCAACGATAAGAACTTTCATGGTCTCGATCCTGATTGATAAAATGGTAGTTTGTAATCTGTGAGGAAAAGTCAACGGTGTCTTAGACTGTCGCTACGGGCATATCGTGCCAGCGTACCAGTATGGGGCTTCCAGCGACGTTAACGATGGTTTGCTCGCCACCATCCGGAATTGACAACTCGCTGTTTTCCACTGAAACGCATGGAAGTGACAGCGTGGATTCTCCTTCGCACATACCCTTTACGTTGCCGCCAATCATGTTGACGATTTCACCAACGGCATCGCGAATTTCTTCTTCCGGGAGCGTGTCGTGTTCCGCATCGAACATGGTTTCGCCGATCAGACTTGCAGTGGCCATGGGCGCTTCAACAACGATCAGCTTTTCCATGGCCCCGGTAATACGAATGGACGCAACAATCCTGCCAACGACAGAACATTCAAGACCGGAATCACTGGGGGACGTCGGCATACATAACATCTCGTCAAAAACATTTGAGATGATCTGGTCCATTGTCGGTACATCAACAATCATTTGTTCTCTTTCAATTTCACGACCGGCCCAAAACAGGTGGTCTTGCCAGGAATGCGTGTTCAGGTAAAGCAGCCATTTGTTTCTTTGCTTCAAATCCATTCGAAGAGCTCATGCCGCCCGAACTACGTTTCGGATGACGTCCCGGGCTCTATCTATTACTCGTTGCTGCTTACCGGGTTCGGCAGGCGAACCCCGATCAGCTTCATTTTTTCCACCAGTACATCAGCCGTGAATGGCTTCATTGCAAACTCGTCGACGCCCGCCATTAATGCACGAACCATCTGAGCCGGCTCGGTTTCCGTGGTCACCATCATGATTTTCTGATTTGCATAACGGCCATCCGCTCGCACAGTCTTAACGAAGTCCAGTCCGTTCATTACCGGCATGTTCCAGTCGACCAGAATGACTTCAGGTGGCTCCATTTCTTCAAGACGATCGAGACCGTCCTGGCCATTTTCTGCTTCCACAACTTCCAGCCCAAGAGGCATAACAATTTTGCTGAGGATTCGTCGCATGGCGCGAGAGTCATCAATGATTAAAGCGTACATATTGAAACCTGTTGAATGGAATGTCGTTTAAGTTTTGAAAGTTCGGAGTGACTACTTCAGACGGTAGTAAACGCTGTTATCTGACTGGACACGTTCAAAGCCCGCATCCAGCCCCATGGTGGTTTCTGCCGCTCCCAGAAACAGGACAGCATTCGGAGCCATGACTCGTCGTACTTTTTCAAGGATGGCCCGTTTGGTCTCGGGGCAAAAATAGATCAGCACGTTTCTAAGAAATACGATGTCCATAACCGGCAAGGGTGGCCAGCGTTCAATCAGATTCAGCTTCATGAATCTGGCCATGTTGCGGACCTCAGGTTTCAATTCCCAATGCAGACCATTGCGTTGAAAGTGTTTAACCAACATCGAAGCTGGCAGGCCCCGGTTGACTTCAATCTGGGAAAATCTGGCCTCCGCCGCACGTTTCAATACGTCGTCGGAAAGGTCAGTACCTACCAATTGAACTTTCCACGACGCAAGGTCGGCAAAATGTTCACGCAGATGCATGGCAATGGAGTAAATCTCCTGCCCTGTTGAACACGCTGCAGACCAGATGTTCAATGATTTGCTGGCGGCATTACGCGTTTTGATTTCAGAAAACAGCGTCTTCCGCAGCGTCTCAAAAGGATGCTGGTCACGAAAGAAACTTGTCTCATTTGTCGTCATGGCTTCCACCAGCTGAGACTCAAGTTTCAGCTGGCGTTGACCTCGCAGTGCCTGTATCAGATCATTGATGGAGTCAAAGCCATTGTCTTTAGCAACCGGCGCCAGCCGTGCCTCAATCAGATAGCTTTTGCTAACATCCAGTTCAATGGCCGATCGGGCACGGACTGTTGTACAGACGTAGTTGATGGCTTCAGGTGTAAGAGTTGCGACTGACATTAATGGCTTTCACAGAAAGTTGCTGTTCGACGACCGATGGCAACACGACGAAGTAATTCACCTGGAACACAATCCAACGGTACCACCTGACTGGCGAGACCGGCTTCAGTCACCGCTCGCGGCATTCCCCAGACAACACAGGATGTTTCGTCCTGAGCCATCACCGTGCCACCTGCCTGAATGATGCTTTCCGCACCGTGTTTGCCATCCTGTCCCATACCTGTCAGAACTACGGCCTGACAACCAGGCCCGTAAACTTTTGCAGCAGATCGAAACATCACATCGACGGCCGGCCGACAGGAATTTTCCTTGGGGCCCTGATTCATCATAGTTCGCACTGCGACTCCCTGTCGCACAATTTCCAGATGAAAATCACCGGGAGCAATCAACACTGTTCCTGCGCGCAACGCATCACCATTCTTAGCTTCGACGACTTCCAGTGCACAGTCCTGGTGAAGACGATTTGCAAGGTGGCGAGTGAACACGGCAGGCATGTGCTGCACGATCACAATGGGTACAGGAAAGTCCGCGGGCAGTTTTTTTATGACAGCACGTAACGCCTGAGGGCCGCCGGTTGATGAACCAATCACCACCGCATCACACCGTTGCATTTGTCTCATCGATTGAGGCGGCGCGATTTTGTGAATGGTTCTGACAGACGGTGGTCGAACGGCCGAAGCATTGAACGGACACAACGACTTAATTTTTGGGATCAGTTCAACTCTGACAGATTCCATGCCTGCCGCCACACTTCCGACGTTGGCTGGTTTGGCCACATAGTCGTTTGCACCGCGAGCAAGAGCATCAAATGTTGCCACCGCACCGCGTTCTGACAGGGTGCTGAACATAATCACGGGAAGTCTGGGATAGTCTTTACGCAGCAGTGGCAGCGTGGCCAGACCATCCAGTTCCGGCATTTCAACGTCCAGCGTGACCAGATCCGGATTGACCTGTGGCAGCTTGGCCAGTGCGATGCGACCGTTGGCGGCAGTTCCGACAACTTCGATTTCCGGATCGTGTGCAAGGATTTCCGTTAGTAGCCGGCGGATGACGACTGAGTCATCAACTATGAGTACGCGAATTTTTCGCATGAGATTGGTTGCTTTATGCAGGGACCAGTTTGAGCAGCGAGCCGTCGCGATAGAACATCGCGATGTTTGGAAAAATGAAGCAGGGCGATGCGATAAACATCGCCCTGCAAATTCAAATCAATCTACGATCGGTTACCGACAGGCTTGCGTCCGCCAGAGTAACCGCTCCGAGTGTCCTGGCTGATTTCTTCCAGCATTCGAAGGGCAGCCTGTTCGGAACTGGCACCAGATCCACGTTTGCCACCCAGTTTCTGGAGATCGATCGCCATGCGAGACATTTCACCGGCTGCTTCCTGACAGTTGGCGGCACCCTGAGTTGTGTTCTGAGCAGCCATCGCCACCGATGTGATGTTCTGAGCAATCTCAGCAGTCCCCTTGGCAGCTTCCGAAACATTGCGGCTCATCTCATTGGCAGTCGCCGTCTGTTCTTCCACAGCACTGGCGATGGTGTTGGAGATGTCGTTGATCTGAGCGATGACATCACCGATTTCACGGATTGAGTCAACCGCCCCCTGCGTGTCACCCTGAATGGCTTCAATCTTACGACTGATGTCTTCCGTGGCTTTGGCAGTTTCTTTCGCCAGTTCCTTCACTTCGTTCGCCACAACCGCGAATCCCTTACCAGCTTCACCGGCACGAGCGGCTTCGATGGTGGCGTTCAGAGCCAGAAGATTCGTCTGTTCAGCGATTGAGGTAATGACCTTAATCACTTTACCGATTTCCAGACTACTGTCGCCCAGTTTACCGACCGAGGTATTCGCAGTTGCTGCGGTCGAAACCGCTTCCTGTGAAACACGAGCGGCATCGCTGGCGTTCTTGGCGATTTCACGAATCGCCGCGTTCATTTCTTCGACACCGGTGGCCACGGTCTGCACGTTCATGCTGACCTGCTCAGACGCCGCAGAAACCACACCCGCCTGGCTGGAAGTCTCGTCTGCATTGGATGCCATCTGAGAACTGACGGCTGTCAGTTCTTCTGCAGAGGCCGCCAGAGTAGCGGAACTTTCACTCACCTGTTCGAGAATCAAAGCCATTTTCTTTCGTGCGACGACCTCAGTCGTAATGTCCGTCGCGTACTTAACGACCTTAGTCGGCTTTCCATTGATATCCATAATTGGGTTGTACGAAGCCTGAATCCAGACCTCCTTGCCGCCTTTACCAATTCGCTTGAATTCTTTGGCGGCATATTCGCCACGGTTTAGCTGCGCCCAGAACTCACGGTACTCGACGGAGTTACGTTCGTCTTCCGCAACAAACATGCTGTGATGTTTGCCTTTGATCTCATCGGCGGTGTAGCCAAGAGTTGAAAGGAAGTTTTCGTTCGCACTAATCACATTGCCGTTCATTTCAAACGAAATGACTGCCTGAGACTTGTCGATAGCCGCGATCTGCCCTTTATAATCAGCATTGAGTACGTCCAGCTTGCGAGCTTCAGTCACGTTCCTCCATTCGAGGGCGTTACCGATGTACTCGCCTATCTCGTTGCGTTGAGCTGAGACAGTCAGCGCGAAGGTCAGGGGGCCAACCTGAATGTCTGTTCGGTAAGGCAACCTGCTTGGATCCGACAGCAGCTGACGCTGATGTTGCGGATTCTTGTGGAACTGGTCGATGCTTGAACCGACAATACTCTCAGGATCAAATTTCGGCCACAGTGATCGGAACACGTCCTGATTCTCTCTGAGCATCGATTTGGTTGTGGCATTGACGTACGTCACAACAAAGTCGCGATCGACAGACATAAACGCCGCTTCGGATTCATTGACGATTCGTCGCAGCAGATTTCCTTCTGTTCGTTGCTCGGCCAGCTTGGTAGCGTCGGTTGCATACTTGACGACTTTGACAAGCTTGCCGTTCGTGTCAGTGATGGGGCTGTATGAAGCTTGAATGACAACCAACCTGCCCCCTTTACCGATGCGACGGAATTCGCCCGTCACACTTTCGCCTCGATTCAGACGTGCCCAGAATTCGCGATATTCCACTGCATTCTTCTGGCTGTCTTCCATAAACAGACTGTGATGTTTGCCCTGGATTTCCGCCAGCGAATATCCGAGGGTGTTCAGGAAGTTGTCATTCGCAGTGATGATGGTTCCGTCAAGATTGAATTCGATGACCGCCTGAGCCTTGCTGATGGCAGTTATCTTGTCATCAGCTTCCACCATTCCGCGTCTCTGTTCGGCAACCTGAATCCAGTCCACACTTGTCGAGCCAACAGCGGTGCTGATGCCCTGAACCGCAGTGTTCAGGGAAACTCCCATATGAGACACTTCATCATTGCCGACGATGTCAACATGAGCTGTCAGGTCACCTGCGGCCACAGCATCCAGCGCGGTTGCCGTTGCCTGTATTGGTTTGACGATACTGCGAGCCACCCACGTGCTGATTGCAATAATCAGCATTGCTGAAAGAAAGCCAACCATCGCCACTGAATTACGAATGGACGTTGCTGAAGCAAGGGCCGGACTGGAATCCCAGCGTGAAAGAACCACCCAGCCATAACCGCGGAAAGGTCCGAAGCCTTTTTCCTGTGCAAAGCCGTTTATCTGAGTGACATCGCTGCCAGCATGAACTTCCTGCACAAAACCAGTTTCACCTTTTGCTCCCAGGATGGCTGACTGCATTCCCTGATCGATGACGTTTAGCTTCATCACAGCTTTTGGGTCTGCATCAGTTAACGCAAGTCCCTGGTTGTTAATGATTTGTATCTCAACGTCGTTACCGTCTGCTTTATGAGCGGCGACCTGTTCTGTGCGGATTTTGTCGACAATGCGATCAAACGATGCACGATTTGACCAGACGCCGACGATCTTTCCGTCAGAGTTGCGGATGGGCGCTGAATAGTTCAACGATATCCGTTCATCGCGATACGCCAGGCTGGTTTCGTGGTCTTTACCGAGATCACTGGTGAATGATTCCCCTTCGGAAATCTGTCCGCTGATACATTGCTGAAACCAGTCTTCCCCCTTCACACTTCTGCCTACCAGGCTACTTGTATCAAGTGGCTTTCCTTCGAATGTCACTGTATTACAGGCGACGATCTGCCCTTCTGTGTTCGTGATAATCATCAGGTCGTAGCACCCGTAATTCACGGTATAGAAATTGGCAGCAGCAGTGGCTTTTTCCGGCGATTCCACTGCCATTGGATTAAATGCGAAGGCCTGCACATCGCCGAATCGTTCAAACAGATTGCGGTCAATCTTGTCGGCAACTTCAACGGATGTGGACTGCATCCGCTGACCGGCACGTTCAAATATCACTTTGCACGTACTGCTGCAGGACAATAATCCCACAAGAACCATGGGGACCATGCCTATTGCGAGAAAGGAAACTAAGAGCTTGGTTTGCAGTCTCTTTGGTTGAAGCCATGAGACTTTTGAAACGGTTGACAGAGTCATTGGGGTAACATTCCTGTGGATGAAGGGTAAAGTTGTCTTGATCAATACCTGGTAAAGAAGCCGGGAAACGTCCTAGCTCGCAATTCGACTGTTTGGAACACCACGGGAATCACATTCCGCAAGTGCTCGTCCTGTATCCAGCAGCAGCAATAATTCGTCAGACAGCTTATAGGCTCCCTGAATCAGTCCTCGCAGGCTGGCCTGAACCGTCGACGGTGGCGGCTCAAAAAATTCATCATTCACTTCGATCACATCGCCGATGCGATCGACCAGTAAACTGACAGCATTACCGCCGTCACGCACAATGACGTTCATTGGCAGTTGATCCGGATTACGTTTCGGCATGCCCAGCCAGCAACGAAGGTCAATTGCCGTGACGATCTGTCCTCGAAGATTAATCAACCCTCGAACAGCCGGAGGAGCCAGTGGCACGCGCGTCATTTCCTGATATCGAATGACTTCCTGAACCTGTTGCACGTTGATGCCCAGGAACAAATCGTCTACGTAAAAGGTGCAAAATTGATGTTGAGTGTTACTCATATGTTTCGAGTTTCGGGGTTTGGGTTTCAGGGATCCGGCATGGAGCATGCCGGTCTTAATATCTTGCCAGACTGCATAGATTCAGCACGTCGGTGACTCGATCGTGAATGACCGTCGTTCCCAGCAGTTTGTCGCTGTGTTGCCCGTCGTCCTCCGTCAGGTTCAACTTCGTTTCCACGATGTCCAGGATCTGATTGACTGCAAATCCGCAGCTGTGGTTCTGTTCGGAATACACAATGATCTGCAGTTCATGTGGTTCTTCTATCTGACTGCCGTAAGCACCAAACACGTTGGCAAGGCGAACGATTGGCAGGATCTTTCCGCGGTACTGGATGACTTCACGATTGTCAGTCATCTCAACCGCGGTACTCGAAACTTTTTCCAGTCGTGCGACCATCGAAGTCGGTAGAGCAAACTGGCGAGTGTCACCCAGATCGACCACCAGCAGCGTCTGTGTTTCTGTAGTCGTTGCGGTGATATCTTTTGCGATGCCGGTGTGGTCAGAGTTTCGCAGGTCGGCCGTCAATCCTGACGCAACCGCCAGTCCCATCACGTCCAGAATCAAAGCCACACGCCCATCGCCCATGATGGTTGTTCCGGCGTATTCGCTCAGACCTTTTAGCTGACGACTTAGTGGCTTCACCACGATCTCAGCCGAATCATTAACTCGATCAACAACAAGCCCGTACTCACGATCATTCGCACGCAGCACAACAATGTTGATCGCACCGTTTCCTTCAGCGGTTTGCTTCAGTTCATCCAGTATGGCGACAGTGTGGTGCGACAACGATTCCACATCCAGCAGATGTTTTTCTGCACCAGCTTTATCACCCTGTTCGTTATGCTGTATCACTTTGCCAACAGCAGCATGCATATCGGCATGAAGTCGTTCAAGCTGGACGACCTGCGGCAGATGACCAAAGTCACGCATGCCTTCGTCGTACAGCCATTTGCCCAGCGAACACGCTCGCGGAGAAACTGCTTCATCCAGACTCATCGTTTCGCGTCCGTCAAGATAAGCACGAAGTCGTCCCTTCCATGCCAGGTGCTTGCTGCGAGCCATAACGAAGTCAACATCCCAGCCGTTATTGGAGTCGTCTCTGTATTCGCATTGTTCGCGTGAGTCTGCTGAACAATGTGTGCCAAGAGCGTGACTCAGATATACCAGCGGTAATAACTTGCCTCGCAAACGATACACCGGAGCACCGTGAACGTATTCAATACCTGTCGTAACCTGTTCACCTTCCAGACGTACAAGTTCCAGCAGACTGACCTGAGGAATCGCATAGCGTTCACCATCTGTGCTGACGATCAGAGCCGGGATAATGGCCAGTGTGAGCGGAATTTTGATGCGTAGCGTTGTGCCCTGACCTGGTCTTGTTTGAATTTCCAGCGTGCCGCCGATTTTTTCGACGTTGGTTTTGACAACATCCATCCCGACACCACGGCCAGACACATTTGTGACCTTGGCAGCCGTTGAAAACCCGGGCAGCAGGATCAGCTGAGTCGATTCATGGTCAGACATCGCCGCTGCCTGTTCCGCAGTGACCAGTCCCTTCTCAATCGCCTTCTCTCGAACGCGATCAAGGCCGATACCACCGCCATCGTCAGCAATTTCGATATTGACCTGGCCACCTTCGTGGTACGCTCGCAGCCACAGAGTTCCCTGTGCCGGCTTGCCATTTGCTTTGCGAACATCAGCCGGTTCAATGCCGTGATCAACAGAATTGCGGACGATGTGCGTCAACGGATCTTTGATCGCTTCCAGAATTGTTTTGTCAAGTTCCGTTTCTGCACCTTCCATGACAACCTGAACCTGTTTGCCACAGCTGATCGAAAGATCGCGAACGACGCGTGGAAGCTTGGACCAGGCATTACGAATTGGCTGCATGCGAGTCTTCATGACTCCCGCCTGAAGTTCTGTGGTGATCAGATTCAGTCGCTGAGACGTGGCAATCATTGCAGCGTCTTCTGAATTCTGAGCGAACTGCAGAATCTGATTTCGCGACAACACAAGTTCACCGACAAGATTCATCAATTTGTCCAGCAACGATACATCCAGCCGCACACTGGAATCTGCCAGAGACGACTGTTGCTCATTGCCGGCGTCTGCTGCAGCAAGCGACGCTTCGTTTGTTTTTTTGACGGCGACAACCGGTGCAGCAACGGCTCGAGACTTGGAAACCACTGGTGGTTCCGGGATCTTGTTTTCCTGAGCGTCCGCTGAATCGATCGACTCCGAAACTTCAGTTTCAGGGATTTCGTCTGGCGACTCGTCGGCAACAGAAGCCGCAGGAGCTGCTTTCTTAGTCGAGCGTCGCGTTGTTTTTGTAGTGGTGGCGGCCGATTTCGCAGACGACTTCTTACGCGCCGGTGTTTTTTTCGCTGCTTTGGGTTTTGCTTCAGGCTGCTCGACGATGGGTTCCGCGGCCGCGGGAGCCGCAGGTTGAGTGACTGAAGGACAGCGGAGTTCTTCGAGTCGTGCGATCAGCGCCGCGAATTCTTCATCGCCTTCGGTTCCATCCGTTTCAACCTGCGCCAGAATTCCACGAATCGCGTCGACCATGCCGAGCAATCCGTCAGTGATCTCGTTATTCAGACTCAGCTCACCGTCACGCAGTGGAACCAGCAGGCTCTCACCAACATGAGCCACCTTTTCCAAGTGAGGAAATGCCAGGAAACCCGACGTGCCTTTGATCGTGTGAATTGTGCGAAAGATGCTGGACATGCGATCGCGATCATCAGGCGATTCTTCCAACGCCATCAAGTCACGATCCAGTTGATCCAGACTCTCGTAGCTTTCGACAAGAAACTCAGAAACAATTTCGTCTAGCATTTCCACAACGGCAATCCTCGTGGGTTTTAATGATGACGGCCGTCAGGGATTGCGGCCATCTGCCAGATCTGATCGAAGACTCCTAATTTGGCTTGCTTCCAAAGCGGACCATCGTGTCATTTTTTGCGCAATTGGACGTGTTCCCCCATGCTGTTCAAATTGATGCCAAAACAGCGGTGTACGGGCACGGGTATACCCTCGCGGGGCAGCGTTTCATCGAGACAAGGTGATTTGGTCGCGGCGGTGAATGTGTCGCCTGCTTCGGCAACCCTGCGCGCTCACGATCGCTGCATATCAATCGCGTTTAATGTCCGGAGTCGCAATACGACAACCATGACGCAGATCACGACAACTGCGATCATGCACTTTGCGAATGCCGGCAGTGTGTCCGATATCACGGCCAGGAAGACCGTGGCCAGCATCATCACCACTGCTGTCGCCTTAACTCGCAGTGTCACAGCCCGATGTTGCTGCCAGCGTGTCAATGCCGCGCCCAGACATGGTGCCGAGTGCAGAGCTCGGTGCATCGTTTGTGACGACCGCGAGAAACACCAACTGGCAAGCAAAAGGAAAGGCGTTGTCGGAAGTCCCGGCAAAATGATGCCCACGATGCCTGCAACAACAGCAATGCAACCCGCAACAATCAGTACGATGTTCAGAGGCAGGTTGGGTGTCAGTCTTCGCTGACTTGCATCCGCCGGATGCCTCACGGGATCAGTATGAGTTTCCTGCTCTAGGCCCTGCCGACTCGGGAGACCTATGCACGTGGCGCAGCTCGCATGTTTGGTTAAACCATGCGTGCGGTTGTTTCGAGTTTCAATTGTATGCGTTGCACTGGTCACGCCATGGCCTTTACATAAACAGCTGCGGCCTTCGATTCGATCGTACGACGACACGTTCTGGAAAAGTCGAACGATTCTGAGTGCTTTTGCGTCAGGAACGGCAATCCGTCAGGTGAAATTTGAATCCATCTGGTCTACAACCGTGCTGTTCCGGATATAACGGTGATCGCGAAATCGCTGCCTTCTTTCGCAGACTGTGTCATCGGAAATCAGAAGCTGGATGAACTTGTGGAATTGAGGGACGCTGTTGGTGATTTCCGAATTGGAGTTAGCAGGTTGGGGGCATTCTTGTTGTGAATGGACAAAGCAGCTGTGGGAAAAGAACGTGCTAAAAACACATGCGAAAAATCAAGGACGCAGAAACGCGAAGTCGCTATCAGATCATTGTCAATCTGGCTGACTCATTCACCAACATGAATCCGCTCACGAAAAACGTCCGAAACCGGCTCTTCAAAAGAACAAAGCAAATCCTTGCCGGTTTCCTGCAATCGACTTGATAGGCTTGTGCCTGAGTTGGATCACAGAAGCAAACGAAAAACGGCAGCCTGAGACGAACTCAGGCTGCCGTTTATGTTTTTGTTGAGTCAGACTTGCGACAAGTTTCTGACATCGGGCCAGCTACGCTGCTGACTCGTCATCATTGTTGTTGAGTTGCAGATTTCGTATCCGTGGATTCACGTAAACAAATTGACCATAGGCGAGTTCTCCCAACGAGAGTAGCGACTGGACGTTTGATTTGGCCCTTGGAATACAGCTAAGTTTCAACGTGTGAGACTTCAGGAACGACGTTCATTCAATGTTGATGAGCAAGGGGCGGTGGTGAACAGCTCACCAACCTTCAATCAGCGGGGTTACCTGCATCAGTGAAAATCCAGATAGACAAGGCGGCCGGGGATTAGTCGCACAAACATCGTTTTGTACGGCTCTACGTCTTCAGCTTCCTGCCGTGCTTCAATTCGCACGATGTTCTCCGTCCATGACGTGAGCGGTTTGTCTGTTTCGTACAGCCAAACATCTTCCTTCATGCGAAATCCGCTCATTCTTTGAACGGACAGGTGCTTTACGGTTCCTTGATCACGCACAGCCAACATGCCAAGTCTAGGGTGCTTATCTTCAGGTATTGCATGTGTTCTGCGTTGGTAAGTCTGACCAATTGTTCCTGGAACCTGAGGAACAAGGCCTACTTCATTGTAAACGCCGGTGCCGGCAGGAAAGACCGGATATCGGCGTCCATCTGCCGGCATCGGATGAGGTTCGTGGACGGCTGAATTGGAACGACTGATGTTCGCAAATTGGCTTGCCATCAAATAGTTATACCCAACAAGCGGCACGTTGGATCCAAACGGAACGACCGGCACCTCCACACCGGTCACAGCCATCGTTCCGCTGTTGCTGCAATTGCAATCTGCCTGTGCGATTACACAAGCGAACGCCAGCAAGGTAACGGTGGCTATAATTTGAGTAAGAGTCCTCATGGATGTTTTGCATTCCGGAACAATTAGTGATGAAGGAAATGGCCCGCAGCTTTTGGGAAGTGAATCGTATGGTGTCAATCTGAAAGCCAACGAAACGTATCACGCCCGGTTGGCCCACCTCGGAATAATTCCAGCCTCAACGTCAGTTACTTTTAATGTTGAGTACGCTCAGCGAGTGTCGCGAAGTTCTGGTAAACTGTGCCGATCGAAGTCTGCCGGTTGCGTAAGGTTTTCGGCGATGCGCTTACAGCAACTCGCTGCCCGAGCGGCGGATTTCCGTGGGGCTCGATGCCTGGAAATACCTGAATGGTTGCCTGTTAGCGCAATTTGTTCTCTATTACACAGATAGTCATTTACGCAGTACGTCACACTTGATTTTTGCCCACCCCAAACGCAACTGCGTTCATAAGTCCCCGAATTCACTCTGCAGTCAGTCTGCTTTGCCTTTTGTCGACGAACATTTACCGACGAACAGACACGTACTTTATTGCAGCTCTTCCCAATGAAAGCCTCGTTATGATTCTTCGTCGATCGATACCCTTTTCGATTCTGCCACTTCTGTTGGTCACCATTTCTGCGGCTCAGATCAGCGCGCAGCAGCAGCAGAAAGAGGAACTGAAGTTACCTGCAGTAACTTTGTGTGTTGGCAATTATCAATCAGAAGCCGACGCCGTACGTCAGCTGGATCGATTCGCGAGCACTTATTCGAACTTAAGCGAATGGAAGCTGCGAGCGTCCGCGATTCGGCAGCAGATATTGACAGGGGTGCAGCTGAATCCACTGCCCGAAAGTACGCCACTGAATTCAATCATTCATAAGCGTCGCGTCTATCCTGGCTATTCGGTCGAATCCGTTGCGTTTGAAGCGCGCCCAGGGTTCCTGGTCTATGGGAATCTGTATCGTCCGATTGATCGCACCGGACCGTTTCCCGGGGTGCTGTGTCCTCACGGGCATGCCACTGGCCGCGATGGCGGGCGACTGCGGCACGATCAGCAATATCGATGTGCGACACTGGCCAGAATGGGGGCAGTCGTTTTTTCTTACGATATGGTTGGCTTTGGAGACTCTGAAGCGTACGGCTGGAGTCATAAGCATCCGCAGGTGATGAAGCTACAAACCTGGAGCAGCGTTCGAGCGATCGATTTTCTGCAGTCGCTAAACGATGTCGATTCCGATTCAATTTCTGTCACCGGGTGTTCGGGCGGTGGAACTCAAACATTCCTTCTGACAGCGATTGACGAACGAGTGAAAGTGTCAGTACCAGTCGTCATGGTTTCCGCGCATTTCTTTGGAGGCTGCACTTGTGAAAGTGGCATGCCGATCCACAAGACTGCGACTTTGGAAACAAGCAACGTAGAAATCGCCGCGTTGGCGGCTCCTCGCCCGATGCTTCTGGTATCGGTTGGAGGAGACTGGACAAAGAACACTCCCGAGGTTGAATTTCCGTACATTCAAAGCGTTTACAAATTGTTCGGAAACGCTGACAACGTAGAAAATCGCCATTTCCCCGAAGAAGATCACGGCTACCAGGTTAAGAAACGTCAGGGCATGTACCCATTTATGGTGAAACACCTGAAACTTGATTCCACGGGACTTGTCAATTCACAAACCGGAATGTTCGACGAAAGCGGAACGGTGCTTGAAAGTGTCGAAACAATGAGAGTGTTCGATGACCAGCATCCGTTGCCGAAAAATGCTATTCAGCCGGGTTCGATTGTCAGCTTCTGATACTGAAGTCCGTGACGTCCGGCAAGCTGCCTAAGCCGTTTGCCGGGCGTAAGCGTTACCTGCGTTAACGGATGATATTCGTCAGTTCCTTCAAAACTTCGTCAGTGACGGTGATCGTTTTTGCGTTGGCAGAAAATCCTCGTTGAGCAATGATCAAACGCGTAAATTCAACGGTCAGGTCCACGTTTGAATCTTCCAACTGCCCTGCTCTTACTGTTCCGCGTCCACCGCTTAGAGCCGTTCCAACTCTGGCTGTGCCACTGGCAAGTGTTGATGCAAATGTGTTTCCACCGACGCTTTTTAAACCGCTCGGGTTGCTGAAGGACGCGATTGCCAGTTGAGCAAGTTCAAATCGCACGCCGTTATCGGCGACTCCAAACATCATCCCGTCAGCATCAATGCTGACTCGTTCAAATACGCCGCTGCTGTAGCCGTCCGCTTCTGCCAGTGGGGCCGAACCGAAGTCGCCAGTTTGCGAAAGTCCGTTTAGTGTACCGATATCCCCCAGTGAGACGCTAACCGTCTGGTTAGCGACCGCTTCTTTAAGGTCGACTGTCAGGTCGATGTCGCCGAGTCCGGTGCCGCCTAGTTGAATTAAGCTGCCGTCGTCTGCAAATCTGATCCCCGTGATCAATCCGTCTGTCATGGTTCCAACGCTCGGATCGACTGTTGCCGTCAGTGTCCATGTTCCATCCAGTTGCTTCGTAATGTTCATGTCCATCTGGTACGAAGTGCCGCGTGGAGTATAGATCGGACTTGATGTGAACGAGACGCTTGTGGCAACGGTGCCTTCCACGTCGTCAACCATTGGAATGTCGGAGAATGCGCTGGATCCTGTGCCTGTGTCCGGGACTTCGTCGTCCAGACGAATGTTCAGGCTTGATAGTCCGGCTGTGTTGGCAGTAGCGACAAACTTGCCATCAACAAAGTCGATTGTCGCTCCTGGAAACGAGGCTCGGATTTCGTCAAGTACATTGCCAATGGTGGTGGTGGGCCCCACGCTGTATCGTGAAACCACAGAACTGCCATCGACGTCAGTTCCTGTAATTCGAATCTGGTCCCCGGATGTGTACGGGGCGATGTTAATGTCCAGATCGTTTAACAAAGTTCCGGTCGTCGCTAAAGCAGAACTTGTCAGGAACGGACTGCCGCTGGTAAGCACATGGGCGACGGTTGCTGTGGCAACGCGGGGAATCTGACCGTTTACATCCAGTGTTGTCGATTCTTTACCGGCAATTCTGGAACCCAGCGGTACTCGAATGCGGTTGTCTCCGTTTACCTGATAGCCTGGGTTGACTCCGTCTGGTTCACCAATTTCTCCGTATCTTTGAACGGGCGCCCCGGTCGCCGGGTCAACCAGAGTTCCTTCCTGATCGACCCCAAACGCGCCAGCTCGGGAATACACCGGACCATCGGGACCTTGCAAAACAAAGTAGCCGTCGCCTTCGAGGGCGACGTCCATTGGGCGTCCCGTTTGTGCCAGATTGCCCTGAGCAAGGTCCAGGTCGATTTGCGAAACCTGCACGCCGCTTCCCGCTTGAATTGGATTCACGCTGCCGACGAGTCCGCTGGACGACGAGGATCCTTCACGCAGTGATTGGTAAATCAGGTCGGAAAACAGGATGCGAGAAGCCTTGAACGATGTGGTGTCGACGTTGGCTAGATTGTTGCCAATGACAGACAGCATTTCCTGATGAGTGCGAAGCCCGGAGATGCCAGTGAGTAATGAATTTCCCATGATTGTTCGGTTTCTGAATTTCAGGTGCCAAACTCTTGCCCTTCCGACAAAGAATTCGACAGTGTTAAGTTAACTTAGATTAGATCGTCTCAGCTCTATGCGTCAGCTGAAGCTGTTTGTGTTCATCATCGGTGTCACATCCGGTTACCATGTTTCATGTTGCTCATTCACGTACTCGCTTGATTGGCATTTGCTGCAAGTCGCGGTAACGACAAGCCGTTCGCTGCTTCCAGATTGTGTTTCATTTTTTTTCGGTGATCCATCACTGGAACACGTTGCTGATTCGCCTGAGTTTAGAAGTCTGCCGTGGGCAACAGGTTTTGTTCTCCGACAAATTTTATCGTGGAAATGTCGGCGAGCGGAACAAGCGTTCCCCCAATATTGACAAGCACCTGACCATCGTCGTTTGATATCTCTCTGGCGATGCCCGTTTGTCCGGTCTTGCTGGTGACTTCTTTGCCAAGCAAGCTGCTGCCGTCAGAAAGCTGCCCAAGGGTGAGCAGGTTGTCAAATTTTGCATTGATCTTTTCCAGCCCTTCCACCTGTGAAAACTGAGCCAGTTGGGCTAGAAAATCACCCTGCTGTGTTGGTTCAAGTGGATCCTGGTATTGAAGTTGAGTGACAAACAGATCCAGAAACTGGCTCTGCCCGAGCGCCGCTGAAAATGCTTCGGCCATTGGTATATCCTTTGTTTCTGACTCTAAGCGCGAAAGCTGATCTTGGTGTTGAGGACGGCGTCTGGAACGTCACCCTGTGCGGTTGATGGCTGCCGAGCGCGAAATGATCTGTGATGTTGTCGTTGCATTTCTGCTGAACTTTGTCGTTCCTGGTGCCCCGATGCTGCCTGGTCGAAACGAGATTGATCGGAAAGGCTGCCTGAGATGTGTGAGATTTCCTGTAGCTGCAGGTCACTTGCTTTCAGCTGTTCTCCAAGTTCGCCGGATCGAGACGAGAGCATTGCGAAAATGACGTCGTCTGCTGCGGCAACTTTCACAAGTGTGCTGTCATCCTGACGCTGAAGATGAATTTGTAAGTCGCCAACATATGGGTCACGTAGCCGAACAGTGATTGACCGTGAATTATCGTTTGTGCTGATGCCGTCTTTGACAGCGTCAAACACCTGTTGCAGCAATGGCGTTGGACGTTCACTTCGCGTTGTGGCTGTCGTTAGCGAAACAGTGCTCGTCGGTGCATCGATGTTGTTGTTGATGGAAAGGGTTTGGGACGTTGAAGATTCGTGGACGCTGGACGTCAGTTCCTGGCCAATGGAGATTCCTTCGTGGTCTGATTTTTTTCTTTGCGACAAATCAAGGCCGCGAGTGATCGATTCCAAAAGCGGTGTTTGCGCGGTCGACTGCGTTGCTGAGGTGTCTGGTTGTGCTTGTTGCCGAGATGTGGCATCTGTGCCACGCAGTGTTTTCTGTCCGGTTCGCTGGTCTGTTTTCTGTTCGCGTCGTAGTGGTGAGTCTTCCGCGGAGGCTATGGTTTCGGACTCCTGAACTGCTTCAACCGGGCCAACCGTTACCTCGCTGGTATCACCGGATGTTGTTGATGCATCGAACTTGGCCGTTGCTTTGTTCTCTGCAGAGGCAGCCAGTTCATCGTTTGGCAGAACTTGAGTTTGCGTTTGTTGGTTGGCCTTTAGATCAATCGCATTGGGAGTCTCAATGCTGACGCTTGTCTTTGCGATAGTCGTTTGTTGAGCGGATATTTCGTTGAATGCAGATTTAGGTGCGGTTGGGGGGACGCTGTTTGTCTGAGGATTATCTGGCAGACGCAAATCAGATTGCGCTACTTCAGTTGATTCCGCGAACGAGCCAGCAACCGGTATTTCGTTGGTGCCACTGTTCTGCAGTTTGTCTTTCCCGGTATTCATCTCGGATGTTGATACTACGGCCGGAAACGAATTGGTGCGGTCGGAAGTGACTTGTTCCAGATCAGTCGATTCTGAGGTGCTGACGTCTGTTGCAACCGTCGCTGTTTGGTCCACTGCACGGTCGACACCGGAATTGGGCGACAACGACAACGAAGTTGATGTCGTTTCACTTAACTCGCTGTCGACAATGGTTGAGTTCGACAGGACGTCTGACGCAGGTAATTCGATGCGTTGGTTGATCGGAGTTTGGTTGATCGGATTGGCGACTGCTTCGCTAACAGTTTCGGTCGTCGGCGTAGGTATCGACGTTGCGGCAGCGTTGTCGCTTAGCAGTTCAACCGCTTCGCCTGAATTAGCAGTCCGGTTCTGTGGCGGTTCCAGACTTGTGGCTGCTAAGTTTGAGTCTGTTGGGCTGTCCCCTTCTGTGACTGATGTCGTCTTTACTTCGGTGGTTCGTGGTTCAGGCGGCAGTTGTTGCTGTAAAACTGATTCAAACGAGACCTCGTCCTGTTCGTCGCCAGCAACGTCGCGGTTACGACGATTTGAGCGAGTAGACTCGGTCTGTGCCACTTTCGCAGGCCTGGACGAATCCGGAGTGCCAACGTTTTGGGGGCTTGGAATCAGGTTTGAAATTGCAACAGAAGTCACTGAGGGTGCCGGTCGAAGATTGCGGGGGTGGTCAATCGCGTAAACGCTTACCCTGCCCTGACAAGCACAATTGATGCCAACAGTCGAATTCGGAACGTGTTTGCCTTTTTCGTGGAGCGTAACGTGTTGAGAGTAAACAGGTTGTGTTCAACATCTGTCGTATGTTACGGGGATTCATCAGGACAGCGGTTTGGTTCTTTTCTTCCGCCATAGCGGAAGAAGAGGTCTTTCCGGACACTAACAGTCGGGTTCGCAAAGTTGCTCGTCTGATTCGTTGAAGATGCTGGTACTTGTGCGAAGCGTAGCGGAGATTTCGGTTCTGCTGAGCAAAAACACGAGCTGATGAGACTAAGGTCGTTCTGGAGGTTGAAGCCAAACGCAATCAGCTGTAACCTTCCCGGCTCTCGCGTTAGCCGCCAGATGGCGATAACTCAAGAGTTTGGTTTCGAGGAGCAGAGTGTTAATTCCCGAAGCCAACGTATAAAAAATTTGCTCTGGTGGTGGAATTGGTAGACACGCATGCTTGAGGGGCATGTGGGGGTAACCCCGTGGAGGTTCGAGTCCTCTCCAGAGCACTTTTGCGAAACTGAAGGTCAATGAATTCACGGATTTCCCGTAATTCATTGGCCTTTTTTGATTTGGCCTCAGGCGTAATAACTGAACTGCAGTGGGTTGCAGGCTGAAATGCTGAAGCGATGCTCAGTTTTTTATGCCGGTGACCGTTCTGAAGTGAGCGACATGTGTGCCATGATTGGGCCACCGAAGTGGCCGTGTCGCCTCATAATCAGATGCGCGTTGGATAGACGCTGCAGACCTTCAACTCAGAGAAAAATACTGTCGAACGATCTCCTTCATTTGTTTGTGTGAAGTCTTGAATTCGCTTTGGAGGGAAGAATATATCACCTGACGTGCCCCATTTTGCATGCAGGTGAGTTCATCGAATTCTGTTGCGTAGTTGTCTGCAAGCTGCCCCGATAAAATTTGCCGAAGAATGGCATTCTACTTTGCAGCGTGGCTGCGATGATGGAAGTGATTTGTGTAACCTTCTTGGTGAACTCTGATCGGGTGAACTCAGAAGACCTGAACGTTTAAACAAGTGCGTAAAGGCTTGCGATGAACAATTACTTTTGGCGACTGGCCTTCGTTTTCCTGTTTGCATTTTCGGGAGCGTTTGAGTGGTGTTCGGCAGTTGACGGGCAGGAACCGGACAGTTCGCAATCGCGACCAAACGTTTTGTTTATTGCCGTGGATGACCTGCGGCCTTCAATTGGTTGCTACGGCGATGTTCACGCGATTACTCCCAACATCGACCGACTTGCAAGCAACGGTGTGCAGTTTAATCGAGCCTACTGTCAAGTGGCCGTATGCAATCCTTCTCGTGCCAGTCTGATGACCGGCCTTCGTCCAGACAATCTGGGAGTTTGGACGTTGCCCATTCATTTTCGCGAAGCCAAGCCCGATGCGGTAACGCTGCCACAGTGGTTTCGCAAGTTTGGTTACACGGCGGTCAGTCACGGGAAAATCTATCACAATCCCACACCCGATCCGCAATCCTGGAGCGAACCGATTCGCGACCTTCCGCCGCTGCCTTATCATTATCCGGAAGGCACGAAGGAAAACGTGGCCAAAGTGAGTTCGTCACTGCCGTCAGATGATTGGCGGAAGAACAATTTAAGAGGCCCCAGTACAGGAGCTCCCGATGTTGTTGACAGCCAACTGCTTGACGGTGCTCAAACGGACATGGCTATTGAAGATATGCAACGACTTGGGAAAACTGCAGAGCCGTTCTTTCTGGCAATGGGATACATTCGACCTCATTTGGCATGGGTGGCCCCCAGGAAATACTGGGACCTGCATGACGCAGCTAAGCTGCCCGTGCTTACTGGCCAATCCGTTACCGCGAACACTCCGAAATATGCGTTGGCGAATAACAGCGAGCTTTCGCATTACGTTGATTTGATTGATTTCCCGCAACCGTGGGACGACCGCGAAATTTCGCATGAGAAGTCGCGGCATTTGATGCATGCCTATTACGCGTGTGTCAGCTACGTCGATGCTCAGATCGGCAGGTTGTTGGCCGCCATGGATGATGAAGGGTTAGCAGATAATACGATAGTTGTGCTGTGGAGCGATCATGGCTGGAAGCTGGGAGAACATCGTGGCTGGGGGAAAATGTCGAACTACGAAATCGACGCTCGCGTGCCTCTGATTATCTCAGGCCCCGGCTTGTCAGCAGCCGGAAAGCAGTCCGATCAATTGGTCGAATTGCTGGACGTGTACCCTACATTGTGTGATCTGGCGGGGATTGACATTCCCGAGTTTGTCGATGGGCGCAGTTTGAAGCCTGTTCTGGAAGACGTGAGTTCAAGAGTTCACGATGCGGCGGCCAGTCAATACTATCGCAAGCTGAATAACAGCGAGTACATGGGCTATTCGATTCGCACCGAGTCCCACAGGTTTGTCGAATGGCGAAGTTTTGCAACTGGCGAAGTGACGGCGCGTGAGTTGTATGATCACCGCGATCGGCACGATGAAACCGTAAACATCATTGACACCGCATCTGAAGAGTTGATTTCTGAATTGACTCAACAATTGATCGTCACTCATCCTCGCCGGCCGCTGGTGATGGTTCCTGAGATTCATTCCAGTCCGGAACCGAATCGCGAGCCCGCCGCGATTTCCTTTTCTAACCAAACCAATTCCGTGGTAACCATCTATCCCATCACACCGCAGGGGCGTCGCGGAAAGGGCAAAAGATTACTACCAGAACGAAAGCTGACGATTAACGCAAGAATCGGAGGCGTGTTTGTTGCCGAAAGTGCAGACGGTAAGTTGCACGAAGTTCATTCCCCCAGGATTCCGGAACGCACGATAATTCTTAAGACCATGTAACGATCAAATTTGGTATCTGACATGCATGATTGAGAAGCGAATCGAGTTTGTACGCGACTTGGCATATTGGTGTTTCTGATTTGCAGAAGCTGTTGGGGGGATGATAAAGAGTGGCTGGTACGTCATCTCCAGAAACGTTTTGTCAGCATACCAGCCGTTGATCCTTCGGTCCTTTTGAACTGCGAAAAGACGCTATCAGTAGTTAAGACTACTGGTTATACATCGCTGGCGAAAAAGCTGGCTGACGGCAAGCAATTGAACTTCAGCCAGGTTAAGCTGCTGGCGTAACTTGTACACTTCTGCCAGAACAATGATTAAACTTACCGAAAAAACGATCAACTATCAGCAAGTCACAGAAGCGGTGCGTTCGCATAATGCAGGTGCTGTTGTGTTGTTTCTGGGGACTGTTCGAGAATTCACTGGCGACGTTCACACGGCGTCGCTGGAGTACGATTCTTATCCGGCAATGGCCATTCAGGCGATGGAACAGCTGAAGTCTGAAGCATGCGAATGCTGGTCGTTACAGGATGTTGCCATTGTTCATCGGACGGGCAAGCTGGAATTGGGCGAAATTGCCGTTGCGGTGGCCGTTAGTTCCGCACATCGGCGGGAAGCCTTCGAGGCTGGCCAGTGGCTGCTTGACACCTTGAAACAGCGAGTTCCTATCTGGAAAAAAGAACTGTATGTTGACGGGCGGACGGAGTGGGTCCACCCAACGCAAAAATCGCCGCCGGTTGTTGATTCAGCACGTTCAACAATATCGGAATCTAAACAATGACGCAATCTGCGAAAGTTGACGAGCCCCGCCGGCTGATCGATCGGTTTGGTCGAGTTCACAACAATCTTCGTATCAGCGTAACGGATCGTTGCAACATTCGTTGTTTCTATTGTATGCCAGCTGACAACGTGGAGTTTATGCCACGAACAGAACTGCTGTCGTTCGAAGAAATCGAACGCGTCGTTCGCATTGGCACAACGGTCGGAATCGATCGAGTTCGATTGACGGGGGGCGAGCCGCTGGTGCGTCGCGATCTGCACTTGTTGATTGAGAAACTGGCGGCGATTCCCGGAATTTTTGACATTGGCCTGACAACAAACGCCGTATTATTGGGTGAACAGGCTCAGAAATTGAAAGACGCCGGACTGCAACGGCTGAATATCAGCCTTGACGCATTGGATCCTGAAGTCTTTAAGAGGGTAACTCGACGAGACAGCTATGACAAAGTTATTGAAGGCATCCAGGCAGCTCGTGCGGCGGGTTTCAGCCCGATCAAACTAAATGCAGTGGCCGTGAAAGGGATGACCGAAGATCAGATTATCCCATTTGCTCAGCTGGCACGTGAAACTGACACAGAGGTCCGCTTTATCGAATTTATGCCGCTGGATGCTGACAGTAAGTGGCAAAAAGAAAAGGTGCTGCTGGCCGCAGACATTGTGGCTCGCATTGAGGCGGAATTTGGCAAACTGCAGCCGGTACCTTCCTCGAATCCGAATGCCCCCGCGAACGATTTTGTGTTCGCTGACGGCGTTGGCCGAATTGGCTTGATTGCTTCGGTCAGCCAGCCGTTCTGTTCGACCTGCAATCGTTTTCGAATAACGGCTGATGGCAAACTTCGCAACTGTCTGTTTAGTCATGAAGAGTCGGATATTCGTGATCTATTGCGACACGACGGTACAGATGAAGATATTGCGGCTGCAATGTTGATGTGTATTGCTGCCAAGGAAGCCGGACATCAAATCAACTCCGCGGACTTTGTTCAACCCGATCGGCCAATGTATTCAATCGGTGGCTAAGCAGAGGATTGGATAGCCCGCAATTCCTGTGACTACCATTGTCTGGTAAGCAGGTTGTGTTGATTTATCTGTTCTGTGAAATCAGCACTGCTTGCTGATAGCCGCGAAAAGGAAGCTTCTTAAGGTCGTTGGATTTGAGCGTTTCATTCCAGCCGTTGATCAGTGATCTGTCTTTGTCTGTCAGGTTCAGTACAAATTGATGCTCTGCTCTTAGCACTCGGCGCTCATCCGGACGAAGGTCCAGGTGAACGATGACTGGCATGCGATTGTTCAGCTTTCGAAGTTCTTCGTTCAAGGCGAGGCGCGGTTCCGGAAACATGCTGGATGGGTGCAGAACACAGTTCAGCATTGCCGTCCAGTCTGTGTAGGTGAGATATTTTTCAATCTGTTCTGGTTCGGCCCATTCTCGCGTGCTGACGGAGTACTTCCACGATTCGGCTGAGAGCACCAGATTGCCGTTGGCTGCATCAAACTTTGTTTCGAAGCTTGGGTGCAGCTGAAACTTCAGCATTTTGGCCGCTCGTTCAGCTTCGCCAGACTGCCGGTTGATCAGGTCGGCAATGTATTGTTGAGTCTTCGGTTCGCGAGCGTCCAGCAGCCGTTTGATTTCTGCAAACGCAATGGTTGTGTAGACCCCTTGAGCGGAGTTTAAAACGGTAAAGCGTTTCAGCGCTGGTTCAAAGATGACAACTTCGCCCGCAGCTTCGACATAGTCGTAGACTCGCCCGGTATGAAACAGTGAAAAGTTGCTGGATACAACCGGTTCTTTGCCAGTGGAATCAAGACGACTGGCGTCGTAGACAACGGTGGAAACTCGCAGCCCTTGAGCTGAAACTTCGGAGGGCAGCAGGGCGAGCATCGCAACGATTGCAATTCCGAAACGAAACATCTTTTTATCTCCGCGAGAAATACCGATCAGGTCTGTGGTCGAAACGTAGGCGAAAACGGGATTTTGGTGCAGATGGCGTTTAACTTCCTGGGATAAGTCAGCGTGGTTGAATTTCCCGATAAATGACATGTGCGGCATGTTTTGCTTCACTCCACAGCGATCGGCGGATTTTGCAACTGATGGTTTGCCGGAGATCGACTACACTATCACAACGGGTCTTCAGGGCGTTCGCCCATGAATGGAGGATGATGGTTGCCAGTACGCGATTGCGTGGTGACTTCATTTGTTTTTGCTGGTTTTTGTCGACGCCCAGGCGTTCAGTCAACGTTGTTTGTCATTCCGACCGGTCGCCCGCTGTACCTGCATTACAGCTTTGCAAATTCATTGAAAGTGATCACGTGTCTAACACTTCAACAGCTCAACAGCTTTGTTCGATAAAGTGCGTGCCGTGTGAAGGCGGAGTTCCTAAACTTAGCTCTGAAGACGCGACTGCTCAGAATCAGCAACTTCATGGGTGGACAGTACTGGCGGGGCCGGATCGGATTTCGAAATCGTGGACGGCAAAGAACTTTGTGGCGGCCATTCAGTTCTTTCAACAGGTTGCCGAGCTTGCTGAAAGCGAAGGTCACCATCCCGATTTACATCTTGTCGGATACCGCAACGTTACCATTGATATCTGGACTCATGCGATCGATGGTCTGTCGTTGAACGACTTCATCCTGGCGGCCAAAATTGATCAGCTGCCGATCGACTTAAGAGCGTAGCCAGTGATCGGGTTCAAAAATCGTTGTCTTGTTGGAAGGTGATGTGTGCAACAGTTTCCCAGAATGTGTGATGTTCACCAGCGATTTGATTCGACGACGGTTGAGGATATTTCCGCGACCGTACACCAGCAGTTGCGGAAGTTGAATTTGCAGCATGTGGTGAAGCATGGTGAAACGGTTGCTGTTACGGCGGGCAGTCGCGGGATAGCGAACATCGTCACCATTCTGCGGGAATCAATTCTGTACCTGAAATCCATCGGCGCGCAGCCATTTGTGGTTCCAGCGATGGGCAGCCATGGCGGCGGGAATGTTGCAGGTCAGATAGATGTGCTTACACAATTGGGGGTGACGGAAGAATCTGTCGGTGTTCCAATCAGGGCCACCATGGATACGGTTATTGTGGCGGAAACGGATCTTGGCATCCCTGTGCATTTTGATCGATTCGCGCACGAAGCTGATCATGTTCTGGTGGTGAATCGAGTGAAGCCTCACACCCGATTCGTTGGTCCAATTGAATCCGGCTTGCACAAGATGCTGCTGATTGGATTGGGCAAGCGAGCCGGGGCGGAAATCTATCATCAGGGAATTCTGTCACATAGCTTTAGCCAGATGATCGATTCCATCGCTGAGAAGGTGTTAAGAACGTGCCACGTAATTGGAGGGCTGGCGATTCTGGAAAACGCAAACGACGAAACGGCATTGATAGAAGCTGTGGCGCCGGAAGACTTTGCAGTGCGTGAGCCGGAATTACTGAAGCTGGCCTGCAAGTGGTTGCCTACGTTGCCGGTTGCTGATCTGGATTTGCTGATTGTCGACCAGATCGGCAAGAACATCAGCGGAGCCGGTATGGATGCAAACGTGGTCGGTCGCAAATACAACGATCACGCCGCTACTTCCAATGACATCGCGAAGTGTTTGCGGATCTTCGTGCGTTCACTGACTCCGGAAACCCACGGAAATGCAACGGGCATCGGAATGTCTGAATTCACGACTCAAAGATGCGTTGATCAGATTGATCATGTTATGACAAGAGTTAACTGCGTGACGGCCAATCATCCGGAAGCAGCCATGATTCCGATCACTTTGCCGACGGACAAAGAGGCCGTTGAATGCGCGCTGAGAACGATCGGCATGGTTGAACCACGTCATTCTCGCGTTGTGCAGATTTCGGACACGCTGCATCTGTCACGTACTCGAGTTTCTGAGGCTCTGTTTTCGATTGTAGATCAATCTGACAACCTTGAATTGGTGGGTGCCCCCTACGACTTTCCATTTGCTGCGGATGGAAGTCTGGCTGACGTGAAGTGGTGAGGCTAAAGAAAGCTGATTGCTGTTGGTGCCGGTGGGTGAGGAAAAACTCACGCTTTTGCGTCTTACTTAGAATGGTGATCGCACGGTGCGCGTCATTTTCGCAGCGACAACGGAGTGGCTCGACGATTAGAACTTTCCACGTTCTCTCGCATGTTACGCCACTGGGGCAAGAGCGAAGCCCTTGTTGGCATGACTACTGGAACCGCAGCAGAAATATTCCGGCGTAAGCTATGCACAGGAATATGCTGGCGAGAAACGCGATCCACGTTTTTTTGGACCCGTTTCCCGACGCAATGCACTTCGCGCAGACAATCGCCGCGTAGGGAGTGACGGGTGGCAATATGAATCCTACCAAAGCTGTTCTGGCAGCTCTGGCCTGAAGTTCGCGGTCAACGACTGCGGCGACGTTGGTATTGGATGCTGGTGGGCGGAATGGTGATTCATCCTGAGATCGTATGACTTCATCGTCTGTAAAATCAGCAGCGATTGGTTCAACGATTTCTTCGTTTTCCAATGCAGCGGTTTCCGGATTTTCGGGGCGAAGTGTTGAGCAAGACCAGCATTGTTCAAAGTTGAGTTCGTTCACTTCGGCGCATGATTCGCAAACCCATCCCTTGGCTAATTCGGCCCAGCGATCAGGGGGCAACGGCTTTAGCTGTTCATCCAGTTCGCGAAGCAGTTCGGAGACCCGTTCGAAGTCTTTTTCGTTAACCAACAGGTTCACTTTGCAGACGGCCGAGCCATAAAATGAAAATGCATCGCTGATTTGATCTCCATCAATCGCACAGGAAATTCCCTCTTCATCCAGAACTGCCTTGGCCATGTGAGCCATCTGGGAAGTGGAATAGGTAATTGGGATTAGTTGCTGGTTTGAGCTCATGCGGTTTTTCCCTTACCGGGTATTGTGCTGTGAGGCGTTTTTTTACCACTGAAGATAGCGAGGCAGAGTTTTGACGACAAGGAAACAGGACGAAGTGGCTGAAGAAATATTTCTGTCCGAAACTTCGGCTGCTGGCTTGCTCCATTCTGAGGTGATTTCCGGTGTAGAGCGTCGTTAATCGTAAGCGTTTTTTCTTTGTGTTTGATTTTATGACTAAAGTGGAATTGCGGTGTCTCCAGTCGCACAAAGATAATTTGCCGAGGCAGGAATCGAACCAGCGAACTCGTGATTCAAAGTCACGGATTTCTACCAACAGAAACTACTCGGCAATTAACGTGAATTAAACTGGCGGCAGGAACTTCTGCGACCTTGGTTGAAGATGCTGGCGAAGCTGGCCGCTGCCCTGCAAGTGTCGCGCGGGAGTCGAACGCGCCTGACCTTGGTTGGAAACCAGGTACCCTTGCCGCTCGGCCAGAGACACACGAAGTGGAATGCGAAGTTGAGAAGGCGGAAAGGGAGGGAGTTGAACCCCCAAGGCATGTTTGCACATGCTCGACTGTTTTCGAAACAGCTGCCTTAGCCGAATCGGCTTGCTTTTCCGTCAAATAGAATTTGGTGGCGTTATTTAAGATGCGGGTGTTTGTCTGCACGCATCTATCTGGAACGCCTGCCAGCTGCGGTGGCAGGATTCGAACCTGCAATCAACTCCTTAACAAGGGCTTCGCCCTTGACCCGGTGGCGTGGTTGGCTGGAAGACATGGACCGCTAAAATCGCCGAGCCGCTCCGTTGTCGCTACGGTCAACATGCGCGCACCGTGCGCCCATCGTTTTGAGTAAGATTTTAACAGGGAGCTGCCTTACTGTTGGGCCACACCGCAGAATGTCTTCGTTGTTTCCGAGAGCGCCCAGCCGGAGTTGAACCGGCACTTCCGCCATGGCAAGGCAGCAGGCTACCGCTACATCATGGGCGCGTAATGTCGTTTGCTGATTTAATTCCTGACGTCGGGGCGACCATTCAGGTTGATTGCGTTCGGTTTTCGGCATGGTGGGAATCGAACCCACAACTCACGCCTTATAAGGACGCCGCTCTTACCACTGAGCTACATGCCGCTTGGAACGGGACTGTTGTTCCTGGAAAAGTCGAAGTTCGTTGGCTATGCGTCAAATACGAAGCCTGGATGATAATCGCTTCGTTTGAAGCAATGGGGCTGAAGGGGGTCGAACCCTTACCTTGCGATTTAAAAGATCGCTGTGCTGCCATTACACCACAGCCCCAATTGATGGAGACTGGGTATCTGTTTATAGAAAGGACTGTTCATGGAAGTGTTCGAGCTATTGCTATTGTGTAAGTCGATTTCGCTGTTCATTTCAGCAAATGAAGTGTTTTGTTCGCGCAGGACGGCAGTCAGAATCCGCTACGATCGCGGCTGTTGATTGGCGTCAGTTGACCAGTTTGCTTGCTGGTCAAGGCTTGCTGTCTTCGCATCCTGAGCGGTGATCAAGAGGATCGGGAGGCGTTCGAATCCTCGTCTCCGGTGCTTCAAACCGGCGCTAAGCCAACTCAGCTACCGATCCGTTTGAGAGGCGATTCGGTCGGGGAATCAAAAAGGTTTCCACGGCCATTGCTGCAGAATCTGCCCACGAAAAAAGCCTGGTGTTCGTGACACCAGGCTTCCAATTTGTTCAGCAAACAAACAGAACTGTGTCACTTAATCCAAGGCACAACGCCGGAACCATTTGCAAATTGCTTTGCAGATATACCGTTGACGTTGCCTGATTTGATGTTCTGGTTCAGTGACATGATGTGTTCTGTTTTCGTAAGTCTTTTCGTTTTAAGTTTGATTTGACCGACTGTATTGTTCAGACGCTGTTCAGGCTGAAAGGTTCACGAAAGAGTTCCATGTTTCTAAAAACTATGGAACATTGTTGGCAGATAGTCCGTACGCTGATGCAACTGATACAGCAAATGTACAAGCATCGTTAGCCAGATAAACCACGTTGCTTCTGTCATGCTGTGCATCACAAGCCGGGTCTGAATCTGGTAGGTTTCCGGCGTAACAGCCTGGCTGAATTTTGGGAAAAAGGCTGGTACTTTCGAACAGTATTCTCGAAAACTGTCACCATGAATTTCCACCAATCTTCGCTCTTCTGCCTTAATGATTGAAGGATAGTATGCAGCAAAGCACACCGCGATAAGAACGGGAGCAGCGAGGGTGGCACTTCCAAACGCAACGCCAATAGCTCCAACGGCGCTGAAAAAGTACAGCGGGTTACGGCAAACTGAGTACGGTCCGCAGGTGACGAGTTGTTTTGTTTTAAACCCATCAATGAACAGGCTGCACCAGACTCTCCCAAGGCACCCAATCACGGCCAGCGAGATGCCAATAAGCAGGCAGGTGCCACTCATTATGCCATCAACTGCCCAGTTACTCTGGACCGAAGCGGCCATAATAAACAGGCCAATCACGCAGGCTTTGCTGACGTTGATTCGCTTCTTTTCAAGACCGGACTTAACGTAGGGGGACGACGGCGTCTCCGACGATTCGGTCTGCATTCGAACGGCACGCCCTGGTAGTTCTGTGATTGAAGCGGCGGTTGCGACGACGGTGTCAGGCATAACAAAATCCTTCGTATCCTCAGTCCTTGAGGCGTTTTAGCTGAATGTTTCCGTATTCAGTGCTTGGCACCCACCGTTGATCAGTTGTCTGGGCTGCCGGCTGATGGGCCCGTTTATTGTCAGAGTTCAGCAACAGCTGGTTCGTGGAGGATGCCAAATTCAGGTAGTCAACTGGCCAGTGTTCGTTCAACGTCCTGCCGAACGAGTTGTGGTGATCCAGAGTCTCAAATGCAAAACGGGCTTCTGTTCTTTGTCCGGATGGCAAGGGTGCTTGTTTCGGACTCGTTAAGTCCCCACAGAGCGATCGGATGTTAGCAAATCAACAAAGATCCGGGATGGCTGATTTTGCCAATTTAGGTCAAAAAAAGAAGTCGTAACCTGTTGGGGTAATTGATCTAATGTTTTTCTCATGAACCCGAAGCTGGAATACCCTCAGGTTGTTTCGCGCGGCCAAGCCGTTCGCGTCTGGTAACACCAACGATATTTGGTTGCAGCAAAATCAGCCGCTTCCGAAGAACGAAAGCGGCTGTGGGACATCAGTTTCGGAAGAGCGTTGACTGCTGCGGAAATCTGCGTTGATTCATTTAAAGAAGAGATTCCAGCAACAGCCGGATCTTGCGCATTTCCAGCAGTCGCTCTTCACCTTGCATGGTATGAGGCAACAGGTCGACGCTCAATGTGCGGTTAAAGTCTTCCTGGCGCAGGGAAGCGATAATTCGATTGTAGTCAACTTCGCCAAGTCCGCACGGAACCTGAAGCTCCGTATGAGAGGTGTCCCGCAGGTGGCAGTGGCTTACTTTCGGATAGACGACCTCAAAGTCGACTTCGCCCTTTAGGTTGCAGACGTAGTAGCTTGGATCGAGAGTAATTCCCAGCCCTTTAACAGACTGGCAGAGTTCAATCGCCGTGTGTGGGTCTTCCGTAAGCAGTCCACTTCTTGTTTCGATCGACAGGCGGATGCCTTCCGCCATGCATTTCTGATTTCGCAATCGCAGGCGATCGATTTCAGAATTGAATGGTGTCCCCAGCGGTGATGCCCGAATGGTAATTTGGGCAACACGCAGTTGGCTTGCGAAGGAGACAACCGCATCAAAGTGTTCTTCCGTTTCAGCTTCGATCTCTTCATCCAGAAAGATCGCCACCGGGCTAAGCCGGCTTGCTTCACGGAATTTGGCAGCTGCAGAATCAATACTGGCAGCCAGTTCGGTCACTTTCAGGTGATCGAAATTTTCGTTAATCCAGATCTCTGCCTTATCGAAGCCAAGATGCTGCAACTGCTTGCAGGCCTCTCCGAATGGCATATCCCAAAGACTACGCGTCGACGCCGCGATTTGCACAGCACTACTCCCTCAGGCTTCTGGCAACGGAAATCGTTGTCAGTTATGGACTTAGACTTGCGGCCGGCTTCTCCTTCGGCTCGCTTTTCACCACGAACTGTATTGCTGAAGTCCAATTTCCGCAAGACCGCTCAAACTTCCTGTTTCAACATCTGGAGGAATTGTAGGGATTTTGCGTGTTTCAGCGGTCGTTCTGCCGATAACAACTATCAACGCGGAACTTGCAGCCTGACACGGCTGTTAATGCCTGATGTTGGGCAGCCGTGATTCTGTGTGAAGTGTCAGGGGAAGAAGGGAGCCTGATAATGCATACCCGAATTTCGATGTTGCTGCTTTCGGGGGCGATTGGAATGTGTTTGGTGGGATGCTCCGCCACGTCACCAACCATGAGAGCGCAGAGCCCACATGGTTCGTGCGACAGTGGTCATGGTGGGGGCGGTCATGGTGGCGTTGGCCACGAGTGTCCGATGTGTGACAGCGGTTATGCATCAGCAGGAACGCCAATGGCATGTCAAAACGGAACTTGCGGACACAATCCGGCGGAATGTCTGAACTTGCCATTCCACCCGGTGCACCGCAATTTTCATACTTATGATGTGCCAGACAATCTCTGCTATCCAGACACAAGCGTTCCTCCGGCAATGGTGCAGTATCCATACTACACCTTTCGTGGTCCAACTGACTTCTTTATGAAGTAGTTCGATCGCCAGACCGGAATGCACAAATCAAGGCTTAACTTCTTAACCGAAGTTGAGCCTTTTTTTTGGCGCGAGCAGAAGTTCGCTGCCGGTCAGTTTCAGCTAACGTTGGATGCCTGCAGCCACGCAAAACATCTGCTCAAAGTTGGGGTCGGGCATCAGGCATGGATGTTTGTATTGTTCCACGCTGCCTCCGGACGTGGTCAGGCGATAATTCTTCAGGCTCTTCCATGCAGAATCTGAAATCGGCTGGCACGAAATTGGCGATAAGCGACCGGTCGCTCGCTTCTCTGCGTATTCGCAGTTTAGCTCAGCCAGACAGCGATCAACGCTGACTGCCAGATTGAACAGTTGCCGTTCAGTATTCTGAAGTTGGTCATCCAGTCCGATGTACAGGATGTATCCAGGTGGGTCTGCCCAGGCTGGTGTGAGCGTAAACTGCGAAAGCATGATCCGCAGTTCTTTGCAGCACATACCAACAGCGTCAACGACCTGCGATTCAGTGATTTTTTCTCCCGTGATGCTGGAAATGTGGCTGCCCTTGTGGCGAAATTCCAGCATCGGAGTTGCTCCAAAGTAGCCCACGCATCGAACGACGTCACGAATGTTGTAACGATAAAGGCCCGACGACGTTGTCAGCAGGATGTAATAGTCTTTGTTGATTTGCAGTTCGTGAGTTTCCAGCGTTGTGGGCGATGTTGATTCAATTTCTTCGGCGGGGATGAATTCGAAGAAATGACTTTCGATATCCAGCACGCCTGCGGATGTTCCGCTTTCGAACGGAATGGTCATCCGGCCTTCGCTGGCGTGCAGACCATGGTCTCGCACAGATACCTGACCGAATTCCCGCAGTAATTGCGGAATGTATGCTCCGGCGCTGCCACCGCTCCAGACTCCCAGACACTGCAGGTCGGGCCAGCAGTCGCTCGCCAGCAACCTGCCGGAACGACTGATTGCGGCTTCCAGTTGTCTTGCTCTGGCATGTCGTGGCGTCAGATACCGACTCAGTTTTCGGCTCGTATTATCTGAAATGCCACCGATTGTCAGAGTGCCGTTATGGACGTCGCGAATCAGTTGTTCTCCGTTGGCGTCTGCATCCTTGCAGAAATGCAGCAATGTGCTGGGATTTGCTGTAACGAACATGCCAACCTGTGGTTCCGCCAAAGCGAATCTCAGCACTGTATACTGTTTAGCAACTGGGTCATCAATCATCGTTACTGCGGCTGGAATAACATACAATTTGCGAACGATGGCCTTCTGCATTGATGTGACCAGACCGCTGATGTTTCCGCAGGGGATTCCGTCAGGGGCCAACCACTTGTTGTGGCTGCTGCTGATTTGGACGATCCGCTGGTATTGCAGCTTTTGGTGATTCTGGTGGACGTCAATCCCCCAATGCTGCCATCCTCGTCGATAGTCTTTGACGAACTGCTGCGTGATTGGAATTAGTTTCGGCTGCGAAGTTGTGCCGCTGGTAAGCGCGTACATCAACAGTTTGTTGTGCTGTCCCAGCAAAGCGTTGTGTTCGCCGGTTTGCATGCGATCGACGTATGGTCGAAAGAACTCGTAATCGACAACGGGCATCCGTTCACGAAATTCGGATACCGACAATCCCGGCTTTAAGCCCATGTCCTGAGAAAATCGACTACCGGAGTTCAGAGTTAGCAGAAGTTGCAGCACACGTTGCTGAGTTGCCTGGCACGAAGTTTTTGCTGTGTGCAGAAACTGATTTTTTTGACGGATCATTGGCCGACGGAACCAGCTGCCGATGACCGAACGGATTCTGCTTCGAATCGGAATCGAGGGCAAAGCACTAGCTCCGGAAATTCTTTATGTGATCGTTTTGATCAGCAGCTGGAAATTGAGGGCTGTTCAGGATCAATGCCTGAAAAACTGCGTGTCTCGGTATTCAGGTGTGCTAGAACTCACCAACCATCTCACCGTCGTTGATGGAGATTAACGCCGTTTTTGTTTCCTCAGCAAGGTTTTCGCTCAAGAATCTGACACTGCCGTCCGCCAGCAGGCCCTGAGCTCCGCCGGTGTGAGCCGATTGCATTCTTCTCGCCAGGGCTTCTCCTGCATCCACTGGTGCCATCCAGTGAGTGCTTTCTTCTGCAGGCACTTCGATCACGATGAGCGTGTAGGATGTGCCATCTTTTATGTCTGCCAGGCTGCGGGGAGTCTCTGAGTCAAAGCAGCCACCTTCTGCAGTAATCGCCATGTAGTTTGTATAACCGGACTGCAATTCTGTAGAAGGACAACGATAGCACTGCAGGTCTGTTTCATAGGCTTGCTGATTAACCGGATCATTCCACGGTTTCGACAGATCGATCGAGTTATAAAGCGTCGCCTGTTCCACAAATGGAAGAATCAGCGTTCGCCAGCTGTGCAGCGGATTTCCGTTGGCGTCCACGGTGTAAGCCGGAGGAAACGAACCATGCGCGTCGTGATAGTTGTGCAGCGCCAGCCCGATCTGCTTCAGGTTGTTCTTGCACTGAGTTCGATAGGCCGCAGGGCGTGCGTTACGCGTCAGCGGCAGCATCAGAAACGCCAACAGCACCAGGGTTCCGATACCGCCGAAGACCAACAGCCAGGGAAATCGTCGCCGCTTCTGTACGTCAAACACATCCTCAACGTCACTGTTGTGAGAGAACGGATTGTCAACCATTTGCCTGGCTCCTGAATCAATGTCTGTTCGCTGCTGCAACCTTCAAACTGAACTTCCGATTTGCTGCAATTGAATTTTGGCAGCTTGTCGCTTCAGTGCGATGACCGACGTTTCAATGCTGCAATGACGCGACAGATTTTCGGTTATGGCCGCTTTCCGATAATCACGTAAAGGTTGTTCGAAATCTGATGGACAGAAATTCCCAATCTGGGTTTTGCTTCTCAGTGTATTGAGCTTCCCAGTCAGAAGGAAACAGTACGGCTTGCTGATCGTACTGGTCAATGACTTCTCGACTGGACGTCATCAACTTCAATTCTGACTTGCAGCCAGGTTTTGGCAACACCCATTTGGCGACTTTGTAACTGAGCCAGCGAATCTCTGTTTCCGTATCGTATTCCGACAGCAGCCGGAACTTCACGACATCGAACTGCAGTTCTCCGACGCCAGCAAACGTCATCTGGCTAAGAGAATTACCTTCGTTGCGAAAGACCTGAATTGCGCCTTCTTCAAGCAGCTGCGAAAGGCCTCGTTCAAACTGCTTACGACGGCCTGTGTCAGAGCAAACCATCGTCGCAAAGAATTCCGGCGAAAACTGAGGCAACGCTTCAAAATTCACAGCGTCGCCTTCGCAGATCGTATCGCCCAGCAAAAACTCGCCCGGATTGACCAGTCCGATGATGTCACCGGGAAAGGCTTCGTCCATGGTTTCGCGTTCCTGGCCGAACAACTTGTGAGCTCGACGCAGCTTAATCTTTTTTCCTGTTCGCGGATGATACACCACCATTTCACGACGAAACGTTCCGGAACAAACTCTTACATAGGCAACTCGGTCTCGATGCTTCGGGTCCAGGTTTGCCTGAATCTTAAACACGAATCCCGAAAATTCGGGGCGAGCTGCCGGCACAATTTCATGCTCTCCCATTCGATCGCGTGGAGGCGGACAGAGCGCCAAAAAGCCTTTCAGGAATTCTTCCACGCCATAGTTTGTTAACGCACTTCCAAAGAACACGGGAGAAATTTCACCCGCCAGAAAACGGTCGCGATCGTAGGTTGCACCGGCTTCAGCAACCAGTTCCACTTCTTCCTTAGCCTGAGCGACGATGCCCTGCGGCATGGTTTCAGGATCGATTTTATCCAGCGGAATCAATTTTGATTCCAGTCGTCCGGAGTTGTTGCGAGTGTCGAACACGAAGGCATCGTGAGACTTCATGTCAATGACGCCACGGAACTCAAAGCCGGTTCCCAGTGGCCAGTTAACGGGAACCGGAATGATGCCCAGCTTGGATTCGATATCTTCCAGGATTTCCAGAGTTGCCTTGCCCGGGCGGTCCACTTTGTTAACAAAAGTGATCACCGGAATCTTCCGGATTTTACAAACGTTGAACAGCTTTGCTGTCTGACTTTCAACTCCGTTTGCCAGGTCAAGCACCATCACAGCACAGTCGGCGGCGACCAAAGTGCGGTAGGTGTCTTCGCTGAAGTCTTTGTGTCCGGGGGTGTCCAGCAGGTTGACCTGGCAGTTTTCAAATTCAAACGTCAGCACCGTTGAACTGACGGAAATTCCTCGCTGCTGTTCCAACGCCATCCAGTCAGATGTGACGGCTTTTTGGTTTTTTCGACCGCGGACGGCTCCTGCAGTTTCCAGCATTCCGCCGTAAAGCAACAGCTTTTCGGTCAGAGTTGTCTTACCGGCGTCTGGGTGAGAAATAATGGCAAAGGTGCGTCGGCGAGCAATTTCGCGGGCAACCACGGGATCAATGGCGGTCATCGGGTAAAGTTCAGCGATAAGAACACAAAACGGACAAATCTTCAGCAGTATATGATGCGGGAGTGATACGCACCAATCGCTCTGAATACAACCGCAAAGCCGCCTAACGCTCAAGGTCTGTGGCAGACAGTGGGGAGCGGGCGTCCTCGCGATGATTTTTATGGTCGAAGTTCCGGAAACTGCTGCAACTTAGCCGCCTTGGAATCTGCTGGTCGAAAGCGGCGAGCAGGCGATGTGTGGTGATCGACCTTGGGAAAATCGCGTTGCCTCAATGTCGGATTTTCGTTCTGAGACCAAAAACTGTTGCTAAATAAATGCGACAAAGCGTCAACAGGTTTGTCATATTCAGAAGTCAGGACAACGCTGCCGGCTTTAATGTGTATCACGACGAATTCAGTTGCCTTAATCGTTCGATTGCCTGTTCGCGGGTCAGCAAAATTTCATCGAGTTGTTCGTTGCGGATTGTCGTCAACAGTTGCTTGAAGATTGGTCCAGGCTGGATTCCCAGTTGCTTCAAATCGGCGCCATCCACAAACGGAGGCGGATTCAAAGCATCCGTCGTTGTGTGTTCCAGATAGCGTGTAAGAAATACTGCATCTTCAGGCGATTGCAGACGGCTGAATGCCTGAGCCGCCAACAAATCTAATAACAAAGGGCTGCGACTATCGTGCAAGAGAGGTTTGATGATGTGCAGCGGAAGCCGGTTTGCATTTCGGCACACAAGTGCGCTGTCCGCCAGCCAGCAGATGCAATCTGTTTCTTCGTTCGACAATTTTAATATATGGCATTCAGCCAGAATATCTGCCACGCGATCTCTGGAGTTTGCTGCATGTTCGTCGAACAGCGAATACATCAGTACAGCAAATGAGGACTCAAAGGCCGGCAATTTAAGGTGGTTCAGGCTGTCGCAGACCTGTTGCAGGGTGTCATCGAACTGCTGTCGATTCGATGACGATGGAAATAGTTTTGGGAACAGGACTTCAGCCAGGCCCGTTTCGTACAGGTTCCTTACTGAGATTGCTCTGGTTGAATGGGCGAGCATTCGGCGAAGTTCCTGCGCGATACGTTCTGCGCTGACCTGAGTGATCTGGTGGCTTAGCTGCTTGATCGCAGATGCGGTCGAAGGTTCAATTGAAAATTCGTATGTGGCTGCAAATCGGACTGCACGCAGCATTCTTAGTTTGTCTTCCGTGAACCGAGCGTTGGCATCACCAATTGCGCGCAGCACGTTGTTAGCCAGATCAGTTCGCCCGCCGACATAGTCGATCACATTCAACGTAACTGGATCGAAGAACATACCATTGATCGTGAAGTCTCGGCGCTTGGCATCTTCTTCTGCAGAGCAAAACGAAACCGCAGACGGACGCCGTCCGTCAAGATATTCACCATCAGCTCGAAACGTGGCAACTTCCACCTGTCCGTGAGCCCGCGTCGGGCCCAGCACCATAACGACTCCAAAGCTTACACCAACGGGAACGGTTTTCCTTTTGCCGAACAGTTCGATCACCTGATCTGGAGTTGCGTTGGTAGCGACGTCGTAGTCTTTTGGCGGGATTCCCAACAGGTCATCTCGCACACATCCTCCCGCCCAAAGAGCACTGAAACCCGCCCCGCGCAGCGTCTCTACCACGTTTAAGGCGAAAACGCGGGGAAGATTTCGGTTTTGGTTATCGGGAGAGTTCACTGGGGCGCTGGTGGCTGCTGATGGAGGGAACGTTTCCTGGTCTTCTCGACTACCATAAACGAAGAAACGGCACCAGGCGAAAGGTTCGCAAGGTGCCGTTGCTGATTTAAATCAATTCGCAGTGGGAAAGATCAGGCTGCGGCAGAATCGCCGGGCCGAATGGCTTTTTCGCCGCGAACCATTTCTTCGGTGATCAGGAAGGTCTGGCCACGTTCCTGTTCTGGTAGTGAGTACATAATGTCGAACATTGCCTTTTCGACGATTGTTCTCAGTCCTCGAGCACCCGTATCTCGAATTCGAGCTCGCTTGGCAATTTCCAGCAACGCTCCTTCAGTGAATTCAAGCTTGCAGTCTTCCATCTCGAACAGCTTCTTGTATTGACGAACAAGAGCATTTCGAGGCTCAGTAAGTACCTGCACCAAAGCGTCTTCTGACAGCGGGGCCAGTGTGCCCATTACAGGCAATCGGCCAAGCAATTCTGGAATCAAACCGAATTCCATGATGTCATCAACGTCAGCTTGAGCCAGCAGCTCTTCACGTGCTTTTTCTTCATCAACTGCACTGCTGTTGTTGAAGCCGATGACTTTTTTGCCCAGTCGTCGAGCGATAATATCTTCCAGGCCAACAAACGTTCCACCACAGACGAACAGAATGTTCGTTGTGTCGATCTGGATGTATTGTTGTTCAGGATGCTTACGTCCACCTTGAGGGGGAACGTTGGCAACTGTGCCTTCCAGCATTTTCAACAAGGCTTGTTGAACGCCTTCTCCCGATACGTCCCGAGTGATTGAGACGTTCTGGCTTGTCTTGCCAATCTTATCGATCTCATCGATGAAGATAATGCCGCGTTGAGCTGCTTCGATGTCGAAGTCTGCGGAATGCAGAAGCTTCAGCAACAGGTTCTCAACGTCTTCACCGACATAGCCGGCCTCTGTCAGGGTCGTAGCGTCGCCGATTGCAAATGGCACCTGCAACACTCGAGCCAGCGTTTTGGCCAAAAGAGTTTTGCCGCAGCCAGTTGGACCGACCAACAGAATGTTCGACTTTTCAATCTCAACTTCGTCGTCGCCTTCGTGCTGGTGCATCAGTCGCTTGTAGTGACTGTGGACCGCAACAGACAGCAGACGTTTTGCGTGTTCCTGCCCAATAACGTACTGATCCAGTTCTTTGACCAGGTCCCGTGGAGACGGAATCTTGGTAAACAACTTGCTGGATGACCCACGGCGTCGTCGCTCCTGATCCAGGATTGACTGACACAACTCAATGCATTCACCGCAAATGTAAACGTCTTCCGGGCCTTCAACCAAAGGACCTACCTCGCGATAGTTCTTCCGGCAGAAAGAGCAATTTGCATTGCGCTTGCCTTGTGACGGTTTCTTTCCGGTTCCGAAGTCCTTACCAGATGGCATCTTTTTTCCTTTGGATCATCATCTGCAAAGCTCTTTAATCAACCTGTCATGGTCCCGGAGACGGGACCAGTTGACCAAAGCATCTTTACGATCGGTTTACAGGGTCTCCACGACTGTCGGCTTACCTGCCAACCGTTGCTCGACTTTACTGCCTTTTCTGGAAACCCAGAAAGCCAGCGTTATAGAAAGGTATGAAAATAAAGTGACTCAGTTTCCTGCACGAGCTCCCCAACTCCCCGCGAACTAAACAGTGTCAGATTCAGGTGGGTTGGGTTTTTCGGAAACCATGTCTGCTATCACGTCACTGTCAGGTAAGGGTGGCTTTGATTTTTGCACCGGATTGGCCCCGGTCTCGTCACCCTCGCTGCCTTTCATCTCGCCACTTTCAGTAACAACTTCAGCGGCAATTTTTGCGGGCAGCTTTAGACCTTCTTCTGTCGCAAGCCGTTTGACCAGGCGACTTTTGATGGATCGGAATTCCTCATCGGATAACTCACCCTGGGTTCGTAATTCATTGACCGCGGTCAACATCTGCCGATCGACTTCGGCAGGATCAACATCATCGGTCGTAGGCATTAACAGCCGCGCAACCGCCCAAATAAAGATAACCAACAAAACCAGAACCACTCCAAAGAACCACCATTCATCAAACGGCAGTTTTGGACTGGTCCAGTCCCATTCGGCCAGAATTGGAAATAACATCAGCGTTCCCTGTCCACTGCGTCAATGCTGCTGAAACAATTACTAATATCATTCAAGCAGCGATCAGATTTCGTTTCTGGCTGCCCATAGAGTCTAGCAACACGGATGCCAATCATCCATATTCACCCAAAATGGCATAAAAACGGCCGTGAATCGGCAGAAGTTGCCATTCAGCAATAAAAACCAGGTTTCCGACAGCTCATCGACGTTTCAGAGCCCGTGTTTGACGAGCAGATTTGCAATCGTGAATTGTCATCTTTACATCTGCAGCCTGTTGACGAATGATCTTTGTGCAGTGAATTTGCCGGCGTTTCAATGCTTGGTGGGTGCAGGTGGTAGCCGCATGTTGCTTTTTGTCACAGTGCAAATCCCGCAGCTAGCTCATTTGATGCCGTCATAAGCAGACTCCCTGTCTTACACTTTCTACGGAACCGTCAACATTAAGAAACTCTTCGCAGTGTTTTCTTCGGAACATGGCTTTCAAAGGTGAATCATCCGTTTCGCGATCATTAGTCTGGCACACTTAACTGTTTGCATCTTTTATCGCGTTCGGTTCGCTTTTGGGTTTCGTAATCGCGAAGCGTTTTCGGTAGTTCGAATCACAGTAAGTCGTCCTGAGTGAAACAGGCCGATTAGCATCTGCGAATGGACTTGCAGGTCACCCATCACGTTGTGGAGATCTCTACATGTCCTGTTTTAAGTATTTTCCCGTTCTGGGAATGGTGTTGCTTCTCGCTCCTGCGGCCAACGCTGGCCTTTGTGGAGTTCCTTCGTACGCCAGTTGTCCGACGGAAGCGTGTAATCCGACGTGTTGTTATACAACATGTCGAATGGCGACGGAGACCTGCTACAGAACTGTCTGTGACACTGTGTACGAACCAGAGACCTATACTTCCAAACGAACCGTTTACGAAACAGTAACGGAAAACGTGGAACAGACATGCTATCGCACAGTCACGGAAACAGCCTATCGCGAAGAGCCTTACACGGTTTCGCGTCCTGTTACCGAAACTGCGATGCGAGAAGAGAAGTACTGTGTTCAGCGTCCCGTGATGGAAACTCATGTGCAGGAACGGAACTACACCGTGCAACGACAGGTCTGGGACGACCAGGTTCGCGAATGCAAATACACCATCATGCAGCCGGTGGTTGAGACACTGGAACGGGAGTGCCGTCAGGTTGTAATGCGTCCAGTGACGGAAACCCTGCAACAGGAACGCTGTTACACTGTCATGCGACCAGAAACCCGGACGCGTTGCGTGCGACGATTGACTGGACAATGGGTCACGAAGCAGCACGTTATTCCCGGATGCGTGCTTCCCAGAATCGTCTGCGGTCCGTGTGGGCCAAGTCTTTGTCGAACTCAGGCACCGCCTCGCACCATTTGCCGCCGAGTGTGGTGTCCACGAGTTGTTCAGCAGCAGATTCCATACACTGTTATGGTGCCTCAGGTTTGCAAGCAGACGGTTCCTTATCAGGTAACACGCTATGTGCCTGAAACGATTGTGAAGAAGATTCCGTATCAGGTTACTCGTATGGTTCCCAAGGAAATGGTTCAGAAGATTCCTTATCGAACCTGCCGGATTGTTAACGAAACCAAAACAGAACGAATTCCTTATCAAACCTGTCGTTACGTAACAGAAGAAAAGACTCGACAGATTCCTTACACGGTTTGCCGAAATGTCACAGAGCAACTAGTTCGCAAAGTTCCATATTGCGTTCAAAAGCAGGTTCCTTACGTGACGACACGCCAAGTCTGCAAGCAGGTACCTCGAGAAGTTGAACAAACCTGCACACGCATGGTTGCCAAACAGGTCACTCGACAGGTGCCATACGTACGATCATACCTTGTGCCGGAAACCGTCTGCGGCTCCGCAATGTCCGGCGGATGCAACGCCTGCGGCCAGTAAAGCCAAATCTTCAACGATACGGTAGATCTCCTCGCGAGGTCTACCGTTTTTTTTTGTGGCAACGGCAGCGTAGAACAGCTTCATAAGATTCGACAGACACAAGACTTTGCATTGACCGGTCGCGGGATTCGTGTGATTTTATCTGCTATCCGATGAAATCCCGATGTCATGCGCAACTTGCGGTATACGGAACGTTAAGGCTGAAATAGCACGAGGATCAGGCTAAAGCGATCAACTCGCCAGTATCTTTCCGAGCCTGTTACTTGCATACATCCGTTTTCAAACGATGTTCATCATCCCCGTGCGACTAAACCTGCCTGTCGCAGCCACCCCTCTCTGCGTTTCCTCTGCGACTCTACGTCCTCTGCGTTAAAAAATGTGATTCCGATAGCTCGTTCGCACGCAATCTGCAATTTGCGGGCAATCCGCCCCGCCGCCGCGAATTGTCGCTGTGCGGTTTGCGTGAAGTAGGATGGGCGGACGAGCCGGGTAACGATAAGGAAGCTGCGACAGGCACGGAAAACGGTTTCCTGCGGACTAACGCTGCGCTAATTTTTGCAAATCACCAGACGCCCCCTGCCTTGCAGCACATCCCAATTGTTGTTTTCAGGGTGGATGGCCCGGTGTCTTGCGCTGGCCCGGTGTCTTGCGCTGTCTAGTCTTCGACCTGGGTGCGCGATAGACCAAGAAACACGTCGGTTTCTGCTATCAGGAAACTGAATGGTTCGTACCCGCTGAAGAATATGTTCCGCGTGGGGGGAAACCGTGAAGTTCTTCAACTGTACAAAGGATATTCTCAAACCGCAGGTTGACTGGGTGGCGTCGCGTAACCAATACGAAAACTGATTTCGGTTATTTCTTGTAACAATGTGAATTGCCTTACGCTTATTCCGTCATGGGCGATCGTCGTACTGAAACCATAGCATCAACGAAAAAGGAAGAATTTACAATGGATGAAACGAAGCTCAACACACTTGTCGGCAGTGTGCTCCACGATCTAGGTGGTGCATTCGCCGTACCGCTTGTACAGATCGGAGAACGCCTGGGGATCTACGAAAAACTGAGCGAGTTGGGTCCGTGCACGCCTCGCGAGTTAGCCGACTCTACGGGCCTGGCGGAGCGCTACTTGATGGAATGGTTGTGTGCTCAGGCCGCTTCAAAATACGTCGACTACGATGTTGAATCCGAAAGGTTTCTGATGACACCAGAACAGGCTTTTGTTTTCGCCAATCCTGGTAGCCCGTTTTATCTGGCCCCTGCTTTTGGAGCCGCCGCCGCATTTCAAAATAATGAACCCCAAGTCCGAGAAGCGTTTCAAACCGGCCGCGGCGTTTCGTGGGGCGATCAAACCCAGTGCCTGTCATGTGCGGTCGCCAGGTTCTTCCGTCCCGGTTACGAAAACCACCTGATTCAACGGTGGTTGCCATCGATCGACGGCATGATCGCCAAATTAGAAAAAGGCATTCGAGTTGCTGACGTTGGATGCGGACATGGTATTACGACATCGATCATGGCACAGGCATTTCCGAATTCCGAGTTTATCGGTTTTGACTTTCATGAAAAATCGATTGAAGAAGCTCGAAAGCACGCGACTGAACACGAACTGACGAACGTTAGTTTTGAGGTCGCTCTCGCAAAAGAGCTGCCAGGAAAATATGGCCTCGTTACTGTCTTTGATTGTTTGCATGACATGGGCGATCCGATTGGCGGCATGCAGCATATTCGCGCTGCGTTGGATTCAGATGGCACCTGCATGATTGTTGAGCCAATGGCCAGCGATACTGTCGCGGAGAACATGAATCCTGTTAGTCGGCTTTACTACTCAGCGTCGACCATGGTCTGTGTACCAACGTCGCTCGCCCAGGAAACAGGCGCAGCATTGGGGGCTCAAGCCGGAGAGAAGCGACTAAAGGAAATAATTCTCGAAGGTGCTGGATTCTCTCAATGCAGTCGGATTGCAGAGACTCCGTTCAACATCGTGTTGAAAGCTCAGCCCTGAGTAATCCGCACCAAAATGAGAGCTCAGTTTCTTGCGGGTCGGTAAAAAATGGGCCGTCCCCCCCCCACCTTTTGCCGTTGAAGGCGAATTTGGGGAATTTCCAGCGACTTGTCAAGCGGGCAAGTGACTTGTTGAGCGACAGTGTGGGAGAACTTGAAAATGCCTTGAGCGAATGTGCGCGAGGCGAATGAGGGTGGATGGCACCGGGTTTCACCGACGCCTACTTTCGAGGTGCGTAGGCTTCATAAGTGGGGGCGTCGTATTGCTTGCGAAGTGCATCGTACCTGGCGTGTAGCTTTGCCTGCACCGCCTTAGCCGAGGGCTGGCCGTAAATGTTTGTCATTTCTTGTGGGTCATTCACAAGATCAAACATCTGCCACTCGTTCGTTTCGGGTAGATAGAACAGCTTGTGCATTTGGGTGCGAACTCCAAAGTGCTGTGGGACCGCGTGTTCGCCCAGCTCGTAATACGCGTAATACAGAGCGTCACGCAGCTGCTGCGAGCTGTTCTTGAGTGCTGGAACGATGGACTGACCCTGAACCTCGGCGGGCGTATCCAGACCAGCCATTTCCAGAAACGTTGGGGCGTAATCAATATTCTGGATGAGCGCCGTCGGTCGAGAGTTCGGTTCAATGGTGCCGGGCCAACGAATTACAAACGGCATTTTGAAGGATTCTTCGAACATCCAGCGTTTGTCGAACCAGCCGTGTTCACCCAGGTAAAAACCCTGGTCGGAGGAATAGATGACAATGGTGTTCTTAGCCAGTCCGTTTTCATCCAGATAAGTCAGCAGGCGACCGACGCTGTCGTCGACCGCTTTTACGCATTCAAGATAGTTGCGGATATACCGCTGGTATTTCCACTGAACCAATTTTTTGTGATCGTATTTTCCGGCCTTGTAGTCTGCAATGAACTTTTGGTTCTTCGGGCCGAAGTGCGCGTCCCAGTGTTCCCGTTGTGCCGGGTTCATGCGGTTGTATTCTGGAGTGCCGTAATTTCGAAACGAAGGTAGCTGAACACCATCGAGTTCATCGTCGCGCAGCTTGAGATCGTACGCCCATGTCATGTGCCTATCGATTTCCATTTCGTTAGTCGGTAATGTCTTACTGCGCGTCGCGTAGTCGTCAAACAGGCTGTCGGGTTCGGGAATTTCAACTCCGTCGAGTGATCCCAGATGCCGCAGCGCTGGGGCGAATGTTCTGTGCGGCGCTTTGTGCTGACACATCAGAAAGAAAGGCTTCTTCGCATCGCGACTGTTGAGCCAATCGACGGCTTTGTCGGTCGTAAGGTCCGTGACGTAGCCTTCGAACTGTTTCTTGCTGCCGTCCATTTGCAGGAAAACTGGATTGTAGTAGCTGCCCTGCCCCGGCAGGATTTCCCAATGATCGAAGGCAACTGGGTTGGTGTTCAAATGCCACTTACCAATCACGGCTGTTTGGTAGCCAGATTTTTGCAACGATTTTGCGACCGTCCATTGCGATGCATCGAAGCCATTGCCGTTTCGTAGAAAGCCGTTTTTGTGCGAGTGCTTGCCGGTCAGGATGCAAGCCCGAGATGGCCCGCAGATCGAGTTGGCACAGAACGAGTTCTGAAACAGTGCTCCTTCCGTCGCGATTCGGTCGATGTTGGGTGTGGGAGCCGCATCAGCCAGTGGCCCACCATACGCAGAGATCGCATTCACTGCGTGATCGTCTGAGAATATGAACAGGATATTCGGACGCTCCTGGCCCGCTACGGTTGAGGCAACGGCGAAGGCCATCAGGAGTGTTATGTAAAACTGTTTCATCATCAATAACTGCCTTATCGTGGTGAATTCTGTCGACCGGCGAGAATCGATCCTGCGAAAAACGAGCTACTCATATTGATGTTTATAGTAAACCAAACCCGCGGCTGCTGTTGCACTGCATTGGAAAATCGTAATATCCTGAAGTGAGTGGATTCACGGCGGTGGGGCGGATACAGTGACGGCGGTATCGAAACCATTTACCTTTACGGACTACAAGTTGTTGTGTTGATATTCGATGCGCATCTTGATTTGAGTTTCAACGCGTTGACATTCAATCGCGATTTGAGACAGCCCCTTAGCGCGATTCGCAGTAGCGAAGTTGGCCAGGTTGATTTGCCTGGGCGCGGGCGCTCCACCGTTTGCTTTCCAGAAATGCGAGCAGCGAATATTGGGATTTGCGTCGCAACGCAACTTGCTGGATGCATGAAGCCGGCAGGTCCTGGCGGTGGATGGAATTCGTCGGAGATTGCGTGGTCCGTCGCTCAAGGCCAGCTTGCGTGGTATCGAAGTATGGAGCAAGCTGGCGAGCTATACCAGATCACCAATCTGCAGCAGTTAGATTCTCACGTGGCTCTTTGGGATACTTCGCCCGACGAAGCACCTATTGGTTACATCCTGACACTAGAGGGCGCAGATTCCATTCGCACGTTGGACGACCTGCATTTGGCGCACAGCCAGGGTTTGCGAGCACTCGGGCCAGCGCACTACGGCTACGGACGCTATTCGCCTGGGCATGACGTGAAAGGTCCGCTGACACAACAGGGGCGTGAGTTGGTTCGGATGATGGATCAGCTTGGGATGATTCTGGACGTAACGCATCTTAGTGAATTGGCAATGCTGGAGTCGTTAGAGATTTTCTCGGGGCCGGTCTGGGCAAGCCACCACAACTGTCGAGCTTTGGTCGACGACCCGCGGCAGCTGACCGATGAACAAATAAAATCGCTGGCTGCACGCGGCGCTGTCATTGGTATGGCGATGGATGTCTGGATGGTCGTGCCCGATTGGCAGCGCGGAAAAACTACTCCCGCAGATAGATCAGATGCAACGCTTAGCGCCCTGGCTGATCATGTGGATCACATCTGCCAGTTGTTGGGGAGCGCGAATCACGTCGGAATAGGAACCGACCTGGATGGCGGATTCGGAACAGAGCAAACGCCCGCCGACCTGGATTCGATTGCTGATGTGAAAAAGTTCGTGGATATCCTGCAGCAACGTGGCTATGGCGAAGACGATTTGCAACGCATTTGCCACGGGAATTTCCTCAGCTTTCTTAGACACGCGTGGGGCGATTGAGATGAACGATAAGGAAGAGAACGCTGCTAAAGCACCCACAGCCAGTCGTTTGACGCGACGAGGTTTTCGATTTGAAGCCCTGGTAATGGTGGCGTTCTGGTTGATAATGGCGGTTTGGGTACTGGGCGTTTGCCATCAGTTTGGCTATGCCTCGGACCCAGCTGAGTCTCTGGTGGTGCTGGGCATGCCAGCCTGGGTTGTGTTGGGCGTGTTCGCACCCTGGTGCTTTTCGACTCTGTTCACCATTTGGTTCGCGTTGTTCAAAATGTCGGACGATGAGCCTGATGCGGAGGAGCCCGCAGCCCATTTGAGCTGACGCTCAGAAACGCGACTATGTCGCTCAGAAAACCTGACTCAACGTGAACAAGTTTGCTGATTTAATGAAGTCTAACGACCTGGACGATAAACTCGATGGCTGAGCAATCCACTGCAGCGTTAGTTACGTTTGCGATTTACACAGCTGTTGTCATGTTGCTGGCAGTTCTTTCCGGACGCGTTTCGCGTGGAAAGGAATTCGTTGGCGAGTATTTTCTGGGCAGCCGCAGTTTGGGAGTCTGGGCGTTTGCGCTCACGTTTGCGGCGACGAACGCATCGGGTGGCACCTTCATGGGGTTCCCCGCATTGATTTACACGCATGGATGGTCGCTGGCGTTTTGGATCGCAGGCTTCATGACGTTACCGCTGCTTTCCATGGGGCTGTTAGGCAAGCGACTTAATCGTGTGTCTCGCGAAACCGGGGCGGTGACAATCCCGGAAGTGTTCGCTGCGAAAATGAAAAGTGACGCAGCTGGGGTGGTGGCGACGTGTCTGCTGGTGTTCTTCATGTTTTTTTACCTGCTCGCACAGTTTAAGGCGGGCGGGAAAATTCTTAGCACGTTGCTGGGGGGCGAGCCGACATTTCAAGCTGCTGCACTTTGGGTTTCTGAGCGTACAAGCGGGTTGCCGTGGTTTGGCGACGCGTCTGGCGAATACCTGCTCTGTCTTGCGGCATTCGCGCTGGCCGTTGTGGGCTACGTCGTCTACGGTGGTTTTCGGGCGATCGTGTGGACCGACGTGATGCAAGGTGTGGTGATGTTGGTCGGGGTTGTCATTATGCTTGCGTTGGCACTCTATCAAGTTGGCGGAATTGGTAACGCAACCCGAAAGATGGCGGCAATGACGCCTCCGGAGCATTGTGATGTGCGAGTTGTGGTGAGCGAACCACAGGAGGTGGACATTGTTCTGCCCAAAGGCTCATGGATCAAGACGAGTGCTGATACCGTTCGTTTGGCCCAATCAACACGCATCGTGGCGGGCGATACCGAAAGTGCTCAAGTGGCCGGTTTACGGCTGACCGCACGATCGGACATTGACGCGGTTAGCATGTCGAGTTTTGACGCGGAAGTTTCGGTGGAAGTTTCGGTGGAAGTGCTTGAGATTCGCGAGTACGCATATGGTGCTGGTAAAGCAGGCGTCTACCTGAGCAACCCGGGACCGAGTGCTAACAGCGGTCTTGGATTTCTGGCGATCAGTAGTGCGCTCAGTTTCTTTATCTTTTGGCCATTCGGTGCGACCGGGCAGCCCGCGAATATGGTGCGTTTGATGGCGTTCAAAGACAATCGAACTTTGCGTGTTTCGATTGTGACCGTCACGGTCTACTACAACATCATCTTCTTTGCACTGCTTCTGATTTTCTGTTGTGGGCGAGTATTGATGCCGGGTATGGAGATCGATCCGGATCGGACGATGCCCGACCTTGCGAGCCATCTAACAGCGGCGGCTGGTGTTCCGTGGCTGGCGGGGCTGGTGGTCGCGGCGCCTTTTGCAGCAGTCATGTCCAGTGTGGATAGTTTTCTGCTGATGGTCTCTTCTTCGTTGGTGCGCGATGTCTATCAGCGTCATTTCCGCCCGGATGCTCCTGAGCGAGTGCTTCGGAGAATGAGCTATGCGGTTACAACCATCGTCGGCCTGTTGGCGGTCGTGATGGTCGTCAATCCACCGATGTATCTGCAGGACCTGATTGTTTTTGCAAGTGGCGGTTTGGCGGCCTGTTTTCTGGTTCCGATGCTGCTGTTGCTGTATTGGCCACAATTCACATCGGCCGGCGCCATTGCAGGTATGTTGGGCGGCACAGCTATGCACCTAGTGTTGACCGTGGCCGGCTATCTGACCACGCAGCAGTTTAGCCCGTATGAGCTGTTGGGCATGAATCCGTTTGTCTGGGATCTGGTCATGTCAGCGATCCTGGCATGGTCTGTCTCGATCATGACACAACCAACAGCCCAGCCCAAACAAGGGCTTCGCCCTTGACCCGGTGGCGTGGCTTACGGTACGACGTGGGACGCTCTCGTCGCCGAGCCGCTCCGTTGTCGCTCCGAGTATGGGAATGATGCGCACCGTGCACGCATCATTTTGAGTAAGACTCTGGACAATCCGGTAAGAATCAGAATTAATGGGCCATCCAACGCAGTTTTGGCCTTGGCGGGCAGGGTTTCAAGCGGCATTTCAAGCGGGGATTTGGCTTGTTAAACGACAGTGTGGGAGAATGGACTTCCCGGTGAATAGTGGGCGCTCATTTAAGCGTGTTATGCTGCACGCAAG